>Ga0310345_10002344_pt1 | contig 19355 bp, 19 predicted proteins | sample HC15DNA20500_MG_FD_204667 | JGI IMG/M metagenome (GOLD analysis project Ga0310345, IMG submission 204667) | Marine microbial communities from station ALOHA, North Pacific Subtropical Gyre - HC15-DNA-20-500_MG | ecosystem: Environmental > Aquatic > Marine > Oceanic | place: Pacific Ocean: North...
GCGCTCACACCAGGTCTGGAGGAGACTACGGAAGAACAGCTCTTCTGGAAGCGCGACGGTGAGCGCGAGCATGCCAAACAGACCGGCACCTTGGAGCAGGGCGGGATGGGTTGGATTCCAGTGTAGAAACCCCGTGGCCAGCCCTGGAGGGATCAAGAGCGCAGCGAGAGTCAGGAGCGCGCCTAGAGAAACCAAACCGTCACGAGTCCGTGGCACGCGAATCCCGAGCGCAGGGGAGCGACGGCAGAGACCCCAGCCCAGGAGCGCGACCCCGGTGACGTACAGCGCCCAGACCTCGTAGCCATACTGGCCCCCAGGACCTGCGTAGAGCTCGTTCCACCACCTCAGGTCAAACGGGATCCACAATAGCAGCCACGCGAGTACATCCGTGGCGCCGGGAGCGGTTTGCCGGGCACCACGAAGTGCTTTGAGGACAGCGAGCGCAGTACAAAGTGCTATAACCAACGCGTAGGGATCCAAGGACCTCCAGACCATCAACGCTGTCGCTCCGGAACAGAAGGGTGCAAGCTAAGCAACCTTGGTGAGGCCACGTTTGCGAGCCATTCCACAACGGCACAAGTCTCGCACAAAGCGCGATGGGTCTTTGGGTAAATAGAAACGGCAGTAGGGATCTCAGCGGATGCTCGCGTGAGTTGTCAGGCCGTCCTCGTTGAACCGCGCACCGCGTGGCGCTAGGCTAGACACGTTGTGACCAGGTGCGCCTCACTCCTGATCGTGGTCGCCATGCTCATTACAGCAGGCAGTGCGTCGATTTCCGCACAGCCGGAGACGGTCGCGGAGCTACGGGCGGCGGCGGAGCAAGGAGATGCCGACGCGCAGTACCTGCTCGGGTCCATGTACGCCAGTGGCCGCGGCGTACCGCAGGACTATGCCCAGGCGGCGCGCTGGTATCGACTGGCGGCCGAGCGAGGAGACGCCGGCGCGCAGTACAGCGGCGGGCAAATGCACGCCCATGCCGAGAGTGTCATACAGGACGACACCGAGGCGCTGCAGTGGTACAAGTTGGCGGCCGAGCAGGGTTTTGCAGACGCCCAGTACAACCTCGGTGAGATGTACGACAGCGGCGGCAGCGTCACGCAGGATTATAGAGAAGTGGTCCGCTCGTTCCGGTTGGCGGCGGAGCAAGGAAATGCCACCGCGCAGGTCTACGTTGGCACGTCATACCATTACGGCCAAGGCCTCCCGGAAGACGCTGTCGAGGCGGTACGGTGGTACCGGTTGGCGGCCGCTCAAGGGAATGCCAGAGCGCAGTTCAACCTCGGGGTGATGTACGTTGGTGGCGAGGGTATCCCCCAGGATTATAGAGAAGCGGTGCGGTGGTACCGGTTGGCGGCCGAACAAGGTCTTGTCCAAGCGCAGACTAACCTCGGGTTCATGTTTGCCACTGGCCGCGGCGTCCCGCAGGACTATATCCAAGCACACATGTGGTTGAGTCTTGCGGCCTCCCGAGTGACCGGTGAGAACCGGGAGCGCGCGGTCAAGGGGCGCGACTTAGGTGCAAGCCGGATGACCTCTGAAGAGATCAGTGAAGCTCAACGCCTCACCCGCGAATGGGATGCCGCGCACCCGCGTGAGCCGTAAGCCCTCGCGTTGAACCACCCGGTAGTCAGCGGTAGGCTAGGCTAGATATGGTCGCGTCCCGCTTCACTATGTTCTTCGGACCGTTCGATGATGATCCAAAGATACGCGGCACGCAGTGGGAACGTGTCTGTAACATGAATGTCAAGCAGCAGTTTGTCGCTGAGCACGTCACCGATCTCAATGCGACGCAGGCGGCGGTCCGTCTGAATGTGTCCGTTGAGCAGGGACAGTTTGGGCGTCGGTGGAGAATGGAATTACGACGCCTTGATCGGTTGCCGGTATCGAGTCTTCGTGAAAGTCTGGCTGATCGGGTCGCGCAGGGGTAGATCCTCAGAATCGGGAGATGAATCATGAGACATCACGACGGGTCCATTTGTTTACTTCTTGCGGTTATTGCACTGAGCGCGTGCCAGCCGGGGGTGTCCCCGTCCGAGGCGTATCCTGAAGCCCCTGAGCTCGTCTTCCGGGGCGCACGCGTCATGGATCCGGAGTCTGGGCTCGACGCGGTGCGCCACGTCGGCATCACTGACCGTACGATCGTAGCCATCTCTGAGTCCCCGATCGAGGCACCCGAGGTCGTCGACGCAAGCGGCCTGGTCCTTGCTCCCGGTTTTATCGATCTGCATGCACATGGACAGGACGCTGTGAGTAACCGTCTGCAAGCGCTGGACGGCGTCACTACCGCTCTCGAACTCGAGCTCGGCGTTTACCCGGTCGCCGATTGGACCGCGTCTCGCGAAGGCAATGCGGTCATCCATTACGGCGCTTCGGTTGGCCATCTGGGCGCCCGGATAAAGCTTTTCCACGACGCAGATCTCGGCAGCTGGGCGACGCTTAGTCCTGAGCGTACGGACCTACTGACGTTTTCGGATTTTGAGAATAAGGATACAACCGAAGAAGAGCGCACCCGGCTTAAAGCGCTCATGGATCGGGGGCTCGATGAAGGTGGTCTCGGTTTCGGCCTAGGCATCACCTACACACCGGGTGCGTCGCGCTCAGAAATTCTTGAGCTCTTCGAGTTAGCGAGCGAGCGGGACGTTCCTCTTTTTATACATACGCGCACCTCCAACTCGGGCGGCGCCCTCGGTGCCTTTCAGGAAGGCATTGCGAACGCCGCTGCCACCGGAGCTTCGCTGCACTTCGTGCACCTGAATAGCAGCTCCGGTGAGTTAGCCCCCACTGTCTTGTCTCTTATCCGTGGCGCACGCGACCGCGGCATCGACATCACGACCGAAGCCTATCCCTATACCGCTGGGTCGACGCGCATCGAATCGGCCTCGTACGACAGTTGGGTGGGCCGGGACGACGCTGATTTCGGCAGCTTGCTATGGCCAGCAACCGGCGAGCGTCTCACCGCAGAAAGCTTCGCGCGCTATCGGGCAGAAGGCGGCTGGGTCATCCGTGGCGGTCGCCGTGAGGAGACGAATGCCTGGATCGTTGCACAACCTGACGTTATGGTAGCGAGCGACGGCATTCCTTTCTTGTACGGACCGGCACATCCACGTGGGTCTGGCACGTTCTCTCGCATCTTGGGCCACTACTCGCGTGACCAACAGACAATTGGTCTGATGAATGCCTTGAAGAAGATGACGCTGCTTCCAGCGCAGCGTTTGGAACATATCGCGCCGGTGATGCGCAATAAGGGGCGCATCCGACTCGGTGCCGATGCCGACATCACACTCTTCGACCCGGACACGGTCTTGGATCGCGCTACGTACGAACAGGGTGACATTCCGTCAGAAGGGATCGTGCATGTGCTTGTGTCCGGCACATTCGTCGTTCGCAACGGTGAGCTTATAGAAGATGTCTTCCCCGGCAGAGCGATCAAGGGTGAGCGACCGAACTAGTCGGAGATCACGCTGACGGCACGAGACTGACGCCAGACAACGTTGGGCGGATCGGACCGGCGAAGACCCGCAGGTGCAAGCGCGTTTGCTGGCCGATGCGCGGTCAGAACGTCGGCAGCCATCGTTCCTGACGGCGCTGATGGCCTACGCCTATGGGCGTCCGAACCCGCGCACGTGCCGGAACTGGAGACGCCCACCACCAACGGCCGGTCTCTTCAAAGGCGAAAACTCATTTCTCCGATTCCCACCCACGGCGTGATTCACTATTCCGCTTACAAGAGCGATGATGAAGGTGAAGGGGAGGATGTTCACGGAGATCAGAACAGGTTTGACCAGGGTTCCCTAGGATCGTTGTCTCCGTTGAACCGCCTGCCGGGCCGCGGTAGAGTGAGAAGTCGAAACTTTCGTTGCGGGGGTTGGAAGATGCTTGTGACGCGTCGCTACTCCTGCGCTATTTCGTCCAAAGAAAGGGGCTACGAGAGTGCATCGCGGACTACAGCTGCTTCTTCGAATCGCCGGGACTTCGATGCTCTTGGCACTGGTGTTTGTTGCTGCTCCACGGTCATGGATGCGAGATATTCACGGCTTGGTCGACCTTGGCGAGATGCCCGATACGCCGATTGTCTGGTACCTAGCACGATCAGTATCGGCTTTTTACGCCGTGACGGGAGGACTATTCTGGATCGTGTCGTTCGATGTTAGTCGCCATCACTCCGTTTTGTGGTACCTAGGGTGGACGACGATTGTATTCGGTGCGGCGTTGTGTGTCATTGATGTGCAGGCCGCCATGCCGTTGGTATGGACTCTGACGGAGGGTCCATTTGTCACACTCTTCGGGATCGTCATGCTCTATTTGGTCTCACGTTGCAAACATACGCCGGCACCGAACTCTGCCACCCACCCACCCGCCTAAGTAACCCCCGTCCCCGTTGAACCGTCCGCCGCGCTGGGCCGGGTCGTGTTCGTGATGCGCTGAGGACGCGTCTATCGGAAGGGCCGGGGAGGGCTGCTGTGCGCTGACTGCTGTCTCAGTACTCGCTGAACATGCGCCGAATCTCATCGAGGTCGCGGGTCCTAGTTAGCGCTAACATCAGTAAAATTCGGGCTTTTTGCGGGTTGAGGGTATCGGCCGGGATCATGCCCCGCTCGTCGTAGGTGCCCAGCGGCACCACCCGACCGCTTCCGGTTCGGTTCGACCTGACGACGACCGGCCGGGCATCCGACGGCAGCGCCATGACGGAGTCTAGCGCAGTCCATTCCACCGCCGAGACGAGCCCCGCGCCGGTACCCGCCAGCACGATCCCGTCGACGCCGTCCTCGATCAGCGCGCGAATCATGACCGGGTTTGGCTCCACGTACGAGTAGACGATGTCCACTCGCGGCATCCGGGTGACATCTGTCAGGTCGAACTCCGCATCGACGGTGTGACGCTTCGTCGACTCGCGGTAGAAGCTCACCCGGTCGGCATCGACATAGCCCAGGTACCCTAGTGTCCGGGAGTTGAACGTCTCGACCCGGTAGGTGCTGGTCTTGGTCACGTCACGGGCCGCGTTGATCTCGTCGTTCATGACCACCATAACGCCCTTGCCGCGGGCCTCGGGCGCCACGGCAGTGCGTACCGCGTTCAGGAGATTGAGGGGCCCGTCGGCGCTGATGGCGGTCGCCGGCCGCTGGGAGCCGACGAGCACCACCGGCCGTTCGTGCCGGACCGTCAGATTAAGGAAGTAGGCGGTCTCTTCAATCGTGTTGGTGCCGTGGGTGATGACGACCCCGGCCACGTCCGGATCCTCAGCGAAAATCTCGTTAATCCGACGCGCCAGTGTGAGCCAGTCGTCGAAGGTGATGTTTGGGCTCCCGATGTTGGCAACCTGCTCCACCCGCACCACGGCGTGATCGGACAGCGCTGGCACCGCCGCCACGAGTTCGTCGCCTGAGAACGTCCCCGCCCGATACCGCGTCAGGCTGGTCGGGGTGGCTCCACCTCCGGAGATCGTCCCTCCGGTTGCCAGGACCCAGACCACGGGAAGCGGCCGGCTCGCTGGGTCCTGCGCCCGAGCGGATCCGGTGGTCAGCCAGGCGCCCAGGCACAGACCGACCAGGAGCGAGCGGCGGCTCGCCACGGCGGCGACGTCCCATAGGCAAGGTCTGGTCATGGTTTCTCCCACGGGCCGAAGTCTGGACACGATCGGACTGCTTTCTTCTCGTGACTCATCAGAAGGGTTGTCAGCAGTACAGTAGCGCGTGTTTGGTCAGGCCACAATACCGGAATCGGAGTAACTCCGCGTGCGGCGAAGCAACCTTCGGAGAGGATATGCTGTTGGGCACCAGACCGCCAACCGAACCTAAGGAGGTGTCGAATGCTCTGGCGACAGGGACCCATACTCGTCGGCGTGTTAGTTCTCGCGGCCGCGACCGCGCAGGCCCAGCCACCAGGACCGGTCTTCCTAGAGGAGATGACCTGGCCGGAGGTCCGGGAGGCACTGGAGGCGGGAAAAACGACGGTCATCATCCCGACCGGTGGGACGGAACAAAACGGCCCGCATATGGTACTTGGCAAGCACAACTATCTTGTCCGCTACAAGGCGGGCGAGATCGCAAGGCGTCTTGGCGACACGCTTGTGGCGCCGGTGATGTCCTATGTTCCCGAAGGCGATGTGAATCCACCGACCAGCCACATGCGGTTTCCCGGTACGATCACGACGCCGCCCGATGTGTTCGAGCGGGTACTGGAGTTTGCCGCACGTAGCCTCGTCCAGCATGGATTCGAGGATATTGCTTTACTGGGTGACAGCGGAGGAAATCAGGCGGGACAGCAGGCGGTTGCGGAGACTCTCAACATCGAGTGGCGGGATACGCGGGCACGGGTCCATCACCTGACGGAGTTCTATCCAGGGCCTGGAGACGCGTGGCTACTCGACCAGGGTGAAACACCGGAAGATGTTGGGTCGCACGCCAGCATCCACGATACGGCAAGTCTACTTTTTCTCAACCCGGAGATGCTCCGCCTTGACAGGCTAGACTCCGGTGTGGCTGGGGACGGAAGCGGCTTGATCGGTAACCCGTCGCGCGCGACGGCGGAGTATGGAGCACGGATCCTGGAGATGCAGATCGACGCCGCGGTTCGGCAGATACCGACGCTCCGGGAAAGCAGCCGGAGATAGTCTCGCCTTCCAACTACGTTGTTACGATCGGAGGCTAAAGTACACTCGCGTTGTTACTAGCCCCCATCCGCGTTGAGCCGCCCGCTCCCCATGTGCGCAGCGAAATCCAGAAAACTCGCACATAGCTCCTCATCGCCTGTTCACCTACCAAGTGCTAGGCGCACTGTGTGGAGAGCAGCTACCGCCCGTCCATCAAAATGAAGTCTCCCGAGGAGGCTGATTGGCGGATGCGAATGAGTTCCTGATAGTCGTCGGAGTTGTACCATTCGAGCGCCTCGGCTCGTGAGTCGAAGCGAATGAGTACCGTTGTCGTTGCCTCCCACTCTCCCTCTAGGACGGTGGGTTTCGTGCTGACCGCTAGGATCACGCCCCCATATTGCTGAAAAACGTTGCCGAAGCCAGCTCGGTAGGCTCCGTAGGTCTCCTGATCCGTGATCGTTAGCTTCGCGAGCAGATACGCTGGTGGGTCTTGCGCCAACAGAACGCCCCCCGTCACGATCACCGCTAGTACGAAAGAGAGTCGTCGCATCTCATCCTCCTGTAGGCGCCGTCTAGCGCGATCCGGAATGAGGGTCATGAGGTGACGCACCCGCGTCACGAAGCCCCGATCTCGTTGAACTACCTGCCAGGGAGAGGCTAGGATGGGCGGCGGCGTGCCGGCTCGATATCGTGCGCGCACCCAGGAGTGTCCAGAGCCGATGCAACGAACACTTAGCTCTTTGCAAGAGCGGTTGGCTCCCGCCGAGGAGATCTTCTTCACCTGGCTCGTGAGAGTCATGGCCGCGGCGGTCCTCGTCGGCTCCGCATGGATCGACGACGCACCCCCTCTCGACATCGGGGCAATGATCGTCGCGTTCTACGTGGTCGTCCGGGTGGCCACGCAGTTCGGCAACCTGGTCTCTGCTGCTCCCTTCGAGAACCGAGCCTTGAAGACGATCTTCGCCATCGGCGCCCTCGTTCTACTCGGTCTCTCGTTCTTGGTCGTCGTGACCTTTGTAGAGCGACTGGCCAGCTCGGTGGTCGGCTGACGAGCGAACCGGCGGGACACGAAGATCTCTCAACAACCCAGCGCTACACGCATTTCAGTCCCAAGGCTGTTAAGCGCGCGATGCGCTTGCTCGACGGGCTAACCGCGGCCCTTTTCCTCTACGCGGTGTCCCCGTTGAACCGTGCGCCGCGACGTAGTAGGCTCGGTAGCTCACCGTTAGTGATTCTGATCGGAGCAGACTGATGACCAGACACTACACACACCTCATTGCAGTCTCCATTCTCGCAACGGTGTTTAGTGCGCCGATCTCCGCGCAGCAGGAAAGGGTCGCTGAGGATCAGGTGTACGATTATCTGGTGTTGGCGACTACGAGAACGTCAGCCATGGAAAGAGAGATGAACGAGGCGGCCGATTTGGGTTATCGCTTTCAGGGAGTCATGGGCGGTGACACCGCTTTTGGTGGTTCCGAACTGGTGACGCTTATGATGCGAGGGGCATCCGCTCCAGCCAGGTTTTCCTACCGATTGCTCGCTACGAATCAGACATCGACGATGCAGCGGGAAATGCGGCAAGCGGGCAACGAGGGATACGATTATCGTAGCCTCACGGTCTATAAATCGGCCTTCGGTGGGGATGAAGCGATTGTCATTATGGAGAATGACAGTGATGCTCCCTCCGTGAGGTACGAGTATCTATTACTAGCGACTTCCCGCACCTCGACTCTCCAGAAAGAATTGACCGATGCTGGCCAACAAGGATTCGAAGCTGTGGGCCTCTCCGTCGGACAGACATATTTCGCCGGTGACGAAGTTTTAGTGGTAACCCGCAAGACTCTACCTCAGTAACCGAAGTCCAGCGTCTTGCCCGCTAATGGGATGCCGCACACCCGCACAACTAACCCCCGATCCCGTTGAGCCGCCCGCCGCCTCTGAGACGGTCAATCGTTCCGGTTGCGGAAACAGTGGCGGCGGACACCTACAGTGGCTACTGTCAGGTCCATTTCTTTTATAATCGACTCAGTAAGGTGTCTTCAATCTTGAAACATTGATGACGGCCATGTCGAATAACAAATCGGGAGGGCTCATGATCAACAGGCGAGAATTTCTCATAACGTCAGGCGTGATGGTGGCTACCGCGGCGTTTCAAGAGATACCGCTATTTAGTCAAGGTCAATTGACGACATCGTTTGAGGATCTTCGGCGCAATGTCGGCATCTTTAATGGTCAGGGCGGGACGATAGGGTGGATCGTCAACGGTGATGGGATTCTCATTGTAGATAGCCAGAACGCTGCTGCTGCACAGGCTTGCATCGACGGGATCAAAGAACGGTCTTCGCGGGCGATTGATCTCCTGGTGAATACTCACCATCACGGCGACCACACCGGCGGAAATGCGACGTTCCGACCGGTAGTCGGATCCATTGTTGCCCATGAGAACAGTGCGTCCTGGCAGCGGCAGACGACGGAGCAGAGTGGCAGCGTGGACCCTTATCCCGACGAGACTTTCACCGAGGAGTGGCGGACGACTATTGGCGATGAGACCGTTGTTGCCAAGTACTACGGCGCTGGTCATACGAGTGGTGATGTCGTCGTGACATTTGAGCGTGCGAACGTTGTTCATATGGGCGACCTTATGTTCAACCGCCTGCACCCCTTCGTTGACCGGTCCTCAGGAGCGCGGATTGCCAGCTGGATTGATTCGTTGGGCCAGGTGGCCGGTGAACATGATGCTGACACCATTTATGTGTTCGGACACGGGAGTCCCGATGCCGGCGTCACTGGCGACCGGAGTGAACTAACGCATTTGCGCGACTACTTCAGTGCAGCTCTCGAATTGACCCAACGGGCAATGCAGGCTGGTCGTTCCAAGGAAGAAATAGCCGCAACCGAATCGTTACCTGGATTTGAGGACCACGTGTCTCCGTTCCCCCTTCTCAGTCTAACTGGCGTGCTAGGGGTGGCGTATGACGAACTTAGTGAAGGGTAGCCGTACTTGCGAGCATTCCTGTTGCTAACAGGACATTCGAGTTGCCGATGGGGATTAACAGCGACACCCTCAGCATCGGTGTTGTAGGCGTCGTTACGCCAGAACTGCTTGAGGTTCTACTTTTGGGATTGGTGTGGGTCGCCTTGCTGCCGAGGTCAACCAGAGATTCAATGGCGTAATGGTTTTGTAGGAACAGAAGCTGCGGTAAAGACCCAAATGATTTATGTTGGTAAACGAGAAGCAGGCAGTTATCGAAAAGCCGGTTCGGCGAATCTGATCAAGTACATGTGGCACAGGTAGTACCGTTGTTTCCTGCCTGAGCCGTAACCCCCGTCCCCGTTGAACCGGCCGTTGCGCGGCCCATCTCAAGAAATATAGGAGCCCTGTGGGTCAAAGAGTGACTATCAAAAGTTTCATGTCGGCAATAACTGAAAACTCATTGCGTACCGCTGATCCTCTCGTAGCTCGCCTCCGGAGAGATCTCCTCTGGTCGCGTGATCTCCACGACCATCGTCTCACCCTCCCACCGCGTGACCAGCGGCTGGTTGCGGAGATGACCAAAGAGGTATTCCTCCACGAACGGTGTGCAGCGGTAGTGCAGGACCTGCATATTGGGTTCGAGGCGGCGATAGAGCGGCATTGAGATCTTCCAGGGCCGCGTGAAGACGTTCGGGTCCTCGATCGTAGCTTCATACTGAATGGCGTCCTGGCTGATTAGCGTATAGCGTTCGACCACACGCAACCCGTCGCTGTGGAAGTTGCCGGCGCGATCAAACCACGTCCGGCTGTTGAAATCCCCAACGTCGACAACCAAAGTGTCCCCTTCCCACCGACCGACAGAATGCCCCATCGATTGGGGGATAGGCGAGGGAGCCACGTCGTCCAGATGAATGACCCGCGCCGCATTGGAAAATGCGAAAAAGATATGGATCTTGTTCGTGCTCTGCACAATCTGATATGGATACGGCATATACATGGCTCGCGGCACGCCGGGTAGCTGACACTTCAATTCTGGGTCGCGGTCCAGCCAGTGTGCCGCGTTGTCCTGCTTCTGTGCCAGGGCATCCGGGGTATACGGAATCTGGCCGTCACCGTCGACCACCCCGATCGATCCTGGCACGCCGCCGGCCGCGCCGAACGGGAGTGACGGGGCGGCCGGGACTTGTGCGAAGTCGTACGGATACACTCCCGACTGCACCACCGCACCCGCTCGGGCTTCATGGGCCTGCAGGTCCCAGTTGGCTTCGTTATTGGCCTGCCAAATTCCGCTGAGATTGGGTCGACCGTCGATGCGGTCGAGCCGCGTGCCCTGGCTAGCCGATCGCGCCACTGTTACCGCGACGACGGCCACCACGGTCGCTATCCAGGTTATGACGACCACCCATTTTCGCGTCAGCCTATTTCGCATGTCGTGACGACTCCTTGCCATCGTACTGTTCAGGATGTCTTTCTGGTCCCAGTAAAGGGTCCCCGAAGGTTCCTAAGAGGGCGGCTATCTCACCACCTCTTCAATCTGATCCGGATCTCCTAAAGGATCATTAGAACCTGTACCTAGGGTGTTGGAATTCGAGGAGATGTCCAATGACGCCGGATGGGCCCCCCGGCCATCAGCAAAGGCCTGCTCCACGGCACGATTCCCCTGCAGGAGTCCGACCATTCCCAGATTACCTTCGTGACACCTCGGTTCGTAGTAGATTCGATTCAGTTGACCGTCCTGCCGCTCCAGTTCCTGCTTCGTGGTCCAGGACCGTGTCCACGTCGTCGGATCCTCGATCGTCACCGAGTACTCCAGCGTGTCGGCGTCACGCGCCGTCCAGCGCTCGACAAGATGCAGGTGCTCGCGAGCATTCTGAAAGTCGAGATACGGCTCAAAGTTGGTGACATCGACGACCAGCGTAGTGCCCTCCCAGCGACCGCGCGAGTCCCCAAAGGGCTCGCGGACATGCGGAGGGAGATGCGGCCGGTCCGTTACCGGGATGATGCGCTGAAACCCTTGGCCCTGGCCGACGTCATAGTAAATCGAAACGATGCCAGGCGATTGCACGATCCGCCAGTACCCGTTGAATACCGGCAAACTTGTTGCCATGCACCGCTCGCCTGAACTTCGGTCTTCGGGACCATTGGCGCGATTTAAGTTGATCGTTGAATACGACGGGGGCATCTCCTCCCGCCTCGGTGACGGTGGTCCGTAGGTTCCGTTGGCGCAGTCGCCTTCCTTGTTCTGACACGTCGAAGTGTTCTGCTTGAGTGCCAGCGCATACTCGCGCATCGCCGCCCGCCGCTGCTGAACCATCGGCGTTAGTGCGGGCAGTTGGCCGTCCGGCGGATCGACGATGAGCGACGTGCGCCGCCCCGTTGGTCGCATCGAGATATACAATCCGTCATAGGCGCCTGCGACGTCCGCGATGCTCCCTGGCGTCGCTCGAGGGCGCTGCTGGGAATCGATGCGTCGGCGATCCAGCTCGGCGACTTCTTCCTCGGTATAGTACTCTCGCTCACCCAGACTGGGATGGCGCTGCAAGTTCGTGGCATAGGGATCGGTCCAGATGCCTTGCAGGTTCGGCTCGCCCCATGGGGTCGTCGCCACGGCCGTTTGCGGTTGCGCGCGACTAAGGGTGTTTCCAGACGATCCCACGAACACCGCGACGACCACCAACATCGCCATCCCTGCAATAAATCGGTGTGACATGCTCAATCTCCTTCTCATCATCCCGAAAAGATTGTCTTAAATCCGCTGACTCGCACGCCGGTCTTCATCGCGTAGGTTCGGCTAAACAAATGGGTCTCCACGCTGCTACTCGTGAATGCGAACGCCCGAAACTGGCCCACCGTGATCGTCGCCGACGGGCGCATGGTTAGGAAACGAACGGTTCATCTGGACTCACGCGGCCTTCAGGCTCTCGAGATGACTGCGTTCCTCAATAGGCCAGTGCGCCGCGGCAGCGAGCGTACCCAGGATCATACCGGCGATCCAGATCTCGTCGTAGCTCCCCGTGTTCTCGTACAACCAGCCGCCGAGCCAGATGCCGCTGAAGCTACCCAGCTGATGGCTGAAAAACACGATGCCATAGAGAAACGTCATGTAGCGTGTGCCGAAAAACTCGGCCACGAGTCCGGATGTCGGGGGCACCGTGGACAGCCACAGTAGCCCCATCAGAGCACTGAAGATCACCACGCTCGTCAACGACAGTGGAGTGAACAGGAACAAACCGATCGCGATCACTCGGCCCAGATAGATGAAGGCTAAGATCTTGCGCAGCGGATGGCGACCGGATGCCAGGCCAGAGGAGTAGGCGCCGACGACGTTGAAGAGTCCGATCAGGCCGATGCTCCAGGCCCCGACTCCCGCATCGAATCCCGAGTCGACCAGATAGCCGGGCATGTGGACGGTGATGAACGCCACGTGGAATCCACACACGAAGAACCCGGCCACGAGGATCCGATACGAGCGCACCCCCAGCGCGCGTTGCAGCACCTGACTGAGTGACCCGTGAATCAGATTGGCTCTGTCCGCCGCACCGCCGAAGGGTGCGAGCGGGATCGCGAGCAGAGCCATCACAAGCGCCGACGCGCCGAGATATTGCAGCGTCAGGGACCAACCGAAGAGCTCGATGAGTTCCTGCATCAGCGGCACTACCAGGAACTGCCCGAGGCTGCCGGCCGCGGTTCCAAGTCCCAGTGCCCAGCCGCGTCGCTCCTCGGGAACCGCCCGCACGAAAGCAGGTAGCACGATGCCGAACGAGGTCCCAGCGACACCGGCGCCCACCAGCAGTCCTGTCGTGGACATGATCTGGGCTTCGGTCGCGGCATGCGCCATGGCCCACATGCCGGCGGCGTAGCAGACCACGCCCGCCAGCAGCACCCGCAGGTTGCCATAGCGGTCGGCGAGCCCTCCGGCGACGACGGCGACGACGCCCCATGCGAGATTCTGGACGGCCAACGCAAGCGACAGGACGTCACGACCCCAGCCGCGTGCCTCCGACATCGGCTGCACGAATAGGCCGAACCCGGAGCGATAGCCGAACGACAGCATCACCAGCAGGCAGCCACTGAGGACGACCGGGAGCACGCGTGTGGCAGTGTGCCGCGTCATGGCGTGATCTTCCTCCAGTGTGAGTTGCCGCGTAATGAAGGCACTGTGATGTCCCAGGGGATACAGCGATCAGGTAACTGGATTCTATGTTTGCCTCTGACGTCTTGAGTGAGCAGGTGGACGTTAACGCACTCAATGAACCGGACCGCTGGGGTCCGAGCGACCATTGCCGGTTGGAGATCGCGGGTAAATGTGATTAGCACGAGTGGGACGCCGCGCACCCGCGCATTACCCCGCTGGCAGTCAGCGGTCGGGTCGGCGTCTACGCACGCATCGTCGTGGTCGTCTGAAGACAGCCCATGCCGCCGCCTAGCTGCCGGGCCGAAACCAGTACTGGCTCGAAGACCGTGTCGTTGGCGTTCGCCAAAGTACAGGCTGACAGTCGGTGCGGCGTGGCTGTGCGCTCGTGGGCTTGGCCCCGTCCACGTACCCGCTACCGGGCCAACACTGACGGTACCGTCGCCAAATAAGCAATGATGTGATCTACTTGCATCGACTCTAGCGAGTACTGGAATCCTGGCATCGCCACCGAACCCTCGACAATTTTCGCGCGAAGGTTGGACTCGCCCATTGTAGTGACGGTTCCCTCATGCAACACGGGACCAGTCGTCCGTTGCCCGCCACTGTGGCAGAAGTCACAGTATTGAACGAACAATTTTCTACCCTTCAGCTCGTTCTCATTCAGCGCCGGAGGCACTGCAACCTTCCGCATATCGAAATCAGTACGAACAACTTCTGGACGGACAACTGTCGGGCCTGTGTCTTGCGCGTGAAAAGCTGGTGCCGCCACCAACACGACGGACGCAGCCAGCATCGTCGCTGCCAACTTGCCGACTCGACGAACCTTTAACGTCACGTTTTCACACTACCTTTCTTCTATGTCACTCCTTGAGGGATGTGCCGATCTGAGCGCGTGCGCCGGTCATCACCGCGTTGTTGCTGCACGTTCCTTCAGTGCCTCAACTTGCTGCGCCGTTCTGAACTGCAAGCGTGCGATACGCGTAGCTTGGCGACAGGGCACCCACACCTCATCGCGAACATCGTCGACCGCGATGTCTCTTGGCTGGCAGCCGTGACTAGGCAACAGGTACAGCGTCCAGCGTCCAGTCTCTGGATTGAGTTTGGCCACCCTGTCGTCAGCCATTAGGTTAGTCCACGCGTTGTGATGCTTATCGATCGCAACATCGTAGGGATGTCCCTTGACCGGAGCGGCATAGTACTTTGTATCGAGTGTGTCAATGTCGATCCTGGCGAGGTTGTTGCCGAAGAAGTTCGCGACCCACACGGAATCGCCATTCTTGTCTGCCCCCATCCGACGCGGCGCTTGGGCGCCAGGGACAAAGTTAATCCCGCCCCAGCTCAGTGCCCCCATCGATTCGTAGAACTCGCGATCGGCGGGCGTCGTGAGGTTTTCTTGTTCAGCGAGCCACGGAGGTCGCATCACGACTTCAAAGGACTTACCACTCCCAGGCTCTCCTTTTCCAACTTTGTCCATGTTGTGCTGCGTCCACCAACCATTGCCCTCGGCGTCGCCCGCAGGTGCGTAATTGAACCCGTCGCCGACGGTAACATTCTGAAAGTATCTCCATTTCGTAGTGTCGGGATCGAAGCGAATTGCACCATAGCCGGTGCTGGCCCACACCTTACCGTGAGCATCTACGTCGAGGATGGTCATGACCCCTCGGCCCGCCCCCATGTTCGAGGGGGGCACGAAGATTTGGAATTCCTCCGTCCTGGGGTCTAGACGGCCGAGCGAACCTGTTGCGGCAAACCAGATGATTCCTTCCTTATCGGTGGCGAGGCTATGCGTTCCTTGGATGCTGCCATCTGGCCGCAGCAATTTGAAGCCGGTGACCTGGGCGGTCTGAGGATTCAGCCTGACAAGCGTTCCCCATGTAGCCGCCCTCCCATGGGCAGTCAGCCAAGCGTTGCCATCATTATCGATTTCGACGGTGTGGATCGGATTGCCGCGATCTCCACCCGTTGCCACGCCTTCCGACCAGTCACTGCCGTTGAACCACGCCAGCCCGTCGGGTTCATTCGCAGTTGGTATGTCCCACTCAGTGATTACCACTCGAGCGGCATCCCCCATCGGACGCGGGTGGAACTTGAATGCCAGCGGGGGGGAATCTGGCCCGCGCACACTGGCCAAATACTTGGCCAGCTCCGCCCTGTGGAAGGCGGTTGTTGAGTAAGCGTTCCGGACACCTAAAGTGTTGCGGTTCAACCGCAACATCGAATCGATGACGGCGAGCCAGCCCCGCTCGTCGAACCGCGACTGCAGGGGGAGACTTGGAGAGTGACATAACGTGCAATTAACTCGAAAAATCTCCTTCATACGGCGCTGATGTTTCGTCGCTTCTGGCAGTGCAGCCATCCATTCGGAGCCTGACAACTGCGGGGCAGGGTCAGCGATGGTCTTTAGCGCGAACGTCACCCGGCCCTGGCTTCCGTTGAGTGCTACATCATCCCACGCGGTTTCGTACCCAACCGCCTGCGCCCATACACGGTACTGGCCACTCTGCAGGGGCGGAAAGAAGTAATCACCCCCTTCATCAGAAAACACCGTCGTAGTCGTGGTTGCACCCGCGGCCCGCGCAGATACCGCCACACCTTCCATGGGTTGGTTGTTCGTCGCCCGTGTCGCACCCGAGAGTGTGACACTCTCGGTCTCGTTCTGCGTCTCGAACTTCGCCTCGGTAAACACGCAGACGGTCGTGATGATGGCGATGGCGATCAGACATCGGGTCATGTGAGGCTCCTTCCGCTTGAAATCATATTGAACTGTTTGAGTGCTGTCGAGGGATGGACCATTCTGGAGTCTCTGGGGACTGAGATGAGTGATTTATTGACGACTGGTGAAGCGGCACGGATCCTCTCGAGGTGTCAGAGAGCACGATTCGACTGTGGGCTCACAACGGACGCCTGACCACCCGTTGAACCGCCCGCCGCGTAGAGGTAAGCGGGACACCTCACCGTGTCAGACCGGGTCGCCCCAAAAACCGACTGCACTACAATGGCTTGGTTCACAACTCAGCCATCCCAACCGTACAGGAGCAAAATCCATGCGGACTGTACTCTTCATGATTGTTTTCGTCTCTCTCGCCTTCAACAATGCATCCGCACAAAACTCGTTCGCGGACGTGACGAACGCTCCCCGTCCCGACGAGTTCATCCACTGGGATGTAGAGTCCTTCACAGGGTGGAAGACCGAACTAGAGGATCGACTCCGAGACGGCCCCGGTATTTTCGGTGCTCCATTCACCTTCCTGTACGCACTCCCTCAAGCCGACCATAGGCGACATGATGTGCAGGTCGTCCACCGGGCCGGCTACACCCAGCCAGAAATTCACGAGACCAAGTGGGACCTCTACGTGATCCTAGATGGATCTGGGACCGTCCTGATTGGAGGCGAACGGGTAAATTGGGTAGAAGGCCTACCGGTGGAGGACCAACGACCAGAGTTAAGTGGGGCTACGGAGTTCCCGATCGCCAAGGGGGACATAGTTCAGGTGCCAGCCCGCTCGTGGCATCAGGTGACGGTACCGGACGGGGCGTCAATCACCTATGCGCTGATCAACGTATTTGAAGACTAGCTTTCACGTCAAGACTCCGAACCGTCAAAGACAAGGAAGTCTTCATGAAAACAATCGAATGCCGCTTCACTCACAGCGCCGAGCGAATGTTAAGACCTGAACGGCGAATGAGAGGCCACTCACCCGCGTAACTAATTCCCGGTCCCCGTTGAACCGCTAGACGGCGCCGCGGTAGGCTAGACACGTTGTGACCTGGCGCTACCCATGAACGGAGCGAAACAGATGCGATCCGACAGCTTGGCTCAGCTCGTGGTCATCCTGGCCTTCTCGATCTTGATTGCGTCGAGCCCATCGCCGGTGCTCGCACAACCGGCCGACGACTTCGCGCCCGTCACCGATGCCATGCTGGAGAAACCGGCTGATGAAGACTGGTTGACCTGGCGGCGCACCACCGACGGGTGGGGCTACAGCCCGCTCGACGAGATCACGTCCGAGAACGTCGGCGCTCTCCGGATGGTCTGGACCAGGGCGATGGCCCCGGGGCGGATGGAAGGCACGCCGCTGGCCTACGACGGCGTGCTCTTCATGCCGCAGTCAGACGACGTCATCGAGGCGATCGACGCCGTGACCGGGGACCTGATGTGGTCGTATCGGCGCGACTTACCGGACGATGTCTACGACATGGTCGGCGGTAACGCCCGCACCAACCGGAATGTGGCGATCTACGATCGGCTCATCGTCAACACGACGGATGACGACTTCGCTATCGGGATCGACGTAACGACCGGCGAGGTGGTGTGGGAGACTAAGATCTTCGACTACCAGGTGAATCCGGCCGGTCACAGCGCTGGACCGATCATCGCCGACGGCAAGATGATCTCCGGTCGGAGCTGCCGGCCGATGGGTGGCCCGGAGACCTGCGTGGTGATCGCCCACGACGCCCGCACCGGTGAGGAGCTCTGGCGGCGGAGCACGGTGGCCCTGCCGGGTGAGCCTGGCGACGAGACCTGGGGAGGGGTGCCCTACGAGCAGCGGATTCACGTCGGCAGCTGGATGCCGGCCAGCTATGATCCGGAGTTGCGGTTGATCTACCAGGGGACCTCGGTCACCTCTCCCGCCCCGAAATTCATGCTCGGTGGGGTTGAGAACACGCACCTCTATCACAATTCGACACTGGCGCTGGACGTCGACACCGGCGAGATCCGCTGGCACTACCAGCACCTGAATGATCACTGGGATCTCGACCACCCGTTCGAGCGGATTCTGGTCGACACGGCGGTGGCCCCGGACCCGTCCGCGGTGAGTTGGATCAACCCGCGCATTCAACCCGGAGAGGAGCGACGAGTGGTCACCGGCGTCCCGGGCAAGACCGGGCTGGTCTACACGCTGGACCGGGAGACGGGGGAGTTCCTGTGGGCGACGCCGACGGTCACGCAGAACGTGATCAGCGGCATCGATGGCGCGACCGGGGTGGTCTCGACCAACTCCGAGGTGGTCTTCACGCAGCCGGGACAGGAGGTGTTCGCCTGTCCAACCTGGAACGGGGGCAAGGACTGGGAGGCGGGCGCCTACAGCCCGTTGACGAACACGATGTACATGCCGCTACGGCAAACGTGTGCTCGGATGATGGCCGCCACGGAGTTCGAAGACCGACCGAACGAGCCCAACGAGAGTCGTGCGGCGATCTACGCGATCGCCTACCGGCATCAGATTGCGCCGGGGACGGAAAACGTCGGCACCATTCGGGCGATCTCGGCCGAGACGGGCGCGACCGAGTGGCTCTACGAGCAGCGGGCGGCCACCATGTCGCTGGTGGCCACCGGCGGAGGACTGCTGTTCGGGGGGGACACCAACGGCCGGTTCCGGGCGTTCAGCCAGGAGACGGGCGAGATTCTCTGGGAGATTAACCTCGGCTCACCGGTGTCCGGGTTCCCGATCAGCTTCGGGGTCGACGGGCGGCAGTACATCGCGGTCGCCACGGGGTCGGGCGGCACCGCTTCACACTTCATGGGGCTGACCCCGGAGCTGCGCCCCAGCCTGGGCAACAACCTGTTCGTGTTCGCCCTTCCGGAATAGGAGAAGACACATGATTAGCAACAACAGAATCCTTCTGGTAGCTATCGCGGTCATCGGTGCAGTGGC
>Ga0310345_10002346_pt1 | contig 19346 bp, 13 predicted proteins | sample HC15DNA20500_MG_FD_204667 | JGI IMG/M metagenome (GOLD analysis project Ga0310345, IMG submission 204667) | Marine microbial communities from station ALOHA, North Pacific Subtropical Gyre - HC15-DNA-20-500_MG | ecosystem: Environmental > Aquatic > Marine > Oceanic | place: Pacific Ocean: North...
CAAAATCTAAGTAGTTTTACATTGCAACAATTTGAAGCATTCGTTGCACAGCAGCATAAAAAAAGAAATATTTAATTATTTTTTGTTCCAAAAGGAAGTTGTACATAAAAGGTAGTGCCTATACCCTGCTTTGTAACAAACCATATTTTACCATTGGCCTTTTCAACTATACCGCGGCAAATGGCTAAACCCAATCCTGTACCGGAAGATTTTGTTGTAAAATTGGGTGAAAATATTTTTTCGATAAACTCATCGGGAATACCGGAACCATTATCGGTAACAGAAATTAAAATATTGTTGGCAACATTTGCCTGGTGAATATGTACCGTTGGATGTTCAATACCTTCCACTGCCTCAAATGCATTTTTAATTAAATTCGTAAACAACCGTTGCATTTGAGTTTTATCAGCATAAACACTATAATAACCCAATTCTTTTTTTAATGTTATGTTTACAGAGGTATCTGCACTATGTAATTGCACCAAGGTTTTCAAAACATCTGAAATATCAAAGTATTCCAATTGCACATTGCCAATATTGGCAAACTGAGAAAAATCGCCGGCTATTTTTGAAAGTTGGTCAATTTGTTCAATTAGAGTTTGGGTTACACGGTTAGTTAAACTAGTTAGCTGTGTTGTATCATATTGTTTATCACTAATTGCCTTTTGTAAATATTGAATACTTAGTTTCATAGGTGTAAGCGGATTTTTAATTTCATGTGCAACCTGTCGCGCCATTTCACGCCAAGCACCTTCCCTCTCACTTTTAGCTAAAGCATTTGCACTTTCATCTAACTGCCGCACCATTTTATTATATTCCTGAATTAAGCTTCCAATTTCATCATTTCTATTCCAAGTTAATTCTTCATTTTTCTTTCCCAAGGAAATGGCTTTCATTTTGTTAGCAATTAAAGTAAATGAAGCGGTAATTTTGTTGGTTACAATAAATGCAATAGCACCTGCCACCAAAAAAATAAATGCATTTAAATTAATTAAGGTAGCAAGGAACCCTGAAATTTCTTGCTTTAATTCAGCTTGAGAATTCAAGTAAGGAATATTAAGGTAAGCATAAGTGTTCCCTAATTCATCAACAATAGGAGTATAAACACTCAAAAACTTTAGCTTACCTATTTTTTCGTCTTGTTCAAAACGAGATTTTTTAAGATGATGCAACTCAAAAAAAGCAAATGGATTCATTTTATTATTTAACAAATGCTTATTGTAAATATAGGGTTGAGTTGAAGCTTTTAAATTTCCGGCTGCATCATAATAATTAATATCAACATTATGGATTTCGGCAATTTCAATAATCTTCTTTTCACGAACACCACCGGTGGTAAAATCGTTTACATTAATAGCATCGTCAAATACCATTTCGGCATTGATTTTATTTTGAATTTCGTTTGCAATTTGCTGAACGGATTTAAAGAGTTTATCTTCTTTATTTTTATTAAATCGATTAATGAAGAAAGAAATAGTTGCTACACCAATTACAATAAATGAGAACAAGCTAATGGCAATAATAATGAGGTTAATTTGAGAACGAATATCTAATACAAATGAACGCTTTATCTCGTTCCATCTAAATCTTTTCAATAGCAGAAATTGTACAGTATGCAATAAAAATATCAGTAGCAAGAAGGAACAAAACAAATAAGCAAATAAAGTAAGCGATTCTAAAATCCATTCATTTTTATGTACAATTAAAACTTGCCTACCATTTTCGGCATTATACCATAATTCGTTATAACCGTTTTTATTGCTTACATTAAACTGAGCGAGGTTAATGAGTTTGGTATTTACCTGAGTTGGAAAATTATAATCATTAAAGCTACTAACCATTTTACCTTTGTTGTAAACAGCATAAGCATAATTTCCATTAAGCTCATTTGAAAAATCATCAACTTGTGCAAATAATTCCGGGTATAAAGCTTCGCTTACATTTTTTTTAGGTACAACAATTACAAAAAAGTATCCAAGAACATTATTTTCAGGTGAAACAATATCTTTTTCAAACAAATACCCTAACCTATTGCCATTGGTAGTATAAGTGTACAAACCGGAAATGGAAGTAGGCTTTGCACGTCGTAATACAATGGTACGTATGGTAGCATAATTGGTAGTATCATCATTAAATAGTGGATGATATAAACTATCAAATGTGTAAATATGTGTTTCGTATTTATTTAAGTAACCAGAAAAGTTGCTACTTATAATGCTATCTTTCAAATATTTGTTGGTAAAATCAGAATCTAAACGATCAAAGTTTTGTAGCAAAAATTTGTCATCAAAATTTGTAATGGCAATATTTAATAAACTTTCCCCAGAAGGGTCTGCTTGTGAAGCTAATTTTTCAGCTATTCGTTTTCGTTGTTCTAACTCAACTAATTTGTTTTGGTACATTACCATTGCTGCAACAGATGCGGCAAAAAACATAACCCAAAATATGAAAAAAGGGGTATTGTATAAAGGCTTTGTAAGATCTTGTTTACGATAGTATAAAATAATTAAAAATAAAATTAGCCATCCTAAAACAATCATATTGGTAATTGTACTGGAAACTCCAATATTAAAACTGTTATAAAGCAACCCTTCAATAGCAATAATAAATAATTGTATGTTCAGTGGTATTTTTTGTTTATAAACATTGCTTAATAATAACTGTGCTAAGGCAAAAAATGAAAGTGTTAGCAAACAAAGTATAACAAAACTTATTACAGTATAAATATTTAAGCTGAAAAAATTAGATACATCAAATGATATTTTAGAATCTAACACCAAACTTTTAATAATACTGGCAAAGAAAACACAAATGGCACCTAAAATCAGCAACTGAATGTATGCAACAATTTTAAGTACTGATAATTTAAAATGCAATTGAATATGTGTATGTAAATTGTTTTTATAATAATTGATGAACCAAAATAAAATAATGACATTTATTAACAAGTCGCCCAATGAAGGATGCAAGCTATTGGATGCGTAAATAGCCGGATCAAACAAGGGTAATTGAGAAAAATTAAAAGGAAATGGAAAGAAATAACTTATTATCCGTAAAATGATGACAGAGCAAAAAAGCAATATGAATCCTTGCAAAGGCTTTTTGAATACTGCCACTTCAACTGCTATTGCATTCAAAAAAAACAAAAGAAAAATAATACTTAATGTTCTTAGAATTACAGACCATGCATTATAGGGCGAAAGCGTTTTACCGGCTTGAACTTCCAAATAACACAAAACTTTACCATTTACCCCATAAATAGGGTAATCATTGGCAACATTAGTTATTTCATATAGTTTGCCCAGCCCTTCAAAACCATTAAAGTCCGGTTGAAGATATTTGTTTTGTATAAAGTATGCCTGATAAATTGGTATTAAACCTACTACTAATATTGTTTTCCCATCCAGTGATACATTTTTTTTTATTAATTCAAAATAACCATTTTGATAGTTGAGAAAAAGGTTATTGGCTGTATGATATAAATCGGCATCATCAACATAATATTGGTTGGTGTTCCAATAAGTAAGAATAGGATGCTTTAAATCATTGTAGGTATATATAAAGAACCCAAAATTTTTGCTAAGGGGCTTGTATTCGGATGGTAGTAATATACTATCACTTAATAAGCTACTTAACAATGTTTTATCGTTTGCTAATATTGAGAAGTCTTTTTCACGATCGGATAAATATTGCTGAATTTTTTCTTTTGTTTTTACCGGAGAGGTGTAATAAGTAAAATAGTTTGAAAGAATATAAGAAAAGGTAAACAACCATGCAGCTATAATCATTAAATAGCCATGACGATACGCTGCATGTTTTAGAATGCTCATCAAGATGGTTCGTTTTTAATTTGCCTTTTAGCAATGTTCCATAATTCATCCATTTCGGCAAGCGTTAAATTGGCTAACTGCCAATCTTTTTCTGCCGCCATATTTTCCATTAATTGAAACCTTTGAATAAATTTTTTATTGGTTCTTTCTAAAGCCGACTCTGCATCTATGTTCAAAAATCGTGCAAGATTTACCCAACTAAACAATACATCGCCAAATTCTTCTTCTACTTCTTTGATGTTATTGATTTGAAGGGCTTGTTTTAATTCATTTGTTTCCTCTCCAATTTTTTCCCATACTGATTCAATTTCGTCCCATTCAAAACCTACCTGTTTTACTTTTTCTTGTATTCGTGTTGCTTTTGCTAATGCAGGCATTGTTTTAGGAATTCCGGCTAATACACTGGTTTTACCTTCTTTCAATTTTATTTGCTCCCAATTTTTCTTTACTTCTTCATCGTCTTTTACTGCAATATTGCCATATACATGCGGATGCCGAATAATTAACTTTTCGCAAATACCTTTAATTACATCATTGATTGTAAATGCATTATTTTCAGCAGCTATTTTTGAATAAAAAACAATATGCAAAAGTAAATCGCCTAATTCTTCTTTAATGTCTTTCCAATTTTGTGCTTCTAAGGCATCACCTAATTCATAGGTTTCCTCAATAGTCATTGGTTTTAAGGAGGCAAGGGTTTGCTTTTTATCCCAGGGACACTTTTCCCTTAACTCTTCCATAATGGTAACTAACTTTTGAAAATCCACATCTTCAGGCATAAAAATGATTAAGGTAATGAAGTTATTAATTATAACATGAAAATTAATACTACTAAAAATACACAACAATTGGCTTTAACGTATGCTTATTTCTCATTTTTTTGCATTTGATTAATATAGAATTACATTTGAAATAAAAACATTCATGCGCTATATCAGTATTTTCTTTTTATTGTTAATTGGCTCGCTTGTTCATGCACAGTATTATTATAATGATATAATAGCAGCTAAACAAAGTGCTCAAAATTACTCAATCATTAAAGCCCAAAAAATAAAAACTATTGAAGTAATTAGCTATGACCAAAATGATGAGCAAGTAAAATCATTTTCACTGCAACAAATTTTTTCAAATAATTGGAATAAAATGGAATTGAGTACACAGAATGCAAAGGGAGAAAAATCAACTTTAACTACCTATTATAAAAACAATTTGGTTAGCAATACAATTGAACGGAGTAACCAAATTGAAACAATAACCAACTATACTTACGATGCACAAAATAGACTTATTAGCATTGCATCAACTAGCAAAGACAGTGCATATAAATATCAAAATACAGAAAAACATATTTGGCTTTATGGTAGTAATGGTGCTCCTGTAGAAATGATAAAAATTAGAAACGGCAAAGATTCTACTTTTGTAAAATTTACTTTTGATGAGCAAGGTAATGTAGCAGAAGAGAAATGGTTGAGAATGGGCAGATTAATTGAAACATATTACTATTATTATGATAACAACCATTTAATTACTGACATTGTAAGGTATAATAGAAATGCCAAAAAACTTTTGCCTGATTTTATGTTTGAATACAATGCACAGCAACAAATGACCAGTATGACACAAGTATCTGCAAATAGTAATGGCTATTTGGTTTGGCATTATATATACAATGCAGCAGGATTAAAAACAGAAGAAGTATGTAAAGACAAACAAAACCAACTTGTAGCCAACTTCAAATACGTTTATCAGCAGTAATTTAAAGTGTATTAAAATAAAAAAAGTCGGGATAAATTTATCACCGACTTTTTTGTGCCCCAGGCGGGACTTGAACCCGCACGGCCGTTGCTGACCACAGGATTTTAAGTCCTGCGTGTCTACCAATTCCACCACCAGGGCTTCCAAAAAAAATTCCATCCAAAATAATGATGGAAATTTTTTTTGAGCGGAAGACCGGGCTCGAACCGGCCACCCCAACCTTGGCAAGGTTGTGCTCTACCAAATGAGCTACTTCCGCTTTTGTTATGTTTAAGAACTAATTTATTGGGAGTGCAAATTTAGGTAACTAATTTTCCCAACAAAATTTTTTTGAAAAAAAATTATTTGTATTCGGGAGTGTATTTTGTACTACCCTGAATTTCTACATCGGGCTTGCCTTTATAACGCTTTTGGTATAATTTATAACAACCTCCTAAAAAGAAAGCTACAATACAAAATACCTGTAAATAAAATATAAATCTAGAAGTGCTTACCCAATTGCGGGAAACATCTTTTTTTGCTTGTTGATTCATTTCGTTTGACATACTATTTTAAATTGCTTTGCAAAAATAAGGTACCTGTATTAATTATGCGTGCTTATTTTCAACAATTTCTAAAAAGGTTTTTTTCCGTTTAAAAAAATATTGCCATACAATACTTCCATTATATACACCTTTTAATTGTTTAAGGGGCTTTTTATTTTCTGAAACAAACTGAACTTGTTGCCAATGTAACAACACATACATATGGGCTTTTAATACAGCAGTAAAAAAAGAAAAGTTACCGGTTAATAATCCTTTCCAAGCCGATATCGCATCGAGCAAAAAACGAATAAATAGTATTTTAATTTTATCTGATTTTGGTAAATGCATGGCCAACATTAATAAATTATTGCGAAAATTTAAATATAATTTTTTACTACCTTTTTGCAATGTACCTGCTCCAACATGGTAAACAACACTTTGTGGACAAACATAAACCGAATAACCGGCTAATTGCATGCGCCAACATAATTCAATTTCTTCTTGGTGTGCAAAAAAAGAGGCAGTGAACCCATTTAAATTTTTGAATACAGCACTCTTTACAAACAAAGCTGCACCACTTGCCCAAAAAACAGGTTCAACATCATCATATTGCCCTTTATCTTGTTCCATTGTATCAAATACCCTACCCTTTGCAAACGGATAGCCTAATGTATCAATCCATCCGCCACATGCACCCGCATATTCAAATTCTGATGGGGCATGGAAGGATAATAGCTTGGGCTGACAAGCGGCTATTTTAGTATTACTTTCCATTAAATGTATAATGGGTTCAATCCAATTTTCAGTTACGGATACATCAGAATTTAGCAAAACAAAATAATCAGCATCAACTTGTTTTAAAGCCCAATTATAGCCACCCGCAAAGCCTTCATTTTTAGTGTTTTGAATAATTGTAACTTCCGAGAAACGATTTTGCAACATCAGTACCGACTCATCTGTTGAGGCATTATCGGCAACAATTATTTTTTTATTGCTATAAGTAGATGCTAATACACTTGGCAAAAATTGTTGCAAATAATGAGCACCATTATAGTTTAATATAACAATTGCTACAAGTGGCTGCTGTTGCAAATGATTCATGAGATGGAAATGGTATAATTAAAGTGCTACCGACAATTAACAAATTTAGGTAGATTGACATTACAAGTTTAAGTATTTCCTTACGCAAAACACAGCACACCATATTAGACCTTATAAAGTTGTTCTCGTAATTCGTGTATGCGTGCATCTTCCATATAATCATCAAAAGTTGTTAACCGATCAATAACTCCATTGGGTGTTAATTCAATTACTCTGTTGGCTACTGTTTGTATAAATGTATGGTCGTGCGAAGTGAGAAGCACGACACCGGAAAAATTTTGACAACTTTCATTAAAGCTTTGAATACTTTCCAAATCAAGATGGTTGGTGGGTTGATCAAGAATAATTAAATTAGGATTTTGCAACATCATTCTACTAATCATGCAGCGTACTTTTTCGCCCCCACTTAGCACATTTGTTTTCTTTAATATTTCATCGCCACTAAACAACATTTTTCCTAAAAAGCCTCTTAAAAAAGGTTCATCAGCCTCCGTTACATGTGAAGGAACAAATTGGCGCAGCCAATCAATTAATGATAATCCCTCTTCAAAAAAGGCAGTATTATCAATTGGCAAATAAGCTTTGGTAATGGTTGTTCCCCATTCATATTTACCCGAATCGGCTTGAATATTTCCATTAATAATTTCGAATAAGCGAGTAACAGCCATGGGGTTACGACTGAGAAAGGCAATCTTATCACCTTTATTCACAGTAAAATGCACTTTGGAAAAAAGCTTAGTACCATCAACTGTTGCAGATAAATTTTCAACATGTAAAATTTGGTTACCTACTTCGCGTAAAGGTTGAAAAATAATACCCGGATATTTTCTATTAGAAGGTTCAATTTCTTCTATCGTTAATTTTTCTAAGGCCTTTTTACGGGCTGTTGCTTGTTTGCTTTTGCTGGCATTGGCAGAAAAGCGTGCAATAAAGTCAAGTAAAGCAGCACGTTTTTCTTCAATTTTTTTATTCTTATCACTCATTTGGCGCAACATTAATTGCGATGATTCATACCAGAAAGTATAATTACCGGTAAAAATTTTGATTTTTGAGCGATCAACATCTGCAACATGTGTACAAACCGCATCTAAAAAGTGACGATCGTGACTTACAACTAATACAATGTTTTCGTAATCTGCCAAAAAGTTTTCTAACCATCCAATTGTTTCAATATCTAATCCGTTGGTAGGCTCGTCTAACAAAAGAATATCGGGATTACCAAAGAGTGCCTGGGCCAGTAATACCCTTACCTTAAAGGTTCCCGCTATATCTTTCATTAAACTTTGGTGCATACTTTCATTTACACCCAAACTACTTAACAAGCTACCTGCATTACTTTCAGCTTCATATCCGCCCATCTCACCAAATTCAGCTTCTAATTCTCCTGCCTTAATTCCATCTTCTTCCGTAAAATCTTCTTTTGCATAAAGGGCATCCCGTTCATGCATTATTTCCCATAAATGCTTGTAGCCCATTAATACAGTTTCAATTACGGTATAATCATCAAAAGCAAATTGATCTTGACTTAATACAGCCATCCTTTCACCCGCAGTAATTTCAATTGTGCCTTTATTGGGCTCAATTTCTCCACTTAAAATCTTTAAAAATGTTGATTTACCGGCACCATTGGCACCAATTACGCCATAACAATTGCCTTTTACAAAATTTACATTTACCTCATCAAACAAAACACGCTTGCCATAAGCTAGGGTTAAGTTTCTAACACTAATCATGCTTTTATAGTTTTTTAGGCTGCAAAACTAAGGGTAAAGCAGCTAATTCGCTAATGTAGCTGTTTTAACTAGCATAGACCATCTAACTTTGATACAATATTGCATTATTAAATATTGCATTATTAAATTTTGCCTATTTTTATTTCATGCTTCAATATTGGCTAAACTGGAAGACGCTTATTTCCCTAATTGCACTGCTTATTATTAGTGGCACTATTTTTTATTCAAACTATTTGGCCAATAAAATTAAACTTGATGAAAAAATAAAGATTGAACAATGGGCTGAAGCTGTAAAAAGCAATGCCAGCAACCAACTTACCGATAACAATTTGAGTGGACGTATTTTAAGCGAGAACAGCCAGGATATACCTATAATAGTCGTTACAGAAAAAGGAGTTTTATTAGACAGTAGAAATGTAGATTCTACTAAACTATCAGATCCTTCCTATTTAAAAAGAAAAATTGATTATTTTAAATCATTACACACTCCCATTGAATGGAAAAACCCATTAGATACTACGCAAAAAAACATTGTATATTACGGTGAATCGAGTTTATTGAACGAAGTACGCTATTACCCAATAGTTCAACTCATTATTGTAGGATTATTTTTGTTTTTCTTAATTATTGCCCAACGCACTGCTTTTCAAAACAATCAAAATCAGCTTTGGGTAGGCATGGCTAAAGAAACAGCACATCAATTAGGTACCCCTGTAAGTAGTTTACAGGGCTGGATTGAAATGCTGAGAACCATACCAGGTAATGAAAAAATAGTAAATGAAATTGAAAAAGATAGTAACCGACTATTATTGATAACCGATAGGTTTAGTAAAATTGGTAGCATACCTACTTTAGAAGTTACGAACTTATGTGCACAAATTGAACAAATGATTGATTACATCAAAAAACGCTCGGGCGGTAATGTTGTTTTTGAATTGAATTGTACAGAACAAAACCTGCAACCCAAACTTTCACCCGCCTTGTTCGATTGGGCAATTGAAAACCTGCTTAAAAATGCTCTTGATGCTATGGAAGGAAAAGGAAAAATAACTTTACAAATTAAAAAAATATCGAAACTAATTTATATTGATATTACCGATACCGGAAAAGGTATTGCCAGAAAAAATTTTGATACCGTTTTTAAACCCGGTTTTACCACAAAAAAACGTGGTTGGGGCTTGGGGCTAACCCTAACAAAACGCATTATAGAACAATATCATAAAGGAAAAATTTTTATTTTAAACAGCCATGTAGGAAAAGGAACAACCTTTAGAATTATTTTACCCGGTTAATGTTTCAAGATGAATAATTTAATCAATTAAATTTCCTATTCTTGTTTCGAAAAGTATTTTTTTATAATAAACAAATACAATTTCGCGATGATAAAACCATTGAGAATCGCAATGCAAACAATGGGTACAATTACATCGGAAGGATAATGTACACCAAGATAAACCCTGCTATAAGCTACTAATGCTGCCCAAAAAAACAGCAATACAGTAATTTTTGGCAATTGTGTACGAACTGCAAAAAAGAAATAAAAAGCCAATGAAAAAGTATTAGCTGCATGCGATGAAACGAAGCCATACATACCTCCTCTATAATTATTTACATAATGCAATAAATTTTCCAGTCCTGGTTCATGGCTTGGGCGAAAGCGATGAAAAATAGGTTTAAAAACTGATGAGGCCATTTGATCACTAATTGTTAATAACAATGCTACTAACAATACAAAGGGTACAGCTTTCCACTTCAATTTAAATCCAAGTATAATAACCAACAAAACATAAAAAGGCACCCACGAATATTGCCCACTACACCAGTACATAAACACATCAAAAAACGTGTTATGGTGGCCATTTATAAATATTAAAATTTTTCTATCTAATTCTTCTAAAAATTCTAGCATGCGTTTTAATTAAACTGTTGTTTGTACCGTGGCACAGTATATTTTATAATGAGAGGAGATATGGCTCCAATAATAAATCCGCCTAATACATCAGTAGGGTAATGCACACCTAATGCCATACGTGAGTAACCCACAAGTAGGGCCCAAATTAAAACAGGCAGTCTATATTTCCACTCTTTAAAAACAATAACTACAGCAAAAAATAATACAAATGCATCGGTGGTATGACCTGATGGGAAGGAAGGACTACCGCCAGCAGTTAATTTATCAATAAAAGGATAAACTTTGAAAGGTCGTGTTCTGTTTACACCATATTTAAGTATGGTAGATACTATTTCTGCCAAAAAAATGGAAAACAAAATATACCAGCCCCTAAATTGTATGAATTTATTTTTTTTAAAATATCCAACAATCAACATAATAACCGGTACACCAATTGCAAAAAAGTAAGCTGTATTTGTAATGAAATGAATGAAAGGATCTAACACTTCAATGCGGTGGTGATTTAACCAATTTAAAATGGCAACATCTGCATTGGCAAGTGCAGGAATAGTTACATGAATGAAGTACATACCCGGCAAAATACTTACAATAAATTTAATGTAGGCTAAATAAATGATTAAAAACATGGTTTTTTCTGTTTTTAAAGCATTATTACAAATTAAAAGCTTATTTTAAAACAATTGCAGATAAAGCCGGCAAGTTTACATGAATACGATACCAGTCTTCATCAATATAAACTTTTTCGCACTTAATATTTTCATTTTTTACTGTGCCGCTACCAAAAAATTGTACATCATCACTATTAAAAATTTCAACCCAACAATCCTTCCCATACACATGAATTTCCCAATTTTGGCGAACCACAGGTGTTACATTCATTATTACCAATAAATCATCAGCTTTATTTTTCCCTTTTCTTTTATAAACCATTACACATTCTGCACGATGGTTAAGATCAACCCATTCAAAACCTTCTGTAGAAAATTGCAATTCATATAAAGCAGGTTCAGTAGTATACAGTTTATTTAAGGCTTTCACACACTCTTTCATACCGGCATGCGGCGGATATTGTAATAAACCCCATTGTAATTCGCTTTTATAATTCCATTCGTTGGTGGCACCAAATTCATTGCCCATAAAAAGCAATTTAGCACCGGGATGCGTAAACATATAAGTATAAAGGGTTCGAAGGTTAGCAAACTTTTGCCATTCATCGCCGGGCATTTTGTATATCATGGGACTTTTACCATGTACTACTTCATCATGACTTAATGGCAACATGAAATTTTCATTATAGAAATACATCATACTAAATGTAAACTTATCCTGAAAGACCGAGCGGAAAATTGGATCTACTTTAAAATAGTCTAATGTATCATGCATCCAACCCATCATCCATTTCATGCCAAATCCAAGCCCATCTTCAAAAGTAGGTTTACTAATTTTAGGCCAATCGGTGGCTTCTTCTGCAATGGTTTGAATATCAGGAAAATCGCGATATAAAGTTTCATTCAAATCTTTTATAAAAGCAATGGCTTCTATATTACCATTTCCACCAAATTCATTGGGCTCCCATTGGCCTTCATTACGGCTGTAATCTAAACGAAGGATAGAGCTTACGGCATCAACCCTTAAACCATCCGCATGAAAAGCTTCGCACCAAAAGCAGGCATTACTAATTAAAAAACTTTTTACTTCACCTCGTTTATAGTTGAAAATATATGAATTCCAATCGGGGTGATACCCTTTGCGCATATCGGCATATTCGTAAGTATGTGTTCCATCAAACATGAATAACCCATGTGCATCGTATGGGAAATGTGAGGGTACCCAGTCTAAAAAAATACCAATACCTGCCAGATGTAGTGCATCAACCAAATAAGCAAATCCTTGTGGGTTACCAAACCGGGAAGTTGCAGCATAATAGCCGGTACCTTGATATCCCCAACTTCCATCGAACGGATGCTCCATCACAGGCATAAATTCAACATGTGTAAATCCCATTTCTTTTACATAAGGCACCAGACGCTCAGCAATTTGTTCATAGGTATTATAAGTTTCTTCATTGTATTTATCGGGGCGCATCCAGCTGGCTAAATGTACCTCATATACTGAAATAGGCGCTGTCAAGCTATTCTTAGCATGCCTGTTTTGCATCCATTGTGCATCCTTCCATTCATATTCCGTTTGCCAAGTAATAGAGGCTGTGTAAGGTCTTTTTTCCCAAAAATGAGCAAATGGGTCGCCCTTGTCTAATTCTATACCTTGATAACCAATAATATGGTATTTATAAGCTTCCCCTTGTAGAACTCCGGGAATAAAACCCTCCCAAATTCCCGATCGGTCTAATCGCACTTTTAAAGGATGTGCAGCTTTATTCCACTGATTAAAATAGCCAATAACACTTACGGCACTGGCATTAGGTGCCCAAACGGCGAAGTAGGTACCTTGCTTGCCCAAAACTTCTAATTGCTTATTTCCGAATAAATGATATAACCGATAATGTGTTCCCTGCTGAAAATTATGGATATCTTCTTCTGTAAAAAGCGAATAATTCCACACACTTTGTTGAGTATCAACAAAATGCACAGTTTCGTAAGCAGGCATATCTCCTGCCTTTAAAGCGGCTATTCCAACTAACTTTTGGCGATTAAAATTGTTATTATTATTTTTTGTAGAATTAAACATATTACTTATTTTGTCGAATATTAAAAATAACTAACCTTTACAAATTATTTTTACAAGCTACAATTTATGCTTTTAAAATGAAATGAACTTTGAATTTAGAACTGCATTTATGAGAAAAATTTTGCCAATATCCCTATTCTTTTTCTTTCCGGCTTCTGTTTTTGCACAAGATGTTATATTGAAAGGTATGGTCATTGACACAACAGCCCGTGTAAAATTATCAAATGCAGTAGTGGCTGTGTTACGTTCCAAAGATTCTGTTTTATTGAATTTTACACGCACTAAAAATGATGGCAGTTTTTCTATTGGTATCCCTCAAAATAGGAAGACAATTATTATGGTATCCTATCCTAATTATGCGGATTTTCTTGACACAATACCTTCACAATTACAGCATAATAACACCTTAATTGACATTGGGAATATTTATTTAGATACCAAAGCACATATATTACAAGAAGTAATTGTACAGCAACGTGTAGCCGCCATTAAAGTAAAGGGAGATACAACAGAATTTAAAGCCGATAGTTTTCACGCCGGGCCCAATGCCTCGGTGCAAGATTTATTAAAAAAATTGCCGGGTATACAAGTTAATGCGCGGGGAGAAATTACTGCACAAGGAGAAAAAGTGAGAAAGGTTTTGGTAGATGGGGAGGAATTTTTTAGCGATGACCCTGCTGTTGTAACGCAAAATTTGCGTGCCGATTATGTTGATAAGGTGCAAGTGTACGACAAAAAAAGTGACCAGGCAGTTTTCTCAGGAATTGATGATGGTGAAAAAACCAAAACAATTAATTTAACTTTAAAAGAAGATAAAAAGAAAGGCTATTTTGGAAAATTAGAAGCAGGCAGCGATGCCAATCAGTACCATTATGAAAAAGCAATGGTAAATTCATTTCAGAAGAAAAGGAAATTTGCTGCTTATATTACCAACGACAATACTAAATATGAATCATTGAACTGGAATGAGAAAACCAATTACGGTAATGACTTAAACCGAACCACTGATGTACAAGATGATGGTAGTATTTGGATTTCACAAACTTCAGACGATTTTAGTAACGGTAGTGGCTTGCCTATATCAACCACAGGAGGACTTACTTTTAGCAATAAATGGGATGCTGATCAACAAAATATAAATGGCACTTATCAATTCAATCATTTAAACGTTGTTGGCCAAACCAACTCCATTACTCAATACATTTTACCTGACACCACCTTTATTAACAAGGTACAGCAAAATGCCACAAACATGCGTCAACGACATAGGGTAAATGGAACCTATGAATGGCAGATAGATTCTACCAGCTCATTAAAAGTTACTGTTACAGGTTCAAAAATAAAACGGGATGATAACAATCTTTACACTGGCCAATCTATTAGCCAGGAAAATCAAATTATTAATGAAACGGATAGAACAACTACTTCCAATGGAACAGAAAACAATTTGTTAACCAATATTTTTTGGCGTAAAAAATTTAAAAAAGCAGGTAGAACCATTTCGTTCAATAGTAATATCAATTTTTCAGAGCGTAATAGTACGGGTTACTTAATTGCTCAAAATAGCTTCTACGATAAATTAGGTTTTTTAACGGCTGCTCAAAATATTAATCAGTATAAAACCAATAACGAAAATGTTGCCGGTATTGATGGCAAAGTGGTTTATACGGAACCATTGTGGAAAAAAACTTTTTTAGAACTAAATTATCGGTTCGGTTTTTCGGGTAATGATGCACAACGAAATACGTTTGCTAAAGACAGTAGTAATGGCAAGTATGATATTGGGGTTGATTCACTTACCAATCATTTCAAATATAACATCAACAGCCAATCTGGTGGTGCTACTTTTCGATACAATGGCAAAAAAATTAATTTCTCATTTGGAAGTGGCATTGGTATTACCTCATTTCAATTACATGATCAAATACAACAAACCAATCGGCCCATACAGTTCACTAATTTATTACCAACCGCAGCTATTAATTTTACACCAAAAGCACAACGAAAAATTAGTTTAACTTATACAGGTTCAACTCAAAATCCTACCCTATCTGAAATACAGCCACTAATAGATAATACCGACCCATTAAACATAAACATTGGTAACCCTTATTTAAAACAGGCATATAATCATCGCTTTCAGTTATCTGTTTCAGATTTTAAAGTGCTTAAAAGCAGGAATCTTTATATCAGTGGAAATTTTAACCTAACTAATAATGCTATTAGTTCAGCCAGTAATGTTGATAGTTTAGGAAGAAGAGTAAATCAAGCCATTAACGTAAATGGAAATTATAATGGCAATATTTTTATGTTTTACAGTTTTGAAGTAGTGCCTACTTGGATTGCAGGCTTTAGTAGCACACCGGGATTTAACCGTTACATTAATTATATAAATGGAGAAAGAAATGTCACTAACAATCGAAATATAAACTTTGGTGTTTATTTTGGCCGTTGGAGTGACAAAAAAGTGAATTTTTATGTGAATGCAGATATTACCAGAAATTATTCCAATTCTTCCATTAACCCTACTAATACCACAAAATACTGGAGTTTTACCCCTTACATAAACTTTACGGCTAAATTACCTGCCAAATTATACTTTGAAGCCAACAGCAACTTTAGTATTTATGAAAAAACAAGTGTATTTACCGGCAATGCAGATATATATTTAGTAAATGCTTCATTGAAAAAAACTTTCACGAAAAGTGATAAATGGGAACTGAAATTCTCAGTAAATGACTTACTGAACCAAAATAGAGGTATTAACAGAAATATTAGCAGTAATTTCATTTCACAAACCATACAACAAACTATTCAGCGCTATTTCCTTTTAAGCATAACTTATAATTTCAGTAAAAACGGAAAACCGTCAGAATAAAATTTAACTGTAAACTTATACACAAAATAAACTAATGTACCATATGAAAGGTGTATTTCTTTTTTTATTCTCGTGTCTGCTATTTTTTTTCGCGAAAGCACAAAATACATTCATCTATTCTGGAAAAGTATATTTTGAAAAAAGGGTAAACCAATACCAGTTACTAAATATGGAGGATGAGGAATACTGGTCAGAACTAATGAAAAAAACAATGCCAAAAATTACAGTAGACGAATTTGTACTGTCATTTAACAAAGGATTTAGTTTGTATGAAATGCCAAAAGAAAATGAAAACAATAAATATATATTTGGCTTGAAGCCTTCCACACAAAATATTGTTTGGAAAAATATAGAACACAATAAAATTGAAGAGCAGAAAGAAGTATTTGAACAACAATATTTGTTAAAAGATTCACTTAGAAAATTAGAATGGCGAATTACCGGTGAAACCCGCGAAATTGCAGGATTTGATTGTAAAAAAGCGATAACTAAAATTTGTGATTCAGTTTATGTGGTAGCTTTTTATACTGATCAAATTCCAGTAAGTAGCGGACCAGAGAGCTTTAGTGGTTTACCAGGACTGATTTTAGGTTTAGCAGTACCTAGATTATATACTACATGGTTTGCCACTAAACTTGAATTATTACCACCCAATACTAATATTTCAATGCCCAAACTTAAAGGTAAAGTAACCAATTGGGAAGCTTTACAAAATGATTTATTGAATGGCATGAAAGATTGGGGAAAGTCCGGACCTAAATATGTTTGGAATGCACTACTATAAATTGCCCGCAACAACTATTTAATGCGGGCAAAATTTTCAAACTATTGCTTTACTTTATTTCTTTAATTCAATAATCATTAAAGTTTTGGCAGGTACTGAAAAATCTTGACCTACTTCAGTATTATTCACAACGTTTAACCCTTTACGAAAACCTGCAGTTAGTTCAGCAAAATTACTCCAACTAATTTGTTGTTCTTTTTCATTCGTATTCATAACACACATAATAGTTTGGCTATCGGTATACCTGAAATAAACATAAACACCCTCTTTCGGCACATATTGCATTAGTTTTCCGTGTGTTAAAGCGGGGGAATTCTTTCGGAAATTAGCCAACTTTTTAGTGTAAGCCTGAACGGACAATTCATCTTTATTAAGTCCTTCACCGGTGAATGCATTCTTTTTATCGCCTGCCCAACCACCGGGGAAATCTAATCTAACCCATCCGTCTGGATTAGAAAAACCTTTCATAAGTACTTCAGTGCCATAATACATTTGAGGTATTCCCCTACTGGTTAACAACCATGCTATACCCATCTTTTGCTTATCTACATCTTCTTTCACTTCTGAAAAAAATCTTGATAAATCATGGTTATCTAAGAAAATAACATTGCGCATAGGGTTAGTGTACAGAAAATCTTTTGCCAGTGTGCTATACAATCTATTTACACCTTCAGTCCAACCAAATGGTTGGTTTACTGCAGGTAAAATGCCATCAAACAATAATTGAAAGTCAGTTGCGCCTTGTAAATTACTTTTAAAAGGAATATTAATTTTATTGTCAACAAAATAAGCCTGGCTGGAAACGCCATGCACCCAGGTTTCACCGAACATAGTAATTTTAGGATATTCCTTTTCTAGTGCAGCATTACAACGATTCATAAAATCTAAATCATTATAAATATAGGTATCGATGCGCCAACCATCAATTCCAAATTTTTCTACGCTCCAAATGGCATGTTGAATTAAAAAATTTGCAACATAAGGATTGCTCTGGTTTAAATCGGGCATTTTTTGCGTAAACCATCCATCACTGGTAATTTTTTTATCAATAGCAGAAGCATAAGGGTCGTACAAAGGCTGGTCTTTGTATGAAGTTTGTGTGAATGTAGGCCAACGATGAAACCAATCGTGTGTTGGAGGATCAAGGAAGAAAATATTCTTACTACCAACATGATTATAAACAGCATCTTGAATTAGCTTCATACCACGTTTATGCAATTCATTGCTTAGTTCCAAATACATGGATTCACCACCTAACCGAGGTTCAATTTTATAATGGTTCGTAAAGGAATAGCCATGTTCCGTTCTATTAGGTTCATCATTTTCTATTACAGGAGTAAGCCATAAAGTGGTTACCCCTAATTTTTGTAAATAATCAAGATGGTTAATAATACCTTTAAAATCTCCCCCATGTCGCAAATAAATAGAATCACGGTTAAGGGACTGATCGAGCATTCCGGGGACACGGTCATTTGATGGGTCACCATTACTAAAGCGATCGGGCATAATTAAATAAATAAAATCGCCAGAATTTACTCCTTGTGCAAATTGGGTACCGTTACCTTGTCTTCTTTCGTACAAAGGCCACTGAATTGTTTGTTTGGAATTTCCTGCCCAAAAAACAATAGGAACCACCCCCGGTTTTGCAGAAGCTGTAATATCAATATCAACAGCCACATAGGTTTTATTATCTAAAGCATGAACTTTTAAAAGTTTTACACCCGGATAATCAATTTGAATTTGGTTAGGATTGATAGAGTCTGGGACCCCGCTTTTTATTAGCAGTTGAATTTGATGATGCTGCATACCTACCCACCAGTTAATTGGATAAACTGCTGGTTTTTGAGCAAACAAAATAACAGGCACAATAAGCATACAACAAAATACAATCAACCATTTCTGCAGTTGTACATAATTTTTTTTCATACATTAATCATTAGAAGATTTTATAACCAGTTTTGCAAAAATTCCTGCTAAGAACATGGAAGCCCCGGCAAGTCCAATAACATGAATGGGTTTTTCACCTAATGCTGTTAGTGCAACTCCCCCTAACAATCCGGCAGCAATTTGGGGAACGGTTATGGTAATATTAAAAATTCCCATATAAACTCCGGTTTGCTTTGCAGGTAACGAAGCAGAAA
>Ga0310345_10002348_pt1 | contig 19335 bp, 21 predicted proteins | sample HC15DNA20500_MG_FD_204667 | JGI IMG/M metagenome (GOLD analysis project Ga0310345, IMG submission 204667) | Marine microbial communities from station ALOHA, North Pacific Subtropical Gyre - HC15-DNA-20-500_MG | ecosystem: Environmental > Aquatic > Marine > Oceanic | place: Pacific Ocean: North...
GGGCTCAACCGAGTGGCCACCTCTGCTTCCCGTTTTCGGAGGATTGCGCTATGCTTTTTCTTCACCTGAAATGCCTCCTTTCAGGCCTCTCTGAAGATTCTTTGTCGAACTCCAGAATACCCGCCAGCGCGGGCATTTCAGGTGTTTACACGTGGTTTAATCCACTTCCATCTACTTGTTTTAGGTCTAGCGGCTTGCGAGTTGAAGTCAGACGCCTCTACAAGCATCTGTCCAACATCTCCCAGTTGGCTTTGGTCACGTCTGTGATAGGTTGGGTCTTACAGAGCTTGCAGCAGCGGCCCTCTGTCCTGGGATCGACTCAGATGAAACTGGTTGCCGAACTTGCCCTGAAGATCCTTTTCTGCAGTCTACTCTACTTCATCTTCAACTCGACTCTGGTGGCAATGGCGGTCGCCCTGGTTACCGTCGAATCCCTAGCCCTCGTGTGGAAGACTGAGTTTCTGTGGGTTCTCCCCACCAACTTGCTGAATACATTGCCCGCAGCGATTACCTTCCTTTCCGCCGCCCCCTTGTTCTACGCCCTGGCACTCGTTCTCCTACCGCTGGTAGCAGGAAGCTACTACTCACGCCGGATGAAACTCGCGCAGCAACCAGCAGTTTAACCCGCATTTCTCATCGCTTGTCGTAGCTCCGGCACCGCAAGGGCCGTCCTGGCAAGGCTTGCGCCCGAGACCACCCGTAGCGAGCCCCCGCAGTCGTACTCGTGCAATACATCGAGGAGGCCGACAGAGCGTAACGCAGCCAGGACGGATGTTTGCGGCGACGCAGTAGAGCAGCGATGAGAAATGCGGGTCCCCCTGTCCCCCTCCTACTTCACGTCCTAAATCTGTCTCCGTTCGAGCTCCTCCGAGGTCAGCGTCCGCACTCTGCCGCCTAGCCTCAAAGCAAAAATGGCCGACAGCGAGGAACAGAGTCAGCATGACATCGCGCTTCAAATGGAGCGGCACAATGTCGGCCCTATTTGTTAGATTTCTCGAGGGGGAATAGGCATGACCGATGGAGCTCTAAGAGATATTCAAGAGAAAATGGAGAAGTCGCTGCCATACGAGGCGGAGGACCTCTTCAATTACATCGAGCGCCTTAAGGGCGAGCTCACCAGAATGGTCAAATTCGTTTGTGATGACTACCGCAGCCGAGGCATAAGCGACTGGAATCGAGCCGAAGCCCAAGTCAAACAGGCCTTTGCCGTAGTGGGTATTGAGGGCGCAGAGGTTCTTCCCAGCTCCGAGATCCACAGTTAGTCTTGCCTTGCTTTCGAGAGATGCTTCCCTTACGCCGGAGCCGCGGTTTTTAGGCTTCTGGATTGACTCTTCCTGCCAATAGAGCTCACATTCACTTCGGTGCTTGGCCCGCGAGGGCATTGAGTTGACTTCGACGGGCCCATGCTTTCGTTCGCCGACCCGTTGAATCCTACGAAAGTCGGAAGACACGTTCTGCGTTGCGTCGGGTAATCTGGGCAAAGGTTCGGGCCGAGAGCCCCGTGATTTCGAGAAAATCGAGAATGGGTGCTTTCCCCGCGATACTGCAGAAGGGAATGGCCCTTGTGTGTAGGCTGTCCGTCCCCATCATGAGACGTACTTCCATCACTTGAGGAAGGCCAGCCCGAACTCGGGATCTCGGGTAATGGCGTTGTATCCTGACTGGGCAGAAAGGTCCGCGTACAAGTTCGGATACTTCCGGAACAACTCGTCCAGCCGCCCTCCAGGCACGACGGCGCCTCGTGGATAGAATACCCGGGGACTTACTTTCTGGGAGATCTCCCTCCAGAAGTTTTGGGCATGCCCCACAAAGCGTACGTTGGGATATCTCGCCAGCATCTTCTCAAACCCCGACAGTCCCTGTCTGTCCCGATTGATCCAGTGGTCGAAATGCATCACCAGGGCCAAGCCTAACTTGTCGCAGGCTTCGTAGACCTTCTGCTGCATTAGATGGTCCACTGGCAAGCCACATAGATTTTCCCCGTAGCCCACGCATCCTCAATCCACATATTCTGCCAGGATCGGATAGGGCTCGAACCTGCCAGGATAGCGGTGGCGAGGATCGGTGGAACACAGGGGAAGGAGACGATCTCGATAGCGCCTGGTCAACCCTAGCAGAGCCTCCGTGGAGACCAGGAAATCCACTTCTTCGGGAACTTCCACCGCCATGACGATCGCCTTCTCGATGCCATAGCGGTCCATCCAGCGAAGCAACTGAGCCGGCTTGAGGCCCGTGTCCTCTACGACAAGCCGTCCCAGATGAACGTGGGCATCAATCATTGACTTTGGAGGTTGCAGGCTCCAGGGTACAGGTTGTGTTCTCCCCAGATAGCGCCGCAAGATCGTTCGTTTTAGAAGATGCCCGAGGGTGCCACCCCCCAAACGCTACCACTGCACGGCGCAAGAAACCTGAAACCGGTAACTTGCAACCTGCAAACTAGACTTCTACGGTGCCACCGGACCCATCGTCGCACCCTTGGGATGGGAAGTGGGCAACCCGTTCCCGATCGTGGTGGCATCCTCGGAACAAGCCGCGTGTCCCCAACCGCTCGCACTGGTTGTATGGCCGGTCGAGGCATCCACGGTAGTATCGTAGACAATATTGTCGTCGCTGCTGATCGGATTCACACCGCCGGGAGTGTTGTCCAGATCCAGAAAATCTCTGGTCTTCCACGCGATATTATGATCCGCACAAGAGGAGTCGCCACTGACCCCAACCGCGCCCAGTAGAGTTCCTGAACCGTCATAGAGCGGGACACCGCCTCCGAATACATTGACTCCGCCAACCTTGCCGCCCACCATCGGATCGTTTTCCTGTCCGTTCTGGGTAGCGTCGCCTCCATAGGCCACATGGGTACTAACGGGGTTGCTGTGTTGCAGGCCAAAGAGGCTGCCTCCTGGCTGGACGGCAGTAAAGAGGTTGGCCGTAGATAGAGCAAGACCGGGAAGACTAAAGGCGTTCGCGGTGTTGGCCTTCTGGGCGGAGATCGCCCGACTGCCGGGCCACTGGTCCCCTCGACCCCCACCGGTAAAGGCGACTGCACAAACGACTCCGTCGCGATTGACGATCGTTCCCCACATGTCGAGATTGAAACCGCCATTGGCCTCCTGTCGTCCTTGGGTCAGCGCAGCTTTCAGCTCGGCATGGCTGGGTAAGCCCTCACATGCGCTCATGTCGACGGACTTCTTTCCTTTATCAGCCTTCTTCTCGACCGGAGCACAAGCTGCCAATGTCAGGCCCAGAAAAACGGCGCCTAGCGCATGGATTGAGTTTCGCATGAAATACCTCCTCCTGGTGAATAGCCCCTATCTTTAGGGTTAAGCCAAAAACCGAGTTTACCCTGTGTTTTCCCAGCATCATAGACCCTTGAGAGGATTGCCCGCAGGAGCTCTGGCCCTATTGTAGAAATAACGCCAGTATCCAACACGGGCATGGTCATGCCCGCCCGTGATTTCCGATCCGTAGAGCACGGCCTGGAAGGCCATGCCACGTTGGGAAGCGTTCAATCCGGAACCTTAGTACACCGTTTCATAAATACGGTAACGTTTACGGCGAGCTCGACGGGTCGAGTTCGCGAAGCGACGACGAACTCGAGGCCTTGTGTCTTAGAGGAGGAGCGACAAAGAAATCGGCGCGTCCCGTCGCCACCCGAAGGGCAGTTGGGGGTTGCGGACGATCTCTGCGTTGGTCGTCGTCGAAGATGGCCAGGCATCGTCGTCCTCCTCCTGCCTTGATCTCGCCTCGCAAGCCCCATCTGCAAACGTTACCGTCTCTATGAAACGGTGTACTAAGGCCTACCCTCGGCTCCAAGCCGAGGGGTTCGATCGAATGTCGAATCGAATGCGACTCATCTCTGCTGACCTTTGTTGTGGCGGTGGTCTCCAGGCCGCCGTTGGTCGAGCTCGGCTCGACTGCTACACTTCGGCCTGGAGACCGAAGCCACGTCAGAGACCGACTCTAGCACTTTCAACTTCACTCGAAGATGACCCTACCGTCCCTACGGGACTTCGGGGACCTTCTCTTCGCCTGAAGGCGAGGGGTTTCACCATCCCCGATGGGGACACTCAGGGCTCTGTCAGAAATAACTTCGCAGAGTTGGCGCTCAGATTTGCGCCAGATTTGGTCGCGAACGATTGAGTGAAACTGCAGGCGTAGCCGGGCCTACATTGAGGATTTCTCGATTGAGGAGCGCCCGAAGATGGTGTGAAGATGAGATGCCAGAATGTGAAGTTATTTTTGACAGAGCCCTGAGGCGGTGTTAGGTGAGTCACGCCTTCAGCCGGCGCTGGATCATTGAGGAGAAAACTTTAGGTTGAGGATGGGGAGATTGTCCTGTTGTCCAGCTCTCTCCTCGGAACCTGGGCTCATTTTGCTAACGGCTCAAGTCGTTCGCGGCTCTGTCGGACTTGGCTTCGTAAGGCTGGTAGTTCACCCGTTGGCGGCACCTTCGGAGGACAGGAGACGTGCGACGTTCAGACGTGCGACGTATTTTCTTGAAGTTTCAGCTTAGTCGCCGTTACCGCCTTCTGGATCGATTGGAAGATCCACGACTTCGGCTACTTGGACTCGACCGCTGCACCGATGGTCGGGAAGCCGAGCGAGACGGGCGGCCAATGCTCGATCTACTCGGCGACCGAGGCGCAGAGCGACTTATCGAACCAGACGTCGACGCTCTCGAGCGTTGCGAGGATTGTACACCGCGGCGACGACTCACGGATGGACTCGACCGACTGGTCGAGCGAGTGCGACCGAATCGTGGCGTCGATTGCCTCGGATTCGAGGGAGTCCCCAAAACCCGCTGACCCGACGATAAAGAAAACTTTCGAGTGCCTCGGCCCTCCGATCGCTGTCCCAGGGACCCTCCCGCCAGGGCACGCTCCGGCTGGACTCGAGGAGTCGACGGGCTAAAAAAGGTCTGTCGACCACGACTGGCTCTGGATCCGTCGTCCGGGCGACTGGTCCCTGCCCGACTCGGCCCGACCTTGATGATGTTGGGGCCGCTTCGACTGCCAGTTGAGACTCCACTTTGCTGCAATGCGCCTCCTCTGAAAACCCTGGGGGACGTGCCCCCTCCGCTCCTGGCTCTGGATGTCGTAGTATCCGAGAAGCCCGAACGGCTCGAGCCTAAACCGCTCCGGCTGGGCGCCACTGCCTGGCCCCTACGACCTCGGATGGGGCTGACAGTCCGTGACCGGGAGGCAATTGCCGAACGACCGAAACCACCCCCAGCCTGCACACCTCGTCCCCCCCGAGCCGGGTTACGCAGCTGGTTTGGTAGTCCTTGCCGAAACCCGCCGGCGATAGCTCGTGTGGGAGTGACCCGGCGATCGAGTCGAGAACCTCTTCCAAAGTCTCTCTCTCTCAACACGTTCAGGCCGTTGCCTGGATGCCGTGGATTCCACCGGTTGATGAAGGTTTGGTTGATCACCACATTGCGACCACGCCCGCCGTAATGTCCCCAAGGAGCCCATCCAACATAACCGCCGCCAAAGTAGAAGTTCACCCGAGCCGGATACCAGTGGTTGAATCTCCCTGGCACCCAGGCCCAGTGATGATGAGGCTCGTAGTAGACCCAATGGCCGTAGTGGTAGGGCAGCCATCCCCACGGTTCATGGCTGAGCCAGGTCCAACCTACCGAAAGATAGCCCCAACGCCCATGGCGAAAGGGACCCCATCCCACCGAAACTCGTGGCACCCAGACTCTTCCGTGTGGATGGTAATCTTCCCAATGACCGTACCGATCCAGGTCATAGGCTCCCGGATAATGGCCTCCGCCTTCATAGCTCACGGAATGGGGCCGAACAATTTCGGCATCTCGGCGATCGCTCCATAGGTCGAAGTCATCCGGATCAAGTTGCCCCGCAGGCTGCACCCCGGCCTGGGCATCATCGATCACCAACTGCTGGCCAGATTGTACTTTCTGGTTGCCTCGCTGGCTTTCGACCTGGGCTCGTCCCTTACGAACCAGCACACGAGTGGCGCCATTCTCATCGACCTGGATCCGGTAAAGTCCACCTTTCTCAAGCTCGATCGCGGAAACCGGGGTCTTTACCAAGAAGCGATCCGGACGAGTGATCCGGAGGATTAAATCCCCCTGGTGAAGCTGAAGGCCGGTTCGCCCATCAGAGAGCTCGGAGAAAACAACGTCAGTCTTGTCGGCGACGCGTAGAAAATTGCCGCGTCCCAGCTCGACTTCGACCCTCGAATCCGCGTGCGAAAAGATCCGATCTCCCGTGAATACGGGTAGGTTAGGCGTCAATTCATTCCAATCCACATCTCCTGCCAATTCATAGGCCCCACTCCCCACCAGATCGCTGACTCTGGCAGGATGCTCCCGGGACCCCAGAGTGGGAACCGTCAAAACGCCTATCCCCCAAAGGAACAGAAGAAGAAGGGTGGGGCGAAACCATACCTTGGAAACCCGGCCCGGCTGGCTTTGAGTAGTCATCACCCTGATTAGATCATTTTACGTCCGAGAGAGTTCAATTTCTGACCGAAAAAGTCGAGACTGAGTGATCAGTCGGTTCGGCGAGACAATTCATAGGTGCCCTCCAGCGTGGCATGATCGGAGAGGAACATCTGCACCCAGGAGTCGGAGACGACGTCAGAGTCGAACGAGAAGTTGGGGTGTTCGAAATAAAGCGTGGCCTCCTCCGCAAAGAAGGGGTCCTCGGAAACCGCAAAAGAGAGCTGCAGGAACTGGTCGAACAGCTGCCCGTTCACCAATTCCAGAACGGCTTCCGGAAGTGGCTCCTCGTCGATAGCTGAGATCAGAAAATATCCCTTGACAAAAAAACCTTCGGCCCAGAGCGCCATTTCACCGGTTGCGACCGAGCCCTCCGACGAAATCATGCGCACCGTGTAAGCAACCGGAGAGGGCTCCAGGGGCAGACTCGAAATCTCCCCCTCCTCCAGGGTGAGCGCGGTGCCAAAGATTGGAATATCCGAAGAAATTTCAACCTTCCCCCGCTCCAGGTCAAGGCCTGGAAAGAGTTCCGAAAGAAAACTGGCATCGTGAAAGAAGGAACCCAGCTCGAGACTCTTCGTCTCCAGCTGAGAGCCCCCTTCAGTGAAGAGGCGCAGGAGTACGTGGGCGACACGCTCTCCGCTCAGATCCCCGTTTACCAATGCCAGGGCGATGCTCTCCAGATCCTGGAAAGGAACGGAGGCAAGATAGAACTCCTTTGAGGGAGAGAAACCGACGCTGTCCGTAACGGATTCCCCTGAACGGACAAAATAAGTGAGATTGGCTTCGATGAAGTTGTCCAGAAGGAGGTCCTGCGAGACCGCGACTGCCGCGCCGCTTTCAAGTTGATCCCCGGTAAGACGGATCGTGACCGTGGATTTCGGTTGAATCTCAAGCGCATACTCACCATTCACAATCGCAGTGCCGTTGACCAGGGGGTTCCAGACACTCCCCTGCCCCCTCAGGAAGCGAATGCTGCCGGTATAGAGATAGGTTCCCCGATTGGTCAGATTGATAACCGTCTCGATCCCTCCTCCAACGGCGACCTGACCAAAGGCGGCATCCTTCCGAGGGTGGTAGTCCTGACCCAGAGCCACTAACGTCAAATGAATCACTATCAATCCGGTAATTTTGACTTGCACCCGAGCCCTCCAATCTCCCCAACAGTCGTGGCCTTTCTCTTTTGACGGTGTGGGGAACCCAGGGGTTCGAATTTAATAGGGAGCCCCCAGCGGAATTCCCAGGATGGAGTCACTCCCGTTGCCGGTCGTGCATCGATTTTCTGGGTTTCAGCTGTTAGACTGTCCTCAGCATGAAACGCCGAGCATTTCTCAAGAAGGCTACGGCTGGTACCGCACTCTCCTTGGGGAACCTGGCTTCGACAGCGCGATTCACCGCTGCCTCAAGTCCCATCAAGATCGGAGTCATAACCCAGGAAAACGGCCCGCACCTCAGCGCCTACTTGAAAGCGTTGGCCCAGATCGAGGGCGTGGCCGCTGTCGCCGTATCGGACCAGAGCGGAGCCACTTTTCTGAAGGCAAGAGAGGCGCTGGGTCGAAAAATGACCACCTTTCGAAACCACCAGGAAATGCTCGAGACGTTTCGTCCCCCCATGGTACTCGTCAGTCTGGCGGCACATAAGGCTCCGCCGCTGATACAGATGTCTCTGCAGGCAGGCTGCCACGTCTTGACCGAAAAACCATCCTGCGTCCGGGCCGAGGACTTCGAGCCCCTGGTCCGCCTGGCCGAGTCTCGCAGACTACATCTGATGATGGCCTTTTATATGCGTCGTCACCCCGGGGCTCTCAAGGCCCTGGAACTGATGCGCTCGGGCTTCATCGGAAAGCCCTTTGGAACCCACCTGTTAGTGGTGGCTGATCAGACCCGCTTGACGCGGCCCCAGTATCAACAGTCCTGGCTCGCCTTCAAGAACAAGGCGGGGGGAGGACAGCTGATCTGGCTGGGAATCCACTATGTGGATTTGATCCAGAAGCTCACGGGGGACCAGATAGAGAAGGTCTCTGCTATCTACAACAATGTGGGAGGACAGCCCCTGGAAACCGAAGATGCGGTGGCTCTCACCCTCCAGTTCAAACGGGGGATGGTGGGCACCTACCACGGCGGCTACTACCTGAAACGTGGATACCACTTGGGATTCACGATCTGGGGGTCAAAGGGATGGTTGCGGCTGGATGAGGACAACAGCCCACTGGAGTGGTACTCCACCCATCCGGAGGCTCCCAAGGGAGTGCAGTCTTTCCCCTTCTCCGCCGCCAACAGCTACCAGCGTCTGGTCCAGTCGGCCGTCAACGCAGCTCGAGGGGAAGAAGAACCACCGGTGACGGGAGCCGAATGTCTCAGCACTTTGAAGGCCATCTTCAGCGCCTACCGAGCCGCGGAGACGGGGGTGGCGCAGTTTGTGGGGTTGTGAGCAGTGAAGAGTGAGCAGCAAACAATTAGAAGCGGCTCAGTAGGTCGGCAGATAAGTAGTTTCGGTATTTGCGACAAGCACAGTTTACTGACTACCGTTCACCGATTTTATTGCTGCCTACGCTCACTGCTCACTAACATTCACCGACGCAAAAAAGTACCCTTAATCTTCAAATTGCCAACTTATCCATAAGGAGAATACCCATGAAACGCACACTTTCTCTGACGGCTCTTTTGTTCCTTGGTATCTCAGCCACGGCACTGGCCGACCCTCACCTCACTAAGACTGTGACAGCGAAACTACCCAGTACAGTCGAGGCGAGCATCAACTACTACACTGTCCCGGCCAATATGACACACATCGAGAAAATTAAGGTGGGTGACTTCACTCCCAGTCGGGCAGTCCTTTCTCTATCGGGTGCAACCTCGTCGGGCTCGACTGCAGTGCCCGCCGGGGAGTACACCATCGGCGCCGTGAGAAACGCCAGCGATTGGACTCTGGCTCTGCATCCGAAGCTGGCCCGAGGGGACCAGCCGGACTCATCCAAGCTGCTTCTTCTCCACTCTTCCTTTTCGACTGCTGAAGGTACGGCTCATCATTCAGATTTCGATGTGCTGCCGGGTCACGGAACTATGGAGGGGAAAGCGGTCCTTACCTGGCATTTCGGCACCCTGTATCTGGCAGGAGCATTGGAATAGCCCCGATGGACTCGGGAATTCCTTCTCGGAGAAGCGAGCCATGAAGCAACTCAGGGGAGCCTCCCTACTTATTCTCCTGCTGTCTGCAAGCGTCCTGGCGGGCTGGATCCACCTGTCTTGCCGAGCCGAACCCTCGGGATCTTCGGCACATCATCAGATGACCCAGGCTGACGTCGAAACCTGGATGACGGAGCTCTCCAACTGGGGTCGCTGGGGAAAAGAAGATCAGCTCGGCGCCGTCAATCTGATCACTCCCCAGAAGAGAATGGAAGCGGCCCGACTGGTAACGGAAGGTATTTCAGTGTCTCTGGCACGTGATACCGAAAAGGAAAAGGCGCTCGACAATCCTGAGCCCTTCGGGCACAAAATGATTCTCGTCGATCCCTGGAGCAGCGACAACTACAGCGTCAGCTATCACGGCTTTGCCCACACCCACATCGATTCGCTCTGTCACCTTTCCCACCAGGGCAAACTCTTCAACGGTTTTGCCATGACCGAGGTCACCTCCAAGGGAGCCGGGAAGCTGGCCATCACCAATCTCAAGAACGGAATCTTCACCCGCGGAATTCTAATGGATATCGCGCGGTCGAAGGAGGTCGCGTACCTCGAGCCTAACGTGGCCATCTACCCGGAGGACCTGGAGGCCTGGGAAAAGAAGGCGGGGCTGCGGGTGGGAAGTGGTGACGCCGTATTCATCCGCACAGGTCGCTGGGCACGCCGAGCAGAAAAGGGACCCTGGGACGTGGGCAAGGCCTCAGCGGGTCTTCATGCCTCCTGCGCCAAGTGGTTGAAGGATCGGGATGTGGCTCTGGTGGGAAGCGACGCCGCCAGCGACGTCATCCCCTCAGGAATCGAAGGAGCCGGCCAGCCCATTCACCTGCTGCTGCTCAACACAATGGGGGTCCACATCTTCGACAACTGCGACCTGGAGGCACTAGGCAAAGCTGCCGAAAAGCGGAGGCGCTGGGAGTTCCTTCTAACCGCCTCTCCCATCCCCGTCGGCGGCGGAACCGGATCTCCTTTGAACCCAATCGCCACCTTCTGAGGAGCTAATTCCAGGTTCATCTGTTCCGACCATCCCGGTGCTCCTGGCGCTGCTGACACAGACATCCCTGACCCTGATTGATCTGAAACCTCTTCCGCTAAGTCGTAGGTTCAGCTATCATGGACGGGCTTGAGAACTGAGGAATGGACAAGTTATCTAGACGCTACCTTCTACACTGCGCCCTGGGCACTGCCGGGACAGGTCTCGCTATCGCGCCCTCGGAGCTTCTTGGAACGCCGCCTGCGGGCGAAGCAGCGGCGGGTTCCCTACCCGGCGCCGAAGCGCTCCTGACGGGAAGCCTCCCGGGTCTTGAGACCGGAACGGATTCCTACCGGATCCTCCCAGCCAAGGGAGAAGGAACCCGCTTCGGCATCGTGAAAGACCTCTTCCAGCATATCCAGGCCAGGGCGGATGTGAAGAAGGAAATCCTCTATTGGCTGACTGACGGCAGGTCCTCCTTCCTCGGTGCCAGCAGCCGTTTTCAGTTCCTGGAGCACATCATCCGACCTCTCTACGAGGCAGCCGGAATGCCCATGGCGTTCGGTTTCGGATTGGGAATACAGGAGAGCCTTTTTCGCAGCTACAGCGTTTCCTACGCTAATGCGAAGGGCATCTGGCAGATGCAGTGGGCGGGACGGAAATACGGATTGCGCGGAGGAGATTACTTCGACGTCCCCAAATCCACGCAGAAGCAGCTCGAATACCTGCTAGATCTGGTGAAAAACTTTGCCTGGAACCTAGAGCTGGTTCTAGTGGACTACAACTACGGTCCGGGCAAGAAGTTCGCCCGCTATCGTTCCGACAGAAATGCTTTTCAAAGGATCTCCCATCGACTCCCCAGTCAAACCAGAAAATTCGTTCCCCGGATTCTTGCCGCGACGGCAATCGGTCTCGATCCGGAACGATATGGGGTTCACATTCCGCGGCTCGACACTAGGACGGTCGAGGTCAAACTAGGTCGCAGCCTCCACCATCTGGAACTCGGGTTGCTGTTGGGAATCGACCATTGGAATCTGGGAAACCTCAACCCCAGAGAGAACATCCGAACCTGGCTTGAAGAAGGCGAGTCCGTCGTCATCCCCCAAGTGTACGAAAAAGTGTTCCGTGAGCGGTTCGAAAACCACCCCTTACGCGAGGACTTCCACGACTTCGTTTCCAACGTGTATCCGGCGCCTGGCGAGCAAGTCGACTACGTGGTCCAGGGCGGAGACAGCCTCGGCCGGATCTCCAACCGCTTCAGGCACTGTGGCGTTCAGGGTCCCCAACACCTGATGCTTTACAACGGGTTGACCAGCTCCTTGATCAAGCCCGGTCAGCGCCTGAAGATTCCCTGCTCAAAATAGGAATTGGGTCCCTTGGGACCTCGAAGGAATACTTCGGCCTGGAAGGCCGTGCCACGGTTTTCAGAGACAAGGGACGTGCGACGTTCAGACGATTCTTTGAAGTTTCAGGTTAGCCCTGGGACTTGCTTCCTAGCTCAGCCTGGCGTTTCCACCCGAAGATCCCACCCATCCACACTCCAAAGGCGTACCGCTGCAGGAAAGAGGCTGGGCTGTCCTCGCTGGAACCACTCCTCCACCTCTTCGCGGTGCCCCAGCCTCAGAGCCTTCCGAGCCCGGCTTAGACCGTCCCAGAAGAAAAAGCGCTCTACGCCGGACTGATACAGACTATGTGCTAGACGGTAATACTCCTCGCCACTCAGGTCCCGAGGCATCAGGTTAATCGCCAGCTCGCAGTCGCTTCCCTCTACTAGGGACACGAAGTGCGCCACGTCCTTGGGATCATCCCAGGCGGGGACAAAGCTGTCCAGTCGGACGGAGGAGGAATAGGGCACCAGGGTGTCGACCAGACCCTCCCGGACCCAGGTTTTCAGGTCCATACCGTGCAACAGATTTTCACCCGGGCGCAATACTACCGCAGTCACCTCCAGCCGGCTCCGACCCCGCTCGCGGGCTACTTCATCCAGCATTTCCCTGAGCTCTCGCATGAACTGGGTCAGGAATCCGGCACGAAAGGAAAGCCAACGTTCATCGGAAGGGTCCAGCTCCCGAGGATCCTCACCGTATTGGGCCTGGAAGCCCTCCACCAGCGGAGCCTCGTAGGCCAGCAGCGGAGGGCGGCGGTTGTAGAGAAGGGCCACGCCATCTATCGAGTAGTTCGACGCCATCTCCCGTAGCAGGGATAGGACGTACTTTCGGGTCTCAGGGAAAGCGTAGGAAATCCGCGGCAGCGGCTTACCCTCCCGATCGAGACACACCAGATCCCGATGCCGTTCGAAAAAGCTGTCCCGGGTATCGGCGAAATGAGGAGCTGGAAAGAGAAAGCCGCCCACCCGGTAGGATGCATGCAGCTCGATGTCATGTCGGTGTGCGAAATCCACCGCCACCGTCAGCGGATCGACACGATTCCGCCGGTACGCCTGCCAGGTCCTTACGCCTACCCTCCCATACTCATGGACATAGAAAGGCTCGCTTGACTCATCACCGAGCTGGCCCATGCGGGTCTGATCCTTACCGATGTTGGAGAAGTAGAAGACCCTGTCGCCAAAACCCGTTTCCCAGTAGAGTCGGGCAACATCACCATGACGCAGCGGTTCCAGATGAGACAGCAGCTCCTCGCTGGATCCCTCCTCGTTGGGGACGCCGGGATCGGTGTGAACGAACAGCCTCCGATGCTCAGGGTCGCGACGATCCGCCTTCAGCTCTTCAACCTGGCCCTCAGACAAGGGAACCAGTTTGACGAATCCCACCCAGGCGTGCCGGATCCGGGGATAGGTGATCTGCCGTAAGTGAATGTCCTGTCCCGTCAGGTCAGCGGTCTTCCAGTAGATCTCGTCGAGCCAGCCTTGCTGATGATCCTTGTCCCCTTCTCGTCCCGAAAGGGTCGTAAAGGTCTCATCTCGAGAGAGTCTCACTTGAACCGCCTTGCTTTCTTCGAACGGCTTGCGGAGCAGACCCACATATATCCGGTACCAGCCGGAGCGATCCGGGGAGTAGCTAATCTCGGGGGCCTGGTTGCCGTCCGTGGCCACCAGCAAGGTGCCGGAAAAGGAACGATTGGGATCGGGCTTCTGCTCAAACGCGTCGTGCATCTGGGAGATCGCGGAGCCGTCGAAATCCCGCTCCCCAGTGTAGTCAAGAAGACGCCAGGTTCCCCGCTTCCAGTCCCGTGAAAGGAACGACTGAGGCTGGAACTGGTCCAGGTCGGTCAGATAGATCGGCGGAGCCGTTTCAGTGTGCTCTTTGGCCACACTGGGCTCTGGCTTGCAGGAAGCATCTCCGTCAGAGCCTCCGCAGGCACCGATCACGATCAGGGCTAGGATTAGTGCTGGTCTGTATTTGAAGTGCGTAGGTGAGGGACAACTATTGCTCAAATCTGTGCTCCTCCTCGATCGTCTCTACCCGATTCGTGCAGCCATCGCGAAGACGTGAATCAATGGATAACCGAAGCGCTGAGTCCCTCTCCCTCAGGGTTACGACTCTGTCAGCGTTGCAGAAAATGCTCACTATAGCGCCCCTAACGCTGCGCAAGAACAAAGCGGAGACGAATGACTTGTCCTTCCAGTGAACTCAAATCGTCGCGGCCGTTCCAGCGGACCCTTTGTTGTAGGTGGTCTCCGAAGATCTCGCCGCTATCCTTCAGCGTGAAACCCAGGACCGGACGGGAAAAGTCGTTGAGGACTTCCACCCCAAGGGATCCGGTCACCGAGGTGGAATAATTGATCCGCAGGAGGCTGCCCTCGAATTTCAAGGGATGGGTGGTGAACTCGCCCCCCAGATCGGAGGCGTGCACCGAGATAAATCCATCCTTCCGTAGCGTCATCCGTCGGATGTGGGCTTCCGGTGTGCGGTAGTTCTCGATCATATACATGGACAGCTCCCCAGGAGCCGTCTCGACCAGACCCGAGCCGAAGGACATAGAGCGTTCGTGCCAGTTCTTCTGATCCATGCCGGGCCTAATCCAGGCTTCACGAAAGCTTCTCTCCCAACGCAGGCCATCCCGACTGCTGAGAAAGCAGATGTCGGAGAGACCGGGATAGGGCCAGTCTCGCCCGCTCCGATCCAGGATGAAGCGCATCGGAAACATAAGGTAGACATTCCGAGCCCATGGATAGGGAAGCGCAGCACTGGTGTAGAACTGCTCCCGAGCTTGGGTTCCGAATGGGATCTCCACCCACTCGGGGCCTTGCCAGTTGCGAAAGTCCTTGGAGGTGAACCGTCTAACGGTGCGATTGGCGGCCCCCCGGGTTCCCCCAGCGTCCAACTGCTTCTCCGGCGCCCCCCCCACCAGCCTCGCTTGTAAACGACATACCGGGACTGCCAGGGATCCCAGAAGGCCGCGTGAGGCCGTCATTGGCTTGATCTTCCAGACACGGGATCAGGGGATCTGGCTCTATCACCTTCCAGCGTAGTCCATCCGCTGAGATCAGGCCATGGATGTCCCGGGTCTGGACAATCGCTTTGTAGCGCTCCGCCTCAGGGACTTCAGGGTTGGGGTCCCTGAAGACGCACATGTTGATTCCCTTGTTTCCAGGGGTAGGCCAGATCAGGTTGTTTTCAGTGGAATCCTGGACTTCGATCAACCCCAACGCGGGCCGCTCCCAGTGAACTCCATCCCGGCTCTCGGCATAGGCCGTCTTCGTCCCTCGATCCTGGTTTCTAGAGGACACCCGGTACCACATTCGGAAGAGGTCACCATCTCGAATCACGATCGGATGCCAGGACGTATCGTCTTCCCAGGGCTGATCGAAGCGCAGGACTTCTTCGCGGGGTAACGGTCGATGTAATTTCAGCTCGAGGCCCCGCATCTCGTCGATGAGATGCCGATCCAGGAAGAGCTGGCGTTCGGATCCCACCTCGACAATGCTTCCTCCGCCGAACGCCAGAGAGGATCCAAGCAGACATAAGAGCAGGATTTTTCTCATGGACTTCGCAGATCTTCCCCCCTGAAGCACCGGACCAGATGATCGTTGACTACCCCCGCAGCCTGCAGGAAGGCGTAGCAAATGGTAGTGCCGACGAAAGAGCATCCGTTTTCCTTGAGGGCTTTGCTTATCGTATCCGAGAGAGGTGTGGAGGCTGGTATCTGCTCTAGCTCTTTCCACTCGTTGTGAATGACTGATCCATCGGTGAACGACCAGATGAAGGAGTCGAAGGAACCGTGCCGGTCCTGCAGATCAAGGAAGGCAGCGGCATTCTTTACCGTGGCCCAAATCTTCAGGCGATTCCGGAGGATGGCTGGATTTTGCCGTGCAGCTTCCAGTTCAACCTCCGTCATTCGAGCCACTCGGGCAGGGTCGAAACCGTGGAATACTTCTCGAAACGCTTCTCGCTTGTGCAGGACCGTCCTCCAGGAAAGCCCTGCTTGGAAGGCATCAAGTACCAGGAACTCAAACCATTTCTGGTCGTTGTGAACCGGCACTCCCCACTCTTCGTCGTGGTACCGAAGCATCAGCTCGTCGTTGCCCATCCAGGAGCAGCGTGGTTTGCCGTCGTCCATGGTTAGATCCAAATGACTCATTCCCCGGTTAGGGCTCGCCGTGGATTCCCCACCATGATCAGGTGGATTTGTTCGTCGCTGACACCTCGCTCTTTCATCGCTCCGAGACAGGTTCGCGGGATGAATTCGTAGCCCCCACCTCCGTAGCAAGTATACATGGGCTTGACACACACGTCATGAGAGAGCAGCAGGTGATCGATGAAGCCGTTGTTGATCATCGCCAGCGTCATCTCCATCTCGCGTTCGGCATCCACCGGCTGGCGACTACCCAGACCCCCCATGGACACGTAAGCGCCTTTAGTGGCGAGGGCGGCGTGGTACTCATGATGAGGATAAGTGTTGACGTGGCTGCAGATCACTCGCCTCAGATCGACGCCTTCCTCCTCTAGAATAGCTACCTGCTCCAATGCGACCGTGCCCTCGGATTGGTGCGTCGAGAGCGAGAGATTGGTCTTAAGTTGGGCCCCCGCGGCGGCTCGAAGAACTCTCTCTTCCACCGGCAATGTGTAGTTGGCGTGGGCGCCATCTCACCGATAAGGCCGGCGCGGACATCGGTGCCTTCGATCCCGTCTGTCACCTCGACCACGATCTCCTCAGCGATCTGATTGTTGCTGGCATGCCACAGGTAGGGCCCGTAGTAGGGTTCGCGGTACCATCCACTACCCAAAACGATTTTGAGCCCGGTGCGCTGGGCCATCTCCCTCGCTCTTTCCCTCTCCCTTCCAGGCATCCGGGCTCCTGGCCGGTCAAAATCGAAGCTGTTTTAAGTCCGCTCTCTGAATCGAGAATGGCCAGGACCCTCGGGATATTCCAACAAACTGACAGGGAAGCCCGTTGCCTTAGGAAGCAAGGGCAGGAAGGCAAGGGCAAGTTTAAGTGCGAGGGAAAAGGGTAGGGAAAAGACGCTAAAACAGGTACAACAAAAAAGGTATGAATTTTTCTAAGGAGCTAGGGACACCCGCACACCCGCACCGGCAGGCACAACCGCCGCGGAGACCTGAAATCGCGATTGGCCGACGTCGAAGGTCACCGTGCGTCCTACCAGAATTCCCACCGCAGCGCCGAAGACCACGTCGCTCAGATAGTGTTTGTTTTCACTCAACCGGGAAGCCGCGACGTAGCTGGCGAGTCCGTATGCTGGGCCACCCAACCGCCAGCCAAAATGACGCTGAATCACGGTTGCAGTGGCGAAGGTACCGGAGGAGTGTCCGGAAGGAAAAGACTTCTTCGAGCTCCCGTCGGGTCGCATCCGCCGAACCGCATGCTTGCCGGCCTGGGTGAGCCCTTGAGTTACGATCTGAGCCCGCACCAGATCGCGACCAAAGTTCTCGAGCTCGGGATTCGCGAATAGCTTACCCATCCCAAAAGTCGTAACAGCGGTACCGACTTGGAATAGGGCTCCCCCGACTATTTCACCAGATTCGAAGACGCGGTCCAGGCCCACTCCTCCAGAACCTTCAGAGTTGAATCGACCGTTCGAGATATCGTCATCGAGGGGCTTGACAGCCAAACTCGCGCCGAGACCGCCGCCTAGAATCCAGAGATTCTCCCGGGTGGTGAATACATTCTTGAAATCAATCGCAAGCTGTTTGAAGAATGTCGGCTGTTGCTTGGGATTCGAAGACTGGGGAACCGGGGGATTACCGGGCACCTGAGAGGTGGAAGGCCTGGCCGGGGATGGATCGGGCTCCTCGTCCATGGCACCGGCGAAATTGATGGCCGCAAGCAAAACGACCAACTCAGGGGCAATCCAACTTCGATGTAGGCGGATATTCATTTACAGCTTGCCGCTAAAACTCCGAAATGTGGTCCAGTCGGACACCGTTCAGCCGGTAGACTCGCTCGCTTTCTGAAGGTTGTAACACACGTGATCCCAACTCTTGGATGGGCTCAAAAACCGGCCCCTGAGACCGACTCTACGTCGCTGGATCCTCGGGCGAGGGTCGCTAAGGGTCTGCGTAAGAATAACTTGGCATTTTGGCATCTTATCTTCCCACCATCTTCGGCCGCTCCTCTATCGCGAAATCCTCAACGTAGACCCGGCTACGCCTGCGGTTTCGCTCAATCGTTCGCGGCCAAATCTGGCGAAAATCTGAGCGCCAATTCTACCAAGTTATTCTTGCGCAGACCCTAAGACTCACTGGACTCCGTGGGTGCGTCAGACCCTGTGGGCTCTCCGGCAGGCTCAGTAGGCTTCTTGAGAGGGCTCAGCCCAAGCGACGCCCTGAGCGCGTCAACGTCAATAGACTCACTGGAGCCTGCTTCCGGTATCTCCACCAACAGCGGACCTCCGGATTCCAGGTCAGGATTTGCGACATTGTGCTGGGATGAACTCTCGTACGGTAACTCACCGCTCCTCCGCCCCAATCGTTTCTGGCGCTTGAGTTCGGCCTTTTCCATCCTTTGGAGTTCACGCTGGCGTTTGAGATACGTCTGTCTGGATTTCTTCTTAGCCATATCAAGCCTCTCCACGGAGTGACGGCAAGAGTCAGTGTCAGGGGAATCCGATCGAATCCGAAATCTCTTGCGGGCCCCTATCAGCTGCCCGTATGGAGCCGACTCCCTACGAAAACGGATATGGAAAGCGTGTTGTCGCCGCGCTTGGCAACGACTGCGGCCCGCCCAGAAGAGCCCCAAGAGAGGGGTGCACCGACTCGCACCCCATCAGAACTGTGGGCTTACATCGCTTCGGCTACCAGCGGTCGCCGCCACGGCCGCCGCCGAAACCTCCCGACCGATTCTCGCGAGGCCTCGCCTCATCCACTGTAAGGGTCCGACCGTCAAGATCTGTCCCGTTCCAAGCCGATATCGCGCGCTCAGCCTCTCCTTGATTCTCCATCTCGACGAAACCGAACCCTCTCGACCGTCCAGTATCTCTATCCGTAACCACCCGTGCCGATTCAATAGTCCCGTGCTCCGCGAAGACTTCCCCTAAGCGCTGATCAGCAATGGAATATGGCACACCACCTACGTACAACTTCTTCTCACTCATGTTCCCCTCCCAAGAGAAACGGCAGGCATCAACCCCGGGGTGGGAACCGCGAAAAGAGCAGAACATAGTGTGCGTTTGTGCATTGCTGGTAGCCACGATCTGGTCGGCTAGTCCTTAAGGAGGAGCTTCGCGGGATGAAACTGATGGGGCCTTCAACTCTTCTCATAGATGACTTCAGGAGGCCCTGTACCGAAGAGACACGTA
>Ga0310345_10002350_pt1 | contig 19314 bp, 23 predicted proteins | sample HC15DNA20500_MG_FD_204667 | JGI IMG/M metagenome (GOLD analysis project Ga0310345, IMG submission 204667) | Marine microbial communities from station ALOHA, North Pacific Subtropical Gyre - HC15-DNA-20-500_MG | ecosystem: Environmental > Aquatic > Marine > Oceanic | place: Pacific Ocean: North...
CTCAGCCAAACTTGCTAGGCCAGTGTTGAACCTAGACATTTCCCCAACCCAACGTCCCGCCGCTTCTCGCTGATCTATTGGGAACGCGACAGCCGGCTGGGCGTAGGTGTCCACCGGATCCGCTATTGGCTTTAACGTAGGATCCAGAATACCTAGTGAAGTTCTCTGGCTTCTACGTTTAAGAAGTTTTTCTACGGAGGTTTTCGGGACCATCATCCTACCTTCTCAGAGTATTTGCTCGACACATTAGAAAGCCAATCCTGGCCTCCAAATTTCCCAAGAGTGTCCAACCCAACGCCGGCAGTCCCCAACAAGGGCGCCATGACTCGTGAGGGGACTGCTTTATACTGAGGCATTGCCGCAGCCTGTCTACTACTGGCTGTCGCTCTGTAGCCCAACTGCCTCTGTTGTAGCTGTCGCTCACTCCACTTCAGGTTTTGGGCCAAGGATACATTTCCTCTTCCCATTTCCATTTCCAGGGAGTTTCTGATGGCGGCTAAATTGACTCCCGTGTGTCCCGCCTCGGCTGCCGAAACGGCTACATCACCCATGGCATCATCGTAAGCCCGTTGACGTGCTTCCATCTGCTGAGAAGCTGACCGATTCTCCTGCATCTGGCGGTCAGCCGCCATGGAATACTGATGATCCAATGCGGCATTACTGGCTTTAATTGTGCGGTCGTGCATTAGGCGTTGGTGCTTGTTCCGAGCTTCAGCAGCGTCTGCAGCAGATTTAGCTCCGTAGAGCGAGGTTCCCAGGGATAGTCCTGTGGTCGTAGCCCCGAAACCCAAGGCAGCGGTAGACATCCCGGCAAAGAGGGTTGACCCTAGTGTTGTAGCAGCTGCCGCTCCAGAAGCTGAGGCGGCGCCAATTATCCCGCCAGCACCCACTGCGGACGAACCCCCCGCCAACGCAGTGCCTAAAGCAGACATGATGAATGGGCACATTCTGTAATCCTTACAAATTCTAAAAAGGGTTGTTTGGTGAAACCAAATTCAGGGTGGCGAGCTATAAACCGATAACCCAACCATTTGAGCCAGCGGATATGCTTGATGTTTACTTCGCTTACGAGATTTCCTACGACTGAATATGGCTGTTCAATGGCTTCCTGCCATAGTTTTGATTGGCGAAGAAATGGCATCTTTGCCTTGAACAGGTAGTCACTGCTGAGAAGCCAAATCTGCCCATATTCCTCAATGCTGGGATGGTTATTAACCCCGAACATGGCAAAGGGTTCTTCGTTATCGTCGACGATAGTCAATGGGAGAATGCAAGATTGCATCGCATAAGACAGGGCTACTGCGTGGTCTAGCCCTGCCGTGGCGTCAATCTCTGCCTTATCCAAGTCGCGGAGGATAGGCGCTACCTTCTCGGGGTCTTTAGGGACACTGGGTCTGACGTAGCCTTTAATCATCCTATTCGGGTAGCTCGGGGATTGAATTGGGCCTCGTATTCCAGACCCATGATCGACGAAGATAGCGGGGTATCGTTGATTATTCTAATCGTAGTCTGATCACTACGACCATAAATCGCGAACTTCAACTGACCGCTGGCGTTGGTCCTTTCGCCGATCTTTGCTGTTCCGCCAAGGAGCCCTCCTGAGAATACCGTGGTCCTCTTGGTCCGGCCTTGGCTCGGTTGGACCTCCACTCGAATATAATCCGAATCGTGGTAGATCAGATGCCCATACATCAGCTGATACCTGCCAGTAGCGTAGTTGGGGGCATTGGGTTGGGGCTTCAAATATGCCTGGGATAGCTCAATCTCCATCGAATACTTGACGCCAAGGTAAACCTCGGCTCCTGAGAAGTCGCCGGCTACTCGGATCTCATCATCGGCCTCCAAGTTGTTCAACACAGTTAATTGTGAACCTACAGGATATTCCCGACCTTCAAACTCGCCGGCTTTTCGGATGACCACTTGATAGTCGTCGACTGCCCGACGCTGATAAGGCAATCCGAATGTCGTTTCGTCATCTCCCGCAGCATAGGTATTACTCGCTAACTGCGTTTCGTCGAGTCTACGATCCAGATTACATACAAACCCCAGGCTTGTGCCAGTGCTGTCGGTGTCTGTGATGCCAGGCTCTATGGTCATTCTCTCGATCCACATCTGATTGATAGAGCCGTTATTAATCTGGAGAAGCAGGTACAGACTGGTGTCTATCCAATGCATATCCAAGATCGTAGCGCCACCTAACGTATACCTACTCCATGCACTTTGTACTTTCTCGTCTTTGCCTACTAAATACTTGTAGATGTAGATGGCGTCAGGATCGCCGTCAGCCCTGACTGCCAGGATGTTGTCGTGGGTGGAGCCAGCTAGGGTGACGATCTGTCCAGGGATGTAAGTTGGCACATGAGCCGTGATGTCCAGGGCGTCGTACATCTCATCCCGAACAACCTGATACCACTCTCGGACTCCTGAGAAAGCGAACTTCTTATCGGCAAAGAAGATTGACCGGCCTGTGGTAATGGGTCGGACTGAGGAACTGTTCTCGAACTCAGTCGAATACTCAATCGTCGTGGTTTTGGGAGATAGAATATCGTCGCTTTTGAGGATGAACTGTGACGTATCCGTGAATAGGATCAACGAGTTCTGGAAGGGGATAGCGTGATTGACCTTGGCCACACTGGTGTGAGCTATGCCTACGTCAATAGGATCGGAGTCGAGGAGTTGTACAATCTTCGTTCTCCAGAACGTGTTGTATCCTCCAGTCTCCGACATGATCACATTGTCGTCAGCTAACAGGCCCAGGCGGTTCTTAAAGAAGAAGATGTCCCGTATCTTCTCTCCTATGAAAGACGCCTGGGGGTTGGTTGTAGCATCCCCAACTGGCATCTTAGTCCACTCGGCTTTGCGGAAAATGAAGGAACCGTCTGATAGCCGGACCAGCTTGTGAGGCATGGTGTCCCCATCAATCTTGTCGGGGATGCCAGATGCTGTGGATTCCTCCCACACGCCGTCAGCCATGGCCTCCGTATCCGTAGCGGTAGCCCCTGCTTGACGCTCTGCCCTATAGGCATCATCTGCGGAGTTGGCTTGGCCTACGGAGAATTGGACATAGTATTCATCAGCTACGCCCGACTCCTCGTCACCAACGATCTTGACACTCATCCCGTGGGGCGCCTTGGTCGGCAAGTCAGCTAGGATCTGCACTTCATCCTTGATAACCGTGAGGGCGTCGTCGCCTGCATCGTCAACTACAGATATATCAAAGTCGGCCTCGTCGTTTCGATAGATGTGAATCACGGGTCCGGTCTGTTTCACTACCCAGCCATCGTAGCCGCCGGCTCCAGGAGTAGAGCCATCGCCATCCAATCCTTTTCCGTCGTTATTTATCCCGACTCCCCCTACCAGGCCACCAGTTCCCCACACGTCCGAGGCCGAAGTGCCAGCATCATTCGCCGCAGGGTGCATCGTTGCTGATAGGTCTACCGTGGTGACATCCGAAATGCCCGCCAATTCGACAAACAGTTGTTCCGCTAACCACCCCTGATTCTGAGCGGCTGATCGGTTTTCCTGTTTTACTAACTCTGCGGCAGAAGTCTCCGTGCCTACGGAAGATTTCCGAGTCCTGAACTGAAAGGTCTTGTCCTCCACCGTGATCTTGTATGTGTGGGCGTGTTTGTATTTCCAGATCACCACCAACGCCTCGTTCTTCCGGGTGGGCGTTAAGGACGTGGCGTCCATCGCAGCGGTGACCGTGGAATCCACGAGCCAGGTGTGGTCGACCACAGTGACGGCACGCAGGTTGGATGCCATATCCGCAATGTCAATGTAATTAAAGGGCTCGGGGATCGAGGGAGCAGCGTCACCCGTACTAACGGTCCCTTCCTCGGTCAACGTATGGCTTCCGGCTTTGTCGATAGCGTTCCCGGAGGCTTCTTCTAGGTTCCAGAAGGAAACCAGGTCAGTCTTCAAGTCCGTTACAAGGCCGTCATACGCCAAACCGTAGCCGCCGTTGTACAGCGTTGTCACATCGTCGTCGCTAAGAGGGTAGCCGGCAGCCGATTTCCAGAAGCCCACATATTGAAGTCTCCCCTCCTCATAGTGGTCGGACGAGTCGCTCACTAAACCTAGTCGGAATTTAACGGAACCTGCGGCCGTGTTAGTAGTGACATCAGCGTCGCCTATTTTAGTCCCATCCACATAGACATTTATTGCTTCGCCGTTATGCGATACCACGACATGATACCAGTCCTCATAAGCAGAAAAGGCGTCCGTATAAGTTGTGGTAGTAGTAGCGGCGGCGTCCATCACTACTGTAAGATTTTTTCCTGTTCGCTCGATGGAATACTCGCCTGCGCCAGATTCCATCTTTGAGATTATCCCATGTCGGCCAGTCCCTCCCTCGGACATAGGCGGCAAATAAACCCAGAAAGAGAAGGCGAATGGCCCTCCTGTTTCCAACTCAGTTGTAGAATCGATGGAGAAACAGTTAGCCGTATTGGGGTTCGGGAAGTTTCTTGCCGTATTGCTCGTGACCCGATGTCCGTTGGGATCTCGAATCGTTTTTGAAGACCCCGTAAGCAGATCGAAAACCTTAAGATTAGCCTCTCCTCCTGAAGGATACGCTACCACTGCATACCGTTCTGATGAGTCCCTGTTAATCAGGTGCGAGAAGGCACCAGAGATATCATCTACGCCCACAAGAGGCCCAGCGACGTATTGAGAAGGATGACGTTTAGTGAGGCCGGAAGCGATAGAGGAGTATGCGTTGTCTTGAGCTTCGACTTGGCTAGGAAATCGCAGGGAGGCAGGTTGCTGTGAAACCCCATTGATGAGGCTGGACACTGGAGAAGATAATAGTGCCATCCTATTTCAATACCCTGCTTTGAAATGGGCCACGGTCCAAGGAACTGGAAACGTCGCGATGATCGAATATAGTGAGATCAGCGGTGTCTGTCTCATACTCACGTAGAGTTGCCAACGCTCGCATCTCATCCTGCATCGTAAATGTGTGGTGTTGATTCGAGCCTAGAGTGCGATCGCCAAAGACACGGGCGGCTTTGATGATCATATATCTTCTGGCTACCTCTGGGATCTCCGCCCAATCCAGCATAAATACAATGTCGACATCCGAGACACTTGAGGTGAACACGTCGGTGTTCCCCTTTCGATCGTAGAGGTAGCCCCCGCGTTGGATGATATCAATGGTGGAATTCTGGCCCTTGGGAATATCTACCCGTACCGTGTTGGATGGCAAAGGTATTTTAGAATCTCCATCTAACGCCAGATCCCAATCATAGTGAGAGTTGAAATGCCAACCTTCACTCTGAACTTCTTTGATAGTTTCATCGAGAATATTTTCAGCCAACGACGCATCGGCGGGGGCTTCAGCACCCAACTGATTTACGGGAGACTCAGCTATGGCCGAGAGCATGGTGTTAACGGCTTCCAGTTTAGACGTTAATCCATATGGCATAAGCAAAGCTCCTAGAAAAAACCCTTGGCCTCCTTTAAGGGAAGCCAAGGGCGAAGGAAACAAGAACCCGAACTCGTCGGATTACTCGGCGGCGGTCCGCAACTCGATAGCCGCTTCGGGGCGAAGGTAATTATGGCCCATCGCGTATCTCGCAACCAGGAGGCTGCCTTGATGCGAAACGAGGTAATCACTCTGCACCGAGAGGTCAAGAAGTTTAACCGTACCGATTGACGATTTGTGGAACGCGAGTCCCACTGTCTTCGCCGTGTCACCGTGGTAACCGGACGCCTCACCAACGCTACCGTAAACGTCGTTGCCTGAGAACGGCGTGGTCACGCCTGGGTCTGCACGGCCACCCGTGTCAGCCGTGACAGCCACATCAGTTGGGATGTGGTTGGACTTGAAGATCGTGAACCCAAAGGCTTGCATCAGCGTGCCCTTGGCGATGTCTCCATTGCCAGCGGTGTAGTCACGATTGACCAGGTGCGAACGAGTCGTTGCTGACGAATCGTTCAGAAGCAGCCAATATTGCTCAGGTCGAAGGATGAGGTATCGGTCACTATCGGATACGTCATTCTCGTCGAGCTTCTGGGCTGCCTCTGCAATCCTGTCAAGAAGCTCATCTGCATCGGTGCCGATATTGGCATGCGTAACGGCCCCGCCTGTCTTACCGCCAGTGATCGTGGCCGACGCTCGACTGCAACCAATCACAGTATTAATGCAATTGATGTCGAATTGTTTGGACAATTCTTTTCCAATTTCTTTTGCATAAGTCGACCTGATATCCCACTGCGACATGGCAGCGTCGAGGTCATCCATGAACGCACTGCTGGTAAGCAGCTTGTCAATGGAAATCACCCGCTCGTTGGAAGGGATCGTGGACAGGTAGGGATCCGCAGTTCCCGTGTTGGCTTCGTTACCCAGCTTATTAGCCAAGTTTGCGGGCTCAAGGAGACTTTGGCCTGGCGTGTGGTAACGACTAGTCGCCGCACCTGTGACAATGAACTGAGCAGACTTACCGCTGGCGATAGTACGAATCGTGTGAAGCGCTTTCATCACGTTCGATTCTTCAAATGTCGCCAGAACTTCGCCGGCAAAGACTTTTAGATAGAGGGCGGCACGGTCGCCTGTACTGTTAACGGCGCCTGGCGCCCCTAGTGTGGCATTATAAGCCATGGTAAAACCTTTCGTCTGAATGAATAGTAGTGTTCACAAACCACTACAGCATCACCGTGAACCGAATGACGAAAGGTTATCTGACGTGCAGGCCGATCTCACTTTGGAGCCAGTTTTCTTGCTGTATTCACACCCTTGTATGCCCTATTGAAATGAGGATCGCCTTCTCGAAGGATCGCAACGGCCTGTTCCACTTGGCCTTCGTGGATCAGTTTCGCAGCCGAGCGTTTGCGAGAGGGCACCGGCAGCACCAATAAAAATAGGCGCTTTAGGGGTTCCCCAAAATATAGGAGAAAAACAAGGATGCACAGAGAAACCACAACTGCGACTATTGGGGTTACCCACCATGGCAGCGCATCTTGAACGCCAGTCACCGCTAGGTGGACCTCACTAGTCAATGAGTCAATGGTTTCAAAATCCTTGTCAGCCTTTTGAATGGCTGGCAAGGGAGATTCGTCGGCTACATATAAAGACGTGGCCTCGGTTAGATGCTCACGCCCTGAATGACTTCTAGCCCGAATCTTATTACCGAGGGTCGCAATCTTTTTCGTTCCCGAACAGCCTTCCAAAAAAAGTAAGGCCACCGTCCAGAAATATTTCACGATTTCGCTTTGCAGATATTAAGGGCAAGGATATTTATAATCCGATAGACCTTAGCAAAGCGGCAGCCTGGTGAAGGCGTGGTAGTCGACGCTGCGATGACGCTAGCGGTGGCTATGACCAAACCTATCACCTCAACCCAATCAGGGACCAGGCTTACAATTACGGTCGACATTCTTATCTCCTTAGAATACATTGCTTGCCGCCAGTCGCTCTTGGACTTCCTGGCGGTACGCAGGATCAGTTTCGTAACGTGCATCTTTCATAGCCGAGACAACCTGAGCTGTGGACTTGAAGGTATTCCCTCTAGCCTCTCCTCTTGACCCTTGAATAAGTTGAGGTTGCCGGCCTTCGACGCTGTCTCGTTGCGCCTTCAACCCCCTGATGGCGAACATAGCTCGTTGCATGTCAAGAGTCCCATCAGGCTTTACAGTTTGGACGCTCTCGTTAAAGGTATTGATGTCAGCTTCCGGGAGGTTACGGGTCGCCCACTCAATCAGCTGACCATAGGCTTCTTGGCTGCCCACTTCTGAATAGGCCGATTGAAGATTCTGCTCGACCAGGGCACGTTGTCCGCTGATGTAGGAATCCACCGCTGTCTTATCCACACCCTGGGACGCCAGATCTGCGTAAGACTCCTCACTAAGCTCCCCACTCGTCATGAACTCCTGTGTGTATTTGGACAGGCTTTCACTAGTTACGCCTTTGGCTACCGCCTGAAGATCACTAATTGAAGCATCTTCAGCTACTGGCTCCGTCCCCTGCGAGAGTCGACGTTCAAGTTGGCCGTAGGCTTCGGCCATTGCCTCGGGAGACTGAAATTTTTCAGGCAACCATGCCGGCCTGTCTAATGGCTGTCCCTCCTCTCCCGCAACTTCTGTGTTCGTCTCTGGCTGGTCCGGGGTTTCCGTTAGAGTTTCGACATTAATGTCTACTTGTTCCATTGCCGGTTTCCTTTATTATCCGGGTTCAGGTTCTGGCTCTTGTTGAGCTTCTAGTTCCATTCTCTTGGTTTCTTGCTGCGACATCGCTCCTATCGCCGGGCCGCCAAGTTTCTGCGCAAGTGCCATTTGCTGTTGCTGCTGCTGTTGTTGTTGCACTTCTTCCGCAGACTTGATTAGCCCTTTAGTATTTATGCCAAGGGCACTAGCTCGGCGTTGCAAGTAATCATCGACATTCACAAACTGATGTACCAACTCCGGGCCTAGCGTTTGCATCACGCCCCCGATAAAGGCATCCAATTTAGCCAAGTCGTGGGTTCTTCCTAGACTCTCCAAGCCCGTAGTTATCACAGGATCTACCAACTCTTCAGGCATCTCTGGTAGGATTCCCTTCTTCTCCATGATGAACATCATCCGCTTGACGAGGGGGAGTTGGAACGACTGGGATAGCTGGCTGAACGTGCCGCCCAAGGCAGCGTCCAACTCCTGCTTCATGACATCGATCTCGGCGGCGGTGACTCGTTCAGCATCTCGTTGGATGCCTTGGGTCAACAGGAAATTGTGCTGTAAGCGGTTGCCGATCAGCTTGATTGTCTCCAGACAAACCCTCAAGTCCGCATGCTTCTGTACCTGCACAACGCCCACGTCAGCCATATTCCCTTGAATGATGGCGCCGTTCTCGCACTCGGCCAGCTGCCTGGCCCTGGTTGATCCGTTGGGACTGACGAGGAACATGACTTTAGCCGAGGCAGCCGTGGCTTCGACGAGGCTTCGGACCAGTCCCGAAGAGGTTTTCAGATCCCCAATCACTTCTTCGCCCAGCCCCCGACCGTAGGATTCCCCGGAAATCACATTCCATCGTAGGGGAATATAGGGATTGCTATCAGCAGTGTACGTCCCCAGCGACTCCTCCAGAACGTAGCCTGCTACTTCCTGGAAGATCTCATACTTGTCTTTGTCGGTGGCTTTGATGCAAGTGTAGACTTCGTACTCCCCCTTCTCCTCCTCTTCCCCTATCCGTATCTGTTTCAGCAACTCGGGATCTAGTTGACTAGGAGAGATGACCTCCTTGGTGACGATGTGTTCCACGTTGCCCATGGGGTCACGCTTAATCACATAGTTGTCAAGATGGTAGACCCGTATTCCTCCCTCATCTGGGAGATAGAGGAGGCAATTCCCAGCAATGATGAGATGCCTGAAGGCTTCATACACCGCCGGCCTGATACTGGCCTTCTCGATTTCTCGCACGATAGCGATCTCAGCTTCCATGAGAGCCGCTTCCAACTCCAGCTTCATTTCGCCAGTGTCGCCAAGGCGAGCCAGCGTCTGATTGTCAAGAGAGAGGCGGAAGAAGGGAGACGGGGGAACTAAAGAGAGGAGCATTTTGGCGCTGAGATTGTTGACTCCCCTCCCACCAAGTGCGGACCATGGGGTTTCCATCGCCGAGGAAGGTCCGCTTCCTGCTGGTGGCATAATGAATGGAAGCGTCAGCTTCGCTACTTCCCTGGCCCTATCAAGGAAGGGAGCCCTAAGCTGTTCCAGTGTGTCGTAAAGAGACTTACTGGAACCGGCCTTTTCGTAATCCATTATTAGCTATATTTTGTAGGTATCCCCAGACCCGCGCCTTTAGATGGATTGGAAATTCCTAGAGGAATCCTCAGACCAGACGTGTCCCCCGGAGGACGTTTACTTGCGAAGGCTTTCTTCTTCTTTTTTACAGACATAGCCGACTTCGTCGGAGGCGGGGGCGGCTTCGGCGGCTCCGGTGGCTTAGGGATATCAGGGGAACTTCCACCAAAGCACATAGTAATTTACTCCGTTTCATTCTGTTGTTTATATATATCTTCGAGGTGCCGCACAGCGGCCACCTTGCCTACCTCTACCCAGATTGCACGGTCATCCATAGAGGCATCAGGCACCCTATCGGGGAAGACTGATTTAAGGTAGTTCAATAAATTAGCCTCAATATAAGGAAGAGGTGTGTTCGTTGAGCTTTTATTGGTTGTCGTGTTGCTCTGAATTTTTATGTTGGACGTAGGCATAGAGCAGTATTCCGTAGTTGATGGTGTCTAATATAGTATCCCTCAAGGACTCGTCCTTTACCTTGAACTCTCCCTCTTGACAGAAGGTGGATAGCCGGCTCATCTTGTCGGTCAACCTCACTAACAATCCCTTCTCCGTAGTGGTAATGCCCATGCTTTCCACTCTGGTGAAGTTCGCGAAGGGAATCGACTCATGCTTCCCGCCAGCATAATCATGGTTTTTCACTTCCATGATTTGCTTGGCTTCTGCACATAGCTCGCCATGTAGTTTGAGCAATTCAGGTCTATTCATTAGATATCCTTTGGTAGCCACGGCACCACAGAACCCTTAGAGTGAGTGTACTCGCCCTTTCGGCAGATCCTGGCACAACGAGCATTGACCAAGGCATCCTCCTCGGTCAGCCCCGCTGCCGTGTATGCATCCACAACCTTAGCCCAAGTCGGCGTCCTGCCCAAGATCTTGTCGGCCCCCCGTGGTCCGCAACCGGGGATGCCTGAATAGTTATCGGTTCGGTCGCCAGTCAACGTCTGGTGGAGATGGAAAGCGTCAGCCTCCTCCAACGTAATGGTCTGGATCCCCTCTCCCGAGGAAGGATTGTGCCACAAACAAGGGACTGTCCTGGTGTCCTTGTCACGGCTCACGACGACCGCCGTAGGGTGCGTCGTCGCAAGAATGCCGAGGACATCATCAGCTTCAAGGTTGGGCCAGGTGACGGCCCCCCAAACATCGTGGCAATACGCCACTGCATCCTTATAGCTCAGGGGCTTACGAATCATCCGGCGATTAGCTTTGTAGTCCGGGTAGATCTTGTTTCGGAAATTATTTTCAGGATCTGAGAAGGCTAACGTAAATTTCTCGGCTGAAAATTTCTCAACCAAGCCGATGACCTTGACATCAATTCGTTGTTTTAGTTCTGCAAAATCGCAGACGAGGGTATGTACGTCAGTTTCCCACCGAACCGTATACTCGATAGCAGCTGCTTCAGTCCAAACCAGAAGGTCGCCATCAATCAAAATCTGAGGAGCCGTTTCCATTGCCATTATGCCTTTCAATCTGTTTCAGTACTAACTCGACCTTTAGATATTCCAGCATAGCGATAAGATCAAACACATTCCCCTGGACGCCAAATTGAAACGACGTGTCATTTGGCTCCCGGAGTTTAATCCCAGCCGCAATAAAAACATCAAAGCGTCCTTCTAATTCGTTCACCAAATCCGAAGTGGCAACAAGATTAAGAGGCAGGGGTGGACCTGGATCTTCCAAAGTCATAGATTTTCTTCCGTTTCATATGCTCAATAATTTTAGTCCGACGCTCCGACCTCGGGGGGTAGTCATAGAATTCTACAACTCCCGCTAACTGATCGCCCTTGATACGCGAGTAGGGCAAAAGGTTCGGGATTAGCTGACGGAGGGACGATCCATGGATCCGCCACCTATATATTGATCGTCGGTTATGTGTATTAACTAGCCGTACTTTCCCCCCAAACGTCGCGGCAATCCATCTCAACACATGGGGATCTACACTGGCCGCTTCCAGGGTACAACTCCCTTTCTTATCAATGGTAACACATCCTTCGCCGTCGACGAAGGCCGCCAGGTATGCCCAGTCAGTGGGTTTCGGCCCAATTGCTTCCGAATTTGGCTTCCCCTGCGAGTGGGCACTTGAAGGGGAAATTTGTTCCACTTTCCGATAGCGTTCCAAGGGAGATCTCTGCGAGTGTTTCTTTAATTTCTGCCTTACATTCAAGCTGCACCTCGTCGTGTATGTGGGCTACTTGTGCGTAGTCCGATCCAAATTTGTACCCCTCGGCTCCGAGCCTACGGTGTAGGGATAACGTAAATTGCTTCATAAGAACAGCCCCTCCGCTTTGGAGGAGCGTATTCAGCGACGCATGGCTACGGACAGGAAGTATCCGCCCATCCAGTCCTGTCAAATAGCCCCGCTGCTTGATAGTTTGATCGATCCGGTGCTTGAGTTTGGCAATACCAGGCCACCGTTCAAAAAACCTCTTCTTCAGCCGCCGGCCTTCTGCTTGGCCTCCTCCAACAATCGATCCCAACTTCGCATCGCCGGCGTTGTACAACGTGGCGTATAGGTATGTCTTAGCTACATCCCTGGACGGAAGACTCAAGGCTTTCTGATTCTCCGTATGGATATCCCCTTCGCACACCTCTCTAATCAACTCTCCCTTATCGTATGGAGCGGTGTAGGAGGCACAGACTCGGATTTCCAATCCCGAGAAGTCAATCCCTATCAAGGACCAATCAGGGAATGTCGTGACGAACAGGCTGCGACATTCCTTCCCGTAGGGCGAGCTTAGGTTGGGCACCTGTGCCATGTTGGGAGAGCGATGGCTGCATCTGCCCGTGATCGTGGCATTCGTAAGCACGTCGCCAAAGATTCTCCCCCTCCGTTCGAGTTTGATCCATGCACCGTCAGCCTCTGCCAACTGGCTGATACGTTTGGCTACCATTAGGTACTCGTTGAGGAGGGCCGCTTCAGGGAAGGGGATAGAAGACAGCACGGCCTCATCGATCTGGGGCTTACCCTCCGGCGTGAATCGTTTGGGCTCCCATCCCTTAGCGATGAACCTCTCCGCAATATGCTTACGTGATCCTGGGTTGAAGGTGATGATTTTGGGTTTCGTTTTCAGCCCATCTGGGTGGCCTGCCTCCAAGCGGATGGGAGGGAATACCTCTTGCAATTCTTCGTCTAGTTGGGATCGGCGAGAAGCCAATGAGGCATAGAGTTGGATAGCTTCATTCTTGTCGAAGGCGAAACCCCACATGACCTGTTTACGCATGACCATCGCAAACTCATGCTCCAACTCCACGGACTGTTGTGTCAGCTTGTAAGGTTTCATCGTCCCCCTTCCAAATTGTGATAGAGCATCCTTAAAACTTCGACGTCCCGTTTGCAATAGTCCGCCATGTCTGTCGTATACTCTAGGAACCCATGCTCCTGTAAGTACAAACCCTTCTCCATGCCAAGCCGTACCCCCCAGGCTCGAAGACTATGGCGACCATACAACTTTTTAGGAAAGTCTCCTCTTTCCTTTGTGTGCATTTTTCGATAGTCTTCCTCGCGTAAATCGGGGTAAAGCAAGCGAGATACGATCAGCGTGTCGTAACACTGGGCCTCGCTTTGAGTAATACCCCTGGTCTTTCGATACTTCGCCAAGGCTGGTAAATCGAAACCGATTAGATTGTGAGAAATCAGAAGGGAAGCTCCGCATAACAAGGCGACTCCTTCTTCTAGTTGGGAAGGTCCGAACGCCTGGACCTCCCCGTCGTCAATAGCGAGGGCTATACAATGGACCGTGGTTAGCTCTTCAAGTAAACCGTCAGTTTCACAATCGAAGAAAATTTTTTGCATCAAAATAGTCCCTTACATTTCTCCCAATATAAGTCTGTCCCTTTCATACTCGGACCTCCATTGTGGAGCCTGCAGAGTTGCTCAGGCAGCCATGGCGTTTGGGCGTAGCGGTCCCAATAATTGAGCATGATCATCTGCGCAAACCGCTCGTCACGGACTCCCTCAAACTCTACCCCGTATAACGATGGATCATGTTCGATGGCATCCCTGAAATAAGGCTCCGTAATTTGGTATGGTCCTAGCTCGCCGGCGGCGCCGACAGCCTCGGCAGGATCAGGATGCCCCCCTGTTTCCACCTGACGAATCACCGCAAACACGTCCTCTATGGTGACCTCAGAATGGTGCGGGTTCATCGGAATCCCCGCTCTCTGCTGTGATGTCTCCTTCGTTGAGGCGTCCGGTAGCGTCGTCCCAAACCAGAATGCCAGCAAGACCAGTACGGCCGTTGTGGCGGTTTTTAAGAACACGGATAGTTGTGGTATTGTTTTCATCGTCATTATCTCCTTGCAGATTACGTTCTAAGGCGATCACCATATTCGACAATTGCGCAATGGAATGAGAGCCTCGCAATGCGTGAAGACCCACCCGACCTCCTTCTTCAGCGGAGCGTCCAGGCTGCCTAGATAGGTGCGAGATTACAATCATCCCAATGCCCAACTCCGATACCAGGGACCGCAGGCTGGTCATTAGAACATCGATCGCCTTCCGCTCCCCTCCACCCTTCTCGTCCTGGGAACCGCTCAAAGCGATAGTGATGTGGTCGAACACGACCCAATCCACAGCCAACGCCTTAGCCATGTACCGGATTCTGTTCATCAGGTTACCTGTGTCGTCGAAGCTCCCAAAATGGTCGTACAAGTAAATCCGACCGCTCCCAACCGTGGCGTCATACGATGGCCTAAGCTCCTCATCTGGTAATTTTTCGGCATCCCAATGAGGAAGGTTCGCATGCAACGCCATCAATCCGTAGCACGACTCTTTCAACGACTCCTCTAGAGAGATGACTCCGATCTTCACCTCGGTGATCGTCAGTAAATGGTAGATCAACTCCCTGGCCACCTGGGTTTTCCCTACGCCGGTGCCGGCACAGAGTGTCCAAAGTTCCCCCTTCCTTAGTCCTCCCGTTTTTCTCTGGAGCCCGTCCCACGGCAGAGGGATAGCCGGTATGCTTTCTTCATTCACCAGGTAATCCCAGAGGGTATCGCCTGGGACAATCCCATCAGGGCGCCACGTCGCCGCATTGAAGACGGCCGAGGTCAACTCCTTGACGCGGCCCGCTTGAACCATGTCACTAGCATCTTTCAACGGGAGTTCGACTATTTCCGCACGGCCAGGGGATAGGGTCTGGGCGCAGCGTTGAGCAGCTTCTCTGCCTTTCTGGTCATTGTCGAAACAGATTTTGACTGCCTCGAATTTTTCAAGCCACTCGACATTCCTCTTAAAGACATCTTCCGCCCCCGCCACTCCGTTGGGTAGACTCACTACGGGCCATGTCATCCCAAACGCCTGGCAAACTGACATGGCATCCAACTCTCCCTCGGTAATGACTACCCATCTCCCTCCGCCCCATAGGTGTTGGCCCCAGAATCCTCCGCTGGCGGCCTCCCCCAAGCACATAAATTTCTTGTCCTTGAACCGGAGCTTCTGGCCAACTTGTTTCCCTCCTGAAAAAAAGGGGGCAATGTGGACACGGTCCCCTCTCCACGTCCCGACTTGATACCTGAATTTCTCACACACCTCCGTTCGTAGTTTGCGGGTGGGGAGGGCTTCTACCTCCCCACTTAAGCCTTGGAAAGTATTAGGTGCGGTCATTGCTTGAGTCTCCTGGTTGGTGCTTTTATGGTAGCCACATGAAAAGCAATGGCCGTGGCCATCTTCGTAGACAGCATAGGCATCGCTACTGGCGCATGAGGGGCAAGGGTTCTTTTCACTGCTAGGCATGAGTCACCCAGTGGGAGGCCACCATTTCTTGTTGTTTCCGGCCGCTCCTGCCGGGCCGACGTTTACCCGTGTAGAAAATCAAACCCTTCGTAGACAGAGCTTTGTACCGAGAGGTGACCGATCCGTAATACCTCCACCCTACACGCTGAACCACCTCGTCGCTAATGCATCCTTTTTGACCGAATTCGTGGATCACTTTATAGACCACGTATTCCATCCTACTTACGTCGAGGCTCTCGGCTGCCTCTCGACTGGTGTCTGGTCCTTCAGCCCTGTAGAGATTTTCAGTTGGAGTTTCTTCCATAAAGTCAAACATAGTTAATCCTAATCTACTAGTAGTTTGGTCCGGTTAGCCACGATCATGTCAGCAAACCGAACTGAATCTTTGAGTCTGAACATAACGCACCATTCGCCACGGTTTTGCCTCATGACCACTACAGGTAATTCAGATTCTGTAGCGTCCTTCTCCGCTTGAAGGATGTATCGTTCAGTTCCTAATCGGGCAACGCACTTAACTTCGACGTGAAGATCATGGCCGGCGTGAAGTAAGTCAGCGGCAAAAGCCCCCGCTGCTTGCGCGGAACGAACGCAGTCAGGAGCAGACCAATGCTCCCGAACTGCATCACGAGCTTGGAGTTCCCCACGTTTGCCCTTACTTCTGGAATTTATAGCCATGTCACATTCCATTAACAGAGTCGTAGGTGCAAGACTTATCGTTGATGGAATCGATGCCGTCGACGGCGCCTCTCGCATCCATCAAGACCCCGGCGCCTACCGCCTCGACGCCAGTGATAACGCCGCGAACAGTAGAACATCCCACGAGACAGACTATAAGGATGACTACTACTACGGAAAGGCTGCTTATCACTACCCATTTGGTAATGTTGCTTTTTCTAGCCTCGCTCATTATTGGCAGCTTCATTTGATCTCGTCCTTTCTAAAGTTGAGGATTAATATACGGGCCAACTGCCCCCGGCCTTGAGGAAAGCAGCATCGATCGCTGCGTTTCTATGCGACTCTTCGAGTTCGCCAAGTTCATCTAACTCTGCCAGCCATCCCTTTCTTGCAATCTCACGGCCAATTCGATCACTCTTAAGACGATCAAAACCGTACATGTAGTAGAAAGTATCTCGCTTATTGACAATATATCTTTCGATGTCGGACTCGTCATTAAAATTCCTGATTGGTCACCTCCTTAGAGCCATCATCTTCGGTGAGATCGAATTTTTCCCCATCAATTACATAACTGGTTTCCTTGCCAGTGAGGCCAATCATCTCTGCTGCAGTCTGCTGCATTTCAGGAGAAACGCAACGGTAGACAAACACGTTCCTAGGCTGCAACTTAATACCAGCCCGCTTGCCCTTGGTAGGGTTAAACCAACAATACGGATGGGCCGCTACCCTGATATGAGATCCCGAACCGATGATGTCGTCGAAGGGTTTGTCGGGCGTCTTCGCACTCATCAGGATGGGCCGCTGTTCCCATTGACGACCGCTGGATCTCTCAGTCCCCTTAGCCGTCATCTTGAACGAAACTTCCCACTGGTCTTCGTTGTCTCGGGAAGTCTTCACAGGGGAGGTAAACGAATTCAATTCACCGCCAGCGTCCTTCATGCATCTCTCTTGCCACTCATTTCCTAGATCATTAATCTGACCAACAAACGCCTTCCCCTCATCCCAGTTTTTTGAGATGACTAGCGTCACGTTGAACTCCCCTTCTTCCTTAAAATTGTAGTCAGGCTCGTTAAGCCGGGGCCATCTGCAAACGCAGACAGGTGAAACCAATTTGACCGATGCCATGTTTTGTCTCCTAATTAAAAAAGTACTTAGAACGGGTTAGATCTAAATCCAGGCTGCCATACGCAGGCAACGCTGGTAACGATAGTCCTGTATCTGTCTCCACCTCATCCCGAAACCTTTCAAGCAAGGGGCTACTGAACATCTTCTGCCACTGCTCACGCAAGACTCCATTCATCAGACTGACATCCTGAGCCAAACATCCATAAGAATCGTGTACTGCACTGAAACAATCGATGCCTCGTACGCTCATGAAAGCATTTATAGTCTTCGTTAATGCGGCGGCGTCGAGGCTGTGAATAAAGTTGGGCGACAAACTGTTTCTGGCCCGTCGACGATGGATCCCTTGCGTTTCGCGTTGCAAGCTGTGCCACATAACCGCTTTCCTCCCCAAGATTGTCTTGATGGTGTATGGCTCCAGATTCATATAGTCATGGACAACTAGAAAGTTAGAAGGGGTGTGCCATCGCATTTGATAGCCGGCGTCGGTGCAGATAGTTGCAACTTCAGAAAACCAGTTCATGGCCTCACGTGATTTGACTAGTTGCTGATCAATCGCCGCCCAAATTTTTTGACCCAAATAACGCAAAGCCTTCTTATCGTCGGCGTGTACTTTTCTAGGCTTCTTGCCCCGCCTACTCTCTTCGTACCACTCTTCGACGTAAGCCTGGGCGCTGTAGAGGGAGCCGTTGTATGGGGTAATCATCAAAGCTCGTTTGGTGGCGCCGCGAGGTACGCCATATTTTATCCAGGCATCAGCAAACTCATGTAATTCAGGGTCTTCCTCGGAACGCATAAGCTCAATCGTTTTTTCAGCCACGTCTGCGTAAGCGTCTGATGGAGTGTCCTGATCAACAAGGTTAACGCTAGCTCCACCCATCTCATCTAAAAGGAGCATAGAAAAAATCTGCAGCCCGTTGCAAGAGGCGTCACGGTGACATATCAGATGGCTCTTATGTCCTGTACCCCGCTGCATCAATCCGTTCCAGTCATATACGAATGCTAAGAATTGCCACGGCTTATCGCAGAACTGCCAAAAATCAAGATGCTCCAGTGGATCATGTGCTATCCGCTGGAAGAGCGTGTTTCGTTTCTTGGCCCAAGAAAGTCGGGCATCATACGAGCCCCCAACCCCGTAAAGATTAGCGCCGGTGATCGCTAAACTTTCTATACCCACTTCGTCGAGTGACTTGCCGAATCCGAATTCCAGCAGCCCCCTGGCCCAGTCATTCCCCATGGGCTGAAGGAAGCCGCTCGCCTCCGAATAGAATCGGCCTCGGAAATCTAACGTATGGACATAATGCATATTTGCTTGTTCCATACGCCTAGCGAGATACAAGAGCTTCGCGACGTGTATCCTTAACGACTGAGAGCGAATATTGTTCTCGTGGACAACGCGGCTTCGACGCCTCCATTGCCGCCGCGACTCAAGGTCATCCATATCTATGGGTTTGCTCGGCAAAGGGTCGTTGTCGAGTGTCGGCAATCCTCCAATCTGCAAACCGTTGTCGCGGCACCTTTCCATCAGCTTCAAGATCGGCTGATTGATGCGATACGGAACAGATTGCAACTTATTAACAGCGTTGTAGACTTCAGGACAGGCTAGGGCTGTATTGCTGTCGAGGGAGTCCCGAGCTTTAGATTTGATTAAAGGCCCGCCCCAGTTCCCTTTCTCGGTGTATCCCCCATCTCTGTAGCTCGTCCATTTATAAGGGACGACGACGCATGGGAGCTTCACCGGCTCCAAGAACAGGGCATCCTGGGTTCGAGCATTTTCAATCCACTCCAGGCATTCAGGGGTAGCCTCTACATATCTAGGCCATTTCTGGCCTCCCTTACGCTTGTTTCGAGGGGAGTTCCGTTTGAAAACTATTAGACCAGTGTGATCAGCAATAACCCGTAGCAGTAAAGCCCCCGCCCTAAAACTATCAACAGCTGGCCATGGCTCCGAGTACGCACCGAGACGCTTGGCAGCAGCAGTAATTACACGGCGTCGACGCTTGTCACTAGTT
>Ga0310345_10002352_pt1 | contig 19270 bp, 12 predicted proteins | sample HC15DNA20500_MG_FD_204667 | JGI IMG/M metagenome (GOLD analysis project Ga0310345, IMG submission 204667) | Marine microbial communities from station ALOHA, North Pacific Subtropical Gyre - HC15-DNA-20-500_MG | ecosystem: Environmental > Aquatic > Marine > Oceanic | place: Pacific Ocean: North...
GATCGCGTCGCACACGGTGACGATCGATCCCGAGCCGAACGACATCAGCCACGAGCGGGATGCCTTCGGCAACGTCGTGACGTACTTCCACGTCACTGTGCCCCACACGCGCCTGGTCGTCGACGCCCGCACCGACGTGACCGTCGAAGCACCCAGCTACGACGGTGCGGCGCTGGCGCTGCCCTGGGAGCAATCGCGTCCGGTGCAGCATCCTGATGCGCCCGGCGCCTGGGCCGCCGCGGAGTTCGCTGTGGAGTCCCCGAAGGCTGAGCACGTCACCGACGCCCACGCGTATGCCGCGGCATCCTTGACCCCCGGGCGACCGATCGGCGAAGCGGCCACCGACCTCATGCACCGCATCAAGGCCGACTTCGACTACGACAAGACGGCGACCACGGTCACCAGCTCGGTAGCCGAAGTGTTCCGGACGCGTGCGGGGGTCTGCCAGGACTTCGCGCACCTCGCCCTCGCGTGCCTTCGCAGCCACGGAGTCGCGGCGCGCTACGTGAGCGGATACCTCGCGACCCAGCCGCCGCCCGGTCGCGAGCGGATCGTCGGCGCCGACGCCTCGCACGCATGGCTCGCGGTCTGGATGCCGGGATCTGACGAGTGGCTCGCGATCGACCCGACCAACGACCAGTGGGCTAACGACCGCTACGTCACCGTCGCCTGGGGGCGGGACTACGGCGATGTCTCCCCCGTCAAAGGCATCATCTTCACCACCGCGAAGCGTTCGACCCTGCGCGTTTCGGTCGACGTCGCCCCGGCATCCTGACGACTCCGCCCCACCGGCCCCAGGTCGCAACGGCGCAGTTTGTGCGCGACACGCCGGCATCCAGCCCGTCCGCCCGGCGCGCCGCCGACTCCATGCGCCGTTGCGACCTGCGCGCGGACGCGGATCGCCGCGAGCGCAAGCCCTCCTGACACGTCGTGTTCGTGTGCGAGGATTCGCCCGTGAAGTCCTACACCTGCCGGGTCTGCGGCAATCGCCTGTTCTTCGAGAACTCGGTCTGCGTCTCATGCGAGACACCGCTGGGATACTCCCGCGCCGAGCGCGACATCGTGCCGCTCGATACCGACGACCGCACGTACACGGATGCCGAGGGTGGCGTCTGGCACGTGTGCGCAAACCTCGGGCTATCGGGCTGCACCTGGCTCACGACGGATGCCGGCGGGCTGTGCTTCAGCTGCGGACTGACCCGCACCCGTCCCAACGACGCCGACCTCGAGGGGATCTCGAACTACGCTCCCGCCGAACGCGCCAAACGCCACCTCATCGCGGAGCTCGACGAGCTCGGCATCCCGATTCTCGACCGCACCGACGACCCCCGCGGCGTCGCCTTCGACCTGCTCTCGAGCGTGGCGGAACCGGTGACGATCGGGCACGCTGACGGCATCGTCACGATCGACCTCGCCGAGGCAGAGGATGCGCACCGCGAGAAGGTGCGGGCGATGCTCGACGAGCCGTACCGCACGATGCTCGGTCACTTCCGCCATGAGATCGGGCACTACTACGAGTCTTTTCTCATCACCGACGACCAGACGCGCGACCGCGCACGAGAGCTCTTCGGCGACGAATCCGAGGACTATCAGGCCGCTATCGACCGCCACTACGCCGAGGGTGCCCCGGATGACTGGCAACAGCACTTCATCTCGCAATACGCGACGATGCACCCGTGGGAGGACTTCGCCGAAACCTGGGCCCACTACCTTCACATCAGCGACAGCATCCAGACCGCCGAGGAATTCGGCCTGCTCCGCCCCGCGCCGACCGCATCGTTCCGCGAGCGCGTCACGAAGACGTGGATGCCACTGTCGACCGCTCTGAACATGATGAACCGGTCGATGGGCTACGACGACCTCTACCCGTTCGTGCTGTCCACTCCGGTGCTCGACAAACTCGACTTCGTCGCAGGCCTCGCGGCAGACGCGGCGGCCGGCTCAGTCAAAGACTCGTCGGCAGGGGACGTCGAACCCGAGTCCGGCGCGTAGCCAATTCCTCAAACTCGGCGCGAGGACGCCGCGTTTCCGCTCTCGCGGCGGCTGTAGGACCCCGGCCTTGAGGAGTTCGCCACCGGGAACCCCGGGCTAGCGTGATGCGCGCGAGCGCCGGCGAACGTGGTCGAGAACCATGACGGCGAGCCCCGCCGGAACCGTCGTGGTGGACGCCAGCACCGCATCGGCAGTGTGCCCGTCAGCGGTCTGCGTGACGATGCACGTTGCGCCGGCGGGCACAGCCGGCAGGGTCACCACCCGGGTCGTTCCCGCCGGAGTGCCGGCGGCGAGCGTTCCCGAGTTCTCGACGGGATGTCGCCCGGGCTGCTCGAGTTCGGGTCGTTGAGCACGATCTGAGCCGTCGAGAACGTCCTGCCGGTGCCGGTGATCGTCGTCGGGTAGGGCGTCTGCGGGTCGGTGATCGCCGTCTCCTGGGCTCCGAACAGACCGCTCTGGTGCCGCATCGCGACGACCGTGGCTTCGGTCGAAGCCCGCGGGGGATCGCTGACGCCGGGACCGTTGCCGGGCTCCGCGAGGGCGGGTGCGGCGCCGATGCCGACGAGGAACGCGGTGAGAAGAGTCGCGGCGAGGACGGTTGGGGTGGCACGCATGGGATCCTCCGTACGTCACTCTCGCACGTCCGCGCTCACATGTGTGCGCTCCGCGTCACCCGCTCACCCGGTCTCGCCCCTCACCCAGCGTCAGGCTCACCGTCGTAGTAGTCCACGGCGTCGTCGTCACGGAAGAGCATCGTGGGGCGGGCGGTCGTGTACGCCATCGTCTTTCGCGAGTCCGGGTAGCCGATCACGTCCTGTTCGGATGTCGTGTCCAGGTCGACGTACCGGAGCGGCTCACCGCCGGTAGCCGTCATCCGGTGCGCGCCCGCCGGCCCGGGTGGAAAGACGACGACCTCCCCCGGGCCGATGTCGAATTCGGCACCCGGGGTACGCACCCGACCCGTTCCCGACAGGATGACGTAGGCCTCGGTGACGCCAGCGTGCCAGTGATATGGGTACGCCGACTGACCCGGCGGGATCTCCATGAATGAGACCTGTAGCTGAGTGCCCTCTTTGGGAACAACGACGTGCTTGGCGAACGTGAACCGTCCACGGTCGCCGTGCCGGGCCTCGAAATCGTCCTGCCGTCCGTGCACCACCTGGTCGAATGCCATGGTCGCTCCTTTGCTCACCGTCACGGTACTCCCTTGGGGGCGGCGCCGCCCGGTTCGTCTGTCAACTCGCTGGGGCAGCCCCGTTCGCGTCGACGTTCTGCGTCAGGGCCGGGACGAACCCCGCGATGCACAGCGTCGCTAACTCCTCAAGATCGGGCCACCTACCGTGGCCGCAGGCGCCCCACGCAGCATCCGTCGCCCGTTCTGAGGAGTTCGCTGCGGGCTGGGACCGAGACCGCCCCGGATGTCGGTGGGGCGGGCGAAGATAGGGGGATGGCGGATGTGCTCGAGAGGTTCGGTCCTGCCACGCAGGATTGGTTCCGCGGCGCATTCACCGCACCGACCCCGGCTCAGGCCGGCGCGTGGGAGGCGATCTCGGCGGGCCGCCACGCGCTCGTGGTTGCTCCGACCGGTTCCGGCAAGACGCTCTCGGCATTCCTGTGGGCCATCGACCGTGTGTTCCGGGAGAAGGCTGAAACCCCGCAGGATGCCGCGGGCACCCGCATCCTCTACATCTCACCGCTCAAGGCTCTCGGTGTCGACGTGGAGCGCAACCTCCGCTCGCCGCTCGTCGGCATCGACCAGGCAGCCCGCCGACGCGGGCTGAGCCTCCCCGGGGTCTCGGTCGGCGTCCGCTCCGGAGACACCCCGTCGACGGAGCGCCGCAAGCTCGTCGCGACGCCGCCCGACATCCTGATCACGACCCCCGAGTCGCTTTACCTCATGCTCACGAGCCAGGCGGGCCGCACCCTCACGGGAGTTCACACGGTCATCGTCGACGAGGTCCACGCCGTGGCCGCGACCAAACGCGGCGCGCACCTGGCCCTCAGCCTCGAGCGCCTGGACGCCATGATCCGCGCCGAGAGGCCGGATGCGGCATCCGTGCAGCGCATCGGCCTATCGGCGACGGTGCGACCGATCGACGAGGTTGCCCGGTTCCTCGGGGGCGCAGCCCCGGTCGAGATCGTCGCGCCGCCGGCATCCAAAACCTTCGAGATGCGGGTCACGGTCCCGGTCGAAGACATGCTCAACCCACCGCCGGCCGCGGCATCCACCACGGGTGGGCCAGGCGTGCGGTCGACGGATGCCACAGCACCGACCTCCGGGCAAAGCGAAGACTGGTATTCGCCATCTGGCGGAACACCCCCACGCCCCGAGAACACGGAGATGACGGGATCGGTCTGGCCTCATGTCGAAGAGGCCATTGTCGACCGGGTCCTTCAACACCGGTCGACGATCGTGTTCGCCAACTCGCGGCGGCTCGCGGAGCGTCTCACCGCGAGGCTCAACGAGATCTACGCAGAGCGGCTGGGTATCGAGCTCCCCGAACCGACGATCGCGGCAGCGATGCCCGCGCAAAGCGGCCAGACGGCTGGGGCTGATGCCGTGCTCGCGAAGGCCCACCACGGGTCCGTCTCGAAAGAGCAGCGCGCACTCGTCGAAGAGGAACTCAAGTCCGGCATCCTGCGTTGCGTCGTTGCCACGAGCAGTCTCGAGCTCGGCATCGATATGGGAGCTGTCGACCTCGTCATCCAGGTCGAAGCGCCGCCGAGCGCGGCATCCGGCCTGCAGCGCATCGGCCGCGCCGGTCACCAGGTGGGCGAGATCAGCCGGGCTTCCCTGTTTCCCAAGCACCGCTCCGACGTGCTGCACACCGCGATCGTCACGGAGCGGATGCTCGCGGGTCAGATCGAGGCGATCCAGGTGCCGCAGAATCCGCTCGACATCCTCGCGCAGCAAACCGTCGCAGCAGCGGCCCTCGCCCCGCTCCACGTCGAGGAGTGGTTCGAGACCGTCAAACGAAGCGCCCCGTTCCGCTCGCTTCCGCGCTCGGCGTTCGAAGCCACCCTCGACCTGCTCGCCGGCAGGTTTCCCTCAGACGAGTTCGCAGAGCTCCGTCCGCGCGTCGTGTGGGATCGGGATGCCGGAACCCTCACCGGCCGCCCGGGCGCGCAGCGCATCGCCGTCACGAGCGGTGGGACGATCCCTGACCGCGGCATGTTCGGCGTGTTCGTCGCGGGCGAGAGCCAGAACGCGCGCGTCGGCGAGCTCGACGAAGAGATGGTTTACGAGTCGCGCGTGAACGACGTCTTCACGCTCGGCACGACGAGCTGGCGCATCGTCGAGATCACCCACGATCGCGTCAACGTTCTTCCCGCATACGGCCAGCCGGGGCGGGTGCCGTTCTGGCACGGCGACGGGATCGGCAGGCCCGCGGAGCTCGGGGAGGCGCTCGGAGCCTTCACGCGTGAGATCTCCACTGCGCCACCTCCTGCCGCCGACGCGCGACTGACGGATGCCGGGCTCGACGCGAACGCGAAGACCAATCTGCTCGCGTACCTCGCTGACCAGCGCGAAGCCACCGGGACGTTGCCGACCGATCGAAGCCTCACTGTCGAACGCGGCCGCGACGAGGTCGGCGATTGGCGTGTCATCCTGCATTCCCCGTACGGCATGCAAGTCCACGCGCCATGGGCGCTTGCGGTCAACGCGAGGATCCGGGAGCGGCTCGGTGTCGAGGGATCCGCCGTTGCGAGCGACGACGGCATCATCGCGCGCGTTCCCGACACCACGAGCGAGCCGCCCGGCGCCGAGCTGTTCGTCTTTGACGCCGACGAGCTCGAGCCACTCATCACGCAAGAGGTCGGCGGGTCTGCCCTGTTCGCGTCCCGTTTCCGCGAGTGCGCGGCCCGGGCGCTTCTGATGCCCCGGATGAATCCGAACCGCCGTAGCCCGCTGTGGCAACAGCGGCAACGGTCAGCCCAGTTGCTCGAGGTAGCCCGTCGGCATCCGACATTCCCCGTGATCCTCGAAACGCTGCGCGAAGTTCTACAGGACGTGTACGACGTGCCCGCGCTGCTTCGGATCGTCCGGTCGATCGCCGACCGCCGCATCCGCCTCATCGAGGTCGAGACTCCACAGCCCTCGCCGTTCGCGCGAGACCTGCTGTTCGGCTACGTCGGCGCGTTCATGTACGAGGGCGACTCGCCCCTTGCCGAACGCCGCGCCGCCGCGCTGGCCGTCGACCCTGCACTGCTGTCGGAGCTGCTCGGCACCGTGGAGATGCGCGAGCTTCTCGACCCCGACGTCATCACCCAGTTCGAATCCGAGGCGCAGCACGTCGCGCCGGACCGCCGCGTCCGCGGGCTCGAGGGCGTCGCCGACCTGCTCCGGCTGCTCGGACCGCTGTCTGGCGCAGAGGTAGCGGCACGGCTGCAGGCGGTATCCGGTGCCGCCGAGACGGAAGCAGCCGACCTCGAGCACACCGGAGCGGCCGCGACAGTCGCCGAGGCCACGGCTCACCTCGAGACGCTCGTCGCCAGTCGCCGTGCGATCGAGGTCACGATCGCCGGTGTCGATCGGGTGGCGGCCATCGAAGATGCCGGACGCCTGCGCGACGCCCTCGGCATTCCGCTGCCCGTCGGCATCCCGGTTGCGTTCCTCGAACCGGTCGCAGACCCGCTCGGCGACCTGGTAGCCCGGCACGCCCGCACCCACGGACCCTTCACCACGGATGCCGTCGCCGAGCGACTGGGCATCGGGACCGCCGTCGGGCGACTGACGCTGCAGCGACTCGAAGCGCAAGGTCGCGTCACGAGCGGCTACTTTCTCCCCGCCTCGTCGGCACTCGACGGCGGCGAGAACGAGTGGTGCGACTCGGAAGTACTGCGTCGGCTGCGGATGCGCTCGCTCGCAGCGATCCGAGGAAGCATCGAGCCCGTGCCGCAGGAGGCACTCGCCCGGTTCCTGCCCGCGTGGCAGCACCTGACCCGCCCGCTCGAAGGCGTCGACGGCGTACTCGCCGTGATCGAGCAACTGGCCGGCGTGCCGATTCCCGCCAGCGCATGGGAGTCACTCGTTCTGCCGAGTCGCGTTCGCGACTATCGCCCCGCGCTGCTTGACGAACTCACCGCTACGGGGGAGGTCATCTGGTCGGGGCACGGAACCCTCCCAGGACGCGACGGGTGGATCGCGCTGCATCCGGCCGACGCCATCGCCCTGAGCCTCCCGACCCGACCCGACGACGACATCGCAGCTGAGTCCCTCGAGGCACGCATCCTCGACGCGCTCGCCGGCGGCGGGGCGTACTTCGCGGGGCAGCTTCGGAGTCTCACTGACGCCGCTAACGAGCAGTCGGTGATCGAGGCGCTCTGGGCCCTGACGTGGGCGGGCCGGGTCACAAATGACACGTTCGCTCCCGTGCGCGGTCTGCTGTCGGGCGGGTCCCAGGCGCACCGCAGCGCCAGGCGCGCTCCCCGTGCGCGAATGTTCCGCGGGTCATCCATCGCGGCCACCCTCCCCCGTTCCATCACAAGCGGCGCGCGCGCGAGCGTCGGCGGTGTGAGCGCGGGAGCTGGCGGTCGCTGGTCGCTTCTTCCCGACCCGGAGCCGGAGCCCACGGTGCGGGCCGCCGCGACTGCCGGCATCCTGCTCGACCGCTACGGGGTCGTCACCCGCGGCTCTGTCCAGAGCGAGGCGGTCCTGGGCGGATTCGCGCAGGTGTATCGCACGCTCGCGGATGCCGAACGTGCCGGCCACTGTCGCCGCGGATACCTCGTCGAAAAGCTCGGCGGGGCACAGTTCGCGGCATCCGCTACCGTCGATCGCTTGCGCGAGTTCTCCGCGGTTGCCGACCCCGCTCCGCTGGCCGCGATAACCCTGGCTGCCACCGACCCCGCGACCGCATACGGTGCTGCGCTCGCCTGGCCGACCCTCGAGGGTGTCGGTCATCGCCCTGGCCGCAAGGCTGGAGCCCTCGTGACGCTCGTCGACGGCGAGCTCGCACTGTATCTCGAGCGCGGTGGCAAGTCAGCGCTCGTCTTCAGTTCCGATGACGCGATAGTTGCCGCGGCCACAGCCAACCTCGCCGAGACCGCCCGGGCACGGCACCTCGACACGCTCACTGTCGAGCAGGTGAACGGTGACCCGATCTTCGGGACGGCCTTCGCCCGCGCCCTGCGCGAGGCAGGCTTCGTCGAAACCCCGCGCGGCCTCACTCTGCGCAAGACCTCGGGGTCGCCGCGTGCCTGAGGGTGACACCGTGTTTCGTGCGGCGCGGATGCTGAACGCGGCGCTCGCGGGCGACACGGTGACCCGTTTCGATCTGCGCGTGCCGCAGCTGGCTACCGCGGACCTCACCGGTGAACAGGTCCACGGGGTGCTGCCGCGCGGCAAGCACCTCCTCACGCGCATCGGGCCGTGGACGCTGCACTCGCACCTCAAGATGGAGGGCGAGTGGCACGTCTACCGTCCCGGGGAGCGCTGGCGGGCGCCGGCGTTTCGAGCTCGGGCAATCGTCGGAACGACGGATGCCGAAGCTGTCGGATTTGACCTCGCCGAGATCGCCCTTGTTCCGACCGAACGCGAGGACGAGCTTGTCGGTTACCTCGGGCCCGACCCCCTCAGCGACAGCTGGGATCTCGACGAAGCGGCCAGGCGCGTGGGCGCGGACCCGCGAGTGATCCATGTCGCGGTGCTCGACCAGCGCAACGTTGCGGGGTTCGGAAACGTGTACGCGAACGAGATGCTGTTCGTGCGCGGCATCCATCCCGAAACACCGGGAACTCAGGTCGACGCGCGTGCCCTGCTCGAGGTCGGAACGCGAATGATCCGCGCGAATCGCGATCGCGTCGAGCGCACGTTCACGGGCGTCGATCGGAGGGGCGAGCGGATGTGGGTCTACGGCCGGGAGAAAAGGCCATGCCGTCGATGCGGAACGCCGATTCTCGCCGGCGCACTCGGTGCCGACGCCACGCGGGAACGGAACGTGTTCTGGTGCCCGCGCTGCCAGACCTGACGGTCGCGGGCAGCCGGCAGCGACCGCGAGATCAGTGACCGATGTAGCGGCCCGGGCGGTGGTTCATCGCCAGCACGAGGTTGAGCACGACGGCGCCGAGGGCGCTCAGCACCACGTTGGGCCACGGCACCACCAGCAGTGCCGCGGCAACGATGATGACGTCGAAGATCATCTGGGTCCAGCCTGCCCGGAATCCCCAGCGATCCTGCACGATGAGTGCAATGATGTTGATCCCGCCGAGGCTCGCCCGGTGCCGGAACAAGATCAGCAGACCCACCCCGGCCAGGAGGTTCCCGCCGAGGGTGCCGTAGATCGGGTTGAGGCCATCGATAGCGAAGAGGGCGTGGTGCACTACCGACCACCCCGAGACCATTGCGATCGCGATGACGGTCCGGATCGTGAAGCTCCAGCCGCGCTGCCACACCGCGAGCACGGCGAACGGAAGGTTGATGATCAGGAACAGCATCCAAAACGGCAACCCGGACGCGTACTGGATCAGCAGCGCGAGTCCCGCCGTGCCGCCGGTGACCGCTTCCGAGGACTGCAGCAGATAGAGCCCCAGTGATGCGGTGAAGGTTCCGGTGAGGATGCCGAGGATGTCCTCGGCCGGCGAGTGCGCGGTGGCTCGCTCATCGAATACGAGGGTGCGGGTGGCCTCCGGAGACGGGGTCGAAGGCTGATTCGGGGTCGCCGGATCAGCCTGCTGCGCGTCGCCGAGATCGTCGGTTGGCATGCCTCCCATTCTCTGCCAATCCGAAATCGAACCCGTTCCGAAGAGTTGTCAAGCCGGGAGACGACGAACCCGAGATCCGGCACCATTGCCGCTACGAAGCAATCAGCGGCAAACGGATGCAGGGGAATGAATCTCCGTACCACGGCGTTGGGGAAGGTACTGGGGCCGAACGGCCCCGTGGAGGAGATCGTGGGCAAGAACTACGTCGACATCGAAAACGACCACGGCGAGACGCTGCGGTATCGCAAGCACGCCAACGGGCGGGGGCTGATCGCGCACGGGGCCAAGGTGCACCCGACGGCGATCGTCGAGGCTGGGGCGTATGTCGAGCCGGGAGTTCAGATCGCTGCTGGCGCCCGAATCGGGCGCGGCGTGTGGATCGAGTCTGACGCGCTCATCGGTCCGGAGGTCGTCGTTGCGCCGCACGCGCACATCGGCCCGGGAGCGGCGATCGGCGCCGGCTCCAAGATCGGCATCCGCACCGTCATCGGCGCTCACGCGCGCGTAGCGGTCGGCTCGCTTCTCGGCGACGACGAGACCGTCGGTGAGAACGAGCGGGTAGCGACAGATCGTCGCGGCCTCCGGCTCGCTGCCTGAGCTGGGCAACCTCATCGCCATTGTCGTGGCGGTAGCCTGACGGGATGGCCAGGCGCGACCGATCTCCCCGATCACGTGATGCGCCTGTGCCACCTGACACGCCTCCGGCTGAGCTATTCCGGTTGGGAGCTGTGCCCGGGGCGACGCCGGGAAAGTGGATTTCGCTGTGGCGAGAACGGATGCCGCGCACGCGCCTGGAGCTGGTGGAGATCAGCCCGGCCTCGCAGCGTGACCAGTTGGTGGCCGGGAGCGTCGATGCGGCGCTGGTCCGACTGCCCATCGACAAGACCGACCTCCATGCCATCCCGCTCTATGACGAGGTCCCGGTGGTGGTCTTCTCAAGCGACTCGGCACTGTCGGTGGCCGAGGAGCTTACCCCCGAGGACCTGGCGGGCGAGGTCCTCATCGTCCCGGAGGATGACGTCCTTCGGGTGACAGCCCCGGGAACCCTCGAGCCGCGTTTCGTGACCCCGACGGACACGAAGGCGGCTGTCGAACTGGCGGCGGCGGGTGTCGGCATCCTGATCGTCCCGATGTCGCTCGCGCGGCTGCATCACCGCAAGGACGTCACGTATCGGACCCTCGCGGGCGGTCCCACCTCGAGCATCGCGCTGGCATGGGTAGCTGAGCGCACCACACCCGAGGTCGAGGCCTTCGTCGGCATCGTGCGCGGCCGCAGCACCCGTTCCTCCCGCTCCTAGCGGCGGATCAGGCGCCTCGGCTATTCGCGACGGTAGGAAGAATCCGCGGCGTAGGATGTTTAGCCCCCAGAACCCACCTACCTGCGTGATTTCTCCTACCTCGGGGAGAGCCGCAACCGGATCAGGTGGCGCCCTGGGGCGGATGCCGAACCAGCTCGACCCGCTCGCGAACGTAGGTCTCGGCATCCGCGTAGCCGCCGGCCATACTCCAGCGCACGCGAAGCTGCCCGTCGCTCACTGCGAGCGGCGCTATCTGTGTTGATGGCTGCTCACCGAGGGTCGAGGTGTCGATGCGCCGCCACCCGAGGTGGACCGGGGCGCCGGGCAGGATGCCGCCACGAAACGCCGCCTCGGCGAGCCCAGCCCGCGCACGCTGGGACTCCGCGGTGTATCCGCGGCGCGCCGGCTCCCGCGACCTCACGATCTCGCCGGTCGCGTAGAGGTCGACGGGGCCGAGCAGGAGCACGCCGAGATGCCATGCCTCATCGCGGAGGACGACCCTCGGTGCGCGCGGAATGCCCAGCATCCGTGGTGTCACTACCTCGCCGAGCAGCTCCCGCGGCGCCGCGGCGAGTTCAGCTCTGGCCCACGCGAGCAGACCGGGCAGATCAGCTGGTTTCACCGCGCTAGACCGCGTCATCCAGCTCGGCGGGAACGCGGCTGACGCGCTCCCCTCGCAACAGCATTCCAATGAGCGGATAGATCAGCACCGACAGCATTCCCGCGGTCACGAACAGGGCTGCCTGCGCCGAGGTGAGGAGATTCTCGTCCACGCCGATCGCGGTGACGGCGACGATGATCGGCAGGCCCGTCGCACCCAAGAGACCAAGAGCGATCCGATCGCGCACGCGCGACCCCGGCGGTGCGACGAGCATCGACGGCACACCGCGCACGATCAGCAACGCCACGAGGACGACGGGCACGAACAGCAGCAGCGCGGGGTTTGCCAGCAGTGCCGCGAGGTCGAAGGTGACGCCGGTGTAGATGAAGAAGATCGGCACGAGGAATCCGAAGGCGATCCCCTCGATCTTGCTCTCGACAGCCTCACGGTTCTCCTCGGATGCGTCGCGCATCATGAGCTGCCACACGATTCCCGCGGTGAACGCCCCGAGCAGGATGTCGAGATCGAGCGCAATACTCAGGGCGAGCAGCGCCCCGAGGATCAGGAACACGACACGGATCGCGTACTGTCCCGACGTGTGCAACGTCGCGCTGACCACGCGGTGCATCATCCCGTGCGGGATCCGGAAGGCGAGCCAGATCGCAAGCCCCGCGATCACGAGGAAGGCAGCGAGCACGATCGAGGCGACGCCCGGGTCTCGCCCGCCGAGGAAGACGGAGATCGCGACCAGCGGACCGAACTCGCCCACCGCGCCGACTGCCGCAACCGCCTTGCCGAACGGAGTCTTCAGTTCGCCGGCGTCGCGAAGGATGGGAAGGATCGTCCCGAGGGCCGTCGACGACAGCGCGATGCCGATGATGATCGCCGCGCCCAGCGGGCCGACGATCAGGCCGATCAGGATGCCGATCCCGAGCGAGAGCAGCCATCCGACCGCGGCGTTGCGGCCGGTTCGCCCGCGGAAGGCCGTGAAGTCGAGTTCGGATCCTGCGACGAAGAACAGCATCGCGAGTCCGAACTGAGCGAGGGTCGCGAAGAAGTCGACCGGCTCCACCCAGGCGAGCACGGACGGCCCGACCAGGATGCCGAGCACGAGTTCGAACACGACGATCGGAACCGCGAACCACCGCCCGATCACCCGGGTCAGCAGCGGTGCGAGCGCTGCCAGCAGCGGGATGATCAGGAGATTCGCGGACATCCCTTCACGATAGCGAGCACCAGCCCGGGCTCGGGTCAGGGGCAACCACCGGCACGAACCCACACTCTTCTGCGCGAACCCACACGATCCGCACGCAGAAACGTGTGGGCTCGCACCCAAACCTGTGGGTTCGGCGCTCGGTTCGGAGCTCGGGTCAGGGGCGAGCGGGGGCGACGATCGCGGCGGAGTCGGGGGCGAGGGTGATTACGGATGCCGCGCCCGACGGGTCGGGGCCGGATGCCGCGGTGATGACGGGCTCGACCTCACCCCCTCCCGCGCTCAGCAGGATGACGGCATCCGGCGCCACGGCGAAGGTGTGCGACGACCCGGTGAGATTCACGAGGACCGATAGCTCACCGCGCTGGAGCACGAACCACCGCGCCCGCGGATCATCGCTGTCGGCACCACTCCCCGAAAGCGCATCGCAGTCCGCGAAGGCGGGATCTGTCAGCTCGGGCCGAGCGCGACGCACCGCGGCGAGGTCGCGATACAGCTGCAGCAGCCGCGCGTGGTCGACCCCCACCTCCGGTGAGGTGGATGCCTCCCCCCAGTCCAGCTTCGAGCGGTGGAAGGTCTCGGGATCCTGCGGGTCGGGGACGATCGCCGGGTCCCAGCCCATTTTCTCGAACTCCTCGATGCGACCCTTTGCGGTAGCTTCCCTCAGCTCGGGCTCCGGATGCGAGGTGAAGAACTGCCACGGCGTGGATGCTCCCCATTCCTCGCCCATGAACAGCATCGGCGTTCCGGGCGTAGTCAGTGTCAAGACCGCTGCGACGGCAAGCCGGTCGGTGGAGAGGGACTGGCTGAGCCTGTCGCCGGCGGCGCGATTACCGATCTGATCATGGTCTTGGCCGAAGGTCACCAGCCGCCAGGTGGGAACCGTCGGTGGGATCGGGAAGCCGTGGTCCCGCCCCCGGAACGACGAGTAGGTGCCGTTGTGGAAGAACCCTTCGGTCCAGACCTTGGGGAAGGCGCCCAGCGCGCCGAAGTCCTCGTAGTACCCCACGGTCTCGCCGCTGACTGCGACATGGAGCGCGTGGTGGTAGTCATCGCTCCACTGTGCGCTGAGACCGTACCCGCCGGCTTCCCGCGGCAGGATCAGAGTCGGGTCGTTCAGATCGGACTCCGCGATGAGCGTCAGCGGCCGACCCTGGTGCGCCGAGAGGGCATCGGCGGCCTCGGCGAGCTCCTGCAGGATGTGGGTCGGGCTCTCATCATGGAGGGCATGCACGGCATCCAGCCGCAGCCCGTCGACGTGGTAATCGCGCAGCCACATGAGGGAGTTCTGGATGATGAACTCGCGCACCTCGCGCGCGTCGAGGTTGACCGACAGTCCCCACGTGTTGCGCGCCGCATCACGCAGGTACGGGCCGAACTCGGGCAGATAGTTCCCGCTGGGGCCGAGGTGGTTATAGACGACGTCCTGGATGACGGCCAGCCCCGCGGCGTGCGCGGCATCCACGAACCGCTGATAGGCGGCGGGGCCGCCGTAGGCCTCATGGACCGTGTACCAGAGCACGCCGTCGTAGCCCCAGTTCCAGACGCCGTTGAACCCGTTGACCGGCAGCAGCTCGACGTGCGTGACCCCGAGCGAGATCAGGTGATCGAACCGCTCGATGGCGGCATCCAGGCTGCCTTCGGGAGTGAAGGTTCCGACGTGCATCTCGTAGATCAGGCCGCCGGCCAACTGACGTCCGGTCCACGAGCCGTCGGTCCACGCGAAGGCTTCGGCGTCGAAGAACGCCGATGCTTCGTGCACTCCCCGGGGCTGACGCCGCGACCGCGGATCGGGGCGCAGCGCGTCGCCGTCCCCGAGGACGAACCCGTACTCGTCACCATCAGCAAGCTCAACGTCTGCCGTCCACCATCCGCGCTCACGCACGGTCATCTCCGCGTCGGCATGGCCGGGTCGGCGCATCCGTACCCGCTCCGCTCGGGGAGCCCAGACCTCGATCATGCTTCCTCCGCTTCGCTGGAACCCGAGACACCGGAGCCTGTGTGAGAAACCCCGTCACGTGCGGTGTCTCGACGCTTCTCGGGTGTCTGACGTGTCAGGAGCGCGACAGGAAGCGCGCTCAGCACCTCGCCCAGGGGCACGTCTCCGCCGGGATAGGCCCGGCCCGTGAGCGCATCGGTCCAGGTTCCGCCCGGGATCAGCATCCGGGTGTCGCCCCAGCCGCCCCCCGCCACCAGGCCCACGGGCAGCCGGGTGGCGACGGCGATCGCCCCACCCCGGTCGAAAGCTATGGCGTGCCCGGACGCCGAACCCAGCACCTCGACGGGCAGATAGCGCGTGAACAGCCCGGGCCGGTCGCGCCGCAACCGCAGCGCGCGCGAGGTGACCAGGAGCTTCGCTGCCCCCGAAGCGTCGATGGCGGGAACGTTCCCCTCGGACTCGCCACGGTCGAGCTCGGCGAGCATCGCCGCGCGCTTCGCGAAGTCGACAGCGCGACGGTTGTCGGGGTCCACCAGAGAGGTCTCCCACAACTCCGACCCCTGGTAAACGTCGGGAACTCCGGGCCCAGCCACCTGCACGAGCTTCGCAGACAGCGAGTTACTCCACCCCGGCTGCGCGATCTCGGCGACGAAAGCCTCGACCAGCTCCCTGGCTTCACCGTACGCAGCGTCGACGACGGCGTGTATCCGGCGCTCGAAGTCGGCATCGGGATTCCACCAGGTCGTTGCCTCTGCCGCTTCCCGTGCTGCCTTCTCGGCGTAGGCGTGCAGGCGCTCAGGAGTGGCGGGCCACGATCCGATGATCGCCTGCCACAGCAGGGCGTCGAACGGCCCGTGTCCCGTCGAGGCGATTCCTCGCAACTGTTCGAGCACGTTCGCCCAGCGATGCGGGATCTCGGCGAGCACCGAGAGGCGCGCCCGCACGTCCTCCCCGCGCTTCGTGTCGTGCGTCGACAGGGACGTCATCGATGTCGGCCGCTGTGCCTGCCTGCGGGCAAACGCCTCGTGGAGCCCCGCGACCGATAGCGAGAACACCGACGGATCCCCGCCGACCTCGGTGAGGGTGCCCAGGCGCGTGGCCCGGTAGAACGCGGTGTCTTCGACGCCCTTGGCCATGACCGGGCCCGTCGTCTGCTGGAAGCGGCGGGCCACCTCGAGCGCCGGGTCGGCCACGAACGGCGAGAGCGTATCGATCGCCGCGGCCAGGTCGGGGCGGCGAGCGGATGCCTCGGCCAGGGCTTCATCGAGTGCCTCCCGCCCGGCGGGGAGGTAGGAGCGGTAGACGGGGAAGCAGGCGAGGATCTCAGCCAGGGCATCGGCGGCATCCGGAGCAGCGAGCGCCACGTGCTCGGGCAGACATCGCACGAGTCGGGCGATCTCGCTGCCCTGGATCGTGTCCGCGATCATCCGCTTGGTGTCGTGGATGAGATCGGGCCAGGGTTGCGCCGGCCGCAGGCCGGTCGCGCGGCGCAGCCGCTCGTCGAGGGCGTCAAGGGCACCCTCACCGTCAGGGTCGATGAGGACGCGGTCGATCTCGGCCATGGCGTCGTACCCGGTCGTGCCGTCGGTGTCCCACCAGGCCGGCAACAACTCAGGATGCTCCGTCGCGCTGTGCTCGAGGATCTTCTCGACCAGCGTGTACCGGCGGCCGGTGAGCGAGCCGAGCCGTTCGAGATAGCCGCCGGGGTCGACAAGCCCGTCGGGGTGATCGATGCGCAGGCCATCGGCCAGCCCCTCCCGGAACCACCGCGCCACCTCTTCGTGGGCCTCGTCGAAGACCACCGGGTCTTCGACGCGCACTCCCGCCAGGGTCGAGACCGCGAAAAAGCGCCGGTAGTTCAGCTCGGATGCCTCGAGCTGCCAGAACATCAGCTCGAAGTGCTGTCGAGCGAGCACCTGGCGGACGGCATCCGGGTACGACGTCGCTTCCGCCGGCGCGGTCCCCTCCGCGAGCGGGAACTCGTGGTCGAAGTAGCGCACCGTGCCGTGGGGCGCGAGCGCCGTCGGCGCCGGATCCACCCGGATCTCCATCGCATCGATGATCTCGTCGGCGTCCGACCCGAGGACCGGCACTCGCACCTTTCCGCCGCCGAACTCCCAATCGATGTCGAACGCTGCGGCGTACCGCGAGTCGCGACCACGCAGCAGCACGTCCCACCACCACGGGTTCTCGGCGGGCACCGCGATCCCCATGTGGTTGGGAACCGTGTCGATGAGAATGCCGAGGCCCGCGGCGCGCGCGGCAGCGGCGAAGCGTTCGAGTCCCTCCGCCCCGCCGCGGGCGGGGTCTACGCGGGTCGGGTCGACGACGTCGTATCCGTGATCGGAGCCGGAAGTCGACTGCAACAGCGGGGAAAGATAGGCCCAACCGACGCCGATGTCGCGCAGGTACCCGGTGACGGCGGCTGCGGCATCCAGGTCGAACGCGGCGCGGATCTGCAGGCGGTAGGTCGACTCAGGATGCATCGCTACCTCGACAGTTCTTCCTTGGGGGCCGCTCCCGGGACCTCGTCGATCGAGACAGTTCCGGTGGCCAGGGAGGCTGCGACGAACCTTTCGACCTCGACCTCTTCCTCGACGTGCTCGCACAGCACGACCACCGACTTGGCAGCGAGGTCCACTGCCGCGCCCGGATGGACCGGCTCGGTGTTGGCGAGCGTCCCGGCGGTGTCGACCAGAACGTCCCAGTTGGGGCTGAATTCGACATCCGGGAGCGTGAACTCGACCGGCTCGTCGCCGGCGTTGAAGAGCACGAGGAAGTGCAGATCGGTGATCGGCTCGCCACGGCGGTCGCGCTCACGGATGCCGTTCCCGTTGAGGAACACGCCGATCGAGCGTCCGAATCCGGAGTCCCAGTCTTCCGGCTGCATCTGCGTGCCGTCCGGCCGCAGCCACACGATGTCGGGGATGCGCTCCACTTCTTCGCGGCGGACGGGACGCCCGTCGAAGAAGCGGCGACGCCGGAACGTGGGGTGATCGCGGCGCAGGCGGGCCAGTGCCGACGTGAAATCGATCAGACTCGCGTCGACGTTCTCCCAGTCGATCCAGGTGATCTCGTTGTCCTGGGCGTAACCGTTGTTGTTGCCGCCCTGCGTGCGCCCGAGCTCGTCGCCGTGCAGCAGCATGGGCACACCCTGCGACAGCAGCAGCGTCGCAATGAAGTTGCGCTGCATCCGCTCCCGCAGTTCGTTGACCTGCGGGTCGTCGGTGGGACCTTCGACCCCGAAGTTCATCGACCGGTTGTCATCAGCGCCGTCGCGCCCGTCCTCACCGTTGGCCTCGTTGTGCTTCTGCTCATACGAGACGAGGTCGCGCAGCGTGAACCCGTCGTGAGCTGTGACGAAGTTGATGGATGCCACCGGCCAACGCCCGGAGTGCGCGTACAGGTCGCTGGATCCGGTCAGCCGCGAGGCGAACTCTCCGAGGGCCTGCGGCTCACCCCGCCAGAAATCGCGGACGGTGTCGCGGTACTTACCGTTCCACTCCGTCCATTGCGGCGGGAAGTTCCCGACCTGATAGCCGCCGGGACCGACATCCCAGGGCTCGGCGATGAGCTTGACCTGACTGACCACGGGATCTTGCTGGACGAGTTCGAAGAACGTGGCGAGTCGATCGACGTCGTAGAACTCGCGGGCGAGGGTCGCAGCGAGGTCGAAGCGGAAGCCGTCGACGTGCATCTCGAGCACCCAGTACCGCAGCGAGTCCATGATCAGCTGCAGTGCGTGCGGGTTGCCGACGTTCAGGCTGTTGCCCGTGCCGGTGTAGTCGGTGTAGTACCGCTTATCGTCATCCTCGAGGCGGTAATACGCCTCGTTATCGATGCCGCGGAAGGAGAGTGTGGGACCCAGGTGGTTGCCCTCTGCGGTGTGGTTGTAGACGACATCCAGGATGACCTCGATACCGGCTTCGTGCAGGGCGCGCACCATGCCCTTGAACTCCTGCACCTGCTGCCCCCGCTGCCCCGACGAGGAGTAGGTGTTCTGCGGCGCGAGGAAGGCGATCGTGTTGTAACCCCAGTAGTTGGAGAGGCCCTTCTCTTCCAGCATCGAGTCGTTGATGAACTGGTGCACCGGCAGCAGCTCGATCGCCGTGACCCCGAGTCGCTTGAGGTGCTCGATGATCAGCGGGTGCGCGATGGCGCTGTAGGTACCGCGGATCTCATCCGGAATGTCAGGATGCCGCATCGTCAGCCCCTTGACGTGGGCCTCGTAGATGAAGGATTCCGAGTACGGGATTCGCGGCGGCCGGTCACCGCCCCAGTCGAAGAAGGGATTGATGACAACGCCCTTCATCATGTCGGCGGCGGAGTCGTCGTCGTTGCGCGAGTCGGGGTCGCCGAAGGTGTAACCGAACACCGACTGACCCCAGTTCACCTGACCGTCGACAGCTTTCGCGTAGGGGTCAAGGAGCAGCTTGTTGGGGTTGAACCGCTTGCCGGATGTCGGGTCGTACTCGCCGTGGACGCGGTACCCGTAGCGCTGCCCCGGTGCGATGTTGGGGAGG
>Ga0310345_10002353_pt1 | contig 19269 bp, 25 predicted proteins | sample HC15DNA20500_MG_FD_204667 | JGI IMG/M metagenome (GOLD analysis project Ga0310345, IMG submission 204667) | Marine microbial communities from station ALOHA, North Pacific Subtropical Gyre - HC15-DNA-20-500_MG | ecosystem: Environmental > Aquatic > Marine > Oceanic | place: Pacific Ocean: North...
AAACTTAACATTTCGGTATTAACTCCAGGACCCGCCAATCTTACTTGATACTGATTAGCACGAGCGCCGCCGCCAGAGAGTCTATTAACAAAATCATTAACATTAGCCATTTGTTATTTCCCCCTTATCCGACCGCACCGACAACTTCAGCGAAATCAACACCAGTTCGTGTTGCGATGAAGGTCAATGTGATAAAGTTAATAGAGCGTGCAGGTTTCACAAAGATATCAGCTCGAAATTCGTTATTGTCGATAACTTGACCAGTGTTATTGGTTTCGTCACAAACAACTAGGAAGTCCGTCATACCCCTTCGTGCTTGTACATCTCTTAAATATGGATTAACCATCGCTTTAAATTGGTCTCTCGTAAACTCATCGTTGAATTCAAAAAGTATTGAACGAGCGGCCACTTTACAAGCCTCCTCAATAGTGAGGAATAAACGTCGAACATTAATTCTACTAAATGCACTGTTTCTAGCCAACCCAGTTTTATCACCAAATAAAACTGTACCTTCCCCTGGGAAAGCAACAATTGGATTGATACGAGCACGATAAAGAGTATCACGTTCTCCTTGACTTGGATTATACCCAAGACCTACAGAACCACGAATTTGCCCACGAGCAATACCAGCAGGTGACCACCATGGATCTTCTAAGGCATCTGTACGAGCACAACAACCGGCAATGTGTCCATTAAGAGGCACCCACCGAAAAACATCATTGTACTTGTCAAACATTTTTGTATAACCACTATCAAAGACAGTATAAGATGAACTTGCTAACAAATCAAAGTAATCTTTAACATTTTTAGTTTGTGTATAGGATTGTGCGATAGGAATAATATCACTCTTAGCAGGTGAAATAAATCCCACGCAATCCTTTCTGGCGTCTACTAAATCTGTAATATACACTCCGTGAGTTGATGCCGTGCCGCTACCAACTGTAGCAGGTCCTGCCATCAACAAATTAATATCTACTTCATCTGTATTCTTGAAATAATCATAAGCAATCTGACGTTGTCCTTCTGTTGGTGCAGTTGTACCACCTAAACCATTAACTAAACTATTCGCATCAATAGCATTTGTCGGAACAGTAAATGTAATACCTTTACATAAACTACCCCAGTTAGTTGCGCCTGCCGGATGATCCATCCAATAAATATAACCTGAACTAGCAAAAATAACATCAGCATAATAATTTGCTGTGCCATCGATTTGCAAGGCATCAGAACCCTTAGATACATTTTCATATTTTTCTAAAACAGCATTTGTCGTTCCAGAAATTTCCCCATCTTCATCTAGTATAATAATATGCATTTCGTCGTTTAAACCACCACGATCCGTACAGAACTGTGAAGTTCCCGGTGCTTTATCAAACTGGTCGGCCCAACGCCATTCCCTATCAACCGAAACACCAGAAGCAATTGCACTGGCTACTCCAAGCGCACTTGTTGTTGGATATCTTACGATTGTTGCATTAAGACTATTAATCTCAGTAATGCGATATTTCTGACCATTAGCTTCTTGTAGATAGATAATATCTCCTACACTAAAACCAGTGGCAGATGCTAAAGGAACAACTGCAACATTTGCTGCCATCACTGCTGTCGTTGTAGTTTTTGCTGTTTCCGAATAGCCAGCGGCTGTGTTGCAAGCTTCGACTCTTAGGGTATTCGCCCAAGCGCCGCCTGTTCTTGCAGCCCATTCACCAACAGCGGCAGTACCAGTATTAAAAGGACCTGTAGTACCATCACCGTTTTCGTAATGGTCATTATTTTTGATTAGAATTGCACTGCCCGAAACACAACTATTAACTACAGCTGTGGCTCCAGTTCCAGTTTCCATTCTAACTACCCTTAGTGTATTAGAGTATAATAAAAAAGACGCTGCCGTAAACCAGTATTCATAATTGGTGCCGTTAGGCTTACCAAAAATATCTACCAATTCTTCTTCCGAAAAAAGAGTTACTACTGATGAAATAGGTCCCTTAGTAAAAATGCCAGCCATGGCACCTACACTTGTGGGTTCACTTCTTACGGTAGTTGTTAGGTCTTTTTCTTTTACTTGTACACCAGGTGAGACTAAATCTCCCATGTTGTTTCTCTCCTAGGTCTATTGTAAAAAAGATAATATAAATTACATCTTCATTTTTTTGTATTCTTATTATTTAGTATTCTGAAGTTTTCTAAAAACACTGTTGTGTAGTGATAAATAAAAATAAATAAGGAAACTATACACCGATGCGTGATTTGGGAAGAAAAAGAGCTCTATTAAAAACTTTTGAAGATAAGGTTTGTTCAGTTTGTGGAGAAACAACTGAAAGATATTTACGATGGTATCCTTATCACAACAAAATAAAACATAACATTTTTCGTTATGGTCGTAATACCGAACAAAGAAAAGAAGCTTCTACACTTATTCAACAAAGCGTAGTGATATGTGACCATTGTATTATTGATAAAGAATGGGATGAACTTAAAGGTCCTTGGATCTTCTAATATACATCAAAGGCATCTGGAGCTTTCGTTGGTATCCAATAATCACCCTTATCATCTGTAAAGGCAGCTAATTCTCCATAATGGACACCATCATCTATAAAACCAAATGGTGCCATATCCGCATCAATGGCCTCTGCCTGTGTATCATATAGTCTCTTACGAATATCATCATCTGTTAAATCTTTGAAGTATTGTTGGTCAGTCAACCAAGCAAAGAATACTAGACACATCACCAAGTCATCTGTGGCACCTTCATCTGCTTCAAACGACTGTCCCTTAGAAACAAAGTTGGACAACTCTACGATGATATCAAAGTCATTGAATAATAGTTTATCACTTTCTATCAACTGTTTCAAGTTAGAACAACCAATTCGTTTAAGTGACTTGGTAGTTCTAATACCCAAGTCAACTTGACTATCGCCAAAACCACCACCCACTACTTGTCCCAGCCTACCTCTCAACTGGGTCATTATCATATTCTCATAACCCAAATCGTGGTGTAAGGCATCTGCTATCTGTCCGCCAATATCATTTATCTCTACTAACATATGGGCATTGTTGTAACTTTTACCTGTACGATAGATAATATCTGGAAAGACAAGTGGTTTCACTTCTTTACTACGGAACTTTGCCACTACTTTATATGGTACGGTGGTAATATCTATCACAACAAAAGCAGAATAATCACCGCCATGGCCACGAGCAACATCAACCGATACACAATATTCATGTTCTTTTATTGGTGCCTCAAAAATATCTAAACCACCACTAGACTCTATAGGATCAAAATGGGGTATTACCTGTATCTTAGTTGGGCTTATAAGAGTATCAATAGAACCTAAGAATGAACATTCAAATTCTTGTAAAAATTGTTGTTCGCTAGTGTTTCTTATAGTTTCTTCTTTCCATTCCTCATCTCTACCAGGTACCTCTTGCCACGATACTTCAATAGGTACAAAATCACTTTTCTCATTGACAGCATCCATCCACATCTTATAATACATATTCATACCGTGTGGGGTAGACACTATCATTACCTTTGACGATACACCAGAGGTAATCGTAGGATACACTGAACTAAAAAATTGTTCTGCTATGTTGGATGGTACGAAAGCAAACTCATCGAGGAAGATAATGTTGTAAGTACCACCCCGGACTGCTGAAGCAGATGTTGAAGCTGCGATTATTTTAGAACCATTCTCTAATTCTAATGACCCTTTATTCCAATTCATTACCCCCATCTGCAACCATGAAGGTAAATGTTCATATGCCAATTGGAAACGAGATAACAAATCACGGGCAGTAGATGCCTTGTTAGCTAAAATAGCTATATTAACTTGTTCATTAAATATTACATAATAGATAAGATAAGAAATAATAGTAGTAGACTTGCCAGATTGTCGTGGCAGTTTACAAATAGTAAATCTATTTTTATGGAATGTACCCACTATTTCTTTTTGAAAGGGATACATATTAAACGGCACTAAGCCTTCGTCAATACTTACTATTTGTACATAGTTTTGAATAAAGTATACGGGATCTTTAGAACACTTGATAAACTCTGTTACCTGTTGTTCTGTATACTCTTGACGTACCTGAGCTGTCTTTAGATTTGGATTACCTTTATAAACTTCTACCATCTAAAAACACTCCTTCTATATGTGTATAACCCATATCTATAGCTGCTTTAACTCTACTATTACCTCGCCAAACATCATAATCTTTATGCACATATAATGCACCATTAGCACCATATCTAAGATTATCCGTTCTCATATCTCTACGGTCTCTTATTTCTATAGGGTGCAACATCACTCCAGTTTTTACAACATCATCATTAATTTCTCTTGCAGCTTGAATTTTTAAATCAGATATTTTAAAGGAATGAATGTTAGGACGTTTCTCTTTTGCTCTCAATACTTTCATGGTCCCCCTTTAAAAGAGCTTGGAGTTCTTTAGTACTACCTACAAACAAAGCATTAGTAACACTTTTAGGTCCTTTATCAGGAACTTCTTTAAGTCGTTGCATCTTTTCTTGGAGATCGGCAAGTCTTTCTGTGACCTCTGATACAGTCTTAATCAACTGGCCAGCAACTTCGTATGTTCTGGGATGTTCTTGTTCTTTTGCTAACTGTAGAATGCCATCTATGGCGTCCTGACCCCTCTCTATTAGACTGTAGAAGTTGGTTCTGCTATAGGCATAGTCAGTGTCTATGTCCTCTGTTTGTGTCTCTCCTACCACCGCTGGTAAAGTCTCCGTCAGTGGTTTGGGGTCTATTATATCCTGTTTTATATTTTGGGGTAAACCCAACACATCATTCAACGCATCATCTATTTTCACGACATTACACCCACTCAGAGGTTGTTTCATTAAATCCAAAATTATCATCACCCAAAGATGAATCTACGGTTGCTTGCACCGTATATCTTTGTATTCTTTCAGGTGCTTGACTTTGTAGATTATCATATGTATCCACTTGCACTTTGGTGATTGGCTTCCCAGTTGAAACAGGACCATAAACATATGCTTTAGCAGTAAAATTTAAAGTATAAACTATAGCTCTACGTTCTGTAAAATCTCCAGTATAAGTATCTTCGTAACTAATATTATTCAAAACTACAGGAACATCCCTAATAGTATCCATTTCAGGAACTTCTTTAATTGATACTGTATATTCTGGTTGAAAAAAAGGTAATATCTGTTCTACAATCTGAATGCCATCATCACTATTTTTCGTCATAACAAACAATTCAAATCCCACATCATAGGGTACAGGGGAATATTGAATAGACATCTGTTTTAATTCTTTACCTACTTCAGTTGATGTAATTTTCTTTTTTAAAATTCTATTTAATTTTCTTACTGGGTCATAAGAAAATCCATTTATTTCAAACCCTATCCTAGGAAGAGTCATAGCTATTGCTTGATTGTCATTAGGATCTTGTTCTAAACGAGTTATAAATTTTTGTTTAGGTCCATAGGCCAAAGGAACCTTTAGTGTTTGTACTTCCGTACCTGCACTATTTTTCCTTGTAATAGCTATATCATTAAATAATGATCCGAAAGCTATAATAGTTTTTCTTAAACTTTCGTTATAAAAATATTGTCCTAACATATTCCTACTCCATAATTACATACTATCTGTCGGATCACCAAAGGGATTCGATTCAGTAAAATCTAGTATATTTGTTGCTTGAGTTTCTAAGTATTCATTATCTGAGCCAGTGTCTAATGTTGAAATGCGGAAATCTTCATTAATAATAAACCAGGCATAGTATGCATCCGAATCTTCAGTGAGCACGGCAGCGAATCCTGTCTCGTTTTCTCCGAGTAACATTTGACCAGCAGCAGGCGGTGTATTTGTAGCATCTTGAAGTTCAATAACACCACTACCTGGCCATGCACCACTATAAGTGCCTCGTTCGATAGCAATTTGTTGATTGAAGATAGTAGTCGGACCTTGTTCTCCGAGGAACTGCCACTCTAGTGCATCGGTAGAATATTTCGTTTCGATAGCATCAATATCAGCAATACCCGTATCGAGGTCTTCCATTGAGTATTCGACAGTGCGAGCATAAAGTTTATATACTGGCAAATTGTCCACCTGGAAAAATGGATCATCTATGTCTACAAAACTAATCTCAAACAACCTTTTCTGTGTAGGCATATAAATCCAATCGCCCTCATTAGGTTGTGTTGTACTAATAAGGTTAGCATCGTGAGATACTAAATCTAACCATCGTCGCCTAGAAAGGGTAAAGGTAGTTTCATCTCTAATTTCTAAACCAAAACGAGTAATAATTTCTTTCTCACCCGCATAACCTTCCACGGTATCCATATACATTTCAATCATATATGCATCATCAAAACGAGAAAGAGGATCTTCTCCAAACAATTCATCTTTACTTACCAAAGTCCTTGGTAAATAATAAACATCGTGACCAAAAATCTGTAATGCTTCTATGATTAAATCTTCATAGAGGTATTGCTCAGAAATGGTACCTTTGGAAAAGAAATGATTAGTGGGCATAAAATTATCCGATACTGAACATTATAGGTTCTTCCCACGTTGTCTTTGATTGTTCTTCTAATAAATCAAGTTCTCGGATAGCCTCAGTATATATCGTTTCACCATTCATCGTAACACCACCCAACATTGTGATGCCATTAAATTTAATAAGATTTTCTCCCCACTGACGTTTAATAAGCGCCGTAGCATATTTCTTGAGCCATAAATCATTATAGATATCTGTCCAAGTAGTAGGATCCAATTTACGATAACATTCTATAATAATATATTCACCAACCTCAATATCATCTCCCCAATCCATATTAATATAAAGTCGATTCTGATTTACATTAAATTGAATAGGTTTCTCACCAATAAGAATCATGTCTAGTAAATCTAGTTGCCACATGGTCATTTGATAATGAATAATGGAAATATCTGAAAAATCATAGAGGTCATTCAATCGTAATTGATATCTAATATCAAACATATTGAGATTGCCGCGGTCACTAAAAGGCAATACTCTCATAACACTTTGTACCGAATCTGGCATAGGTAAATAACCTTGACTTGTTTTCCAGGTAACGGTGTGTTGACTTGTAACAGTGGCGCCAGTAAGATGTGCTATAGTAGTCGCCTCTGTTGTTAAAACACTAGTTCCCACTTTCGCTGTATATGTAATAGTTTCGGCTGCATTAGTGCCATCAGCAGCAATTACAATTGTACCAGAATCAGGAAAAGCCTCCCCATCTGCCAATGTTATACTGGTAACTCCGATAGCAATACCTCCACTTAGGGTAGAAGTAACTAAATCACCATCTGTAACAGATTCTACAGTGTTTACATTTCCTCTATCAACATCTTCCTGAGTCATTAAATGTTTGAGATAAACACGTTGCATTCCATTATACTGAAATGTATAAAAGTATTGCATCGCTTCATCAATTCTGTCGGACACTTGGTCATCATCAACATTAATATCAATAACCGGATATCCTAATTTTCTTTTACACCAGGTTATTAGTGATGCTCTTGAATTTGGTATTGCCATATCTTTATCCTAATGCTATCGCCATTATCGTAGCTTTTGTTGTTACTTCAGCGTCAGTAGAACCTTTGTTAGCTACTTCTACAATACCAGCATCACTACTACGCACATATAGTTTTTGGTCAAATGTATTAAGAGCCACTTCACCTACTGCGAGTTGATTTACATTGGGAACTGCCGAAGGGGTCTCTGACCTTTTTACTTTAATTCTTGTAGCCATATTTTCTTCCTATGATAAAGCTATAGACATCACAGTGGTTGTTGCTGTTACCTCTGAATCAGTAGCTCCTTTATTAGCTATTTCTATAATTTGGGGTATAGGAAATTCATCAGGTTGCGGCGGCGGTAAATCGGTAGCTCTTGCATATAATTTTTGGTCCACTGTGTTAAGAGCAACTTCACCTACAGCTAAATCACTAGAATCAGGAACAGAACCAGGAGTTTCTGACCTTTTAAATTTAATTCTTGTAGCCATTAGTATGTGCCTCCATCTACACTACCTTCCCAAGATATTGTATCTGTTCCGGCATTATAAGTAAGTACATCGCCATCCGTACTACCTGATAATGCACTAATGGTATCAACAGTATTTGCAATTAAAACAGAACCTTTAGCGGCCGCAGTAAGTCCTGTACCACCTAAAGCAACTGAAACAGTATCTAAATTAATTGTTACATCCCCTGCTGTTCCTCCACCACTCAACCCCGTACCTGCTACAATGCTCTGAATATCACCTGGGAAATTAGATATTAAAAGTTTCTTGGTTGTGGATGCAGTAACATCATATACCATTACATAGTCAGTCGTTGCTGCTTCTGCGGCTAACTCTGTTAATCTTGAAATATCTACCTGTAATGTTGCTGTCCCAGTTGTAACACCACCAGAAAGGCCTGATGTAACACCCGTAACAACGCCAGTAATATCACCAGCCGCTCCACCCTCTGATGCAACGAACTTATTAACCGAAGCATCCCAAGCCAAGAATTTATCTGTAGCACTTATATTAGTAGCATCAACATCATCTAATCTTTTAAGCAGAACTTCACCAGACCCATATGACATTGGATCCTGACCCCAACCTACATTAGAACCCCAAGCAGGCCCAGAGGACAAAACCTTTCTGAGTATAGAACTAACTTTAGTTTCAAACTCAGGACTTTCATAAGATACTGTTCCATCACCTTCTTCTACTTCTCCTGATATTTCCTCACTAAGAGCAATTTTGTTGAGATATTCTACAGTATGCTCTACAGCATTACCTTGTAAAATTTTATATTCTTCTTCTGGTAAATCAACCTTATGGCGTTCTAATAGATGAGCAACATCTGACACCATTTGTGCCATCTTTGTGCTCTTAGTTCCAGCAATTTGCGGTTCACTACTATTCATTACATTAGAAGCATGGCCAATCAGCGATTGTGATATTTCGCTAATTTCATATTTCGGAGTAGTAATTGGAAGATTATAATATTTACTTTCTATAGAAAGAGGTTCTATAGGTTTTTCTTCAATAACTTCTGTGGTAGATTTATTTTCATTAAATAAATCAATACCAGCTATATTATTAAACAAACCCTTTAACTCTACTGCGGCTTCTTCTAATACCGCTGGGTCAATAACTATAGTTGGTTTTACCTTCTCTATCACTTCCTCTACAACTTCTTCCTTTTTTTCTTCTATAGGAACCCCAGCCATATTTTCAAATAAAGATTGCAACTCATTCATTGCTTGTAAAACATTTACTTTATCTGTTTCTGATATTGTCTCCACTCCTCTTGCATCTTCTTGTTCGCCCATAACGCTATCTGATCCGGAGTCGGATCCATTAGACAATTTAATATCAACTGCGTTATTTTGCTCAACAATTTCTTCTTCCTCTATAGGATCTTCTATGGAGATATCTTCAAGCATTGTAGAAAATTCTACAATATCTAAACTCTGCCCAGAAGCAGCTTTCTCTAATTGAGATAAGAAAGATTCTGTAGTAGACATTATTAGGCGTCTGCTCTTGTTACACTTGGACTGACAGTTGCTATACCTTGTTGTATCCTAGTGATAGTATTAGGAGTAGCTGTTAATGTTGTAATTACATCATAAACATAACGACCCCTATCCAAAGTACCATATCCTGTTTGTGCATCTGTCAATGATAAAGTATAAGTACCAGCAGTATCCGAAACAGTAACGGCACTAAATGATGTGGAAGTAGTAGAAGCATAAGCCTTTCTAAGCTTACCCGAAACAATTTTTCCGGTTAAATCTATTATAGTTCCAGTATCATCTTTTGCTGTAAATGTTTCTAAATAATCAGCATTTTGGTCTATTAAAATATTACGAACGGTAGCCATATAGAAGAACTCCAAACTTAGTTACTACTATTTATAAGAATTGAAGATACAAAAAAAGGGACATAAAATGTCCCTCTTAGATATTTGTTAAAAAAGTTAATCCTATTTGTATTCCCACACTATAACGATCCCAGCACCGCCCTGTGGTGAATCGTCATATGAAGTAGTTCCTTGAGAACTATTAAAAAGACCACTACCTGCACCATAACCTGTAGGGATTTGATAGAAAACATTACCAGCCGCACCAACTGCTCCATGGCCTCCTTCACCAAATGGTGTACAACCCGCCTGATCTCCATAAGCGTAATTACCAGAAGTTCTACCACCAGTAATGTTTATATCTCCGCCTACCCCAGTACCACCATTAGAGGCTACGTCAACCGATACAGAACCACCAGCACCACCATTTCCTGTTATAGTATTTGTACCATCTGCCCATGAAGAAACGCCACCAATTGTTCCAGCCCCCGTAGAAGTTGTTGATGCTCCACCAACTCCTACTGTGATAGTAGAAGTGGAGATTGATGATACGTCTAAAAATTTCCTAGCGTATCCGCCACCGCCACCACCATGACATTTATTGTCTGCTGACTCATAACTTCCGCTTCCTCCCGCCCCTTGCACTTCCATTATGACTTTTGTTACATCGGTTGGACGAGTCCATGTTCCTGATGAGGTAAATGTTTGAACAGAATTTAATCCAGAAGAAGCTACAGCAGCCCATGCATTATCACCTCTTAAATAGGTAGTTGCAGATGCAGTTCCTGTTGCGGAAAGTGAAGCAACACCAACAGCATCAGTAGCCAATACTCCACTTGTTACTTTAGTTAGTGCCATATTTAAGTCTCAATAGAATCATCTGGTTCAGCCCAGTTTTCGATAGACGGATACCAAACATAATCCTTTCCATCATCAGGTTTATCTTTCGGTGATACCCAAGTCCAACTACTCTTGTCCAATGTCCATGATGAATACGGTTGAGCAGGATAAAAAACCTGTGCTTGCGGATCGTAATTCCATTCTCTGTTAGCAACAGATGACTCTATCCATTGCGCTGGCTCCATCTCTGTAATTCCATCAACAAAGGCTTGATCAGCGACTATTACATCTGTCACCTTGTTTCCTAATATTCTTACGAAATGTGTCATGCTGTATATGTCCCGCTTGCTGTGAAATTTAATATTGTGTAAGAACCATCAGTAGTGACAGCAGGAGAACCAGTGCTTGTGCTGGAGTAGTCGGCAGTAAGCATACGAAGAATTACGCACCCATCACCCCCATCTTTAGCAGCACCACCTCCACCGCCTCGTCCATCTGGAGCGGCTACGTTACCTGCCCCAGCAGAGTCACCACCAGCCGCACCGTACGCTCCTTGCCATGTACCCGCACCACCACCAGCAGCATAGTTCACGCTTGATCCAGTGATTGAATAATTTAATCCTGCACCACCAACACCCGGAGTTCCGCAACCACTTGAGTTCCCACCTGTACCACCAGCACCTCCGCCGCCACCTGATGGATAACCGGGACCGCAATAAACGCCAGAACCACCAGCATTACCTTGCCCAGTTGTTCCAGCGCCACCCGCACCACCGCCATGGCCACGACCACCACCAGAACCACCCGCTACCGCCGAACCGCCAGTACCTCCACCAACAGCCGTTTGTGTTACAATACCATAACCAGAGAACACGGTGTCGGTCCCATTAGCACCAGGAGCGCCAGCTCCCCCAGAACCAACAGTAACTGTATATACACTTCCTTGCTCCAAAATCAAAGCAACCCCATTAGGAGTCTTGGGCGTTTCTGCTCCGTAGTAGAGAAGACCGCCAGCGCCCCCACCTCCGTCATACGCTGCTCCGCCACCACCACCGCCTGCAATTATCAATGACTCTACATTGAATGTAGGAATAGACAATGCCGATGTTCCCTCATTAATACCAGAAGTAGGAACCCACCCTTGAGTAGCATCAAAAAAAGTTAGAGAAGCGCCGCTGCGTTCCTTATCCATCTGCTGAGCAGCAGCCTGACCCTTAATTTTGTCACTCCCTCCTGGGGTAATCCTTAACACATTGGTGTCAAAAGTTCCTGCGTAATCAAAAAACTCTATAGTATCGCCTGCCGATCCAACAGGTAAAGTTGCTACAATAGCACCTGATGTTGTATTACATGGGTATCCCTCAGCTGCTACGGCAGTAAAGTCAGCAGTTTTAACGGCTTGCCACGTTGTTCCAGTAGCCACCTCTGACCATGTGCCATTTTGCTGCAAATACGTGCCTGCAGCGGCAGCTGCAGAACCAGCTATTTTTGCAACGGTTACATTGTTATCTAAAATCTTAGCGGTAGTAATATTGTTGTCTACAATCGAAGCCGTCACAACACTATTAGATCCTAATTGTGCGGCATTAACAACCCCATCTCCTAGAGTTGTTACTGTTCCACCACTTTGAATACCTTTAAATTCTATGTCATCAGCACTTGCAGGTGCAGCAGTAAAAACACAATTTGATCCAGATATACTTAGAGCTGCATCACTTTGTAAAACGCCATTAATCGTAACAAATAAAGATTGTTCGCTCGGCGGAGTCCAACCTATTGCAAAAGTTGTTGTTGAACCATCACCTGTAGCCGAACCAGATTTAATATTGGCGTCTTTTAATTCTTGAATGCCCATATAAGGCATATTAAGTTACCTCAAGCACTGAGCAAAAAACTTCTACGTCATTTGCGACTGAAGCTTGGACTGCTAAAACATCAGCACCTTCTAAGTTTACAGGTTTATCCAGTATTAAAGTACTATTAGGGGGAACAGGAAGTAAATATCCAATCTTTCTATAAGTTGTTCCACCATCAATCGTCGCCTCTACTGTTACATCTACACTATTTGCTCCATCTACATTTGAAATATAAATGGCATGTAAAATTGCAGTTGTAATAGGTGTAGTAGTCGGACAAGTATATACTGTAGTCCTACCTGTAGTAGTTAATGCAATACCAGCATTTTTAAATGAATTTGCCATTCGTTATCTCCTAACCTAATGCCAGTGCCATAGCTGCCGCATCAGATACTACCTCAGCAAATTGGGCTTCAGCGCCCGCACCTTGACTTGTTAAAACTTGACCAGAAGTACCCGGACCTGTTGTTGTTGCTTTTGCACTAGCGCTCCAAGTAATTACCTGACCATCTGTGCCATCTTTAATTGATGAAACGTCTAATTTTGTTAAAGCCATTATTGTGTTCTCTTATAGTGATATATACCACTATTTATATTATTATATTCCTATTTGTATTCCCAAACTCTTACTGTCCCGGTAGCAGATGCACCACCCGGCTGTGATGAACCTGTACCGACACCAGCCCCTCGTCCATAACCTATAGGAGTTAAAGGCGCTTCACTTCCCGAATTAGGCGAATGCATACTATAGCCACCTAATGCAGACCACCCACCTATAGCAGTAAGAAAGTTAGCTCCTCCCATCGCACCATTTCCACCAGCGTAATTGATATCGCCTGTCGTTGGTACAGCAGCGCCAAGACCACCATATCCTTGAGTTGGGTTACTCCCAGCTGATCCCCCACCGCCACCAGCACAAGTTACAGTTGTGAATGATCCACTTCCTGCTAATTTAGCAAAAGAAGATGTATTACCAGCAGCTACTGGAGTAGCGGAAGCACCAGCACCAACAGTAACGGTCGCTGTATCAATGTTTGTAACATCTAGAATTTTCATCGCATAAGCACCACCACCACCAGCACCACCAACATATCCCGGCGCATCAATAGATCCCGAACCGCCGCCAGAACCTTGAACCTCTACTATTATTTTTGTTATATTAGTAGGTTTTGTCCAAGTGCCTGAAGCAACGAATGTTTGTAATGAAGTAAAACCTGATTCTACACCACTTAATTTTGTAGAAACAATAGCCGCCGAAGCACTAACATCATCATTAACAATAGTGCCATCGGCTATATCAGCAGATGTTATTGTGCCGTCTGTAATATTAGAGGATTTTATTTGTGTTAGTGCCATTTTAAACCTTTAATTCGTAAATAATGATATTACCATAAGAAGCTCCACCAAGTTTTCTACCACTACTCTGGCCTCCGAGAAAATACATTGAGCCACCAGATGTGCTACCTAATCCCACCTTATATGTTCTGGCGGTAGTTGATGCCGCAACTTCTTTATAATGAACATAATGAGTACCCAATTTGTTAGCAACTGAATCACCTTCAGTATCCCTCCACGCCGCAATCGCATCTGTATCTGAATCTTTAAATAAAGCATACATGGAGTTTCCATCACTTGCACAAGCACCCCTAAAGAAAGCTGTAATCAATAAATTATTTGTGGCACTTGTTGGTGTATAAGCAAGCTCCATACACATGTGCACCTCAGAACTCGTTGGGATTGTGTCATCAATAGCACAAGCACTTGCTGTACCAGTTGAGTAAGTATTAGTTTGAAATATTTCAGTCTTTACTAGATTGCCTTCGGAGGCCGCGGCCCATGAAGGATTAGCACCAGCACCTCCTGAGGTAAGAACTTGGCCAGATGTACCAGCACCCAATCTTACATAACTGGTGCCATCATAATATAAAACATCACCTTGTGCAGCCGATGCTAAATCAATAAATTGGCCAGTAGAAGGAACGTCAATATTGGTAGAACTGGTTTCTTTTTGTATTTTGGAAACTGTGATTAATGACATTTTATACTACACTCCAATATCCATTAACTGTTACAGAGTACCCATCAGCAACCGTAATAGGTCCTGCTGATTGAGCATTAGTTGTAGCACCAACCACTAAGTTCTCACTAATAGTTTGTGCATTTGTTCTCATTATAGCATTTACACCTAAAGTTTGGTCAACTGTGGGTATACCACTTGCTGTCAAACCCATAAAAATAACTTCGATGTTATTTGAACCTGATGCAGGAACACCAGGTGAAAACTCCAAACTAGTACCAGTTACGCCATAAGTTGCAGCCTGCTGTTTTACCCCATCAATAGTAACGATGATAGATGCAGGACTGGGCGTAGATTGCTGTAAGACAAAAGCTGTAGTAGAACCATCACCAGAAAATCTCTGGGATGGAAAAGTACTAAACTTTGGTGAATCTCCTAAATAACTCATTCATTTATTCTCTATACTATTTATTAACTAACTGTTATATATATTCGTCCATCTGAACCACTAACTTGTTTGGGGCCACCTGTGCCTGCACCACCTCTAGCTGAATCAGCTGAATTGCCAGGTACTCCTGTTCCTGAAGCGCCTGATGTTTGGGTAACACTACTTAAAGCTCCCGCAGCATAACCTGAACCTCCACCGCCGCCTCTTGATCCAAGATTATTAGAATACCCACTGCCGCCGCCGCCACCGTAGTAACCGCCGCCTCCGCCACCGCCGGCGCCGTGGCCACCTGATGGCCCGCCAGCGCCGCCTGCGAGTGCCGCACCTGCTCCTGACGATCCTCCGGATTGTGGATTATTTGTCGAAGCGCCACCAGCACTTTGTGTACCGCCTCCGCCGCCTGAGTTGGCACCCTGTCCTCCAGAAGAACCACCTCCATGACCACCAGCGTGACTGTAGTATGCGCCACCACCGCCGCCACCAGCAAGTAATACACTAGAACCATGAACTGCCGATTGGCCAGTGAAGAAACCAGAATATCCGCCTCCAGCGCCACCCTGACCGGGTGTACTGCCGCCACCTCCAGCACCACCGACCGTGCTAACGGTGTCGCCACCACCTCCTCCAGCACTCTGAACAAAAATATAATCATTTTCAGATAAAATATATGTACCTGCCTGATAACCAGCACCTCCACCTATTGCTGGTGTGTCTGCTGAACCTCCGCCACCACCGGCCCAGGTTTTTGTAACAAATGTTACATCTGCACCAATAGCCTGTAAAGTGAAAGGTGTGGTTTGTTGTGTATTTAATACATCCGCTTGAAACCATTGTGTAACACCACCAATTGAAGTTGTTGCTAATAAATGATAACTCGGTGTAACGGTAATAGAAAAATCACGATTTAAAGCATTTGCTGATGGATCAGTTGCCGATACTGTAAAATTATAAACTGTACTAGTACCAACATCTGTAGGATCACCTGTAATGGCGCCTGTACTAGCGTTTAATGTGAATCCTCCGCCCGATAAAGCTGCGGTAGTTTCTGCATAAGTAATGGCACCACCATCGGGATCGACAGCAACTAAGGTAAAATGTGTGCCAGTCGCATTGTCTAGAATAGATCCTAAACTACCAGAGGCAGTTGTCCATGTTGGAGTTCCACCAGCATCTAATCCATCTGTCAACTCTCCTGTTAATCCACCAGGACTTGTTACTTTAACATCGTAAGGTTCTAAGGCAACCGAAAGAGCTGGAGTTGTAGCTACAATTGTTGTTGCATTAGTAATTGAAACTGATCCAGCGGTTATTGCAACACTGTCGGTTCCAACAAAATGAACAGTACAACCTGCTTTATATCCTGAGCCGGTCAATGTAATACTTGTTCCTGTTACAGAAGAAGTAGTAGGACTAATAGCCGTAACGGTTGGAGCCTGTTCAATAGGAGCCCAACCTCCAGAAGTATATTGTTCTAAATTATCAGTAGTGGTATTAAAATACAACATACCAACACTGGGTGTACCTGGTCTTGATCCAGTCGCTCCATCCGGCACATCTATATAGGTATTAGCTATTCTAGCAGTACCTGATACTTGAAAAGTATCAGCACTAGGTACATTAATGCCTGATGCTGAGATAATTTCTGCTAATTCTCGTTCTCTACCCATTTTTATATCCTATTATTTCGGCAATTCTCTTACTACCAAACTTGATGCTGATGCTGGAGCCACCCCCGTAATAGTTAAAGTAGTTCCAGCTACAGTATAATCATCAGTAGGTTTCATAGCAACACCATTTATAAATACTAAAATATCATCTACTGTTCTACTCGCACTAATTGTAAATGTTGATGTTGAACCATCACCAGTAAAAGACCTAGTTGTATAAGTTAAAACAACATTGGTTGATACATATTGTTTTTCAACTTTCTTTAAGTCACTGGCCGACGTATCGTAAATAAGAAAATAATCATCATCAGCTGGAGTAGTACCCAATGCAGTTTGACTAGAAATGGCATCTCCACTTATTCTAGGACCTGTTAATTGTTTGCCTAGAAAAACAAGGAAAATTTCTATGCCGCTAGCTGGAGCTTCACTAAAAGTTAAAATGGTACCAGCAGTGTTTATACTATAAGCAGTCCTTGGTTTCTGTAATAGACCGCCAACAGAAACCATCAGCTGAGTCGCATCAGCTGTTGTTGCTGTTAAAGTTAAGGTTGTAGTAGAACCATCACCGGTGGCGGATTGCATAATGAATACGCCATAGGTTGGTTCCTTACCAATATAACTAGACATTTAATATCTTTTTACTGAATGCCTAAGGCAGAGATTTCATCAGCAGTTAATCCTAACGCTACCAATTTATCATGCCCTGAGGTTTTATCTGCCGCTGTTTGTACTTGTGCCGCTGTTGGTGCTGGTGCCGCAGGTGGTGTATAAGCAAAAGCACTACCGTTATAAGTAGCACCAATCTGGGCATTAGCTTCTCCTTCAGCTGCAACAAAGGTTGCAGAATCAGCATGTGGAGATGAACCATCCCACTCAATAACATTTGTGACAGTGCCACTTTCTACTACGGCATATCTAGCCATTTTACATTTCTCCTAAAAAATCTTAATCTTCTTACATCTATTTATCTATTAAAAGTTACTCTTGTTTCTTCTTCTATGGTTTCGTTGGCCAAACTACGTCTTTAGAATCTGCCGTACTTGCTGGAATATCTCTTAAATCTTGACGATAGGTTGCCATTTCAGCAGACATCGTAACATCCGATAGAGCATAAAAGTCTGTTTCGGCTAGGAGTACGTTTCGGTGTGTACGAGTCTGTTCCCAATTACCTTTCCATAAGGCCTCTTGCAGTTGCTCTAGGGTAGGTTCTGGTTCGTCTTTATACCACTCCAAAGTAAGTTTACCAACTGCATTAGTTGTAACCATATAATGTTGCGGCCCACCACTTCCCGCAAAATAATACATAGCGGTGCCTAATTTATCTCCTAATTCTTCATACATTTTAGAAGCGCCTCAACACTGTCCATTTCCCATAACAACCAGTGTAATAACCATTAACACTGCCTACAGCGGTATGTGCGGTCCCCACCCCCAAGTTAAAGACATTAAATTCAATTTCATCACCAGCATCAAAATCGTGGATGATCGTTGGTGTTAGATTGGAAACAGGATCGTTGATTTTATCAGTCGTGTTAAATATCCAATCGTTACTTGCCCTGCTGCTGTAATAATATCTTATTGCTGGTTGAAGGTATTGGTTGGCCGTATCATCTTGATACACAAGACTCTCTATTAATATGCGACACGCCCACGGCACAATGACAGAGTAATTTGCTGTAGTAAACCAACTACCAATATTAGACCTTTCGGTGTAAACGCCTGAGGAAAACATGGGATTCGTAGCGTTTGCACCCATAGCCAAATTGGAAGTTCTAAAGATAAATCCATTCACAGTTACGAATTCATTACCAGTTCTAAAAGCAGTGGTGCCATCTGAGACAAACTCACAATGATCCCCTATTCCGTAAAGCGTATATTGTTCCACAGCCGAACTATTTTTAATCGTTACCTTGTTACCAGAGCCATGCGCTGTTGTTGAAACTACATGAATAGCGCAAGTACCAAACGCAGAAGCGGCAGGTAATGTAATTATTATTTCAGTTGATGTTCCAGCGGATGCATTAACGAAAACAATAAGACTTGACTTACCTGTAAAGTCAGCAGCTAAGATAGTGTAAGTAGCGGTCTTAGAAATAACCCCTTGAGCACCTGTCGTTATTGCAGTCCCACCAATTGTTAATGCCCCAGCATCTGTGATGGCTAAGGTCTTCCCTGTAGGAACTGTAATTGACGATCCGGTAGTAGAATCCAGTGTATTTACTTTAATTGTACTCATTTTATTTTACCTTTATAAAACTGTTAAAGAACTACCGTCAGCGATAGTCCATGTATATCCTAGTGTAACATCTATGGGTCCTACTATACCATCATTTACATTAGCTACAGTGGTGGTAGTTGTATCAACTACAATTCTACCACTATTAGCAAACTGTGTACCTGCACCAAGTGTAATACCATTAACATCATTGCTAAAGGTTATTCCACCAGCCGCGGATTTTTCAGCGATTGTATCTACTTTTAATGTGCTCATTTATTCTATTCCCAAGGCATCTTTTAATTCGCCATCAGTAAGACCAAGAGATTTAAGTTTTGTTTTTGC
>Ga0310345_10002354_pt1 | contig 19258 bp, 18 predicted proteins | sample HC15DNA20500_MG_FD_204667 | JGI IMG/M metagenome (GOLD analysis project Ga0310345, IMG submission 204667) | Marine microbial communities from station ALOHA, North Pacific Subtropical Gyre - HC15-DNA-20-500_MG | ecosystem: Environmental > Aquatic > Marine > Oceanic | place: Pacific Ocean: North...
CGGCTGGGCGACGGCGACGACGTCTTCCGCGGCAAGGGCGGCGCGGTCGAGGACGGGGTCTTCGGCGGCTTCGGCGACGACGTGCTCCGCGGCGGCGCGGGCGACGACCTGCTCAACGGCGGCGACGGCCAGGACCGGCTGCGCGGCGGCGGGGGCGAGGACCTGCTGATCGGCGGCGCCGACGCCGACCGCTTCGTCATCGACCGCCGCGCCGACTGGATCGAGATCGCCGACTACGCCTCGGGCGAGGACCGCATCGACCTCTCCGCCTTCGGCCTGAGCAAGGGCGCCTTCAGGAAGAAGCTGCTCGACAAGGCCCTGTCGGGGTCGGGCAAGGACGCGCTGCTGGACCTCGGCGCCTGGGGCGGCGAGGGGTTCCTGGAGCTCGACGGCGTGGCGGCCGAAGACCTGGGCGTCCGCGACTTCCTGCTGGGCTGAGCGCGGCCGCGACGGGGGCCTGTTCTCAGCCCTCGTCGCGGGCGGGGGCGCGGGCGGCCATCTCGGCGCGCATCGCGGCCACCTCGGCGCGGAGCGCGCGGAGCTCGGCGAGCGTCTCGGCCGCGACGCCATGGGGGTGGGGGGAGGCGGCGTTCTCGGCCGCCGCCTCGTCCTCGGCCTCGTGATGGGTCTGCATGGCGTCGACCATGATGCCCACGAAGAGGTTCAGGACCGCGAAGGAGGTGATCAGGATGAAGGGCACGAAGAAGGCCCAGGCGTAGGGGAAGGCCTCCATCACCGGGCGCACGATGCCCATCGACCAGCTCTCGAGCGTCATCACCTGGAAGAGGGTGTAGGCGCTCTCGCCCATGGTGCGGAACCACTCGGGGAAGGCCGCGCCGAAGAGCTTGGTCGCCATCACCGCGAAGACGTAGAAGATCAGGCTCATCAGCAGCACGACCGAGCCCATGCCCGGGATCGCGCGCAGCAGTCCCGTCACCACCCGGCGCATCGAGGGCACCGCCGAGACCAGCCGCAGCACCCGCAGGATGCGGAAGGCGCGCAGGATCGACAGCGGCCCCGAGGCCGGGATCAGCGCCAGCCCCACCACGATCAGGTCGAAGACCCGCCAGGGATCGCGGAAGAAGGCCAGCCGGCGGACGTAGAAGCGCAGCGCCAGCTCCGCCACGAAGACCGCGAGGATCGCCTTGTCGATCGCCAGCAGCACGGGCCCCACCGCCGCCATCGCGCGCGGCGAGGTCTCCAGCCCCAGGATCAGGGCGTTGATCACGATCAGCGCGACGATGGTCCGCTCGAAGGCGGGGGCGTCGACGACCGCGCGCAGGCGGTCTCGCAGAGGGGCGGGCGCGGCGGACATGGCGGTCTCCGGGGCGGGTGGCGGCGGCGGACGGGCGTCTCCGATCTAGGGGAGGGCTGCGCCCATATCCATGTGTCCTCGCGGTCGCAGTTTTGGTTCGCGGGCAACGAAACGCCCCGCGCCGGGGGCCGGCGCGGGGCGGAGGTCTTCGCGATCCTGGCGCGCGGCTCAGGCGGGCCGGGGGCTCGCCCGGCTGCCGGTGGCCTTGGCCACGATCAGCGGCAGGATCGCCAGCGCGATGCCGATCCCGTTCAGCGCCCAGCGGTCGAGCCCCAGCTCGCCGTCACCGGGCATGGCGAGCGCGAGGCCCGCGAAGAACAGCATCGTGCGCAGCGCCATCCCCTTGAGGTCGGAGCCGAGGTCGCCCAGCAGGCTGACATGCCCCTGCAGCGCCGAGGCGATGAAGATCACCCCCAGCAGCGCCGTGCTCAGCGTCAGGCAGACCTCCCAGGCCGGGGCCTCGCCCACCAGGGCGGGGTTCAGCACGAAGAAGAACGGCGCGAGGTAGATCACGCCCCCCAGCTTCATCGCCTCGAACCCGGTGCGCATCGGCCCGGCGCCGGCCATGGTGGCGGCGGCGAAGGCCCCCAGCGCCACCGGCGGCGTGATGTAGGAGACCATGCCCCAGTAGAGGATGAAGAGATGCACCGCGATCTCGTTCAGCCCCGCCTGGGTCAGCGCCGGCGCCAGCACCACCGCGAGGAAGATGTAGCAGGCGGTCACCGTCATCCCCATGCCGAAGATGAAGGCCGTCACCGCGCCCATCGCCAGCAGGGCGAGGGTGGAGTCGCCCGCCATGAACACCAGCTCGTTGACCAGCGTCCCCGCGAGGCCGGTGGCCGAGAAAGCGCCCACGATCAGGCCCACGCCCAGCAGCACCGCCGTAAGCTCCGCCAGCGCCCGGCCGATGCCCACGATCAGGTCGCCGAAGCTCCTGAGCGTGAAGCGCTGGCGCTTGAGCAGCTGGTTGATCACCAGCAGCAGCGCGATGGAATAGAACGGGGCCAGCGTCTCCTGCCGCAGGGCGACCATGAAGAAGATCAGGACCGCGAAGACCGCGATGAAGGGCCAGCCCTCGGCGAAGGTGGCGCGCAGGGTCGGCGCCTCGCCCGGCGCCAGGCCCTTCAGGCCCCGGCGCGCGGCATAGGCGTCGATCTGCATGAACAGGCCGAAGTAGAACAGGAGCGACGGGATCGCCGCGGCCAGCGCGATCTCGACATAGGGGCGGCTGAGGAACGAGGCCATGACGAAGGCGGTCGCGCCCATCACCGGGGGCATCAGCACGCCGCCGGTGGAGGCGCAGGCCTCGGTCGCCGCGGCATAGCGGGCCGAGAAGCCGGTGCGCTTCATCGCCGGGATCGACACCGCCCCCGTGGTCAGCACGTTCGAGATCACCGAGCCCGACATCGAGCCCATGAAGCCGCTCGCGAAGATCGCGACCTTGGCGGCCCCGCCCCGGAAGCCGCCGACCAGGGCGAGGGCGAGGTCGTTGAAGAACCGCCCGCCGCCGGTCTGCTGGAGCACGGCGCCGAACACGATGAAGCCGATCACCAGGCTGCCGAAGGCCTTCATCGGGATGCCGAAGGAGCTCTCGGACGAGATCATGTGGTAGGGCGCCAGCGCCATGAACGGCGAGGCGAAGCCCGACAGCGGGTCGGGCATGATGTCGGCGATGGTGGGATAGAGCGAGAAGGCCGCCACGATCAGGAACAGCACCAGCCCGCCCGCGCGGCGCGTCCCCTCGAGGATCAGCAGGTAGAAGACGATCGAGATCCAGGCCGCCTCTTCGGGGGCGGCGTATTCCCAGCCCTGCTCCAGGCTCTGGTCCGCGGTCCAGGCGAAGTAGGTCCCGGCCGCGCCCGCCAGCACGGCGGGGATCCAGTCGAGCAGGCCGGGCCCCTTCTCGCGCGAGACGGGGAAGACCAGGAAGGTCATCGCCAGGAAGATCGCGCCGAGGATGTAGAGGTATCGGCCCTCGATCAGCACGATGCCGAAGACCTGCCAGTTGAACAGCTGGTGCGCGGCGAGCGCGACGGACGCCACCGTGCCGGCGATCACCATCGCGCGGGCCAGCGGGGGCAGGGGGGCGGGGGCGGCTCCTTCGAGCTCGCGGCGGTCGGCCTCGTCCATGGGTCTCCGTCCGGTTCGCGCCCCCGAGAGGGGGGACGTGGGGTACGCGCCCCTGCGGGGCGTGGGATTCGCGCCCCTGCGGGGGGCGTGGCATTCGGGCCCCCTGCGGGGGCGGGAAGGACGCGCCCCTCGGGGCCGTCCGGTTCGCGCCCCCTCGGGGGCTCGGGATCTGCGTCCCTGGAGGGCGACCTTGCGCCCCTGTCCGGGGACGTGGACGTCTCGCCCCTGCCGGGGGACCTGGAGCGCACCCCCCTCCGGGACGATGTGCACGCCGCGCCCCCGCGGGGCCTCTCGGAACTCGCGCCCCTGCGGGGGGCTTGGAACACGCGCCCCTGCAGGGCGATGTGAAACCCGCGCCCCTCCGGGGCGACGGGTCGTCGGCCTGGGGATCGGCGTCGCGCGGGGCGGGCCCGCGCGGCGCCGGGGTCGGTCGGGCCTCAGAACACCGGCTTGAAGCCGGCGTCGGTCAGTGCCTTGCGGCGGGCCTCCGCCCAGGCGGCGTCCCAGTCGGCGGGGGCCTCGGCCTTCAGCGCCTCCCAGGCGGCCATCAGCGCCTGCTGGCGCTCGATCATCCGCTCGTTGTTGGCCTGGGCGGCCTCGGTCCAGGCGCCCACCTCCTTGTAGTAGCGGATCGCGCCCTCGTGGTAGGGGACCACCCACTCCAGCGACTGCTGCTCCAGCGCCCAGCCGTCGATGCCCGGCGCCTTGCCCTGGTAGGCGGGGAAGGTCTCGTACATCGCCTTGGTGAAGTTGTAGACGAGATCGGCGTCGGTCTCCTCCATCGCGATCATCGCGGGGTAGGGATAGCCCGCGGTGGGGATCCCGCCCTCGGTGGTCTCGGCCACCGCGCCCTCGGTCGCGACCATGGTGCGCATGTAGGGGGCCACGTCCTTCATCCGCGCGATCCCCTCGGCGTTCGAGGCGTCGATGCGCGGCCAGTGCAGCCCCTCGGGCGAGGCCTCGACCTGGTACATGCCGCCGGCGGTCATCGAGGCGAAGGCCGCGTCCGTCGTGCCGTTGATCATGCCGGTCAGGCTGTCGGCGTAGCCGCCGAACTCCACCGCCTCGACGTCGTCCCAGGTCAGGCCCGCATAGGCGAGATAGGCCTCGGTGTTCACGTTCAGCGCCGGCGAGCCCTTGATGTAGGCGACGCGCCGGCCGCGCAGGTCCTCGTAGGTCTCGATGCCCGAGGATTTCGTCACCGCGATCGCCTGGCCCAGCTTGCCGGCGAAGTTGGTCATCAGCATCCGCACCGGCTGCGGGCCCCAGTCCTCGCCCGCGAAGTCGAAGACGCCCTCCTGCATCATGTAGTGCCCGACCCCGAAGGCCGAGAACGGCACCCGCCCCTGGCGAAGGGGCGCGGCGCGGGCGATGTCGTTCTTGCCCGGCAGGACCCGCAGGCTGACGCCGGCCTCGTCCTTCAGCGCGCCGCCGATGGCGATCATCTGGTTGAAGCCGGTCGAGCCGGTGTCGTAGGCGGTCAGCGCCACGGTCGAGGGCAGCTCGAACTCGGCCGCCGCCGGGCCGGCGACGGCCAGCGCCAGGGCGACGGCGACGGCGAGGGCGGGTTTGCGGAACGCAACGGTGGGGGGCAAGACAGGTCTCCTCCTGCAGTCTGCGGGACGCCGGCCTCGCGCGTCGCTCCGGACCCCGGGGAGGGGGCGCGGCGGACGCGGCGCGCGGGGGCGGCGGAGGGCGCGGGCCCCGCGCCCGACGGGGGGCGGAGCCTGCGGCCCGGTCGCGCGCCGGCCGCCTGCGGGCGGCGGACGCGCGGGGGATCGCGAGGGCGGGCGGAGGGGCCTCTCCCCCCGCCCGCGGGCGATCAGAAGACGACGGGCAGGCCCGCGTCCTTCAGGGCCTTGCGGCGCGCCTCGGCCCAGGCGGTCTCCCAGTCCGCGGGGGCCTCGGCCTCCAGCGCGGCCCAGGCGTCCTGCAGGACCTTCTGACGCTCGATCAGGCCGTCGTTATGGGCCTGGGCGGCGTCGGTCCACACGCCCGCCTCCTTGAAGTAGCGGACCGCGCCCTCGTGGTAGGGGACCACCCACTCGAAGTTCTGGTACTGCATGTCCCAGCCGTCGATTCCCGGGGCCTTGCCCTTGTAGGCGTCGAACAGCTCGAACATCGCCTTGGTCTGGTTGTAGACCAGGTCGTCGTCCTGGTCGGCGTAGGCGATCAGCACCGGATAGGGATAGGCGGCCGAGGGGATGCCCCCCTCGGTGGTCTGGGCGACGGCGCCCTTGGTGGCCACGACCGGCTGGAAATAGGGCGCGATCGCCAGCATCCGCTCGAGCCCCTCCTTGTTCTGCGGATCGATGTGCGGCCACATCAGCCCGCGGGGCGAGGTCTCCATCTGGAAGGCCGAGCCGGAGGTCATGATCGCGTAGGCCGCGTCCACGTCGCCGTTGACCATGCCGTTCCAGCTGTCGCCGTAGCCGCCGAACTCGACCACCTCGACGTCGTCCCAGGTCAGGCCGCCGTAGGCGAGGTAGGCCTCCATGTTCACGTTCAGCGCCGGGGCGCCCTTCACGTAGGCGACGCGCTTGCCCTTCAGGTCGGCGTAGGTCTCGACGCCCGCGTCCGCGGCGACGCCCACGGCCAGCGCCGCCTCGCCGGAGTTGTTCATCGCGACCAGGCGCACCGACTGCGGGCCCCAGCGGTCGGTGCCGAACTCGAACACGCCTTCCTGGAGCATGTAGATGCCCACGCCCATCGCCGAGAACGGCGCCCGGCCCTGGCGCACCGGCTCCATGCGGGCGATGTCGTTCTTGCCGGGCAGCACGCGCAGGTTGGTGCCGGTGGCGTCCTGCATGGCCGCGCCGATGGCCACCGCCTGGGCATAGCCCGAGGAGCCGGTGTCGTAGGCCGTCCAGACGAGCTGGCCCGGCAGCTCCAGATCCTGGGCTTTCAGGGGGGCGGCGAGCGCAGCGGCCGCGACTCCCGCGGCGCAGAGCGCGCGAAGATGCTTCATGTTTTCCTCCCGGTTGGCGATCCGGCCGCGTTCACCCGGCCTTGGTCGTTCATTCGCGGCGTCAGCCTTTCGGCAAACCTGCCGACAGTCAAGGTGACGGGCGCGGCGCCCGGCCCGGAAACCGGACGTCGCCGCGCCCGTTCATCGGGAAAGCGTGAATCGCCTCCCGCGCGCCGGCGACGTTGCGGCGCCATAATCCTGAGTGCGATGATCGGGATTGACGAATCCGACTGTTTCGCTCAGAAAATTGGAGGACGCCGACGGAGAGGGGGACGGGCCCCGTCGAATCGGCGTCGGACGCGACTTGGAGCGGAGCGGACGCATGCTGCGGACCCTTTTCAGGCGGCCCCTCGCGCCGGCGGGAGCTTCCCGCCCGACGGCGGAGCGGACCGAGGCCTGGACGGCGCTGCTGGCCGGCGACCTCGCCCCGCTCGACATCAGTGTTGAACGCTGGCTCGACCGGCTTGAGGAGGCGAGATGAGCTATCTCCGACCGATTTCCGAACCTGGCTCCCCCGCCGCGCAGGCGCAGACCGCCGACGGCCGCGCCCTGGTCCCGGGCGCCGAGCGCGCCCGCCGCGAGGCGGAGCTGAAGTCGCCTCCGATGCACGACGCCCGCGAGCTGACCGCCGGCGGCTCCGAGGCGCGCATCGTCCTCGACGGCTCGGTCTACACCCTGCGGGTGACCCGGCTGAAGAAGCTGATCCTGACCAAGTGATCCGCACGAAATGATCCGCAGGCGCGGCCGGACCCGAGGGGTCCGCGCCGCGCCCGGAGACCGATCCGCAAAGGGGCGCCGCGCGCCCCTTTTCGCGTTTCAGAACGGCCCGGGCCGGGTCAGCGCCTGGGCCAGCGACATCGCCGAGGCCGGCCGCTCGTCGAGGTCGAGCCCCGAGCGCAGGTCGACGATGTGCCCGCGCATGATCTCCGCCGCCGCCTCCCCGTCATGGGCCTCCAGCGCCTCGACCAGGGCGGCGTGGGCGTGGCTTTCGCAGGTGGCGTCGGCGCGCCGCCAGTAGAGCGCGATGATCAGCGAGGAGCGCGCCACCAGCGCGCGCACCATCCCCGCCAGCACCTGCTGGTCGGCGATGTCGCAGATCCGGACGTGGAAATCCCCCGACAGCGCCAGCGAGCGGCCCTTGTCGTCCGCCGCCACCGTCGCGTGCTCCTGCGCGAGATGCGCGCGCAGCGCTTCGCATTGCGCGGGCGTGGCCACGTCGGCGGCGAGGCGCGCGATGCGCGGCTCGATCAGGGCGCGGGCCTCGAAGACCTCGTTCGCCTCGCGCCGGGTCGGGCGGGCGACGAAGGCCCCGCGGTTGCGCTCGATGGTGGCGAGGCCGGAGTGCGCCAGCGCGTGCAGCGCCTGGCGGGCGACGGTGCGCGAGGCGCCGAAGAGCTCGCCGACCTCGTCCTCCGACAGTTTCGCGCCGGGCGAGATGCGATGCTCCAGGATCGCCGCATGCAGGCGCGCGCAGATGTCGAGCGCGCGGCCGGGGGGCAGGGAGAACAGGCGCGCCGCCTCCTCGCCGGGGGCCGGGCCGGGGGCGAGCGCCCCGTCCTGCGCCGCGGCGGCCTCGTCCCGGCCGGGGCTGCTGTCGCCGAGGGTCATCGCCGCTCCTGCACGCTGTCCTGGCGGATGGATATCGCAACCGGGAGGGGGAAGGAAAGCCGGGGAATCGGATACGATCACAAAGTCACTGGATACGAAGCGGCGTTGCATCGTGTTCGATGTGCCCACCGATGCGGCGCCGCCCTGCACAGGCGCCCGCGGCTTCGGCAGACGGGCGAAGATCACGCCCCGCGGGACGCTTCGCGATTGCGCGCGGGCCGGGCCCTGCGCAGAGGCTTCCCCCGCGAGACGGGCCGCGCCGCGCGGGCCTGCGAAACTGGCACGCGGCTTGCTCGGCTGACGAGGTCCTCTTCGCCCCTCCGGGCGCGGGGGGCGCGGCGCGGGATCGGAAGGGACGGGGCAGGGCATGGCCGAGGACAAGACGCTGGAGCTGGTCTCCGTCACCAAGCGCTACGGCGCGGCGCCGGCGGTGGACCGCATCGACCTCAAGATCCGCTCGGGCGCCTACTGCTGCCTGCTGGGCCCCTCGGGCTGCGGCAAGTCCACGACGCTGCGGATGATCGCGGGGCACGAGAGCGTCACCGACGGGGACATCCTGCTCGGCGCCCACCGCATCCACCACCTGCCGCCGGCGAAACGCGGCACCTCGATGATGTTCCAGAGCTACGCGCTGTTCCCGCATCTCTCGATCGTCGAGAACGTGGCCTTCAGCCTGAAGATGAAGGGGACCGCGAAGGAGGAGCGCGAGCGCCGGGCGCGCGAGATGCTCGACCTCGTGGACATGGGCCAGTACGGCGAGCGGCTGCCGAGCCAGCTCTCGGGCGGCCAGCAGCAGCGCGTGGCGCTGGCCCGCTCGCTGATCACCCGCCCGCAGGCGCTGCTGCTGGACGAGCCGCTGTCGGCGCTCGACCCGTTCCTGCGCATCCGCATGCGCGGCGAGCTGAAGAAGATCCAGCGCGAGCTGGGGCTGACCTTCGTGCATGTCACCCACTCCCAGGACGAGGCGCTGGCGCTGGCCGACCTGGTGGTGGTGATGAACGCCGGCCGCATCGAGCAGGCAGCCCCTGCGCGCGAGGTCTTCGACGCGCCGCGCACCGAGTTCGTGGCCCGCTTCATCGGCGGGCACAACGTGATCAAGGACGGCCCCGCGAGCCTCGCGGTGCGCGCCGACCGGATCCGCGTGGCGCGGCCGGGCGCGGGGGTCGAGGGGCTGCCGGCGGTGATCCGCGACGTGGAATACCTCGGCGCCGCGGTCTCGGTCGCGGCCGCCACGGGGGCGGCGGGCGAGATCACCGCGGTGATCCCCGACCACGCCTATTTCGACGACCCGGTGCAGGTGGGGGACGCGGTGACCCTCGCCTGGAAGCCGGAGGACGCGCATCGCCTCGCCGCCTGACGGGGCGCGCCCGTCGCGAAGGCGCGGGCCCGGGACATCCGGCGCGGTCCGCCTGGCCGCGCTGCAACAGGGAGAAGGGAACAGGGCATGACCGAGATGAAGAAAGTCACGACGAAGAACGGCGGCTGGAGCCGTCGCGCGGTGCTCAAGGGCGGCGCGGCCGCGGTGGGGGCCGCGGCGGGCTCGGGCGTGCTGGGCGCGCCGATGATCTGGGCGCAGGAGATCAAGGACGTGACCCTGCGCCAGTTCGGCACGGGCGTCTCGAACCTCAACGAGGTGGCGCAGAAGGTGAAGGAGGACCTGGGCTTCACGCTGGAGATGACGGCGCTGGATTCGGACAGCGTCACCCAGCGCGCGGCGACGCAGCCGAACTCCTTCGACATCGCCGACATCGAGTACTGGATCTGCAAGAAGGTCTGGGGCGCGGGCAACCTGCAGGCGATGGATACCTCGAAGATCAAGAACTACGACAAGATCGTGGGGATCTTCAAATCGGGCAAGCTGACCGAGGACAGCGTCATCGCCCAGGGCACCGCCCCCCACACCGTCGGCTTCACCGAGGGCCCGGGCTCTAAGACCTTCGCCGACTCCGAGACCGGCTGGATGACGCTCATCCCCACGATCTACAACGCCGACACGCTGGGCATCCGCCCCGACCTGATCGGGCGGCCGATCAACAACTGGCATGAGCTCCTGAACCCCGAGTTCCAGGGCAAGGCCTCGATCCTCGACATCTCCTCGATCGGGATCATGGACATGGCCATGGTCTGCGAGTCGATGGGCGAGATCCAGTACGGCGACAAGGGCAACATGACGACGGAGGAGATCGACAAGACCATCGCGATCTTCACCGACGCCAAGAAGCGCGGCCAGTTCCGCGCCTTCTGGAAGAGCTTCGACGAGAGCGTGAACTTCATGGCCTCGGGCGAGGTGGTGATCCAGTCGATGTGGTCGCCCGCGATCACCGCGGTGAAGTCGAAGGGCATCCCCTGCGTCTACCAGCCGCTGGAGGAGGGCTACCGCTCCTGGGGCGGCGGCATCGGCCTGTCGGCGGCGCTGTCGGGGATCGAGCTGGAGGCGGCCTACGAGTACATCAACTGGTATCTCTCGGGCTGGGTCGGCGGCTTCCTGATGCGCCAGGGCTACTACTCGGCGGTGCCCGAGACCTCCAAGGAGTTCATGACCGCCAACGAGTGGGGCTACTGGTTCGAGGGCAAGGAGGCGGTGGAGCCCATCGCCAACCCCTTCGGCGACGTGATGGCCCAGCCCGGCGAGGTGCGCGACGGCGGCTCGTTCTACGAGCGCATGGGCTCGGTCGCCTGCTGGAACGCGGTGATGGACGAGAACAAGTACCTCGTGCGCAAGTGGAACGAGTTCATCGCCGCCTGAGCGGCCGGTCGGCGGGACGGCTCGGTTCCGCGCCAGCGGCGCGGAAGGCGCCCGCCCGCCGACCCCGCAGCAGAGCTCCGGCCTCCGCCCGCGCGGCGGGGGCCGGGATTTTCGGCGCGAGCCTGCGAGGGACGCAGAGATGACCGAGATGCCGCTCGAGGCCGCGCCGCCGGCCCGCAAATCGCAGGCCGCCGAGGTGCGCACGATGCCGGGGTGGCTCGCCTCCTGGCTGCTGGTCAGCCCGCTGGCGCTGGTGCTGGCCGCGTTCCTGCTGATCCCGATCGCGGTGATCTTCATCGTCAGCTTCTGGGGCTACAACGAGTGGTCCTTCTTCCCCGACTTCACCTTCGAGAACTACGAGTACCTGCTCACCTCGTCGGTGACCTGGGCGACCTATCTCAACACGCTGAAGTACGTGGCGCTGTCGTGGGCCTTCACCGCCGCCATCGGCTTCACGGTCGCCTATTTCCTGGCCTTCCACATCCGCTCGACCGTGTGGCAGGTGGCGCTGTTCCTGCTGTGCACGATCCCGTTCTGGACCTCGAACATCATCCGCATGATCTCCTGGGTGCCGTTCCTGGGGCGCAACGGGCTGGCGAACCAGTTCCTGCAGGGGATCGGGGTCATCGACGAACCGCTGGAGTTCCTGCTGTTCTCCGACTTCGCGGTCGTGCTGGCCTTCGTGCATCTCTACACGCTGTTCATGGTGGTGCCGATCTTCAACTCGATGATGCGCATCGACCGCAGCCTGATCGAGGCGGCGCGCGACCAGGGGGCGTCGGGCTTCCAGATCCTGACCAACGTGATCCTGCCGCTGTCGAAGCCGGGGCTGATGATCGGCTCGATCTTCGTGGTCACGCTGGTGATGGGGGACTTCATCACCGTGCGGTTCATGAGCGGGTCTCAGTCCGCATCCGTGGGGCGGATCATCCAGAACGAGATCGCGCTGCTGCAGTATCCGGCAGCCGCGGCCTCGGCGGTGGTGCTGCTGATCACCGTCCTGATCATGATCGCCGTGATGCTGCGGCTGGTCGACATCCGCAAGGAGCTCTGAGCGATGGGCGAGACACGCGGGCCGGCCTTCTACGCGCTGGCGATCTTCTTCGCGCTGTTCGTGGCGTTCCTTTACGGGCCCATCGTGACCATCGGGATCCTGAGCTTCCAGGGGCCCTCGGGGGGGTTGACCTTCCCGATGAACGGGGTCTCGGTGCACTGGTTCTTCGACCTGTTCGAGCAGCAGGCGGTGGGGGACTTCTGGGGCTCGTTCTCGCGGTCGTTCATGCTGGGGCTGATGGTGATGGTGGTCACCGTGGTGGTCTCGGTGATGGCGGGGCTGGCGTTCCGCAGGCGGTTCTTCGGGGCGACGTGGCTCTTCTACCTCGCCGTGACCTCGCTGATCATCCCCTCGATCCTGGTGAGCCTGGGCGTGGGGCTGATGTTCGACATCGCCGGCGTCACGCCGAACTGGTTCAGCTCGGCCTTCGGGGCGCAGCTGACCTGGACGCTGCCCTTCGGGCTGCTGATCATGTTCGCGGTGTTCAACCGCTTCGACAAGAGCTACGAGGAGGCCGCGCGGGACCTGGGCGCAACGCCCTGGCAGACGGTGAGATACGTCGTGCTGCCGATTATCGGGCCCTCGCTGATCGGGGTGGCGCTGTTCGGCTTCACCCTGAGCTACGACGAGTTCGCGCGCACGCTGATGACCGCCGGATCCCGGAACACGCTGCCGCTGGAGATCTTCGGGATGACCACCAACGTGACCACCCCGGTGCTCTATGCGCTGGGGACGCTGACCACGGTGTTCAGCTTCCTGATCATCTGCGCGGCGCTGGGCGCGGTGGCGCTGACCCGCCGGCGCAAGGCGCGCGGGCCGTCGGACGCCGGCAAGGGAATGGTGTGAGGGCGATGCGCCTCCTGATCGTGAACCCGAACTCCACCGCGTCGATGACGCGGGCGATCGGGGCGGCCGGACGGGCCGTGGCGGCTGCCGGAACGGAGATCGTGGCGGTGAACCCGCAGGGGTCTCCGCCGGCCATCCAGGGCGCGGCGGACGGGGAGGCGGCGCTGCCTCACCTGCTGGCGCTGCATGCGGCCGAGACCGCGCGGCGCGCGCCCGCGGCCGCCATCATCGCCTGTTTCGACGACACCGGGGTGTGGGAGCTGAAGGCGAGCGCGCCGCATCCGGTGATCGGCATCGGCGAGGCGGGGATGATGGCCGCGGCCCTGCGCGGGCGGCGGTTCTCGGTGGTGACGACGCTGGAGGTCTCGGTCCCGGTGATCGCGGAGAACGCGGCCCGCTACGGCTTTGCGGAGCGCTGCGCGCGGGTGCGCGCCTCGGGCGTGCCGGTGCTGGCGCTGGAGGACGACCCGGAGGCCTCGGCCCGCGCGGTGCGCGCGGAGGTGCTGCGGGCGGCGGCCGAGGACGGGATCGAGGCGGTGGTGCTGGGCTGCGCGGGCATGGCGCATCTCGCGGCCGGGATGGCCGCGGAGGCCGGGCTGCCGGTGATCGACGGGGTGGCGGCGGCGGTGCGCCTCGCCGAGGCGATGCACGGGCTGCCGGGGCTCGGGGCGGCGCGGGCCGCCTGAGGCGGGGCCGGCGGGACGGCTCTGTCCCGGGCTGCGCCCGGGAGGCGCCCGCCCCCCGACCCCGTCGCGGGGACCCTGCGGAGGCCGGAGCCAGGCGGCGACGGGGCCGATGCGAGGCAGGTTGCGCTTGACAGGCGGGGCGGGGGCGGGGCCTTTCGGATCCATGCCGAATTCGCTCTACGTCCCGCCCCCCGGCCTGACCGTCCGCCCCGCGACCCGCGAGGAGTTCGCGACCGCCATCGACTGGGCGGCGGCGGAGGGGTGGAACCCGGGGCTCGACGACCTCGCGGCCTTCTTCGCGGCCGATCCCCGCGGCTTCTGGATGGCGTGGAAGGACGGGGCGCCGGTCTCCTGCATCTCGGTGGTGCGGGTCTCGGCCGACTTCGGCTTCCTGGGCTTCTACATCGCCCGGCCCGAGGCGCGCGGGACCGGCTGCGGCCTCGCGATCTGGGAGGCCGGGATGCACTATCTCGGCGAGCGGACGGTGGGCCTCGACGGGGTGCCGGCGCAGCAGGACAATTACCGCCGCTCGGGCTTCGAATGGGTGGGGCGCAACGTGCGCTTCACCGGCGCGCCCAGGGCGCTGCCGGAGGCAGGTCCGGGGATCGAGATCCGCCCGCCGGCGCGCGGCGACCTGCCGGCGATCCTGGCGCTGGACCGGGCCTGCTACGGCGCCCCGCGCGACCGGTTCACCACCGGCTGGATCCTGCCGGGCGAGGGCGTGCGCCGCCGCTCGCTGGCGGCCTTCCGGGGCGGGACGCTGGCCGGCGTCGGCACGATCCGCGCCTGCCGGGACGGCTTCAAGATCGGCCCGCTCTTCGCCCCCGACGCCGAGGCGGCGCGGGCGCTCTTCGCCCGGCTCTGCGCGCTGGCGCCGGCGGGCGCCGCGGTCAGCCTCGACGTGCCGGAGGCCAACGCCCCCGCCGTCGCCATGGCCGAGGCCGCGGGCCTCGCCCCCGCCTTCGAGACCGCGCGCATGTACCGGGGCGAGGCGCCGGACCTGCCCGTCGGCTGGACCTGGGGCGTGACCACTTTCGAGCTCGGCTGAGGCGATCCGATGACCTGCCAGGTCATCGACGCCGGCCGCGCCGGGGCCTAGCCTCCGCCCCCTGCAACCGGAGGCCGCGCCCATGACCGCATCCCCCTCGCCCAGCGTCGGCGACCATCTGCGCGCCTGGCGCAGGCGCCGGCGGATGAGCCAGCTCGCCTGCGCGCTGGAGGCCGAGATCTCGCAGCGCCACCTGTCCTTCGTCGAATCCGGCCGCGCCCGGCCCAGCCGGGAGATGCTGCTGCGCCTCGCCGACTGCCTCGAGGCGCCGCTGCGCGAGCGCAACGCGATCCTGCTCGCCGCCGGCTTCGCCCCTGTCTACCCCGAGCGCGCCCTGGACGCGCCCGAGATGGCCGCCGCCCGCGCGGCGGTGGAGCGGATCCTGAAGGGGCACGAGCCGTTCCCCGCCCTCGCCGTCGATCGGCGCTGGACGATCCTCGCGGCCAACGCCGGCGTCGAGGCGATGCTGGCGCTGGTCGAGGACCGCAGCCTGCTGGAGGGGCCGGTGAACGCGCTGCGGGTCAGCCTGCACCCCGGCGGCCTCGCGCCCCGCATCGCCAACCTGGCGGAGTGGCGGGCGCATGTGCTGGAGCGGCTGCGCAGCCAGGCGGCGCTGGCGCCGGACGCCGCCCTCGACGCGCTGATCGAGGAGCTGGCGGACTATCCCGCCCCCCGCCCCGAGCCCCGCCCGCAGCCGGACCCGCTGGGCGGCGTGGCCGTGCCGCTGAAGCTGGTGATGGGGGGGCGGGAGCTGTCGTTCCTGACCACCACCACCGTCTTCGGCACCGCGGCGGAGGTGACGCTGTCGGAACTGGCGCTGGAGTGCTTCTTTCCCGCCGACGAGGCCACCGCGCAGGCGCTGCGCGGGGCCTGAGCGCCGCCGGCCCCCGGCGCGCGGCCTGAACGCCGCCGGCCCCGGGGGCGGGGCCGGCGGCCGCGGCCCTCAGGCTGGCTGCGGGGCGCGGGCGGCGGCGCGGCCCTCGGTCCAGGCGAAGCCCGCGACCAGCGCCGCCTGCGCCAGCACGAAGACCGCGCCGAGCGCGGTGGGCGAGGTCAGGGCCAGCACCGCGAGGCTCGCCGCCGCCCAGGCCCAGTTGCCGATCACGACCAGCGCGACCAGCGGGCGCGAGAGCTGCTGCGCCGCCAGCGCCATCAGCCCCGCGCAGGGGAAGAGCGCGAGGCCCGCCCCCAGCAGCAGCCCGGGCGGCAGGCCGAAGAGCGCGCCCAGGGGCGCAGCCCCCAGGCTCAGCGCCAGCCCGCAGGCGAGGCCGATCAGCGCGTCGAGCCGCAGCAGCGCGCGCAGGGAAAGCGTCTCGGTCATCTCTCGTCTCCTTGATCCATCGGGACGAGGGGACCCTGGCGCGCAGAGGGAGTCGGGTCGATTACCCGGCGGGTCGTCGGCGGGCCCGCGCCGGGGCAGCGCTCAGAACAGGAAGTCGCCCGCGCCGAGCGCCTCGGCCGAGAGCCCTTCGAGCAGCAGGCGGGCGTCGCCGTCGCGGACCAGCGCGCCCTCGGGGCGGTCGCGCAGGCGCAGGTCCTCGAAGCCGGCGGCGCCCGAGAGGACCTCGACCCGGTCGCGGCCGGGGTCGAAGTCGGCGACGCGGTCGCGCCGCCCGGCGGCCTCGTCCAGCACGAAGCGGTCCGCGCCGTGGCCGCCCGCCAGCAGGTCCTCGCCGTCGCCGCCGCGCAGCCGGTCGGCGCCCGCGCCCCCGCGCAGCGCGTCGCGCCCGGCGCCGCCGTCGAGCGCGTCCGCGCCGCGCCCGCCCGCCAGCCGGTCCGCGCCGCCGCCGCCGTCGAGCCGGTCGCGCCCCAGCGCCCCCTGCAGCCGGTCCGCCCCGGCGCCGCCCCGCAGCGCATCGGCGCCCGCGCCGCCCTGCAGCCGGTCGGCCCCGCCGAACCCCGCCAGCAGGTCGTCCCCGCCCGCGCCGCGCAGCCGGTTCCCGCCGCCGTCGCCGGCCAGCACGTCGTCGCCCGCGCCCCCCGGATCCCCGGAAGGCCCGTAGAGCGCCGCCGCCCGTTTCGCGTCGCGCAGGGTGATGTCGATCGCCCCGCCCGCGAAGGCGTTCATCAGCGTGCCCGGGCGCGGATCGTGGCCCAGCCCCAGGGCGTGGCCGATCTCGTGCGCCAGGATCGCGTAGGCGTTCTCCTGTTCGGAGCCCCGCGGGTCGTGCTCGGGGTCGAGGCTCCAGCTCTCGGCGAGGTCGAGGCGCACGGCGGCGCGCAGCTGCTCGCCCCCGCGGCGGCTCGACAGGGTCTCGGCCAGCGATCCGCCGGGACCGTCGAGCGCGCTCCAGCCGATCTCGATCCCCGCGGGGCCGTCGCCGGCGAAGACGAAGTCGACGTCGGCGACGCGGGCCCAGGCGGCGAAAGCCTCGGCCGTCAGGGCGCGCAGGGCGGGGTCGTCGAGCGGGGCGGAGAAGTCGTTGAACCCGTTCGGGGCCGCGAAGGACCAGGCCACGGCCCCGCCGGGGGAGCCGTGGGGCAGGCCGTTCCACTTGGCGGCATGGACGTCGATGCGGGGCATCCGCGCTCCTGTCCGGGCGGGCGGGTTGCAATCGGGGGACGGGCGGGCTTCTCTCTCCCCCGTCGCGCCCCCCGAGCGTTAGCGGGCCGGGGCGCGCGCATCAAGAACAGGCCGGCGGGGAGGGCTGCGGGATGACCGAGACGCGAACGATCGTGATCACCGGGGCGGGCTCGGGGATCGGGCGGGCGACCGCGCGGCGGTTCCTGGCCGCGGGCTGGCGGGTGGCGCTGGCCGGGCGACGGCAGGCCGCGCTCGAGGAGACGGCGGGCGAGGCGGGGGCGGACCGGGCGGTCTGCGTCGCGACCGACGTGAGCGATCCCGGGCAGGTCGCGGCGCTGTTCGACGCGGCCGAGGCGGCCTTCGGGCGCATCGACGCGCTGTTCAACAACGCCGGCGTGTTCACCAAGTCGGCCACCATCGACGAGACGCCGCTCGACGACTGGTTCCGCTCGGTGAACGTGAACCTGACCGGCTCGGTGCTCTGCGCGCGGGAGGCCTTCGGGCGGATGCGCCGGCAGCGGCCGCAGGGCGGGCGGATCATCAACAACGGCTCGATCGCCGCGCAGTCGCCGCGGCCGGGCTCGTTCCCCTATGCGGCCACCAAGCACGCGATGACGGGGCTGACCAAGGCGCTGTCGCTGGACGGGCGGCCCTTCGACATCGCCTGCTGCCAGATCGACATCGGCAACGCCGCCTCGGAGATGACCGAGGCGATGGGCAGGGGCGTGCCGCAGGCCGACGGCTCGGTGCGCCCGGAGCCGCTGATGGACGTCGAGCATGTGGCCGAGGCGGTGCTGCAGATGGCGAGCCTTCCGCTGGGCGCGAACATGCAGTGGCTGACGATCATGGCGACGAAGATGCCGCTGGTCGGGCGGGGCTGAACCTCAGCCCCGGCCGTAGTTCAGGGCGCGGATCATCTCGTGGGTCTCCGCCATCTGGCGGGGGCTCAGCAGGGCGGGGCCGCCGATCTGGAGGGCGAGGTGGTGCTGGCGGGCCAGCGCCTCGAGCTCGACGGCGAGGGCCATCGCCTTCTCCAGGCTGGGCCCGCAGGCCAGCAGGCCGTGGTTGGCGAGCAGGCAGGCGTTGCGGTCGGCGAGCGCGGCCAGCGCTGCGTCGCTCAGCGCCTGGGTGCCGAAGGTCGCGTAGTCGGCGCAGCGCACGTCGTCGCCGCCGAAGAGCGCGACCATGTAGTGCGAGGCCGGGATCCCCCGCCGGGTCATCGCCAGCGCCGTGGCATAGGGCGCATGGGCATGGACGACGGCGTCGAACTCCGGCCGGGCGTTGAGGATGTCGCGGTGGAAGCGCCATTCGGAGGAGGGGGCCTTCGGCCCCTCCGCATCCTCGCGCCCGCCCGAGAGGGGGAGGCGGGCGATCATCTCCGGCGTCATCGCGGCGTAGGGGATCCCCGAGGGGGTGATCAGCATCGCCTCGCCCTGGCGGACCGAGATGTTGCCCGAGGTGCCCTGGTTGAAGCCGGTGGCGTTCATCGCCAGGCAATGGTCGATGATCGCGCGGCGCAGGGCCGTGTCGTCGGCCTTGGAGGTCTTGCGCTTGGGGGTCCTGGAGGCGGGCATCGTGGGGTCTCCGCTGGGGCGCGGCGACCATGGACCGGGGGGCGGGGCCCTGTCCAGATCGAGGTCCGGATCGGGGACCGGATCGGGCGCCGCGCGAGGGCAGGTCCGGGGCGCCCTGCCGCCCGCTGCGCGGGCGTCCGCGCCCGCCCTCCGGACCTGCCGCCGGGGCGGGGCGCCGCCGGGCGGGCCGAGGATCCCGGCCGGGTCAGGCGTCGAGGGACTGCGCGGCCATCCAGGCGTCCAGCGCCTCGATCTCCTCGGGCGTGAAGCGCAGGCCCAGGCGGGAGCGGCGCCACAGGACGTCCTCGGCGGTGCGGGCCCATTCCTCGGTCATCAGCCAGCGGACCTCGGCCTCGGTCAGGTCCCAGCCGAAGCGGGCGCCGAGGGCGGCCTCGTCCGTCGCGTCGCCAAGGATCCGGCGCGCCTCGGTTCCGTACATGCGCGCGAGGCGGGTCGCCCAGCGCTCGGTCAGGAACGGGTGTGCGGCGCGCAACTCGGCCGTGAGGGCCGCGACGCCGTCCCAGGCCATGTCGCCGCCGGGCATCGGGGCGCCGGCGGTCCAGGGGCCGGTCATCTGCGGGAAGCCGGGGGCGAGCTTCTCCAGCGCCGCCTCGGCGAGCTTGCGGAAGGTGGTGATCTTGCCGCCGAAGACGTTGAGCAGCAGCGCGCCGCGCCCGGTCTCGTCGCCCTCCTCCAGCTGCAGGACGTAGTCGCGGGTGGCCTGGGTCGCCGACTTGGCGCCGTCGTCGTAGAGCGGGC
>Ga0310345_10002355_pt1 | contig 19251 bp, 30 predicted proteins | sample HC15DNA20500_MG_FD_204667 | JGI IMG/M metagenome (GOLD analysis project Ga0310345, IMG submission 204667) | Marine microbial communities from station ALOHA, North Pacific Subtropical Gyre - HC15-DNA-20-500_MG | ecosystem: Environmental > Aquatic > Marine > Oceanic | place: Pacific Ocean: North...
TGAAAATCATTGTGGGGATATATCTGCTCGTGTTATATGGGCAATGTATGAAAGAATCTCTTAATGATATACGATTGTTTTATGTTTTTAAATGAACTAGATTTGCTTGAAATTAGATTGGGCGAATTATACGATTTTGTCGATAAATTTGTTTTAGTAGAGACTAACTATACCCATCAGGGGAATAAAAAGCCATACTACTACGATGAAAACAAAAGTCGTTTTTCAGATTTTAACGATAAAATTATTCATTTAAAGATTGATTACAAATCTCATCTCTACAAAAGTGATGATACTCAAAATCATTATTTGCCCCCTTGGGTTAATGATCATAATCAAAGAAATATGATTATGCGTGGGTTAGAAGAATGTAATTATTCAGATTGGATTTTAATGAGCGATGTAGACGAAATTCCTCACAGACATATAATTCAGTGGGTTTATGAAGGAAAAGATATAAAAGACACTTATCATGGCAAAATAGGTGTTATGCAAATGAGACATCATTGGTATCATTTGAATACTTATTTACCTCTAAAAATTTGGTACGGAACTAGAATTTGCAGATATTCTATGTTGTCAGACTTTTCAATTGTTGATATAAGAGGAGATCTTCACCCTTTCGAAGACAGAAGGATTGACATCGGCTCTCCGCAAGGTCCATCTGGTGAAGAAATTATTATGATTGAAAATGCGGGCAATCATTTCACGTGGCAAATTTCAGCAGAAAATATGCTAAAAAAATGGCACTCTTTTGCAAGAGTTACAGAAGAATATGAACCTTTTAAAGATTTGACAGACGAAGAAAGACTTTCTTATATAAAAGAAAGAATTGAAAAAGGAATACCCTTATTTCATGATGGGGAATGGACCGGCCATCAGAAAAAAATGATAACTGTCCCGATTGATAATCCGTACTATCCAGATTATATAAAAAACAACCCGAATAGATTTAAGCATATGATTAAAGAAATATGAAAAGGGTTATTATTTGGGGGAGCGGTTCATTTGCAAAAGATATATATGATGCAATTGTGTTGAAAAATACAGTTGATGAATATGATCTTATTGGTTTTATTGACGATTTTAGCTCCACTTCGACACATGTGATTGACAATAAATATATTTTGGGAAACAGAAACTTTCCTTTAGAAATAGATTATGGGGGAATACATATAATACTAGGGTTTACAGATCCCAAGGGGAAAGAAGATGCTATAAAGTATGCTGACTTGAATAGAATAAAATTAGCTACTTTTATATCTTCTCAATCACATGTTTCGCCCTCTGCAAAGATTGGTGATGGTAGTGTTATTCAACACTATACACATATTGGTCACGATGCACGTATTGGTAGGGGGGTTAGACTGGGAAATCATTGTCATATACATGGAGAAACGACGGTTGAAGATTTCGCTTCTATTTCCCCTTATTCTGGCATTTCATCTAACTGCGTAGTGAAAAAGGGTGCATTTATGGCGGTAAGAAGTACGCTGCTGGAAAATGTCACTATGGGAGAGTTTTCGTTTTTGGGTGCTGGTTCGTTTTTAAAGAAAGACTTAGCTGCCTGTCAACGTGCAGTTGGATTCAATCCCAGAGTTATAAAATAAATGAAAGTTGGAATATTGCAATCGACAGATTTTAATAATTCATATTATAAAGATTCCATCGAATCTGTTCAGTCATCATTTCCATTCATATCTAAGAATCATGACTGTCATCATATGATTTTAATGAATGGATCATATCGAAAAGAGTTATCAATAGATAAATCATATACGACTTTAATAGACTCAGAAAATAGATACTACGGATCATCAAGTGCAGTAAATCTAGTCTGTAATATTTGTTTAAATTTGAAATTTGATGCTGTGGTAATAGTTGATGATGACATGATTATACCGGAAAATGATTGGCTGTCGGACTTCATAGCCCCTTATGCTGACAATGAAAATATTGTAATGACAGGTATAAATGCACTAATAAACAAATCAGATCTTACGAATCAATGGTATGTTGATTCAAGTAATAAATCATTTGATTATCTAGATGCGCCTTTTTCTTTTCTCCTGTCACATTGGAAAGATCTTGACGGTTGGGATGAGGGGTTTATCGGCCCCTGTTCTAACACTGATTTTTGTCTTCGAACATGGGACTCAAACAAAGATTTATTTAAAATACAAAACAGACAGAATTTTTTGCATTATTCTCATTCAACTAATGAAAACAAAAGTCCACAGCCCGATTTGATTAACTTAATGACATCTTCAAGGAATGGGAATGATTTATTTATAGAAAAACATGGGAAAGATTGGCGCATAAAATACGATAGAACTCATATTGTTGAATCCGGATTACCCATGTATTTTATAGATTCTGACATAGATGAAATAAAACATCGATTGATGACATACGGGGTGAATGCATATGTTGCAAGCAGAGAAGCTGAAAAGATATGTAACTATCCCATTTTAGGTCCGAACAATAAAATTGAATCAGTTGATGATTTAAATATATTAAATATTTTTAAAGAAAGAATTTTGCATAATCAAACAGGATTTTCTGATTGAATCTTAAATCAACTGTTACAACATCAATTCTTTTGCATGGCAAGCACGGATATACCCGTGTCTATAAAGACGTTATTAAAAGACTGGGTGAAAAGTATTCAGAAGAAGAAATATTCGAAGAGTACGTATCCTACGCCCGAAAACGAATTTATTATTCAGAAAGCGAAATAGTAACTTACGAAATTATAGATTTGGGGTATCCAGCCCCTCATGGGAAAATGAAAAAATATGAGAAAAAAACACGTAAGCGTTTATCTAAATGATAAAGAAATGAAATTTGTTCAAAAGAAAGCATCAATGGAAAACATAACTGTATCAGAATGGATGAGAAATATTATTGTCAAAATGACTTTCGAAGATAATAGAAGAAGGCACAATGAGAATGTTATAGCTGACTCAGAACGAAAAACATTTCATAATGATGTATAATTAGATTAGAAAGATTAAACAAGTGAATGCCACTATTTGCATTTATACGCCTTGTTGTAAGACTTTTTACTACGGCAAGTTCTTTAAAAGAGCAATACAAAGAAGAGTCGGAAGATTTTGATGCGAAGCATCAGATTTCAGCACCTCAAAGTAAATTTTTATCACATGTAGTCGTAGGTGCTAAAATTATTTTCATAAGTCTATTGATGGGGGATTTCGAGTTTTTGGGTGAGTTTTCACCTTCAAAATTCATGGATCTTTCAGGTATTTTATTCATCGGTCTATTCATATTTCTTTTCATTGCAATTATAATGATACCTTGTGAAAAACAGAATCAACGAAATGAAAAGATTGCAGAAGAACAAACAGAGTTCAAAAGAAGTGAAAGTCGAAAAGTTATTAAGAGACGAAGATTTAGAAGAAATAGCAAATCAATACATGATCTGGGAATGTAAAACAAAAAGAGAATCAAATGTCTAAATGTCTTGTACTTTTATCTGGCGGTCAAGATTCTACAACATGTCTTTATTGGGCTAAAAATAAATTCAGTGAAGTTAAAGCTTTGGGTTTCAATTATGGTCAGAAGCATCTGGTTGAATTAGAATCAGCAAAAATGATTGCAGACAGTGCAAATGTTGACTTTGAAGTTGTCAATTTAACAGGAGTATTTACAGGGTCCTCATTAGTTGATCACAAAAAAAGCATCAATGAGTCACATCACATAAATAGCAACTTACCATCCTCTTTTACTGCTGGTCGCAATGCAGTTTTTCTAAGTATAGCAGCAGGGAGAGCATACGAATACAAGATTCATGATCTAGTTACAGGTGTCTGCGAAACAGACTATAGTGGTTATCCAGATTGTCGTCAAGATTTCATTGAAAGTATGTCTGATTCTCTAAGCTACGGATTAGATGCAAATATCGTAATTCATACTCCATTAATGTATTTGACAAAAGCAGAGACATGGAAGATGGCAAAGGATTTGGGGTGTTTTGATATTGTTATAAATTCAACGATAACAGACTACAACGGAAATAAAAACATGAATGATTGGGGGTATGGCAAGCTTGATAATCCGGCATCGAAACTTAGGGCCAAGGGGTATTATGAAGCGAAAGATAGAGGTTGGATATGAGATTATTGTTCGACTTGCTGTAGAAGAGGATATTGAAAGTGCAAAACAAATTGCAGATAAATGTCAGAAAGAACTAAGTTTTGTTAATATTAACATTTTAAAAGAAGCTCAAAATAAAGGTTGGTTGCTAGTCGCTGTCATATCAGACCGCAAAACAAAAATAGAAAATATTGTTGGATTTGCAAATTTCAGAATTCGAAAAGATAATAATGGCACCTTGTATGAGATTGGTATTAAAAGCGACCATAGAAGAAAAGGGGTTGGAAAAGAACTTATTGGTCATATCATTGAATTAATTCGGATTTCAGGAGGAAGGCATATTCGACTAAAATGTCCTGAAGATCTTAGTGCAAATATGTTTTATCAGCAATGTAATTTCAAACTTATCAAAATAGAAGACGGAAAAAAAAGACGATTAAATGTTTGGTCTTACGAAATTCCCAATCACATAAATCCTCAACTTATGCTGTTTTAAAAAACAAGGATTATTTTTAAATGGTTAAAGCAGAAGGGAAAACTTATGATTTTTTATCAGAATCAAGTATAGATACACATCTATTAGAGACATTTGATTTTGATTCCCCTCGACAAAAAATATTAACAGTGACAGATGAGTTTTCTGCCGTATGTCCTTTTTCTGGTCTTCCTGACTTGGGCAAATTAATAATTGAATACTATCCTGAAGGCGGAGTCTGCTTCGAATTGAAATCTATGAAATATTATATGCATAGTTTTCGCAATGTAGGCATATATCAAGAAGCAGCCACAAAGCGCATTTACAATGATTTAAAGAAATTATTATATACAAATAGAATTCAAGTCACTACAGTTTATAAGACACGAGGCGGATTTGATACGAGTTGCTCAGAAGGAAGATTATGAGTGTTTGATTAATTTGTATCAGCCTTGTATACTAGATGAACGGACATTGATTCTCCTAACGAGCGGACTGTTAAACACTCCACCATCCTTTTAACAGTCCGTTTTTATTTCATTTTAACAACACTTCCCCACTCTTCTTTAACATTATCTTTTTCATCTATTTCAAAGAGGGTCACCTCTACGCCTGAAATCTCTTCTATATTCAAACTTAGTTTTTCTAAAAAGAAATCGCATAAGTTTTCACAGGTTGGACATTCTCGTTGGGACTTGCTAAGAAAATCGTTTCTGTTTAAATCCGTACTGTCAATAAGGGAAACTATCGTTTTTATCATACCCCTTATATTCATAATATTTGATATCATTCCATTTATAGGATCTTTTGAGATAAATACTCTTAATTTCCATTTATGATTATGCGTAACTTCCCTAACACTCAAGGAATGCTTTGCAAAGAAAAGTACTGGTATGGTTAGTTGGTATTTTGACATTTTTATCCTTGTTTGCAAGTGTTGAGATATTGTAATATATAATATTATGAGCTTAGTTGAAAGTATTGGGGACCATGCAACAGTCACAAGTGTTATGGGACTTGTAATTTCTGCTTTGAGTATAGCTGTAAATGTTTTATTCTTTCAACTCATGAAATCTAAAAGCAATGAGACTAAGTATTTAAGACGAAAGTTAGATGATATTCAGAAATTTTTGTTGGAGAATCGAAAATGATTGACGAATTCATAACAGCTTTTAAAAAAAGCTTTTCATCGGAATTAGAAGTCTCAAAGATGAGACAGATAGATATTCAAGTCGCAACAATTAAAAGGCTGTTAGATAACATAGATGTTAACGAATTGACAGAAGAGAAGCAAGGCAAGCTGGAAGGAATGCTAAACGGCTCAGAGCCGAATAATGCTTGATTCATTTCGAATATAGCGTTACAATAAATCGTTTATTTTAACTCCTTCGACAAAGATGACGTTCTCCTCCGTTCGTCATCTTTTTTTGTTTCAAAAATCAACTAGGAACCGAAGGCCGTCATTCACAGATAGTTTGCAAAAATAAAGTTGCATATACAAAAAAATCAATCACAAAAAAAATCCGAAATATCGGTTGTGACTTTTTCGGCTTCGCAAATTTCTATCCCATAATTCGCTTCGACCATTTTCTTTTTAAGTTTATACATTGGTGTTCTGTATCCCTTCGTATCAAGATAAATTCCCACGTCATCATTGTTTCTAATTGTAAAATCGCAAATATAAGTGAACATCTTTTTCGCTGAATATGTCAGCACCTTTTCATTACAAGCCTTTACAATCCAAGCCTCTTTGCCCCGTTTATGAGATACAATCCATGTGGTCTCTTCATTCAAATCGAATGTTTCGACTTTTTTAGTTTTTGTTAGTTTCCTTCCAGCCATCAGCTGGAAGGAGTAATCTATATAAGGCTTATCTCTTCTTCTTATCATTCTCAAAGCGTCATATATTTCAAGTTCACTATCTGTCTGCCACTCAAACACGAAGTTGATAGGCAGGTAGAGTGGTATAGACACTTGCCAATCGAAGTCTTTTATGACACCTTCTTTTTTCTCAAGCTCAAGTCTTTGGTAAAATTTGGCCTCTAGTTGGGAGTCAAATTTCATTCCTTTGTACTCTGTTTTCTTAGCACCGTATTTATATCTCATTACTTGTCTACCTTAAAAAAAGTGAGTTGATCTTTATGATAAACATCACGAAGCAAATGAGGCGCATTTTCTTTTATCAACTCTGTTAAATATTCATTTATCATCAACGAGACTGTGGTTTTATTTTCTTTAGCGTATTGCTTTGCATAATTCCACAATTTATCGTCAATCATAAAACTAGTCTTTTTCCATTTCTCGATCTTCTTACCATCTACTCGCATTTTAACCCTCGCTATCTAATACAACCCTTCATCATAAAACTCGCTTTCATGCATTTGTCGACCATCTTTCATGTCCCCTTCTTGTTTGATCTCTTTCATTTGAACATAAGCTTTTTCCATTCGTTGTAAGAGTAGCGTGAGTTCTTCTTTATTCAGGACTTTCCATGAGACATCATACAACTCAAGTTTAGGCGCTATTTCATAGCACTTATTTCTAATCTCTATATCATCTAAAGATTCATATTTCTTCAGATAATGTGCATATGAATCTTTCAGGTTCGTATTTGATATTTCCCACAAATCTTCATAAGTATAAAGTTGCTCAGTAACACCATGTCTGAAAAAGTCCCATTGCTTCGAAACTATTTGACTAATTATTTCATATTTTTCTTGATCGTCTTTTCTTTTCGTAAAGTTAAAGGACCAAATATCTGCGGGTCTTATCTGCAAAAGTCGATACAATTTCATTGCATTCTGTCCATATTTTTTATCTTTTGTAAAATGAAACATCATGCTTTGCCCCTTTGCGAGTTCACGTAGAGGCCTTCCAATTGTACTCTTTTTATAAGTGCTGAATATCTTTTTACAAAAAGATTCATCATAAATGGAATAAAAAACAGTTTTAATTTGATGAAGGGATTTCATTTAAATCTTTTATCTCATAGAGTGTGTATTCACAAGTTATTTCTTCCCCTTTTTTAATATCTTTAATAGCAACTAATCGCTTGAACAAACCAGAATCTATTAATTTGCAGTTGGGTTTAGAACTGTGATTATAAAATCCCCCTAAAGGGGTACGACAATGATTCTGTGGAAATGACAACCATTCAACAACTTTCACATGTGCAACCCCAAGATCAAATCCCGAAGGGATATATTCTGTTGCGAATAACCCTAGCCCGTGTATCAGGGATTGTTTGATAGTTAAGCAATCAGGTAATGGTCTATACATTTTCAATATTTTGTTTTTTGAAAACTCCTAGATATTCTTGTATTACTTTCTTATCAGCAGAAGTGATTTGACTTTCAAGAGTATTATCCCCTTCAAATATTAAATACAACTCAGGTGTAACCCCATTCCCATTGCAACAATAAGCGGGATTGACATAATAAACGTCCCCATCTTCTGTTTTGATTTTTCTGATTGTTCCTATTTTTTTAGATTCAGAAAGAAATCTGAAGAGTGTTGTTCTCGAACAGCTTAATATTCCCATCATGTCAGAATTGGTTAAGGGGTGATTGTCCACCCATTTGTTATCATCCAAGTTGCTTTTCTGAATAACGAGTCTATTCGTATTCTGTTCAAGAAATCTAATCAATTTAGAAAAGTATCCCAGATGGGCATCTTTATCATATTCTGGATTTATTTCAGTAAAGGATTTTACGAACTTTCGACTACTATTTTTCATCATGAGTGAATGCTGTAAAGGGTATTCATCAGTTCTGACAACTTCCCCTGTTATATCATCATAATCAAAGTATCTTCTAATTACTTTTCTCATAAAATCATTTTTTCAGTCTTTAATTGCAATGATTCCTATAAAATTATATCGTTTGAAAAAGACATCATATTGTTTGAATCCGACATCTTTCAGTTCAGATAAGATTTTATTTTCTGTTACAGGTCTCATTATTTTTCTCAGAGATGTTTCTTTTTCCAATATTTCTTCGGCATTAAAATGCTTTCTCTTAAAATCGTAGTATATGAATGTCATCATATCTTGAATTTTAGAACCTCTAGCGTATATTTTCTCAGAAAAAATAAAGGCCCCACCTGTATTCAGTGTTTTAAATACCATTTCAAGAATGCTTCTTCTCTCAATACTGGGTAAGAATTGAAGTGTAAAGATAGAAGTGCATAGAGACATGTTTTGAAATACATCTGATGGATTGTTGAGATAGTCTAATACATCACATACATGTAAGTTCAGGCAAGACGCCCAAGTATTAGAACTAGTCATCATTTTATCGAAATCACCAGCTAGATTTTTTTCTTTTTCTATCCCAATAAATCTCGTTCGTAAACTGCCTTTTGAAACAGCATTTTCATCTATATTTTCAGAAACAAATCTCTTAGCCAATCTTTCGATAAAGACACCAGTTGAACATCCTATATCGACTACATTAGTTCCGGGCTCAATAAAGTATTGCGATAGTGATTCTACATCAGTTATCAGACTACGATAATTGGGAATACTTTTGTTTATGTGATTGTCAAAATCTTCTATTGTGGAAAAGCTGAATTTGTTATCTATAGTTTCAGGCACTATTTTCTTCCTAATATCTCAGCTAAATTATCAAGTTTATCGCATAGTTTCACAATTTCTTTTTCAAGATCGGTTAGATCATCTTTCATATGCAGAACGTCGTCTACAATCCCAGGCTGTTCATCAGTGTCTTTATAACGCTCCAGATCAACCATCCCATTCTTCATTTCACCCAATATACCGAATAGTTCAGACATGCTTTCAGCTATTGGAATCCACACAGATTCTGAGTTTACACTTTTAATCTGTTTGACTCTTTTCCCTCGTATACCTTTTCGTTTTGGAATAGATGTTGACATTAAAATCTCCTCATAATAATGACAGTTGTGATTGATTACTATATTTGTTATAGACATCTCTTAAGACATCCATAACTCTAATTCTTCTTTTTTGATTCAGAGAACTTTCTAGTATTTTTTCAAAGTGATTTGAGACGCCAGAAACTAATTGCAAGTTGGCATGCTTTCTGACATTCATCAATGAAAATTGATAAGAATATTGACTAATAATCATATGCTTTTCATGGGGCTTATTTATTTGATGCCAATCAAATTGAATAAAATGATTAAAAACACTTTTTTCAATAAATGGCACAACAAACTTTTTGTTGTATCCTTTTGCTAGTTGAAGTTGTTGTAAATATCCTCCGGGATTTTCCTGTGAGAAGTAATCATATCTGTATTTATCAAAGTTTTCTTTGCTATGTCTGGATTTAAATTTTGTGTGTGATGCTCTAGAAAGCCCGTAATGACTGTCTGCACCCAATCCGCTTAGAATGTATTTTTCTTTTATTTCTGGATATATATAAATAAAAGGCCATGTACATTCAAATTGTGTTTTTTTCTCGCAATCATAAAAAGTTGCTAGTATCTGAATATCTGCTATCAACGTTTCTAAATCGTCAGGCAACTCGGTCATGTTGAATGACCATCCCATTTCTCGGGCGATGTGTTCGGCCCCTATGGAATCGGGATTGGGTTTGTCTTTTATTCTGAAACAATAAGCTGAGACTTTCTTTCCTAGTTCTTCTGCACAAAATCCCAGACAACAGCTATCAACGCCCCCTGACAAATGAAGTGCGACTTCATCGTCAGGACATTGTTCACTTATGATCGACTCAAGTATAGCTTTAATAGTCATTCTATAACTCTCTCTATGACGTTGTTTTTAATTATCTGACACATAACACAGAGCGACAAAAACATCAGCTTATTTTCGTTTTAATTTTCATTAAAAAAGAAACAATTGCAAGCTATCTTTTTCGTTAAATGATTCATCTATGTTTTCAGACGGCTTATCTTCATCTTGATCAGCGGCTAGCATTTTTTCGTTATAAGGAGATAAGATTTTTTCATACACAGCTTTTGCAACAGCAAACATTAATCTAGGCGGAACCATTCTGCAAACTCTTTCTGCACGTTGATCAAATGTTCCTGTTAGTTTGAAGTCTTCGGGAAGAGAAGTTAGTCTCATTAATTCTTCTATTGACAATTTTCTGTCTTCATTATAATGAAATACTCCTGACAGTGATTTCTGTTGTCCCAGCTGTGTCAGTGAGGGAGATGGATTATCAGGGACAGGTCTAATTAGATTGAATAATGATTTTGTAGGATGCAAATGTGATCCTTTAATTAGTTTTGTCGGATTCTTAGGGATTTGTGACATCCATTTCTTTTGAAAACCTCCCCGTTCATAGTATTCAACAAGTTCTTCTATATGATCGGAATTGCTTTTCACATTATCAATAGCTTCTTTAATTGAAATATATTCATGTGTTCCTTTGGGGTGAATGGTATCCACATCAAATCTGTCGAGATTTATAGTATCTGCGACATCTTGTCTGACACCAATAAATATGCATCTGTTACGTGATTGAGGAACATAAAAGTGAGATGCATCAAGAACTTTAGCATTTGCATAATATCCAATATCAAAGAACCCTTGAATAACAGCATCGAAGTAGTGACGATTCCCTTTATGCATCATGCTAGGCACATTTTCAGCAATGATTACTTTGGGTTTTATTTCTTCTGCAACTCTAATAAATTCAACAAACAAATCTTCTATATTTTCAACTTTTTTATTGTCGCTATATTTCTTCACGCTAGATTTTTTCTTTGACTTACTCCACATAGAAGCAAGTGAAAAAGAAGAACATGGCGGCGATCCGTCAAGTATGTCTAGTTGATCTTTCTTGAAGTTAACAAGTTTCAAAAAATCTCTACCATTTAATTCTTTTATATCTTCAGTAAGCATCTTTGTTCTTGGAGAATTAGTCAAGTAGGTTTTAGCCGCTTCTTCAACGAACTCATTAGCTACGATAACATCTCCGCCCGCAAGCTTATACCCAATAGAAGATCCACCTCCGCCCGAAAAAGTCGAAATGACATTAAACAACTTTCTCGATGCGGCAATTTCTACATCCATCATGTAATAGGGTTTATATTTAACAGGCCCCTCACTTTGACCTAAAAAGTTTAGCTGATTTGACACCACATCCCTCTATTTTGATAAAATTATATCACAAGCAGAACAAAAAAACAAGCGAAAAGAATAGATTAGTCTCAAATATGAGACTGTTATCTCAATTTTGAGACTATTCGCTTCGCCCGTTCTTTTATTTAGATTCTTTTAAAATCGTTGTTTTGAATAATTCTTCAACAGTAGCTTTTCTTGTAACCTGAATGTAGTCTGGATTTAAGATATAGAACTTGTTTTTCACGTTAAAATTAACTGATGCTATATACTTTTTTGCTGTAGCTTCTCTATAAAATCTGTAGAAACTAGATTGTGTCGCCCCTGTTATTCTAACTAAATCTTCTATACAAGTACAGTGTTCTTTTTTCCCCGCTTTTATAGTCTTATAAAGAATGCCAGTTCTTTCATCAGCATGAATAGTAAGATTATACCAAAACCCCAAAAAGCTATTTAGTGATAAATCTACCCGTTCCATTGCATTTTTCCCCCTTCATATGATACTATAGTGTATAATAACATATTATTTTATCATCCTCAACTAAAGCCATATTAAAACAGACTCTCAAATGTCATAAGTTCCTTGTTGAAATTCAGAGACACTTCACCTGTAGGGCCATTTCTGTTTTTTCTGACTAAAAGTTGTGTCACGGATTCGTCTTCTTGATTATTTTCATAGTAATCTTCTCTATAAATGAAAGCAACCATATCGGCAGTTTGTTCTAATTCGCCAGATTCTCTCAGGGAAGAAAGTGCAGGACGTTTATCATCACTTCTTTCAGAACTTCTGTTTAGCTGAGAACAGATAACAACAGGAACATCTAATTCTCCCGCTAATGCTTTAAGATTTCTAACAACATCAGCAACTTCTTGTTCTCGTGTTCCGTAGTTTTTTGAGGGAAGAACAAGCTGAACATAATCAACAACTACTAATCCCAAATCATCTATTTCAGATTTCAATTTTCTAGCTTCGGCTTTGATTGTAGAAACTTTTAACCCCCTTTTATCAATAATGTGAATTGGGGAATATTTCAATCTACTCATTCCTTCCACAACGATATCTAATTCTTCATTAGTAAGTCTTCCTGACATCAAGTCAGAAAAAGGAATTCTAGTTTCAGAACTTAGCATTCTCATGATTATTTGAGATACAGGCATTTCAAGAGAAAACATCAAAACAGGAGTGTTTTGATCCATCGCTACGTTTTGTAGAATGTTTGTAACTAAAGCTGATTTCCCCATAGATGGTCTAGCAGCAATAATTGACATATCTCCTCTGTGTAGTCCCTTAATCATTTCATCTAATTCAAAATATCCAGTTCGAACAGCGCCGTCTAGACCGGGGTCTAGTATTTTTGCTAATACTTTTGTTAGGTTATCTGCGACTAGAGTCTTTTGACTTGAATAAGCATCTCTATTCAAGGAAAAGACTTGTGCTTGTATTGCATCTAAGATTGAATCAACTGAAAGATCGAAATCATCTGATTGCAATTTCATGTGTTCGCCAATCGCAGATACTTTCTTTCTTATCCACGTTTCATGCAATATAGAAACGTAGTGTTCAAAATTATCCGTTTCGACGACCTTTGTAGTTAAGTCGTACAAATACATCGGACCGCCAGCCCTATTCATCTGATCTGCTTTCGATAAAACTTCACCTACGATTATAGGATCCGTTTTAGTATGAGATTCATAGGACTCACAGATAGCATTGAAAATTAATTGATGAGAGAGATTAGAAAATGCAATCTCATCAACTTTTTGCATTGCAAAAGGAACCAGGCTTGGCTCAATCATGAGTGAGCCAAGCACATAGTCCTCCACCATCCTTTCAAATTCTGTATTGTCAGACATTATTCCCCATTTGATGTTTCTCTTTCAGAATCTTCACGAATTCTATCCATGATTTTTCTCTCTTGAGTTTTAACCTCTTCTTTTCTAGAAGAAGTTTCTTTGCCTGCAACTCTTTGAGTCATGCCGTATTCGTTAATCATATCTCTGAATTCGGCGTCATCAGGATTTGAATCTCGTGCCACCCATTCTGATTGGAGAAATCCATGAAACATTTCAAATCGTCTACAAACGTAAACCCCTGCATTTTCAGTGTCTGTCAAACTCGCCAATACAACAGCTTTCTTATAGACTTCAAAACATTCCTTTTTTAATTCATCGTCAATGCCCGGAACGCAATTGGTAATAAAATCAATATCATCACCGAGCTGACTCTGAATAGACTGAATCCATTTAGGAGTCATCATCCTATTCTATTCAAATTCATCTGACAGAACAGGTGGTGTCTGTTCAACATAATTTTTAAAGGGACGAAGTGGAAAGTCTTTCCATCTACTATCTTTAAAAGCTAACTCGTGCACCTCCTTCACGTTAGAATCGAATTGAAATGGGGCATGAGCTTTCAACTGATATCCATATAAACAATGTTGATTTATATAATGCTGTTCAGCCCCATTGGGATACTGTTCACCAGTATCTGGGAAATCTTCTACAGTAGCCCAACCAGTTAGATATACATTTGCTGTCCCATCGTCTCTCAGCCAATGAACAAGAAGTTGAGCGATAACATGTCCTTGTCTATTAGACTTCTTTTTGATATGAGGAGGAATAGCAAGTATATAATCAAGTACAGAATACTTATTGGGATAAAGAAGATGTTCTTTACGAATTAGAGTCGTTTTGAAATCTATGTTCATTCCTATAATATCTGTACCATAATCTTTGTTATTTCTACTATTTTTAAAAGCGTTATGATGATCCCAAAAGGGTTCTACAGTACCTTTTATGGCTCTAATCGCTACATAGGGCCCAATAACAGATGCGGCATGATTGGGATATGCGATATTCGGGGATTTCTCATACTGTCTGTCAATAATCCGTTTAAGTTCATCCCACTCTTCCCCCATATACGGAAATTGAATTATGTCATTCATACTCAACATTTTGGGAGAAATGACATAAGTCGCAAATCTCTCTTCCAGCTTTTTAGTTCCCCTGTTAGTTTCATTGTTGCTTATAGTTTCGTTTAGTGTAGACAAATCATCAAGTATATCCGTCTTGACAGCATCGAACATACTGTAATCGGATGTCCTTTTACGAACTGTAAGTTCTGTAGGGACATTCGTTCCGACAGTCTCCTCGTGACTGTCGGAAGATGATTCATTTTCAAAAGGTTCTATAGTCATGGATTCAACTGCAATTTTTTCACTCATTTCAACTACCTCGCTTAAATGTTAGAACGGTATATCGTCGTCCGTTTTAGTTGTATCTTCAGACTTTTCTGAAGATGTGTCTTGAACTTTTTCACCCTTTTGGAATAATTCAAGTGCTCTTTCTTCAAACTTACTTAACCCCTTAAACCATTTCAATTCATTAGACTTGAATTCTCCCGATTCACGAATTGAAACCTCAGATTTAATTAGCTGTTCGGAACACATCATGTTGACGTTATCAGCATAAAACCCTGTAATATCAGCGGCGTTTATGACGTTACCATCATCATTCAGTTCTTCTTCTATATCGCAGTCATAGGCTTCTTGTATTTCTTCTTTCGAACCGTATCCAGATAATGCTTGAAGCATCTGAATAAAGATTCTACTACCTATAACATTCTGTTTAAACCCCATTTCGGGATCCTGTTTGTTAACTAGCGTGAACAGAAAGTGTCTATACCAAATTCTAGCACTAGAGTCAGGCTCTCTCATTATTGAGCCTGTTTCTCTATCAGGCTTAACTCCATCTTTAGCTAAGACATCAAATTCGCATTCACAGCAAAGATTACCGCTACTGTATGTTCTTAATTCAGCAGACTTGATTTGAAGATAGTATACGCCTTCTGGATGCAGATCCATTCCTTTTGATCCGCTATCGTTATCAAACGAAACGTCTCCAACTTTCTCGAAAATGTTAAATCCCATTATATACCCTCTCTTTTAAATTCCTTACCTAGATCGGTGTCAAGGAAGTTAATTAGATTTTCTAATGATTCTGAATTGAGTTCGTACATGGGAATATCTTTTTTCTTCTGTACATACTCATTCAGCTTTTGTTCATCTATACTATTACTTTCAATTTTATCCTTTAACTTGCTATGAAGTCGGATTTCGTTGAAGTAATCTTTACCTTTCTTACTAGCAATGAAAGAGTTTAATTTTTTCATTTCCGTGATTTCTAACTCATCAATGGTATTATCAAAGTTTTTATCAACGTAATTTTTAACTTCTTCTTCACTAAAAGAAAACTTTTTCATATTATCCCTGATAGACAGGGCTAATAGTGATTTCTCCTGCTCGTCAGCTTCACTTAAAAATATGAGTATCAATTCTCGATAGGCATCGACATTCAACAGGTTTTTAAGTGCGTTTCTTTGAGCCTTTGAAATACATTTTGCGAGTGCATACTGATCAGGTTTCCCATTAGCAAGATTTCTGGGCTGTTGAGCCCCTCCCTCTCTAGTGTCACCAGTTTGTATGTCTCGTGATTCATAGATTATATAGATTTCATCAGCGTCATGGTCTGAGATATTATCAAAGACTCGTGTCAACTGAATTCCTTTTTTCAAGTTAGCAAATGCAAAAAGTCCGTCCTTGCTTAAATCAACGACTTCATTACCTTGTGCATCTTTAAATCTATATACATAGGCTGGCAGTATATTTCCTCGCATTGTTTTAACAATTTCTTTATCTGCCATTCTATCAATAGTTTTGAACTCCTCAGTATCGCTAGGCAGTCTAACTACACTACCGTCAGATTTTTTGGAGATAACTTGAGTTTCTTCATATCCCATATAACACCTCTAAATTAGATTTAATTCGGGATGTTCTTTTTCTCTTGAAGTTAGGGTTTCTAAATCAACAGCTCCCCTACATACGTCAAAAAACTCACATGGCTTGTTGAAATAAAAACAACTACCTGAGTTTTTTCTACAAAAAACATCTTCTTCTATATGCCTGACAGTATCTTTCATGTCATTCATTGCTTCTTCAATTTTATATTCTGGTTTAAAGAGCCTATATATTCTAAAGAAGTCTTGATTACTGCCTTTATCATCTATTCGTTTCATCATATCATCTCTAATTCTAATAGATAAATCTTCAAAGGATTCGTCTTTTCTTCTTTTAATAGATGTTTGCTTAATTGCATTCACTAGAATGCCATGAACATCAAATCCTGTTTTTTTAGCTAACCAACAATATAAATTAAATTGTTGATGCAATTCGTATTGATTTTCACGAGGAAGTCTTTTACTCGTTTTATGATCTAAAACCCACAACTTATTATCATATTCTACTATTGCATCTAACTTTCCACCCAGTCTTATTTTGGAATCGAATTCTGATTGAGAATACTCGTTAAAGTCAGCATACAGTTCTTGTTCTACTTCTACAGGAATAATTTCTTCAAAGAAAGATGTTCTCATCATGAAAACTTCTACTATAGGTATAGACAATGAACTTATATGTTCTGGGTATTTTTTTGCGACATCAATCCATTCTACGGGTTGATGTGACAAATCATTTTTAAATTTTATATTAGTTAGAATTGCGTCAAAACATTCATGAATACATGATCCAATACTTATAGCTTCCCCTGAATCTAGAATGCTTTCAGGCGGGTTTACTTTATGCTTATAATAATAAGACCACAGCTTGGGACATCTATTATATTTAGCTAAACTTGAAGATGTGTGAATTCTAATATTTTCATATCCTGCATTTATATCCGATTCTTCTATAAACTGTATTTCAAACTGATGACTCATATGAACCCCTGATATCTAACTGTCATTATAGCACACAGTCTTTTGTTTTGCAACTTTTTTTTCTCAAATCTATAATTAAATTTTCACAGTCAAAGTATAAAAAAGCGACGGCAGGAGATTACCGTCGCATAATGCAAGACAATTAGAAGGAGTTAATTGTTTGCATGAGGAAAAACAAATTAATTGTAACATAAATTTTATGTCTCGTGTTAAGAGTTAAGAAGTGACTTGACTAGTGAAAGCGAGTGAAAGCCAGTCATAGCAAGACTTTCACTCGTTTTGCACCGTTTCAAAAATGAAACATTACAAGATTCTAAACTCCCGTTATGATTGACGACAGTTTTTTCCCAGTGTCAATATTGAAACGTTCATATGTTAGAGATTGCATAACATCGCTCCATACGTCATTCCAGTACGATGTCTTTGACTCGTATGAATTAACAACTGGACTGACAAGTAATTCATGAGAGATTCTCTCTACATACATTTCTATAGCACAGAAGTCATAGTCGAATCTAAATACAATGTTTCCGAAATTCTTCGTTTTGCATCTAGCATACCACTGAGAACCGTCCTCTTTAACTAGAATCTCGGCATCGTGAATAAATTCATCACCTTCAAATACATTGATGAAAGGATTCACTTCCATTTGAATATCTCTACAGACTACGAAAACCCCAAAATCTACACCTTCCCCATGAATCTTATCCCACAGAATTTGATTCATTGTGTTGTTTTGGAAATATTCATTATCGTCTAGCGATAAATTGAAAATATTAGTTTGTGCAGACGGGGCTGCTACGATCTTTTTCATTGTAACGTACCTCATATTATGATATAATGTGTTTTGACATAAGCAAAGGAATTTGCCGTTGTCAATCGATGAGTGAGTTTAAAAACCCTAAGCTAATTCATCATCATCACCTCGCTTTGGCCCCTAGAAATAGGGGCTTTTTTATTGCAAAAATCGAATTCACTTCTTATAATTACATTTGTTTAAAACAGTCCTATGAGGACTTTTTTGATCTTGACTACCAAAAGCACCCCTGTAAGAAATCCTTGCAGGGGTTTTTTTCGGGTTGATAGCATTTGTAAGTTGATTGTATACTTGATGCGTCTCCTTCTAAGGAAAGAGAAGAGATACTAGATGAGTTGACCTCGTTTCTGTTATTCATATAGCAGAGACGAGGTTTTTTTAATAAAACATTGTTAAAAATCTTCCGAATGCCCAAGCATCTCTAATCATCACTTTTATTGATGGTAAGTCTTTCCATCTGAAGTTATTCGCTTGAATCCCCCAAGCAGTTTCCATTCTCCAAAGCATCCATCTCTTAGGGGGAACTGGCAAAAACGGAAAACGTAGATGCCAGCTCTTTCTTCTAACAAACCAAATATACTTTATCAGTGTTTTTGCTATGTTATAGTTGCTTAGTCTATTCATTAGACGGGTTTTAGCTTCTCACATCTTTCCATTCTATATGTTCACTAATTTCGCCTTGTCCCTTCTCGATTACTTCACCGTCTTCAGGATCGAGTAATATATTATCGCCCTCTCGTCTGACAGCAATAATATCTAAATAGACACCATCGCCCAGAGACTTTTTGAAATAATTTATCAAAGCAAAGAATTCTTTCGTCGTGGGAATGTAAGAATTGTTTTCTAATCCCGATATTTTGGTTAAGCTGAAATTGGCTTCCAACTCATTATTATTGACAAATTCGGCTAGGGAATTTTTCAATTCGTCTTGTGACTTAAATCCAACCAAACTCCTCAACTGAAATACGTTCAACGGTCTTGTTTTCTTGATTATTGGCATT
>Ga0310345_10002356_pt1 | contig 19247 bp, 23 predicted proteins | sample HC15DNA20500_MG_FD_204667 | JGI IMG/M metagenome (GOLD analysis project Ga0310345, IMG submission 204667) | Marine microbial communities from station ALOHA, North Pacific Subtropical Gyre - HC15-DNA-20-500_MG | ecosystem: Environmental > Aquatic > Marine > Oceanic | place: Pacific Ocean: North...
CTGGGTGATCCATCAAACGCGCCCCTCACGGCCATCAACACCATGATTTATATCGGAAATATTGAGATCCTGACAGCAAAATCAGCGATTTACTTGGGGAATGTGGGGTCAAATGCCGAATCCATTGGAAATCACGCCCAAGAGCAAATCGTAGTCGAGATTTCCCATGCGCATCGGCCGGCGCGTTAACTTTCCCGGCGCGGGCAAAGCCTATTTCCCGGATTGACACCTTCGATATGATGCCAGCAACTGCTCGCGTGCTTTTAATGGATGTGATTTCGGCAAGCGTGCGGAAGATACGATCGATGAAGAACTCATTCAAACAACTTCGGTACTTGCTGCTTGTCGCCGTGTCGGGGATGGCGGCCTGTTTTGCGTCACCAAGCTTTGCGCAGCGCAACGCTCTTGATCTCGCACAGGCAGGATTTTTGGCAAAGGACCGGGGTGAATTCGAGCTTGCCATCCGGTTATTCGACAATGCTCTGAAGCAAGGAATTCTTGAAGACAAACAGCGCGGGTTCCTCTTATACAGCCGCGGTGCTTCGTACGATTCGCTGGGGCTGCGCGATCAAGCTCTCGCCGACTTCGACGCCGCCATCGTTCTTATCCCAGAATTCCCCAACCTGTACCTCTATCGCGGGGTCATCTGGGGTGACAAAGGTCAATATCAGAGAGCTTTGCAAGATTTCCTGACCGTCTCCAGGTTAACTCCAACAGACCCGCTCGCTTTTAACAATCTCGGGAACGTTTATGATCGTTTGGGCGACTTCGATCAAGCGATCGTCAATTTCGATCGCGCGATCAGCCTTCGATCGGATTATGCTCAAGCTTATTACAACCGAGCCCACACTTACGCACTGAAGCAAGAAAAAGAACGCGCAATTGCGGACTATGACCAGGCGATATCGTTACAACCGCTGTTCTCGGACGCATACGTTAACCGGGCTGTTTTACATCTGATGCTTCGAGACTTCAAAGCTGCGTTGTCGGATCTCGACACCGCGATTAGAATCAATCCGAAAGACGTGACTGCGCTGACTAACCGCGCCACGATCAACCTGACAATGGAAAAATACGAAGACGCGCTCACCGACTACAATTTGGCTTTGCAGCTCCATCCGGGAAATGCAGCTATCTTTCTCGGTAGAGGCCGGGTGCATTTGTTCGCGGGCGCATTGGATAGCGCTATTGCCGATTTCAAGACTGCGACGCGACTTCGCCCGAACAACCCGTATCCGATCATTTGGGCGCATATCGCGCGTGTGCACAAGGGTGAAGACGATCGAGAAGAGTTCGCCGAGGCCGCCAAAAATGTACCGCGCAATGAGTGGCCTTTCGTGGTCCTCGGCCTTTACCTTGGAACTGAGAAAACGGAATCCGCAAGAGCGGCGGCTCTTCAGGGCAATCCCGCTGATAAGATAAAGCGGGACTGCGAAGCCCGGTTTTTCACCGGCGAATTCGCGCTTCACAACGGTGAGCGAGATCAAGCCCGTGAAATCTTGCAGCAACTGATCTCTACTTGTGGACCGGAGGAAGTTGTTCACGCCGCAGCAATCGCGGAATTGAAACTGTTGCCTCCAAAGTGAATTCGACGTCTGTGACGAGCGGTCTATTAAGCAACAGATTTCTAAAAAAATAAGCCTTTTAGGCAGATTGCGCCCCGTCGAGGGGCCCATCTGCCTGAGTGAGATTCAGTCTTTAGCGGTCTTGATCATAAGTTCTGATGCCGGGCAATTCACTCCTAGAGAAGAAGCCAAGCCTAGAGTCTTGCGTAGATGGACAAGAGAGGCCTTTCCGAAATGCGGTAATCGTAACAGATCGTCATCTGACGCCTCGCGTACTTGGCCGACTGTGCTTAGTCCGCCGGCGACCAGAGCGGTTCGAATCCTTTCAGGGAAACGCACCCTTTCGATTCGCGTCTCGTCAGGCAGCTCAGGAATCGGGTCCATCATATGCAATTCGTCTTCTTCGTCGCCAAATACAGGGAGCCGGCGGCGTCTCAGGATACGCGTTCAGATCGATCAGCAAGGCGTCTCCGCTACGTCGAAAACGATAGAACCTATATTCCTGTTCCTTCAACGGCGAATGAAAAGTAATAGGCGTGTCGTCGCGCCATCGGCCAGTTCTGCTTTCAAATCGCCAACAGTCAAAATTGGAATAGGCTCGCTCATGCTCTTGCCTCTTTTGCCAACTGCCCCATCGACAAGTACTCCCCGCGCGAAGCCTGAGCTAACACACAGTGGAGGACGAGTGCCGCACTGCGCAATCGTCGACGGCTGTTGAGTGGGGACGCCCATACTCCCAGACCTTGTTCGCCGGCCGCCGCCCCGTTCGTAGAGCATGCAAAAGCTTTATACTATCTGGTCGTGTTGGCGCAATAATGCAGCTCCCACGCACCGGGCGTATTCACTTACGCTGAAAAAATGCCAACAGCGCGATCATCATCCCCGCCGCGCCCAAAGGATCGATTATGGTTACCCATGGCTGCTCCGGAAAAGCGCGCTGAAGAAACATGCTGGCGAGCGTCGCAGCCAAGGAAACCGCCACCAAAAGTCCCGTAAGAAAGACGATTTTTTGACCCGAGGACACGATATGACCCTTGAAAGCCGCGAAATTGCGGAAATCTGACAATTTGCGCGCCAGGCAATCCTGGCGCGCCCGGGCACCACTGTACGAGCCTGTCTTCAAGGAACTCAAGTGTTGCCCGCGCGTATGTTCCGGACAAGCACTTTAGATGACAATTTTCAGAGGCTTAGAGCATTGCATGAGCTCATCCGAAAAAGCAGCGCCGAGTGTACCTAGTCCGGTTATCGGACAAAGCAAGCCGCGCCTTCTTGACGTCTTGGGACCTGGTCTGATCACGGGCGCGTCGGATGACGATCCCAGCGGCATCGCGACGTACAGCCAAGCGGGAGCCCAGTTTGGTTATTCTTTAAGCTGGACCATGCTGTTGACCTACCCGCTGATGGCGGCAGTCCAGATGATCAGTGCGAGGATAGGACGAACGACGGGTCGCGGTTTGGCAGGCAACCTTCGCCAGCACTATCCGAACTGGACCCTCCAAATATTTGTCGCGTTGTTGGCAACCGCTAACACCATCAACATCGGAGCGGACTTAGGCGCGATGGCAGATTCCACCAGTCTCGTGCTGGGTGGTCCAAGGACAATGTACGTGGCTGTGTACGGAATGCTTTGCATCGGTCTGCAGGTCCTTTTGCAATATACCCGCTACGTTTCCTACCTGAAGTGGCTGACGATTGCGCTTTTGTCTTACGTGGCAACCCTATTCATGGTCGATGTCCATTGGGGAGACGCGTTGAGCCAGTTCGTGATGCCCTCGCTTTCTTGGAAGACAGAATACATTCAAACCATTGTGGCGGTATTCGGCACCACGATCAGCCCCTATTTGCTGTTCTGGCAGGCGTCCCAGGAGGCGGAGGACATCCGGGCTGTCCCGGAACGACAGGTTCTCAAACGCGCGCCCGAGCAGGGCCCGAATGCCTTGAAGCGGATTGAACTGGACACCTTGATCGGAATGGGAGTTTCCAATTTCATTGCGCTTGCCATCATCTTGACAACCGCGGCAACGCTTAACGCTTCCGGCGTGACGGACATTGAAACCTCAGCTCAGGCTGCCGAGGCGCTGCGTCCAATCGCCGGCAACTACGCCGCTACGATCTTCGCATTGGGCGTTCTAGGCACGGGCCTTCTGGCGATACCGGTCCTGGCTGGCTCGGCCGCTTACGCGGTCGGCGAATCCCGTAAGTGGCCGATTGGCCTTGCGCGCCAGCCCAAGGAGGCAAAAGCGTTTTATGGCACCATTGTCGTGGCAACGGCCGTGGGCGTCCTTTTAAATTTTACGTCTATTAATCCCATCAAGGCCCTGTTCTGGTGCGCCGTTATTAATGGTCTTGTAGCCGTCCCGGTGATGGCGCTGATGATGTCCATGGCGGGAAACGCCAAGATTATGGGAGACTTTACCATCGGCGGTTGGCTGAAGGGTCTTGGCTGGACGGCTACTGCGACGATGGCCGTGGCTGCTGTGGCAATGGGAACCATTTTTCTTATTTAATTTGATCGATGTGGATCACGATCAGTTGAGCGACGGCGGACAACGCGGCAAGCAGAATTGCCTCGTCCCATTCGGAGAGACGTTCGCCCAAGCGCCGCCCGCGTCCGACGGCAACACCTATCTGTGCAAGCGAGAACAACCCGCTAAACCCTGCCAGATAACGAAAAAATTGCGCTACTGTCCCGTCCGTACTTGCGGAAAGCGCCGCCGCTAGAGCCGTGGTGAAGGCAACTTCCCATCCCACCTTTGTAAGCCAGCCTCGGAGTTCGTCTGCAGGCAATGGTTACCTCCTTAAAAGTGAGGAGCGGTCGGTCGCTTAGCCTCGTCAACGCATTTCAGTCTGGCAGAGGAACAAAAGCCTGCCAAAAAACGCCAGTTGCGTCAGATCCTCAGAAACGCAGTACCAAAGAATCCTGCATCAAGCACCATCGCGAAGATTTCAACCATGATCACCGGGACGAGCGTGCCATCGCATCAAGATCGCCGCAACACCTCGGCCACAATGCCGATTGATGACTACTCGCGTTCTCCCGGCATCGGCGAGAAAACCTGTATGCCACGGAACAAGCGGCCATGGGCTTGCTCCGTGATAACATCCCGATTCTCCAATGCCCCGCCGGTACGGAGCGGCATCTTCTGATCATCTCGGACATACGCAACCTTACGGACTGTCGCGCGTTTGATGTTCCCAACCATAGGAGTTTTATCAATGCCGGACACATCGCAAGTGAAAGAACACATGGACATCATCTCGTCAGACAAGAAAACTGTCGGACAGGTGGACCATCTGGAGGGTTCCGACAAAATCAAGCTAACGAAGAAGAGTTCGCCTGACGGGGATCATCACCACTTCATCCCGGTCACCTGGATAGATCACGTCGATCAGCACGTCCATCTTTCGAAAACGGGCTCGGAAATTACCGCTCATTGGGAGCACGAGAGCCGCAAGAGAGCGTAAAAGCCGGGCCGGCGTCTCGCCGGCCCGGTCCCTCCTGAGTTTTCCCAGCGCAATGGACGTCAGAGGCTCTGGGCTTCAGTGGGGGTCGTGGTTTAAGCTGCCCAGCGTTTAAACGGTTCGACCAACGCAATAATGCAGGGGAGTCCGATGGCGAAACGCGAGGCAGAATGTGCCGCGCAAAAACGGAAGTCGCCGGGGTTTGTTAAAGTTTTCGAGAGACGAATCTGTGAATGAGGCGTACACATTCAGGGAGAAGGCTGGGATCGCCGCAGGAGCAGTCACTTCTTTAGTCATTATCGGGTGGATCGTTGTGATCTATCTGGCGCTACTTTCATAACTAGTTATCGCCTTCGGCGAGATTGTATTACGCGATTGCATATAGCGAAAAAATGCTGGACTTAAAGCAGAAGAGCGGCGTTTCAGTGGTTGCTTCCTATGACAGCGGATAGATCTTTAAAGTGAGCAATCTTAGCGAAAGTGTGATTCATTGCGAAATTCCTCATGAACAAATTTCAAGCTCACCATGAAGATCGCGCTTTTCATTGATGGGCCAAACCTTTACGCCACGGCTCGGAACTTTGACATCTCCGGTATTGGGCCGAGCACGCGCACTAGATCGGGTTCGGCATCGCCCAGGGAGGCGGGGAGTGGCCCGAGGCGTGACAGCTGCTGGATTCAATTTGCATGAACTGAACGTCGAGCGGCAGTGCATGACCGCTCACGCGCGGCAAGCGAAGGCGTCCGCTGCATCCGATGACTACTTCGTGCGGAAGCTTCGAGATGAGGCGGCACAGGAAGCCAGAAGATGTAGGGACTTGGCTGCGAGAAGAGAGGCTGCCACTTCCGCGCCCAAGTAGCCATCAGCCCGCCACGGGGGTGAACAGCGCCGCGCCAGCATTCAGACCCTGGCAAACATTTTTGCGCCAACTATCGCGATACCGTCCGGCCAAGCTGATGCTGTGCGTACCAGTCTACGAAGCAGTAGCTAGGATCGGCGCGATTGCTCGGCTGTGCCTTGGACGTCCTGTGGTGAAGAAACCACTGCACCGTGGCCGCTCCACGCATCGGTCGCACTGCTCTAGGTAGCCGTTCTTCCAGTCCGAGATCGATTGCGCGGCAAAGGGCCACGTCGATCTTGCCAGCACGCAGCGGGGCAGGTTGTAGACTGAAACGGCAACACCGGCCGTTGCGAGCACGTCAACGCCCTCTGCCAAGTTTTCTCGGTAGTCCAGCGGGTCGATCCAGAGCACGCCGGCATTGGCAAGCGCGAAGCCTGTGTTCTCGAGACCCATCAACGCGACATGGTCCACGAAAGGAAGATTGCGGGCGAGCCAGCGGCAGGTCTCGACGATCCGAGGCGCGGTGATGGCGTGAAGGACGACCCGTATCTCGACGCGCTGGCCACGATCCTTGAGCTTCAGGACCCCAAGCACCGTCTCATCGAATGCGCCGTGGGATTGCACGACGTAGTCATGCACATGATCCACCGCCGCGTAGATCGGGATGCCCGCCGTGAGCGAGGGGTGCCGAACGTCTGCCCAAGCTGAAACCACCTCGCGCCGCGCGAAACCACGGCCGTTGGTGAGGACGTGAACCGCCGTACTTGGCAACAGGTCGCTGCATGCCTCAAGCACCCCAATGAAGCTCTGCCAATCAAGAAGAGGCTCGCCACCCGTGAACCCCAGTACCTTAGTCGCTGGATCAACAAGCGGTAGCGCGGCCTTGATCTCGTCCATGATCCAGCCGTCGTCCACGTCGCGGGGTGGCTGCGAGCACATCAAGCAGTAGTGATTGCAACGCTCAGTAACTAAGAATGAATTGTGCGTCGAGGAGCGCCTATAGAGAGTTCGATAGTGTCGCGATGAGGCGTGGAAGCCAAGAACATCCCCGTCCGCAAGGTAGTCGCACCTGCTCGGCAGCACCATTAGATCGCGCAGGGCGTTGGGGCTAACACTGGCCGCGTCCACCGCGCCGCCCACGATCACGCCGCTTGTGAAGCCAGACGCAATCGCAGCGTCAACGTCTTCGGATGTTCGGATGAGGGCTGCGTCTGCATCGTGCGGAGGAGGACCGCCGCTCGGAGAACGGGTGCGGATCACGTGCCAGCGCGACGTGTCAGAAAAGCCGCGTACGTCTGTGATTGCTCCTCGTAGCGGCAGCGGCACGGTCATGCGGTACCCCATCGGCGCAAGATCGCAGCGTCCTCGGGAGAACTGTGCAGTAGATCGATGACGGTCTCCATCACGCCCTTCTGACGTGCACAGAAGCCAGATAGCGGTTTGATGCCTACGGGATCATGCTGGGTGGCATGGTGATAGACCGGATCGGCCCCGCAGTGGCTCTCGTAGACGCAGCCGTGGCATTCGGGGGCACACTGCGACAGCGATGCTCCGACCAGCTCAATCAACTTGTCGGATGTGACGAGCGAACGGTACGTCGCATCGGCGACGTTCCCAAGCACGAACGTGTCGTCGTCCATCTCAGCCAGCATCCGCCCTTCGTCCGATGCGAACACGCGGCCGTCGTAGTTGTAGACCAGCGCCCCGAGACCAATCCCGGCGGGGCTGCGCAGGTCCACGTAGCCAGTCGGCCTATCCGTCAACATCCGCGCTAGAACAGTTGCAGTATAGAACTCGACAAATGGTGTTCCGCTGCGATTGAGATCGAGGATGTAGCGGAGGCCGTGCCTATAGAAGTCAAGCCACCGTTTCGCGTCGTACTTCTGGACTTGCTTCGTCTTGACCGCGAAGCCGTATGGCGAGAGGGGGCGCAGGAAGATGCCGTCGAGCCCGAGGGTCAGATACTCATCGATGATCTCTTCGGCACGATCCAAGCTGCGTTCGGTCGTCGTCATTAACGCCCCAACACGGTCTTTGCCAAGAACCTGTTGCGCTCTCTTGATGCCCTTGACTGCCAGCTCGTAGCTGTTTCCGCCGGGCCTGGGTCGGTTCTTGTTGTGGAGGTCGGCAGGACCGTCGAGAGATGTCGAGAGGAGTATGCTGTTGGCTTTGCAGAACGCGAGGATGTCATCGTTGAGCAGCGCCAAGTTCGACGCGATGACGAATTGAAGTTCCTTTCCAGCCCGAGGCCCTTCGATCTTGGCGGCTTCGACGATCTTCGCGATCAGCGGGAAGTTCAGGAGTGGCTCGCCACCTTGAAACTCGATCTTGATCGACGGAGCTGGGCTTTGAAGCGCTATCGCAAGGGCGCGCTGCGCGCTCTCTTCGCTCATATCGAAGCGGGAGCGGTCTGAGCTTTGGCGCGACACTTGGCAGTATGGGCATGAATGCTCGCATCGCAAGGTCACGACGAACAGGTGGAGCGCGGAGGGTTCTCGCAGGAACGCCATACGGCTCCGCAGCCGCGTCGCCAGTAGTTGCAACTGCGCTGTCTGTCCTGCTCTGGTGATGACATGCGATGCATACGCTTTCTCGTACAGCTCGTCGCCCGGAGCAAGTTGCAGTTCGACAAGCCGCTCGAACTCGTCGCCTGACAGCGAAAAAAACTCGCCGACGATGTTCGATACCAGATACCGCCCTGTACCGGTACGCTCGAACCTGAGAGGCAGTAGCTGGATCGGCGATGAGGCCGACTGAAACTCTTGAGCAGGTAAGAAACGGGCCATCGCTAAGATCGCCTCGGCGTGTCCGCCGCGAGCGCGCCAAATGCCAGCGAGAGAATGAGATTGCGAACTGGTTCAGTCTTGGCGGCCAGACGCTCGCGCAGGCACTCGTCGGTGACAAGATCGATGAACCGGTGCCGAAGCGCGTCTGGGTCCGACCCAGCAGCGGTTGTCGTCAGCCGACAGATGAACCTCGATCCAATCTTCTCGATCTGGCAGCTCGCTGTCCCGATCATGCGGTATGCAGCCGCATTCAAAGCATCCAATGAATGGACTGCCTCGTCGAACTCAACGCTGATCGTTTCCATCAACGACTGGAGTGGTGTGAGTGGTGTGAGTGGTGTGAGTGGTGGTGCTGGGCAATGACCGTGCCGTGCGCATCACGCATGACAGTCAGGCTAAGGAGCTCCGTCCCCGCATTGAATAAGACATTGGGCTGCCCCTCGGGGGCCGCGTTTGTCGAATCCGCCTGTGGCGAATTCGGCTGCGGAGCGCCTTCCGTGGCGCCTATAGCGGCAGGTAAGCCGCCCAATGACGCAAGCGCAGCGGCAATCGGCAGAATGACGACAGACTTCTTTTTCATTGTTTAACCCCCTTAATCCAGACTACACGAGAAGGTTGTGCAGTGTCAACCGCACACAACGGCCGGCCTGGTGCGAGAAGGCGGTTAACGGCTCGGTCCAACATAATGGTGGAAGCGCGGCCATGACTGTCATCGACAATGCATCGAGCAGTGCCTGTTGCCGGTGAGTTACGCCACCAACGCCTGAAGAGGGTGCGTTTAACGGGCCCTCCATTTGGTCCGCAAAGCCGGCCGGTCTCGCAATTCGATCGACCTTATCACCTCCGACGATCCATTCGCTCGAACGACTCCGCGAGAAGATTCCGCTATGTGATTCCGATCACATCGCTCGATAGCGAACACGTTTACCTCTGATTTTATGGCAGCGCGATGGTCGCCCTGCCCAATCGAGGAGACGACCATGATGAAGATCAAGAAACTCGCTGCTATCGCGGCTATCGCATTCGCTGCCAGCTCCCTGTCCGTCACTGGATCTGCGCTTGCAGGCGGGCACGGTGGTGGCCACGGTGGGGGTCACAGTGGCGGACACGGGGGCGGCCACGGGGGAGGTCACGGTGGCGGCCACGGTGGCGGACACGGTGGGCATGGTGGAGGTCACGGTCATCAAAGCTTTGGCGGCCACCACTTTGTCGGCTTCGGTCACGGTCATGGCGGTTGCTGGAGAATAACGCCGTACGGCCCCGTCAACGTCTGCTCGTCCCATTAAGTTGCGAGCGAAGAGCTCGCCCCTCAAGACGGAGTGAGCTCTTTTCGCAAAACCGATACAAGTTGGCGCAGATTAGAATTCTTTCTTCTTGGCTCTCGCACAGTTCTCTGCTCCGAGAAGACAACTGCGTCGCTGGGGAATCGGTGGTTGTGCTTTCTGACAATTGCTGACCGCTCTAGGCTGTTCAGGCGCGACGTGCGCGGACTATGGCAATGCGGCCTACCGTTTCAGAGTAAGTCGCCACACGACGTATTCCTACGAAACCTGCCTGTTTAATGAAGTTTACCCAAGTGCCGTCCGCATGATTCTGCGCGGAATCAAAGCCGAACAAGTAACCGGTTCCACGCAATGCGTAGATCTCTCCCGGTCGAAGAGGCTGGTCGAAATCAGCAACATATAACGTACCGCCATGCCTCAATACGCGCTTGATTTCTTTTAAAAGCGCAAGTTTCTTGTCGCCTGACAAGGGATGAAGCGCGAGGGAGCAGATTACTTTGTCGAATGAGCCAGCATGGCAGTCAATGCCGAATGATTGCCCTGCAGACGCTCAAGATTATTCACCTTTTCGATATCAATTCCGTTTGGTTCTGCGGGCCGCAAGGCGAAAAAATGTGTTGGAGGATATGAACGTGCAATTATCCGAATTGCGCTGCAGCCCTCTGCGCTTATTTCCAGGATTCGCTCTCCAGGTTCCGGCGAGGCTTCTTGGAGAAGCGGCTCCCACCAACTTCCCATGCGTATCGTCTGTCGATAGCCCCACTTGTAAATGCCCGTGAGAAAGCGCGCTAGAAGCGAGCGAGGGATTGAGGTCACGCGCATGGAAGCGCTCGCAGGCGCCGATGAAACGGATTGCGCGCAAATAGCAAGCAACCTCCTTCAATGCGTGTTCACTAAAATGTCTCAGCGGGCGAGTGCCCGCCGTCAGAAGCGACGTTGGCGACCCGGCATTTAAGTTGAAGCGCCGATCCTACGCGGTCTGCTCAAAACACCACTATTCTGCTTATTTTACTGCATTTGCAATGGCCATTTGGAAGGGCGGATGGTTCAGCGTGCAACTACGTGCAAACAAGCTTTGGGGCCGGCTCCAACATCATCCCCGATCTGCACGCGCTTGCCCCAGGTGCCACCTCTACGGCTCTTCCAGATGCGATTCTCAGTTGCGTCGAGTTGGTCATGGGTCGACGATCTGATACGCGCGAGAAGTCCATTCGAAAACCCTCGCGCAACCGAGATTAGTCTAATGGGACGATTCGCGGACATGGATCCGCCTCTATAGGCCGGACCGATGACCGCACCTCGACCAACAAATTCTCAGGACGTCGAATAGTTCCCACATGGAAATAGTTGCTACATGCGGACGGCATCCACCGATGCACAGGTGTAGGCTCTTCCTAGTTCTGATCGGTTCGGCTTGCTTCGGCGTGATCTGAAAGAAGGTTGCAGAGGCTTGCGTAGGATTCCGAGATGTGGTCGCGTTCTCGGTGGGACTCGCGATGGGTAACAAGGAGCCTCGATCTGAAGTGGCGGAAGATCGAGGTGATCGAAAACGAACGGCGCTGATGAAATGAAATCCGGCGACTGATCGTCAAGAATCGACCGTTGGGGTCAGACTTCCCATTCAAGGACGTCTCGATGAGCCTCGCCCGGTTGGTTTTACCGCCTTTGCCTCCGCCGCGCTCGCGGTCGGGGCTTCACCGGACGCGCAACTGCATTCCGCTGGTGCGCCGCATTTTGGCACAGGCACGCCGGGAGGCGGCCTGGCAGCGGAGCCATCTGATGAATCACTGCGCCAATCCCGCGCCGTAGCCGCTCCAGCGGCTGCAATCTGATCGTCACACGGCTCCGGCGGAGCCGCGTCGCTACCCGCCGGTACCGCCTCCGCGCTGAAATGCCTACTCTCGCCACGCCGGCAGATCGCAGACCTTTGCAGAAGGCGCGAAGCTACCTATCTCTCTTATGGAGCTGAGGAGGATGTGATGGCGAGCAACAAAGAGCTGGAAGCCGGCCTGAAGGCTATGGCGGCTGATTTCCATCTGCCTGCTGACGGTCGGCTGAAGCTTTCTAAGTTGGTGGCCGGGCATTTGCATTGGTTCGAAGCCGCCGAGCGGCGCGGAATGGTGTGGCGAGACATGATCAGGGCATTGGCCGCGATCGGTGTGACCGACAAGCAGGGAAAGCCTTTGAGCGTCGGCACGCTCTCTTCGGCGGTCTGGCGCAAGCGTGCGGAAGCGAATGACCTAGCGAAGGCGCCGGACCGTACTGGTCGTAAGCCACGACTCGCCGCGACAAACGTCGTTACCACTCGCTCGGGATCGGCGAAGAAATCTAAACCCCAGCAGGCAGGACGGCCACAGCGAAGCACGCGCAGTGCTTCTCGGCATAATGGTGACCCGGCCCAACTCGACCTGCCGGCGGCACATCGGTCAAAGGGCAGACTGGCCGAGGTCCGCCCTCAGAACAGAGATGTGCTCGCGTTCATGGATCGCGCCCGCGCTGTTCGTCGGCGAGCGGATTAGAGCCGGTACGTCCGACCGATTGAGTCGCTCGCGAGCCGACGCAGCGCCGCCGCGCGCAGCGCCAGCCACATCAAGGGCGCCGGACGCGCTTCAAGGCCAAGCCCTGCGGCTGTTTCCAAAACTTTACCCGTCCGCCATTTTGCGGACAGGTGCTTTCATTGCCGGGCCCACTGGGCTGAGCGCTAGTTTGACGCAATGTGTCGGAGGAAGGCTTTCCTTGGATGAGGTTTAGATCGCGAGATATGAACGAAGCATCCTGCCGCGACGACAAGCTCCGTCAGTGATGGTAAGGGCCACTCGATTTAGAAGCATCAATGCGGCAGTTGCCGTTGAATGCGATGGCGCGCGATTTCGTGGCCGCGCGCGTCAACTACCGACAGTTCTGCGTCATCATAGTCCCGGTCATCCGTACCGATTTCGAAAGCGATGCGCGCGCCATAAGCCGTCGCCTGGCGTGGCGTCGCGAATTCCATTCCCTCGTCGTCTACTGACACGAAGTTGCCGTCTCGTATATGAAAGAAATAGCGTCTCGGCATCGTCGCCCTTCTTGAGCCTGCTGTAACATCTGTTCGCGCGCACGTGGTGTAAGATGACAACTTGGGAGTCAAATTTCCAGCCAACTGAACGGCCGATAGGGCTGCTATGCAACTGTCCAATCTGACAGGATTGTTTGTTGCGGGGTCGGCAGACAGCATCCGCTCCAGAGGTGCAGTCAATCGCGTCCGGATACGCGGGGGTCTTAAAGGCAATGGCATAGACGGTGGAGTTGGCGCTTGTACGATCAAGCTTGCCTGCCCCACATTGCGCGCGATACGCGTCAGGCGTCCTCGGGCGCTTCTCTCGTTGTCTGGACGCGCTGCATAGGATGTACCGGAAGGCCATCGGCTGGTCCCTTCTGGTGTTCTCTGACCGGTATCCACCGCGTTTCGTTTGTTCCTCGTACACGGACGCGCCGCCAATGCGGCTTCACCGTGATCCGCTTATCAAGCCGCCAGGGTCGCCGTTCGCCACCTGGTTCTGGGTTGCCCAGTCCCTCGTTCCGCGGTCGTAATCGCACAATCCTGAACAGGGAAAAACGGTCTGCTACGTCGCGCGCCCGACCGGGAATTCGCCGCTCATGATTTGCGGCCATGTACGGCACGTCTTCTGCGATTGTTTGCGCAGGATCCCGTGCATGCTCCAGCACGAGATATCCCAGCCGCTCTGCTTCATCTTGAAAACGCTCCTTGGTCCAGTCAGCTTGTTCAAGAAATTCATCGAATGTTGGCATCGCCGTTTCGACGGGAGACCCCCATTCTCGCCGCACATTGTCAACGAGGAACTGAGAGTGGTCATCAGTCCACAGCGCATGCCGCCAACCATACTCTCTCCTGGGCGCTACAACAGCGCAGTAAGACAAGTTCTCCTGCGGTTGTTGGCCCAAATTCAGAATTTCCCGCTCGGTTACAGTCGGCTGAACGAAAATCGCTCGTAGCTCTGCCACCCTACCAATCGGTATGACTCCGCCTGGCACGTCGATATAGGTGGCCCAACCAGGACCTACCATCTCCCGCGTGCGGCTCACCGACGCAGGCGTGAGTTCGACGTCTTCCAAGAGCTCAGCGAGCTCGCCTGTTACTTGATAGGCACGAACAATCGCCTCGCTCTTAGGGGCAACAAAGAAAGGCGCAAACATAGACATGAAAGCGATCGGCAAAGGGACGCCTTCGTGGCGTTGTTGAAAGGAGAGACTGGCACCCAGAGCGTCCAAAGCAGCCTCCCGTGCAGCCAGTCCATCGCTACGACAGTACTCATCTCTCCGTCGCCCCAGTTCCGTCAGTTGCTGAATGCGCCTGAAGCGCATTCCTTTGCACCATTCGTGAACCAAGTCTGCATTTGAATTCTCGTGATTTCTGCAACATCATCTGGCGAGCAAAGGTTGCCAACGAGTTTCGCACGGGCCGACGGATGCGAAGCTGGTAAACACAACCTGACGCTTGCTGGCGCAAATTGTTAGAACGCCGTGCTGTCGGGCGCTGATGCCCTGTTCGCGAGGTGACCGAATCGCGGAATCTACCCGATCGTTGGGCCGCGCGATCTCGAAACGTTAACGAGGTCCCAAGGTGCTGAAATCGTAGGGTTCCGCGCAGATGCAGGTTCGCTTGAACGAGCCATGCCGGACGGTCGAGGCCGAGCATCGTGTCAAAAGCTCCCCATTTAATCTCACCTCAATGAGCGAGTTGTCTCAGGCTGGAACTTAGCTTGGCCGCGGATTAAAGACGTTCGGAACAGGGCCTCGCCCGGCGATACCGGGCGAGGCGTGACGAGTAGCGTCTAGTCGGCGCTCTTGCGCGGCCGCGACCAGAGCAGCGTGTAACCTTCGCCGCCTTCGTCATCGAAGAGGTTCGCGTAGATCGGCGAATTGAACGAGGGATCGTCGAGCTTGAGCGAGAGGTAGTCGCGGCCTTCCTCAGAGCGCTTCGACCACGCTGCACCTATTTCCGCTCGGCGGACGTACACGCGGTGGCTCGGAGCATTGTCGTTGGAGCGATTGGTCTCGGCGACGATGCGGACGCCCTTGGCTTGCAGGCTCAATGTGACGATCTCACCCTGAAAATCGTTACCGACCTTCTTGAACGAACCGATGGTAGCCATATCAAGTTTCCTTGCGTTGTTTCGGACCGCGACCACCGCGGCCTCGATGGCGATGACCAGGCCGAATGACGATCGGCGCCGCACCCGCTTGCGGGCCGAAGCACCGCGGAGGACGCCATGTCTGAGACTTTCTTGTCTCGCGAGGAATGGGCTCAGCCCAGGGGAAGAAAGTCGCAAGATTGGCGTTGCGGCTCAGACGGTCGAGGCGCAGCCGGTCTTCGGCCAGATCAAGCCATCAAAGAGGCGAGGTATTCGCGTGCTGAACAACATTGAGAGGAGACGTGATTGCCATCGGTCGTACGATACAAGAGGACGGTTCGTTTTCAGGTGGGAAAAGAAAGAGCACGTGCAGAAATGGGCGAATCATTTGCCGAACACAAGCGCACCTGCAAGCAGGCTCCGATCTAGCACGTAGCGCGCCGAAGCGTTGGGCATGATGGTTACGAAGTGCTGGGAGGAATGCTCGCCTATCGGATCGACCGGACATCACTGCGCGTAATGACCGAAGCAACAATCGATGCGGAGGCGAAGGTTCCACGCTGCTTTGGTCGCAGCCGCGAACGCAATCGAAGATTCGTTCGAGCCCGCTCCGGTGTCGACGGGCGCATTCTGTGGAGACAGCAATCGGCAATCGCACGGTGACGTCAATGCAGGCCGGCTGGATGCAGACGGAGGTCGCGTGTGGTGGCGATAGTGGGCACAAAACGCGCGCTGATTTTCTCGGAGCGTCCTTGTAGTAGCAGCACGGCATGAGGCGCGAGACCCGATCGCGGCGCTATGCGCCGCTGTCGCCAAATTTCCAGACCGGAATTCCCATGCGCCTCGCCTTGTCGGCGAGGTTGTCCTGAATTCCCGTTCCCGGGAACACGATGACGCCGATCGGCATCATGGTCAGCATGAGGTCGTTGCGCTTGAATGGTGCGGACTTGGCGTGCTTCGACCAATCCGGCTTGAATGCGACCTGCGGTACCTTGCGGTTCGTCGCCCATTTTGCGGCGATCAGTTCGGCGCCCTTCGGGGAGCCTCCATGCAACAGGACCATGTCGCTGTGCTTGGCGTGAACCTTGTCGAGGCGATCCCAGATCAGGTGGTGGTCATCGAAGTCGAGGCCCCCGGTCAGTGCGACCTTGGGCCCGACCGGAACAAGCACCTCTGTCTCGGCGCGACGCTTTGCGGCGAGAAAGTCTCTGGAGTCGATCACGGCCGAAGTGACCGAGCGATGGTCGACAAGCGACCCGGAACGGGGACGCCAGAGCGAACCGGTGTGGGTTTCGAATTGTACGATGGCCTGCTCGCGAAACAGCTCCATGCAATTGCGGCGTTCGATCAACGAAAGTCCTTCCGTGATGAGCCGCTCCAGTTCGACCGACCGCACCTCAGAGCCATCCTGCTCGTGTTGGCTCCTGCGTTGAGCTTGCTCGTTGTCGTCGAGCTGGCGCTCAATTCGGCCTGCGGCTCGATGGAACAGATTGACCGTCGACCAGAGCAGGTCTTCCAGGTCCGGCTCGATGCGGCTGTCGCTCAGGGTTGCCACGAAGGCATCGAAGATGTCGGCAACGGCCGCTGTGATCGTCTTGGCTTCGGGAAGCGGCCTCGGATCAGGGTCGTCGTTGAACGGTCGATAGCCGTAGAGTTGTAATTCGGTCAGAACGTGATGAAGCGGTGATGAGCCGTGCTGCGGTTCGAATTGGGCGTCGTCACGATCGGTCATGGGATGAGGTCCTCCGTGGATCGGCCGCGACCATCGCGGCCTTCGTGGCGATCACCCAGGCGGCGGGCGGGCCGGACCAGAACCCGAAGCAACGCGGAGGGCCGCAGCGACAGCGGAGGATGGCAGGGGCGCGGCTATTTTGCTTCGCGATGCAAAGGCGGATTGACCGATCGCTGTTGATCTGCGCGGTGACCACCGCCGGCGGAAAATAGCCGCGATCCGGCCATTGCCGGTCCGGCCCGCTTGCCGTCCGATCGCCCTCTAGAAGGCCGGGCGCGGCTACCTCCGACGAGATGGCCTCGTCCTCATCGGGCTGTCGACTTCGATTGCAGGCGATTATGCCGTGGTCGCGACCGCTGACGGCAAGAAGCGGATGACATCCGCTGGGACGAGCTGAATACGCAGAGCTGCCCGGAGCTCATCGACGCCGAAGCTGCGCAGATCCTCGTTGAAATCGTCAAGCCGGGACGATAGTGGGATCGCCTCGATCCCGGCGGCTCTAGCACGCTGCACCAACGCGGTTGCGGCCACCGCTCCGGCAGCATCTGCATCACGGGCGATGTAAAGCCGGCGCAGGTTCGATGGAAGCAGCATGGCCGCGAGATGGTTGGCCGATAGGGCGGATGCCACTGGCAAGGTCGGCATAGCACAGCGCAATGAGAGCATGGTTTCGATGCCCTCACCGGCGGCGATGACATCATGGGGTATGCCAAATCGGACTGCGTTGCCGAGCAAGGGGCCCATCGCCCGGCGCGGCGTGTCGATCGGCGCCTTGCTCCGACCCGAAGGATCGAGCCAGGTGCGGTGGATGCCGGTGATGGCGCCATCAAGCGTCGTGACAGCGGCGATCACGGCCGGCCAAGTCTCCGTTGGCAAGTGCTGATCCGGCCTGTAGTAGCAGCGCGGATGGAAGCGAAGGCTTGACGTCTCATGCAAGGCCGAAATGCCGCGGGTCCCGAGATATGTTTCGGCGAGCGTGCCATGAATGGGTTTTGACATGGCAAACAGCCGCCGTGCCGATTCCGGTGAACCGATAGGCGCGGACGAGAGCTGCGATTTTGATTCCGGCTCAAGCTCGAGCTGCGGCAGGCTGAGAAAACGCCGCGCCTCGGCAAGGACATCGCGGAACTCAGCAAAGCCGCAGCTTTCCCTGATGACGTCGAGCAGATCGCCGTATTCAGCGGTCGCGGCATCGGTCCACTTGCCGGCCGCTCCCCGACCCCCATGACGTGGGCGAAGCCGAACGAACATGGACCGGCCAGGCGCGTTGCGAACATCGCCGACGATCCAATAGCGGCCAACGCGCCGGCCATTGGAAAGATACTGCCGGCAGACGAGTTCGGCCCGCTCGGCGAGCCGTCGGGCGAGATCGGATACTTGGGCTGACATAACCATTCCCAGCAAAAAGAAGGCCCGCCAGTGACGGCGAGCCTTCGAGATCGAGCTTCTGCTTGCTTATTCGGCCGCGACAAGCGGCTCGTCGGCGAGAACTGCATCTTCGAGCGGATGCTCTACATCGGGCATGGCCGCTTCGCATTCGCTTACTGGCGCGTTCTCCCCCGAAGCGGACGGCGAGATTGGGCCAGATTCAGACGCCGGTGATGTTGCGCCGCAAGACTGACCAGGCGTGCGCAGCGGCTCCGGAAGCCAGCCTGAGCCGGCGAGGACTTCTTGCGCCCCCTCAGCCATCTCGCCCTTCTTCAGGTGCTCGATGCGCTGAGCTGCGGTGTCTCCCTTGGCCTCGCGGACGGCCTGCAGGATGCGCGCCTTGGTCACCCGCCCGAGATAGTTGTCGACGGTCGGCGACCAGCCAGCGGCGGCAACATCGAGCCCGATTGCCTCGGCGAGGCGGTCGGCATGGCCCAGCGCACGCGGACGCCGATTCCAGGGCTCGTACACCGCATTGACGCTGAGCGCGATGCAATGCGCGAACAGGGCATCGCGACTGTCCCGATCGAAGGTGGAGAGCACATCCCAGAGCTCGGCTGATTCACGCGGCAACTGCTCCGACCACTGTCGGTGCCTCTCGTCGACGGCCTTGGCGATAGCGGTATCGCCGACGCCGGGCGCCTGGCTGCCGAAGACGACGCTCTTGGCGTCGATGTCGAGGCAGGACTCGGGTGTGTAGCGGTAGAACAGTTTCAGGCAAAGCGCGTGCAGCGCCGCCAGGAACGCAACGTCCGGGTCTTGAGCAAGCGCGTCGCGCAAGGCCAGCGTGCGAAAGGCCGTGAGCTCGATCATCAAGCGATCCGGGATCGGCTTGATGCCTTCCTCATGCTCGGGCTCCTCGGTCGCTACCAAGGTACCCGTCGGCGCCTCGGCGGCATCTCCCAAAGCGGAGGTCGGCGCCGTCGTGCCGCGCTGCTCTGAGTCCGCTCCCGATTCGGGCTCCGGAATTGCCGGCTCATCCTCGGGGCGGACATAGCCGCGCTCGATCCGCAGCGC
>Ga0310345_10002358_pt1 | contig 19215 bp, 15 predicted proteins | sample HC15DNA20500_MG_FD_204667 | JGI IMG/M metagenome (GOLD analysis project Ga0310345, IMG submission 204667) | Marine microbial communities from station ALOHA, North Pacific Subtropical Gyre - HC15-DNA-20-500_MG | ecosystem: Environmental > Aquatic > Marine > Oceanic | place: Pacific Ocean: North...
TTATCAGCAATAGTTGCAGCAGCATCAGCGGAAGAACAATTGACATAAAGTTGAGTTGAAGAAAGTGCTTTTTTGTCGTTAATAGCGTATAATTTACCAGTTACAACATTAATATCTTCAGTAGAAGTCCATGAAGGAGAACCTTGGGTAGTTCCGTCTTTATCCCAAGTGAAGGATGCGTAAGCAGAGGCACCAATTTTAAGATCAAGACCACCGCCATTTGCGTTAGTGGTAGATGGAGAAGCGATAGAGTTAAGTTCGATGTTTTTGTCATCAGAAGTAATGGTTGCAGTATCAAGAGTTGTAGTAGTACCGACAACAGTTAAGTTACCGTTAACAGTAAAGTTACCGTTATTAGTAGTAGCTCCTCTAGAAACAAGAGTTCCATTAACATCGAGGTTATTAACGTAGACGGTTTTAGCACCAGTAGCACCACCGACATATCCTTTGGTAAGGTAGATATCAGAATCAACATCAACACCAATTTTGATGTCGGATCCGGCTGCGGAATCAATATTAATAGTAGTTCCAGCGGAGAGATCAAAAGCACCAGCGCAATCAATATCAATACCACCAGCAGTTGCGTTAATATCAATAGCATCAGCACCAGTACCCGCACAAGAAATATTGACTTTTTGGGCACCACCACCAGCAGCAGTAATAGAGAAGTTGGAAGCAGCAGCAGTAGTAGAAAGAGAGACACCAGCTTGGCCGATAACGGTAGCAGCACCTCCAGTAGAAAGAAGATTGAATCCTCCAGTTCCACAATCCATATCAATACCACCAGCAGCGTTGGCTGCATCAATGACAACAGCGGTTGCAGCAGCTTGATTGGAAGTGACGGAGTATTGTGCGGTAACAGTTCTTGCAGAAGAAGAAGAGTTAGTAATAGTTTCAGCACCAGTCATGGTAGTGGCGGTGGTAAGAGTTGTGGTAGATACAACGGCACCAGTAGTGTTAGTGTTAATACCTCCAGTTCCAGCATCAATATCAATACCACCAGCGGTGTTAGATGCGTTAATAACAACAGCAGTTGCTGCGTTAAGATCGGAGTTAAGTTCAATTTTTTTAGCAACATTAAAGAGGACACCAGAAGCACCATTAACAGTGACAGTTTGGTTACCAGTTACAGTTTTTGCATCATTACCGACAATAACTTCAGTGTTATTGACACCAACATCAAGGGTTCTGTTTTTGTTGACATTGACATCTAGACCACCAGCGGAAGCGGTAATTTCGAGAGCATTAGCGGTAGAAGTACCAGTGGAGGAAAGAATAAGGGAAGAATCAGTTGCTCCGGTAAGAGAAACAGTTAAATCTTGAGCGGCACCAGCAGATGCAAGGGTGATGGTAGAAGTTGCTCCAGCACCAGAAAGGTTGGTACCTGCGGTAGAAACGAGATCAATTCCACCAGTTCCTGCGGTAACATCAATACCACCTCCAGTTCCGGAAGCTTTGATGATAATAGCATCAGCATTGGTATCAGCGGAATCAACATTAATTTTTTTAGCAACATCAACTATATAACCAGTAGTACCATTAACAGTAACGGTTTGGTTACTAGTATAAACTTCAGTAGAAGCTCCTGTACAAGCAAGGGCTCTTGCTGCAGTAACAGTGAGGGATTCAGCTCCAGTAACAGTTGTAGTTCTTCCTGCTTTGTATTGTTCAGTGGTTGCTCCGGTAATAACGGTAGATTGAGTACCTGTAACAGTATCAGTGTTAGTACCACCAACATTAAGAGTTCTATTTGCATTGACATTAACATCCATACCACCAGCGGAAGCGGTAATTTCAATAGCATTAGCTGCGGAAGTACCGGAAGAAGCAATAATGACGGAAGAGTCAGTTGCTCCGGTAACAGCGAGGGTTAAATCTTGGGATCCTGCGGTAGATGCAACACTGAAGTTACATGCAGCACCAGAAGCATCAATTGCGATGGAACCATTAGTAGCATCAAGGTCGAAACCTCCAGTACCAACATTAACATCAGCGAAAACTGCGTTTGCTTCAAGTTCAACAGTAGTAGTGTTACCAATTGTGATTTTACTTCTAGCACCTCCAGTACCAACATTGATTGCCCCAGCAACGTTATCAGCACCAACAGAAATATTACCTGCGGAGGAATCAATAGTAACATGGGATGATACATTAGTATCATAAGTACCAGTGACAGTTACAGTTGCGTTAGCATCTGCGGTAATAGCGGTATAACCGTTAGAGGTGATAGTGAAATTACCAACACCTGCAGCTGCACCGAAACCGGATTCAAGAGTGACATCAGTTGTAGAGTTAAGATCAGTTGCTCCAGTGACTGCGAAATCTAAACCGGCTCCTGCAACAATATCCATGTTATTTGCTGCGGTTAGAGCAATAGTAGTACCAGCATCAATATCTAAACATTGATTGGTAGAATTGATAATAATACCGACTGGATTTTTTGCGGCAACTTCATCATTATAAAGTCTTCTAGCAAGGATATCCTTGGTAGTTACTGTACCATAGTTTGAAAGATCTGACATTTTTTATTTGTTATACATATAAAGAAGAAATTATTTTCTAGCAAGTATTTAAATATTAGAAATAAAAATTAAAAAAAGTATAGTCCTTAATAAACGCAGTATCATTAACAAATCTATTTATAGAATTTTAAAAATAAGAGTATAAATTATCTATAATAAATTTTTTTTTTTTTTATTTATATTTTCAGTCATATAATTGTTAAATTAATTAAAAAAATTGACTTTACTATAACAAAAGTTCTTTGTTAATTACTTAACAAAAAAGTGTAATATAATATTATGTATATAATTTGAATTATAATGTTGGAATCGATATATAAACTGATTTATAATTTCCTATTCTATACTCAATATGATAATGTTGAAAATAGAAGAAAAATAAAATATCCAAATCCTGTTAAAAAATATACCAAAATATCGTTTAAAGAAGATTATATAATCAATGAAAATAATATAAAACTATATTATCAAAATTTTTATCCAAAAAATAATATTATAATTGGGAAAATATTTTTTCTACATGGATATGCATCAAATAACGCATATTGGGCTAAAGATTATGGGATTAAACTAGCAAGAATCGGTTACTCTGTATATATGTTAGATGGAAAAGGACATGGAAAGTCTGATGGACTATGGGGTTATATTGAAGATTATTCTCGTTTAGTAGACGATCAATATCATTTTATTAAATCAATAACTGATTATTCTGATGTTAAAACTATTCTTTGGGGAGATTCCATGGGAGGTGCAACTGCTATTAAATTAATGTTAAAAGATCCTAATATTTCTTCTGGTACTATTTTGATAGCACCAATGATTAAAATTGCTGATGATGCCAAACCCAGTAAATCATTGGAAAATTTATTTATATGGTTATCAGATTATCTACCAACATGGCCAATTTTACCACATAATACTTATCCACATAGTGGATTTCATCCTTTAGTTTCTAGAGACTTTATTTATAATAATCCTTTATGTTATAATAAAAAACCAAGACTTGGAACAGCAATTCAATTGTATAATGTATCTTGTGAAATTGAACAATTATTACATACAATATCCTTTCCATTTTTGGTAATACATGGTAAAAATGATAAATTAACTGATTGGCAACATAGTAAAATATTATATGATAAAGCAATTAGTGAAGACAAAGAACTTATTATATATGAAGACTGTTACCATTGTTTACTAGAAGGACCATATAAAGACATTATATATGAAGATATATATAAATGGCTTAAAATAAGAATATAATAAAATTGATTATTAATTATTTATTTTAATTTAAAATTTATTTAAATGAAGAAAAATAATTCTAGAAGCCAAAAATTAAGCAATATTGTTAAAACTTTATATGATCAAAATCCAAATAAACAATTTACAGAAATTTTTCTATTATTTAAACAATTAAATATAAAGTTTGATAATAATATTTTTAATCTATTTCTGATTAATTCTAGAAATATTAATGATATTAATGATATAGTTACTTTTTGTAACACATATTCAATTACATTTAATGAATCTATGTATGCTACAATTATTAAAAGTTATTGTTCATACTTGGAAATTATTAACTCTGAAAAATTCTTAATGAAAATGAAACAAAATAAAATTAAACTTAAACAACGAACATATACTCATTTTATGAATATGTATAATAAATTAAATGAATATGAAAAATTACTTGATATTTATGAAGAAATTCAATCCAAAAATATCAAAATGCAATTATATGATTATATTTATCTATTTGATACTTTTCTTAAAAACAAAAATTTTAAAATAATTCAAAATATATTAAAAGATTTAGAAAATAATTCTACTATCTTTAATATTAAATATCTAGAACAAATCAAAATTATTTTTACTAAAAATAATTTCAATTTTATACCTACAAAAATTTCTGATAAAGGTATCTGTTGCTTTAATAACTATAAACTTAAACGATTAGATATTTTGCCACAAGAACGAATTAGTTGTATGATGATAATTGACCTACAAATACCTGATAAAAGACTTTCACACTTTCAAAAATTTAAAAAATGGTTACATAATATTAATTCTACAAATAATATTATTATTGATGGAGCAAATGTAGGTTATTTTAATAATAGACCTGGAAAAGGTAATATTATTAATTTTTCTCAAATTGAAACTATTAAACAACAATTAGAATATCAAGATTACAATGTTGTTATTATCTTACATAAAAGACATTCAGAAAAAATGGACAAACAACAGACAAAATTATATAAATCTTGGAAGAATAATATATTTTTGACACCAATCGGAATTAATGATGATTTCTTCTGGTTATACGCATCATTATATCTATCAGCATATATTATTACAAATGATAGAATGAGAGATCATCAATTATCGATTAATCATCATAAAATGGAAATTTGGAAAAAAAAATATATTATTACATATGATTTTATCCAAAATAAATTCCAATTAAGTTTCCCTAAAATATATTCACAAACAGTCCAAAATAACAAAAATATTTGCTATATTCCCTTTATCGATGAAAACAAAACTATTACATGGTATTTTATTCAATTTAAATTAAATTAAAGAAGATGATGTTGATTTATATCGTCATCCTATGATAAGAAGATAGACTGAAAATTTTTAAATTAGGTATTTTCTACTACTAAGTTGAATCACTAGATTCAACTTTTTGTGTTATTTATATTTTTAGGATAGAAATAATATAAATTAATGACTGGAAATTACAAATTCATAATTGTATTTGATTTAGAACGATTTTTGATAGAAATTATTTTTCTTCTATTCAAAAAATCACTTTTTGATTTGCGCAATGATATTATATTCAAAATCTCATCTTCATTTAAACATTTCAAAAACTTTTCTATTAAAAATCTTAAATCTGAGATACCTTTCTTAGCATTATCACAAACTTCTTTATGAGTTGGCTTTTTATCACTATTACAATTATCTACACATTTATTTGTTACTAATCCTAAAACTAAAATATTCATTGATGAATGAGCTGCTACTACTACTTCTGGAACTGTACTCATACCTACAATATCACCACCCAAAGTACGAATTAATTTAACCTCTGTTGGTGTTTCATAACAAGGTCCTGCTACACCACAATATACACCTTGTTTTACATGAGTCATATCAGCAGAACTAGCAATTTTTAAAACCATTTTACGATAAAACTTATTATAAATATTATTCATAGCAACAAATCTTTCACCTAATTTTTCTTCATTGAAACCCATTAAAGGACTAAAACCGACCAAACCTGGTAAATATATATGATCATTGACAACTATTATATCACCTTGACAATATGATTCATTTACACCACCAGAAGAATTGGTTATTATTAAAGTTTTTACACCTAATGATTTCATTACTCTTACTGGATAGGCAACCTCTTTTGTTGAATATCCTTCATAACCATGAAAACGACCTTGCATTATTACTATATCATTATCATTATAACGCCCTAATAAAAGACGACCTTTATGCCCAGTGACTGTAGATACTGGAAAAAATGGAATATTTTTATAAGAAATTTCACCAATAATCATAAAATTTTTTACTAAATCATTTTGCCCACTTCCCAATATCATACCAATCTTAGGTAAAAATACTTTTCCTTTGATAGACTTAAAAATATACTTTTTAGAAATACGTATTTTATCTAAATAACATAAAAACGCAAATCGTCTCCTTCTTTTATATACTAAATAACCTAAATAAAGTAAAAATAAAAATGTTGAGACATAAGCACTTTTTCTTACATCTGTATTCATCAAACTATAAGGGTATCTAATTATCTTATCCATATTAAATATATATATTAACAAGTATTATTTATTTATATTAAATTGATTAGAAATGTAACTCTAAAAATTGAAACAATCACATATAATCATTCAAGCACCAGATATAAAATATATTAAATCTAATTGTAATAACTATTATTTAAAACATGAAAAATTTATTCTATCTGTATCTTTAATTTATCTGATTATTTATTTTATATTTATTTCTTTTAAAATTGATTTGTTAATTTCAATAACAAAAACACTATGGCTCAAAACATAGAAGGATATAATCAACATCCACCAATCATTATCCCCATCCAACAAAATCTACCCAGACAACCTATAAGACAAAATAAAGACGACGATAAAATATGCTTTGGAAATAAAGGAAGTTTTATATGTATTGTAATTTCTTATATACTCGCATTTATTTGCGAACAACTTACTATGGAAAATAGAATTCCTGGTATTGTTTTAGGAGTATTAGCCACAATAATTGGTTTTCCAGCACCAATCTTTATTTTATATCCAACTATTAAAACTTTTAATAACCAAAATCATCGTAGAAAAGAAGGATTCGCACAAAGAATGATTATTGGTCTGTTCTGTTATGTCGCAACAATTATTGTAGCTACAATACTAATTATGAACGCGGTTCATGAAGAAACATCCGTTCAAGGACTCGCAGTTGTTTGTTCAAGTTTACTTGGTTACGCAGGTCTTATTTTTTATATTGACCAACCAGAAATAAATGGAAATATTTAAAATAAATATTAAAATCTAAATATTATTAAAGTTTAATATAAATCATAATGAAACAATTTAGCCGTGTATTAATTAAAAATAATATTCGTTCTTTTTGTTCGAATAAACCAATAATCAAAGGAACTCATCCTGGATTATATGATGGTAGTTGGAAAGAAGGAAATGGTTATCTAATTAAATCAAGAAATCCATATACCAATGAAGAAAATGGTTCCATTAAAACTGGAACAATCCAAGATTATAGAAATATTATTAGACAAATGGATATTGCTAAAAAAGATTGGATGAATAAACCCATGCCACAAAGAGGAGAAATTGTTAGACAAATTGGAGAAGCATTACGAGAAAATAAAGAAATGTTAGCTAATATAATTACATTTGAGGCTGGAAAAATTAAAACTGAGGCTCTTGGAGAAGTTCAGGAAGCAATTGATATTTGTGATTATGCTGTTGGATTATCACGAATGAATACTGGAAGCATTATTCCATCTGAACGTTCTGATTATGAATTAATGGAAAGATATAATCCACTTAAAAAACATGTTGGTGTTATTACTGCTTTTAACTTTCCTTGTGCTGTATTTTTTTGGAATACTGCTCTTAATTTAGTTTGTGGAAATACTCAAATTTGGAAAGGTAGTGAAATCACACCATTAACATCAATTGCTTGTAATACTATTGTATCTAATATTTTAGAAAAAAATAATATTCCTGGCTCTGTATCATCATTGATTGTTGGCGAAGGTATTATTGGCGAATCCATGTCTAATGATTCTGATATTGAATTACTATCATTTACTGGTTCAACTAAAGTTGGAAATAGTGTTAATATCAATGTTGCTAAAAGATTTGGTCGTTCTATTCTTGAACTTGGTGGTAATGCTGCTTCTATTGTTACAAAACATGCTAGAATGAATCCTGCTCTAGATGCGATTACATTTGCTGCTGTTGGAACTACCGGACAAAGATGTACCACTACTCGAAGAATATACGTTCAAGAAGATATTTATGATGAATTTTTAGAAAAACTTATATCAAGATATTCTAAAATTAAAATTGGAGATCCTACTAATGATAAAACTCTTATGGGTCCTCTTATTAATAGAAATGCAATTGATTCTTATCGCAAAACAATTCTTAAAATTAAAGCTTACACACCTGATTATGGTGTTAAAATTGAATATGGTGGTAATGTATTAGATAATAATTGTGTTGAACCAACAATTGTTTCATGTCCACATGATTGTGAACTAGCAAAACACGAAGTCTTTGTTCCTATTGTTTATATTATGAAATATAAAAATTTACAAGAAGCAATCCATCTTAATAATAACGTAGAACAAGGATTAGGTTCATCCATATTTTCAGATAATTTGAATGAGGTTTCAGAATGGCTTGGACCAAATGGTTCTGATTGTGGTGTAGTTAATGTTAATACATCAACTTCTGGTGCTGAAATTGGATTAGCATTTGGAGGAAATAAAAGTACTGGATGGGGGAGACACGCCGGCTCAGATAGTTGGAAACAATATATGAGACGAGCATCTGTTGCTATGAATTATAGTAATTCTGATAAAGTTGAACTAGCACAGGGTGTTTCTTTCAGTGAAGAAAATACAGTTGAAGAAAATACAGTTGGAGAAGAGATTGTTAAAGAAGATACTGTTGAAAAAAATTCAGAAATAATACAAAATTACAATTCTCCACATTAATTTCTTGATTTTTTAAGTAAATCATATACAACAACAACTGAATTTCTAATTAATTTTCTTTCAATATCATCTGGAAGCCAAGCATTATTACCTTCTTCTTCTAAAACTTCTTGAATGGATTTTTCTAAATCATTATTATTTACTTTGAATACATCTTCAATTACTTTTTTGTATTCGGATGTAATCTCTTTTTTCATTTTAATAAAGTTTTCTTCTCTTTGTTGTTTTTCTCCGTTTAATTTTTCATCTACATTTACTGAAAGTTTCATTAATTGTTTGAAAATATTTTCCATTTTTTCTTCAGTTTTTTTATTTATATTTTCAATTTTTTCATAAATTTCTTCTTCAGATTTCATACGTTCTTGTCTTTCAATTTGGGTGAAAGAATTTAATTCAAAGAAATTGTTTTCTAATTCAGTAAATTTATCTTCTACTAATTTTAAATTGTTAAGCATTTCTGAAATTCTAGTTTCACTAATAGCAAGATTTTTTTTTAAATCCTGTAATTCCAATTCATTAGCATAACCTAAATTTGAAATTCTTTTCTCTATAAGACTATTCTTTTTACTTATTTCAATAAGTGCAGAATTATTATTATTAATTTTATTCTTGAGAGAATTAATAACACTATTAATTCTAGTAATTAATTCGTCTTGTTTTTTATTTTTTGGTGTTGAAAAACTACTACCCATAATTTATTAATACTATTAATACAGAAAATTTTTAGTATAAAGTAATATACATGTAAGTTTAATTATACTAAAATATTTATAAACACTTTAAATAGAATGAATTCTTTACTTGAAAAAATATGTAAATTTAAATTTGATAAAACATACTGTATTAGTCTTAAAAATAGAAAAGATCGTCAAAAAAATGTTATAAAGGAATGTTTAAAAATTGGTTTAGATTTCGAATTTCTATTAGTTCAAAAACATACTGATCCAGTTAGAGGTTGTTTAGAATCACACATTAAATGTATTGAAGATGCAATTAAACATAATTATGAAAATATTTTAGTCATGGAAGATGATATTTCTTTTGATATTGAGTCTATTAATAAAATTATTGAAGAAAATACTATTAAAATTCCTGATTTATTCGATATATTATATTTAGGTTATCATATTAATAATGGACATAAATATTCTAATAATATTATTAAAGCACTTTCAACTCAAACTACTCATTGTTATGTAATGAACAAAAGAGTATTTCAATTTATAATTGATACAATTGAAAAAGATTGGACTACAATTCCAGAATATTCTGAACGAACCAGATTAGAAAGACTAATTAATTGGAATATTAGAGCAATAGATTTATATTATGCTAAATGGATTAATCATAGAAGAAGCAATTCTTATGCAATATATCCTATCTTATGTTATCAATATGCTAATCATAGTGATATTGAAGGAAGAGAGATTGATTACAGAAATATTATGAAACAAAAGGCAGATACTATTTATAGGCTTCGCTCTACCAAAGGCAAAGCCTTGCTTTCAGTAGAAGTTCCTGATAAAATATTACCAAAAGTTGAACCAGTAATTGAAGAAAAAATACAAGAAAGTAATGATTTATTTAATTTTGATGTAAAAAAAACATTCATGATTAATTTAGATAGAAGAAAAGATAGATGGACTAAAATGGAAAATTTATTTAAAACTAATAATATTAATACTAGTCAAATAACTAGATTTGGAGCTGTAGATGGAAGAACATATGATTTTTCTTCATTTTTAAGATTATTTACAAATATTGATCTATCAATTATTAAAAATCCATATCCTTCACATGAATTTAAAAAAGGGGTTCTTGGATGTGCCTTATCCCATTATAAAGTATGGACTTTTATTAATGCGCATGGTAATGATGATGAAGATATATTTTTAGTTTTAGAAGATGATATTGAATTTACTGAAAATTTTAAAGAAAAATATAATAATATTAGAAATCAATTATCAAAAGATAATGATTGGGGTATTACATTTTTAGGATTTACTGACGATAAAGATATTAATGGAGATATTATGAAACATGAGGAAATTAAACAATTTTGTAAACATAAAAGATTAAATGGAGGGGGAACATTTGCTTATTTAATTAAAAAACGAGCAGCCAATAGATTAATTGAAATAGCAGATACTGATGGTATAAGACAAGCAATTGATTGGTTTATGATTGAACAATTTGATAAAGTTGTTTCTTATGTTTGTAAACCAACTATTATTAAATCTTTAGCAGCACATGATGGAAATACTGACTCTGATGTCCAAAATTTACAATCTAAAACTAATCCTGCCAGAAAACCTGATGCTGGTAAACTTATTATTGATAATATATTATATTATAAAGATGTATATCGTAATTTATTTAAATTTAATATTGATAACACAATTTCATATGTTGGGGAATTAGGGGATAATATGAAAATAAATAGAGATGTTATCTTAAATCAAGAAAAAGTTCAATTAAATTTATTAGAAAAACCAACAATTTTTATATATTGTGGAGATACAATGACTATTATGACAATTAATTTAGCAGAAACATTAGTTGAAGCATTTAATGTTATTGTATATTGTCAAAGTCCTAATGTAAGAATTAATAGTGTATTTTATCTACATTATTCAAAATTTGCTGCTTGTATTAAAGTAATTAAACCTGTTCTAATTCTTGTTACTGATTTAACATTCTTTTTATCATATTCTACAAATAATTATAAACTTATTGTGTGGGAACAAAATCCATTTAAAAGAAAACAATGGAATGGAATACCTTTACCTAATAATGGTAGAGAGTTATTATTTAATGTTTCTAAAATTATACATAAAATTGTATGTTCTTGTACATTACATAAAATCATAGCATCTAAAACTATGTTAATATCTGATAACTCTTTAAGTATAATACCTTATTTTTCCAAAGAAATTTATAATAGTTTATGTGTTAAAAAAACAAATCAATTTATGTGTTTAGATAATTTACATGATTTAGCCATTAAATTTTTCAAAAAAATCAGAGAAAAAAATAAAGATGCTAAATTAATTTTATTTAATAAAGAAATTGAGGAAACAGAAGGTATTGAAGTAAGAAAAACTGAAAGTAGAAATGAAATTTATAAAACACTATTTGAAAGTGAATACTTTATAAATTTTGAAAATTATAACGAATGTTATTACAATGTTTTAATGGCAATTAAAGCCAATACTTGTTGTATTATTAATAAAACCTTTGAAATTGAAGAAAATAAACCATGGATTATTATTGAAAAAAATTCTACTGAAAATTTTGAAAAATGTAATAAAACAGAATTACTTAAAAATATGAAAATATTTATTAAAAAATTTAATATTAAAAATACAGCACAAAAATGGGTTGAAATATTAGTTCAGTGAAGAAATTTACATAATCGATGATTATGAGTCTTATGGTATCGACATTTACCAGCATTCCATCTATAAGATTCTTTAACTATAAATTTTAAAGAAAAGCATCTTATAAATTTCTTATTTACTTTAAATTTCATATTCAAACAATAAACTTTTCTATCATCAATAAATTTAAAATTAATATAATTAATTTTAACTTCTTGATTCTTTACCATACTTTTTACCAAATGAAAGAATCTATCAGTAAATACTGGATCAGCAAATTTATCCTCATAAATATCTAAAGGAAAAGTATTTTTTAATTGTTTTGTTTGTGTTAAAAACTCTATTTGAAAAATAATTTTTTTTAATTGTTCTAGATTAATAAAATTAGTTGGATTTATAAATTCATAAATTTCAAAGGCTATGTCAGTCGGCAACCTAGTTAATTGAATGAAATTATAAACACTACTAAGAGAATAACGGTAACTAAATTCTTCTCTATTTTCCTTAGCATCCATAAACCCAGCCAGTGAAGCAGTGATAATTTTCGCATTCATTTTATTGTTGACACTTCCTATAACTTTTCTATTTTAATTTTTATATTAACAAATAACGACTAATTAATATATAAATATTTATTATATGTCTGTTGAATTATCCAATTTCCAAAATGCTTTAATGGGTTCTTTTGGTTCAACGATCGAAGTTTTACTTCAACATCCATTAATTACTTACAAAAATGCTTTACAGGCAAATAGAAAACTACAACCATGTGTTAGAAGTATTTATAAAGGCATTACTATAAATGCTCTTACCATGGGACCGTTAACAGCCGTTCAATTTGCTGGATACGGATATTTTTATAAACAATTTCAAAAACAGAATATTATTAATAATCACGAATCACGATCTATTGTTAGTTCTACTATATCAGGAATGTTATCAGGATTTATCGCAGGACCAGCAGAACTTGTTATTGTCCAACAACAAAAAACTGATAAACGATTTATGTCATTAATGAAATATATGAAAAAAAAGTATGGACCTCGTATTATCCCAAAAGGAACTTTTCCTTGTATGGGAAGAGAAGCAATATATACTGCTGGTATGTGTTCTTTAACACCGATTTTTGAAGAAAGATTACTAACTTCTTCTATTTATAAAAAAAAATCAATGAAATCATCACTCACAGCAAGCATTGGTTCTGGATTAGTTGCTGGAGCAATTTCTCATCCTTTTGATACAATTAAAACACATATACAAAATCATCCTGATGTCAATTCATTTAAAGCAATTAGAACTTTACTTCATACAGAAGGATGGAACTCTTTATTAAAAGGAAGTTTTCCTAGAAGTTTAAGAATTATTGGCACATTTTTTATAATAAATGAGTGTAATCGATTTTATATAAAAAATATCTTTCCACAATTCTAATTTTTTTGTTTTTTCCAAGATTTAGCAACTGCTGAGAATGCTTCTCTATGAGATTTCTTTGGATTCTTTTTTTTATAAAGTGGAATTTGTTTTTTCATAAATAATTGATAAGCAGATGGTTTTTTACCACCAGTTTGCTTTTTACCACCAGTTTTCTTTTTTGCTACTGTTTTCTTTTTACCTGCTTTCTTTGCTAGTTTCTTTGCTGGTTTCTTTTTTTGATTTACTTTTGTTTGATTAATTTTTAAAATTTTTGGTGGAAATTGTTGAACTACTACTTCTTTTTCTTCTTCATCGTTTTGATTGTCTTTAGAATATTGATTACTTCCTAAATGAATAACTTTTACTTGCACTTCATCATTCTCTTCTTTATCATTAAAATCGGGAATTATACCACTATTAGCATCTGGTAATCCAGCAAATTCGTCAATAATATCATTAACTTTGCCAACTGATTGTATGTCTTCTGCTCCTCCTGTAGGTAACAAGTCATCAACTTGATTGATTGATAGTTTATTTAAAATAGTTTTTAATAATTTATTATTTTCTTTTAAAAGATCTTCAATACCCATTATATATATAATTTAAATAAGAAATTTAAAACAATTTATGTTTCCTTTTTAATTTTATCTGTTTCCATTTTTTTAACTCATTAAATTCAGTAAGTGTTATTTCAAAAATCTCTTTAAATTCTACTTCAGATAAATATGTCTCTCTTTTGCTGATATCAATATCAGTTGGATAATTATTTTCATTATTTTGAATTAACATTTTATAAGGATGAATTTTTCTATCTGTCCTTTGATGATCAATACGATCTATAATTTCTTTTATTTGATTACCTAAAGGCATCTATATTTATTTAAAAGATACTAAATCTATGATTTTAACAAAATGCTATCTACTTTATACTTGTTTCTGTTGGGGGTTAATTTAAATAATTTATGAAGAGGAACATCCATATATGGAATATTCTCTGAATTTTCGTCTATAAAATAACCTAAAATACATCGCAATACTGCTGTATGTGTAATAATTAAAACTGTATCGTCTGTTCTTTCTAATTCTAAAATAAAATGTTTAATACGATCAATTATATCTCTATAAGATTCACCATAAGGATATCTAAAATTTAGTTTATCTTGTTTTCTTTTATTAGTAATATCTGGATAAATTAACTCTATCTCTTTATAAGTCATTCCATCACAAATACCAGCATCTACTTCATCTAGTAATTTTTTACTTATAACCTTATATTTCTTTAAAAATGGTTTACTTGTTTCTATTGTTCTTTTTAAAGTACTAGTAAAAATTATATCAATATTATCACCACAATTGTGAATATGTGTAAATAATTTTGTACTATATTGACGACCATTTGATGTTAATTTTGAATTACCACCAATTGTTTCCTTAACATTGTCAACACTTTGTCCATGTCGCGATAAATAAATTTTACCTGAATTAATATTAATATTCATTACAAAATTACAAACCTCAAACTTTAGATGTGTATCTATCTTTGAAATATTAAATGACCGCTGGACATCTATAATCTTCATATATGATACACACTCTTCCTCATCTATTGTTTCATAAATTTTCTCATAATGTTGAAGTCTTTTACGAAAATCATCTAGAGCAGATTTAACATCCATATTTTTATAATCATCATTATGTAATTTCATTTGTAAATTCTTTTCTATTATATCTTTTTTTGTACAAATACTTTCTAAAAATAAATAATTTATACACTTTTCCTCTAATTTATCTACTAATGCTTTACGACGAACCTTTGTTGTATTTGTAGCATCAAAGATTGAAATTGTTCGTCCTGAAGTATTTGAAGTCCATTCTATCAACTCATCTAATACTATCATTGCCAATTTCTCTCTCAATTTTCTTGGTTCATCATTTCTTGAATCAAAAAATTTATGATCATTAAAACTATTTTTAAAAAACTTACGTCGGTAATTACCTACATTAAACATTTTCGTATTATATCCAGTCCAAGTGAAATAACGTCGAATTTTATTAGAAATATAACTCTTCCCACGAGCTGGTAATCCTACCATGATTACAACTAATTTATTATGATCTTTATCCATAATCGAAACATATTCTGATTCATATTCTGATTCATTCATCACAACAATTATTTTTTAACAATATGTTAATTAATATTTAATCTTATATTATTAAATTCAATTTTAATTAAAAATTAAAATCGATATTCTAATACTTTACTACAATTTATTTGACTCTATCACTTTCTTAAGAATACAAAGAAACAAATAACATCATGGGATACGATTTGACAATCTATGATAAATCCAGTAATGTCCGTGACGAACAAGGTCAGTCTTACAACTGGAATCAATTTGTCAACAATCCTCTGCCGATCAAGAAATTCAGAGGACACACATCAGAGACTGTGGTTCAGATCTGCCTTGAATGGTTTGCCAATAACCCTCACTACCAGGCGTATTGTGCAAAGTATTGTGTAGATCCGGTAGTTCGGAAGGAACTTGTCATGCCGAAGGTTCGACACACTGATGCCATCGCAGACATAATCGTGGGATACACTAAAGACGAACCAATCGACAAAGTTATCAACGGTTATGGACACCAACATGATGATGCCGAGGAAGAGTTTGATGACGAAGAATTGGTACTCTACCGAGAGTACAGGCACATTCACGATATCAGAAGGTTCTTTAACATCGCGATGACCAACCCCGGTTGCTACTGGGATGTGGACTACGACATGGATGACTTTATTTGGTACGGAATCGCACCAATGACATTTCAAGAATATCTCAGCATGGACATTTAAGACAAGAATTTAGATTTATGTTATTTTTGGCTGAGAAGCCACGACGATGTTGGCTGAGAAGCCACAGATTTTATTTTGACTGAAAAGTCACGAACAAAAAAAGTTAATTATATTAGGGACTGGATTATTATATTCATAATTTACTAGAAATTCTTCTTTGTCTAACTGCTTCTGCTAATTTAAGAACAACTTCTATTGTTGTTTCAAAATTCATACAAGAATCTGTGATTGATTTACCATATTCTAAATTGCATGCTTTTCCAAATACTAATTTTTGTTTTCCTTCATTAATATGACTTTCCATCATTATACCAATTATAGATTTATTACCTAAAGCAATTTGGGCACTAACATTAGCACAAACTTTTGGTTGATTTCTATAATCTTTTCCTGAATTTCCATGAGAACAATCTACCATAATTTTTGGTTCGATATTAGCTTTTTTTAAAATTTCAGCTGTTTGTTTAATATAATGTGCCTCATAATTTGGACCATCTCTACCACCACGAAGAATAATATGAGTATCTTTATTACCTATTGTTTTAATAATTGCGACTAAACCTTGCTGAGTTACTCCCATAAAACTATGTGGATGACGAGCAGAAATAATGGCATTCGCAGCAATATCAATTGAACCTTTTGTACCATTTTTAAAACCAACTGGCATACTTAAACCACTTGATAATTCTCTATGAACTTGACTTTCTGTTGTTCTCGCACCAATTGCTGCCCAACTCATTACATCAGCAATATACTGAGGAGTTATTGTATCTAAACATTCATATCCACAAGGAAGACCCATATCACTAATATCTAATAATAATTTACGAGCAAGACGCATTCCATGATTAATATGACAAGTATCATTTAAATAAGGATCATTAATTAGTCCTTTCCACCCAACTGTTGTTCGCGGTTTTTCAAAATAAGTTCGCATTACAATTAAAATATCATTTTGAACTTTCTTAGATAATTCTAATAAATTTTTAGCATATTCTATTGCACTTTTTGTATCATGAATAGAACAAGGACCACAAACTAATAAAATTCGATCATCATGTCCTTCCAAAATATCAGCAATTTGAGAACGAGCTTTTTTTACTGTTACAATTGCCTGAGGAGTAATTGGAGTATCCTCCAATAAACAAGCTGGAGGAATCATTGGGATTATTTGTCTAACATTAGTATTATGTAAATTATTAATACCTGGTTCGTCGTGGGTTCGTAAAATACGCCCAACACACTTAAGATTACTATCTTCTATCGGATCCATTAAAAAGTTTATAATTAAAATTTAAGATTATATTGTTAAATCGATATAATCTTAAATTTTAAGTTCATTATCTATTTATTCAACTGTATCAATACAGTTTCACTACCATATACATATTGACCTTGTTTTACTAAAATCTCCATTTCTTCATTTCCTTTAATTGGAACTATTATATCTACTCGAGAACCAAATTTTATCATACCAATTTCATCTCCTTTTTTTACATCTTTTTTAGCAGAAATAAAAGGAATAATTGTTCTTGCTATCATACCAGCAATTTGGACTACTGATATTGTACCAACTCTAGTTTCAAAATTATGAATCATTCTTTCATTAAAAATACTTTTCTCCCATAAAAAAGCAGCACGAAATGTTCCCTTTTTATAAATTTGACTTATTAATAAGCCATTATAAGGAACATACTGAATATGAGGATCAAATATTGATAAAAATATTGAAATATAAATATTATTATCTATTTTCATAATTTTTTGAACTCTACCAAAAGAAGGAGAAACAATGACATCTTTATTTTTTTTTACTTTTATATTCGGTCTTTTAAAAAAATTATAACAAATACTAAATATTAATAGTGAAACAATTATAATATACGTATTCTTAAAATATATACCAATAATAAATATTATTGATGGAGGAATTAATGTCTTTAAACCGAATTTTACTATATAATTACGCATTATATTATACTATATTATATATTTATTATTTGATTTTAAGACTAATTTTAGTTTACAATGATTTTATCACCTTGTTTAGTTAATAAAACATTTGGATTACCATTCTTGTTAATTATTTTTAATTCTTTACCATTTAATTTAATTCTATAATAATTATTATCAATTTCAATTTCATAAGTAAGAGTTGGTTTCATTGTATAATTTATGGTTTCTTCTCTTCCCCAAACACCATTAATACAACTATTATATTTTACCCAACCTTCTCCTTTGGAACATAAATGTAATAAATCATTGTTACAGTTTTCACCTTGTTCAATTAAACTAATTCTATAATTGGTTGTTTTCTTTACTTGAACTTGAATTTTGGTAAAATTAGTAATATTCATTCTTGTATTTTTATCAGAATTAACAATTTGATTTCCAAAAATAATATCTTTAATTAATAAATTTTTAGTAATATTAATTAATTTTGCACCAATTGTTTGTGATTCTTTTTGTAAATTTTTAATAATTTTTTGTCTTCTGTTTTTTTCTTGTCTAATTTTTTCTACTTTTTCTTTTCTTTCTTCTTCTTTTCTTGCTTCTCTTGCTACTTTCTCTCTTGCTACTTCTTGTCTTGCTACTTCTTGTCTTACTTCTTCTTCTCTTGCTTTTCTTTCTGCTTCTTTTCTTGCTTCTGCTTCTCTTGTAACTTTCTCTCTTGCTACTTGTTGTTCTTTTGCTTTTCTTGCTTCTGCTTCTCTTGTAACTTTCTCTCTTGCTACTTGTTGTTCT
>Ga0310345_10002360_pt1 | contig 19213 bp, 22 predicted proteins | sample HC15DNA20500_MG_FD_204667 | JGI IMG/M metagenome (GOLD analysis project Ga0310345, IMG submission 204667) | Marine microbial communities from station ALOHA, North Pacific Subtropical Gyre - HC15-DNA-20-500_MG | ecosystem: Environmental > Aquatic > Marine > Oceanic | place: Pacific Ocean: North...
CGAATTTTGCCACTTTGCAATCTCTAATGCAAGAATGGGATCGGATTCATACGGCATGTCGATTCGAGAATCTTGTTCGCCGTATGTCGTGATAGACGAAGCATTACTGTCGTCAACAGATGTAGAACTGTTATCTTTAAGTGCAATACCCCTCACTTGCAATGTTGTGAGGTATGCCGTTACCGTACCGTTATTTACAATCTGTAGAGTTGCGGTATTTGCGGCTGTTGTCGCCACCGTCACAACGACGTCAGATGTAATCACACTGCCACTGCCATCAGAAGCAGTATTGGCAATCCAATCTGTACCAGAAACAGGTGTGGTTAGACTCGTCGTGGCAATATGTGCGCCTCTCGACGAGGTCGATGTGGATGCACCAAAGTTCACCCCGGTAATAATTTTCTCAGAGAACTCCGCGATAACAGTTATTGTACGTCCCTGTTCAAGGCCCGGTATGACTTCGGTCGATGTCAATTCCCACAATACACTTACTGATGTATCGAGCGTGCGCGGGTGGACTTGTACATACGTGTGATTGACAATATCTGATCGAGATTGACTGGCAATCATTTTCACCATGTTATTGGCGAATGTATGCTCCGATGCCCCGTAGGACAACCGTGCCGTCCGGTTCTCGAACGTAAGCTTCCCGCCCTTTGCGCTGGCCGCATCCGTGGTGCCCTTGATGTACAGATACCCCATCTCAGACATTACAACATCCGCAAGAGCCTTTAATACTGTCGTCTTATTGTCTTTAAAATTATCGAGTGAATACGCAAACGTCGAACGACCAGTATCGTAATCCGTCGCAATAGGCGGTCGTCCCACCGAATTCGACAAGATCGTTGTAATTAATTGATCAGCTCGTTTATTTGTTTGGGTTGCAGTCGCTTTCAATTTCGACCGTGCTGCCTCGTCCATCCAATCCAAAACAGTACATTTAGCGACTTGACGTTGATGCTCTCCAGCCGTAGGCTTCACTTCTGTTAATGTACCAATGAATTTAATATAGTTCGTACCGCCATAAGACAATGTGATCGAAATAAAAAGCCCAAGATTCCATCCAATCGTACCGGTACTTCTTGCATTTGTGTGACCAGGGCTGTAATACCCTCGAACTCCCCCGGAATTATTGACGCTATTATCAAGAGAGAAAGTTAACGTTCCAGTACGGCCAATTCTGTCTACAGGTCCAGTACCAATAATACCGTATTGACCTTTTACAATACTGGAGCCCAGCACAACGTCTGACGCAATATTTGTCGAAGCTGACGAAAGGCCAGAAAAATATACATTCAGCGTAATCGTTGGTGCGATGGCTGTCATTTTTATTGACTCGTAATGATCGCATCACGAATATGAATCGGCAATAACTCTATCTCTTCTCGAAGCGCTTGCAACTCAGAAACAACTTCATTACTGCCTTGGCCACTCCCCAAAGCGCCTCGAAGAGCTTCTGACATAAAGCTGACGGGTCCAATCATTTCTGGTTTTCCGCCTTCCCCACCTATCATCAAAGTAGGACGTGAAATAATTCCTCCATGCTGGAATCCCTCTGGTCCAGGACCAGGCCCACCCCCATTACCACCTGTTCTATCTACTCCAGGTATCTCGTCTACATCCCATGTAGCAGTGAATACAAAATCTGTATCAAAATCGGGAACAACAATATCTCTGAATGCTTGAGTAGCATGAGTCGAAAGATCAGTGAACTCGCCTTCCATTCCACTCGTTTCGGAGTCTACATTAATGCCCATCTCTTGCATTTCATTAGCAGCTTCATTCTTCATTAATTCAAAATTAGTGGCACTGTTTTCTCTTACGCCATCCATGTCGCTATTGATTTCGCCCGATTCTTCTCTTGCTACATCACTTAAGTGTTGGATCGAGGCTGGAACATCGCCACCAAACAACCGAATCAATTCGCCAAGACCTTCTGCAACAGCCAACAACCCTTCCGACATGATTTCGTCAGTCGTACGAGCTCTCTCACCCAAAATCCCTGCTTCCACTCCCTGGTCAATGAGCCTCTGTGTGTTCTCATCGACTTCAAACCCATATTGTTCTTGCAGGTCTTTAAGCGTTTGCAGTGACGGTGCCATTATTAGCAATGCGTCATTGCTGCTCAGTCCGCCTGCAATCAATCGGTCAAATTGCGTAACAGCAGCTTCACCAAATATATTAAAATCACCCTGAGACAGATTGGCGGAATTCCCTAACCCCAACATCAATTGATTCATCCCTTGAATCTGGAGAATCAATCCTTCATTCTCTTCTTTAAATGCGCGAATACGAAGCAATTGATCGATCATCTCACTGCCTTTTATACCAGTGACTTCCGTCATACGTTGCAATTGCTCTAATGATGGATCTATTGCATCCAATGCATCGAGAAAAGACGCTCCTCCCGCCATCATTGCGAGGAATGTCATTTCTGTAAATGCGCCTAATTGTTCCCATTCATTTCTCGTTTTATCAGCAAAATTATTCTTGAAGTTTAATGCCATTTCGGTTGACAGCGTTTGCCATCTAGCAGCTCCATTTTCTCGTATAATTCTGACTCTTTCTGCATATTCTTCTTCTGACAACTCCATGGAATCGAGTGCTGCTATTTGACTCTCTACTTTTCTGTCATGGGCTTCTTTTGCCGATTCTACATCTAAATCGTATTGTTCTAATAATGTATCGATAACACTCTTCGAGCCTTCAGCGAACGCCGCCAAGCCTTCAACAGCCAGGTCCACCATTGCCTCTTTAAATTCTCGTATGGCTTCAGAAGCAGTCCCAAACTGAGCATCCAATTCTATCAATTCACGGACATTGGCTTTCAGCACACCGCTAGACAGCGTCCCTGCTTCAACGAGATCACTGAAATTCTCATCCAAGACCTCTGTTGCGCCTGCCAGATCCAATGCCCCGAATTCTGTCAATGAAAATGCATCACGTACTTGTGCCGTCCAATGATCGACATTTGCAGCAGTAATGCCTCCACTCTCTGCAATGATGTCATTCAAGTGCAACAGCATCGCACCCCAATCACTGCCTATTTCTTCAGCGGTCTCCTCTATCTGTTTCGCAAGTTCATCAGAGACACTGGTCTGAAATCGTGTCGCAATAGCGTCTTGTATCTTCGCCCATCCTGGATCATCCATGAAGAAACCGGCTATTGCACCGATACCCGCTCCGATCACCGTTCCCCATGGACCAAATGCAGACCCCATTTGAGCGCCCGTCGCCGCACCAGCAACGGTACGGCTCCCCCGTCCACCCATTTCGCTAATTTTATTGAACGCGGAATATGCCGCAGTCGCCATCCCTATTGCTGAAGTCCAGTCCTCAACAGCTGATTGAGAGTTTTTCCATACTTGAGACGATTCCCCAAATGCGTCAATGTCAGTTGACAAATCTCTGATGGCCTGCCCAATTGCTGCAAACCCACCACCCATTTGCTCAAATAGTCCAGCCAAACTGCCAGCGACCAGCATTCGATCTTTGAATGCGCGTGTTTCCGCTAGAGCTTCCGCTTGTGCATCAACAAGAATCCTCAATTCTTCTGCAGTTAAAGACGCAGCTTCTTCGAGTTGTCGTTGATTAAATCCTCGTGCTTTCAGGATACGCATCAATCCATGACGTTCTTCTTGATCGAGGATTAATTGTCCAACGGCTCTTGCGTGATTAACTTTTTCCAATTCTATAAGTAAATTTTCTTCACCCGCCTCCACAGCCTTCGCCGTCATATCCACGTACATACGTTCCTGGGCCAGGCGTCTCTCTTCCATCCCTCGTGTTAACCCAATAAGTTCAGCATCTTGGGTATTCAACGTGAACAGAGAGAATGCAGAAGCCTTGCTCATTAGAGTCGCGTTTAAATCTTCGCTTTTTTCTTCTATAAATCTCTTGGCGTCTGCAACATCGCCTTTCGCTTGCGAGCTGGTACGATGGGACTCAATTCGCCACTCGAAATAAGCATCAATAACATCGCGAAGACCTTCTTCGGCCAGACTTCCATACTGTGCTGCCAAGTCTTCAATTGTGTCGCCATGATTTTCAAAGAAACTGTCGGGCATGGCACCGCCCATTGCATCCCATTGTTCAAGAACAGCATCTTGTTGGGTAAGAATATCGAACAGTTTCAGATCGACATTCCCCATGGCAGCGACAAACTTACCAGCATCAGTTGTCAAGAACTTGAGATGTTCTTCTTGTTCTCGATATTTAGTTGTTAGGTTTTCGATCTCTTTAGGCATAGCGTTGGGAGCCATAAACTTACGTATCGGTTTATAAGCTACCCACAGCCGTTGAAGTATCCCCTCATTTTTCTTTTGCTCATCAGTCAACCCAGCAAATGCTGCCAACAGAACGGGGAGTTTATTCGTGCCCAACCCCACAATCTTGTTGGACATCTCATCGACTTTTCTTAAAAAAGCTTTTGAAGCTTCTTCACCGCCGACAAATCCATCGGTTATACTATCAATAGCGTCCTTAGCACCGGTCTTTGTACTGCGTTCTAATCCTTCATTAGTTTCTTCTAGAGTTTCATTGTATTTTGCCGTTATTGCATCCAATGCAGCTATAGCTTCTTCTTGATCTTTGAGTAATTGTTCTCTCTCTTCTTCGCTACGTTTTATATCGGCCAATCGTTGGTCTGGGTCTTCTCCTCCCCCTGCATCTCTACCAGTTATTTTATCCATCGCGCCAGCGGCTAAATTCATCACGCCAGCCAACGCTTCCATACTGCCGTGTATTGTGTAGATGTGGGACAGGAAAGTGGAAAGAGACGATAAAATGCCTTCCCCAGAGAAAGCGTCTGTAACTTTCTCTAACAACCATTGAGCACCAGCTCCAATAAGATGAAAAGTGCTGAGTACTAGTCTACCCAATGCAACAATAAATTCCCCTCCTGCGCCCCAACTCTCGATCCAGGCAGCAGCCTTGCTTTTTTGTTCATCGAGTACTAAATTACCTTCTCTAATTGCCTGCAATTGACGAGAATTTTCTGAGAGCCTCATCGTAGCAGACTGTACCGCCGTCGCAGCAGCCTGTATCTCAGCTGCTTCTAACCGTCTCAGTGTTTCTATTTCTTCTTCAAATAATGTTTTAAGATCGTCAGTGGCCTGAAATTCTCTCCTGAAAGCTTCTTCAGTTAAACCAGAAGCTTCTGCCAACACCATTTCTGCATTACGTAGATGGATAGCTTCTGTTTGACTGATTTTTTGTTGACCACTTAACCTTGTATATATTCCAATTTGTTCTTCTAATTCAACAGATGTTATGTCAAGAACAGCAACAGTCTCATGCAATTCTTCTTTAAAAGTTTTAGAAGCTGGAAAAATTTTGTCTAAACCAGTTTTTAATAACGCAAGCGCAGTTACGGCAAGACCTACTTGGGGAATAAATCTGGCCAAGCCCATTACTTGCAAAGGCCCACTATGTACAAAAAACATGAGTGGCTTATGTAAGTTCAAAAATCCAGCCTTTAATGAAACAAGAGGCAAGATCATTGACTTGATTACCCCAAGCGCTGGAGTAATAAATAGAATTAAACCTCCAAAAGCTGCAATCGCTGGACCGAGGGCAGCGACTAATCCAAGAACAGATAATATGGTTGCTCGTGTTTTTATCGATAATTGCCCAAACCAATCAACAAGGCCTTCGAGTTTGGTTATAGCCTCTCTAACGAGAGGGAGAATAACTTGCTCGAATGCTGGTCGGAAGGTATCAAATATCTGAATACCTATCTGGCTTATACGTTCTGTAACCAAATGCATCTGGTTAGTGAACGATGTCATTTGTTTCTTTGCAACACGATCTACTACACCACCCGCATTATGGAATGCGATTTCCAGCTCCCTCATACGTTCGGATGCACCAACAAGCGTCAACGTAGCTTGGAGAGATCGTTCCTGGAACCCGAGCATATCGAGGGTAGCTTTTTTCTGGCGATCCGACATCCCCTCTAATTTATTTTCGAGTGTCCCAATGATATCAGCAAGATTATTTAATTCACCCGTGGCTTCATCGAAAACTGCTCCTGGGCCAACGAGTTGTGTCCATGCGTCATTATTTTTAAGGACCGCTCTTTGTAAGTCACGAATCACAATGAAAAGCTGTTGACCCGCCAATTTACCTTTAACACCGCGCTCAGCGAATGCGGCTAGAGCCGCCACACCTTCTTCGACACCAATACCAAAGACCCGCATGGCAACAGCGGCTTTATTTGTCAGAGCTTCAGAGAATTCTACAATAGATCCTTGGGCCAAATTATTGGCTTCAGTCAGAACATCGGCCACTCGTTGCATGTTCTGCATTTGTTCGAGAGGGTCACCTGTCCGAAGGCCGAGAGTAATATACGCATCCGACAACAGCTCAGTCGCTCTCGCCAGATTGATGACACCGGCTTGAGCAAATTTTGCTACAATAGGCAATGCTTGCATTGTTTCAGCAGCATTCATGCCCGACGAAGCAAGAAAGAAATATGCTTCAGCAGCTTCAGTAGCACTGAATTTTGTTGTGAGAGCAATACGTTTTGCCGTATCCTCCATCTGGTTACGCATTTTGGGGCTGACATCATTGATGATTGCCAATGATTCAGTCATTGCTTGGTCGAATCCTGCTCCGACCTTAACAACTGCCCGAGTCAATAGCCCCAATGGAACAGTGACAGCAGCTGAGATCCGAGACCCAATGAAGAACATATTGGTCCCGAACCGTTCCATTTTCTTTTCAGCAGATTTAATCCCCGCACCCCATCCAGAGGCATCGAGTCTCAACTTCGCATTCAAATTCTGCTGTGTTTCAGCCATTATTATTCTTCTTCTTTTTCTCGTTTACGTCGTTCAGCTAATACTGCGCGTCGTTCTGCAATCTGTCTCTTTTGTGCCATGGTATTTCGACCTAGCACATCTTCTATCCTTAATTTTTTCTTTAAATGACCAGATGCATTAGCTAAAATCGTAACGTATTTCGCTTCTCGTTCTTCTTGGAATTTAACACGCCAACCCCATCCAGTAGATAATTCTTCATATTCTTTAGGAGTGAGAGCGTACAATTCATCGTGCTTCAATTCCAGAGGACCGAAAGCTATGGGTTTGGCTTCTTCGATGAATTCCCCCCACGTTTGGAGGCCACTTCCAGGACTTTGGGTGCTGGGCCGTTTCCCGAGTCATCGTCATCACCTTCTTCTTCTTTAACGACAGGGGTTCCAAGCGCTCCTTGATCCGTGGCAGCTTCAAAACATACTCCAAGTACTTGATCAACAGATCCTCCCTTGCCGATATACTCTCCGACTAATTCACCTGCTTTCTGGAGAGTAAGTCTCGGGTCGTCCCATTTACAGCCAACCCACAGCATGGCTCTTGCTGTACCAAAAACTGCTTTCATAGTCAACAATTGACCCAAGCCCATGCCATTGGTTTGCTCAAAATCAGCAAGCGCATTAAAATCGAATCGAAGGCGTCTAGGCTCTTTTTCGACGCCTGCATCCGAAAAAAGGGTAAATGGTTTTGTTTTCAAGGTGGACATTACGATCTCCTTCTGATAGCTCATGGCGGAGGCCAGGGCGACGAGCACCATGAGTAATTATGGCAGGGGGCTTCTGAGCCCCCCGCCGATATTATGGAAAACTTTTAACGAGCAGTAACGTAGAGAGTTACTTCCATGTTAAGCGAAATACTTTTCATTTCGGGTTTCGACCAAACCATGTGATCACCTCCATTAATGGACAACGTGGTTTACGATGTAGCTCTCGCCAATGTTCCGGCTGACCGGAATGTCGCACTGGCTGTTTCCAAATCTCCGACAGATCCCGACATCGGGGGATAAGACTCCAATACCACACTTCCCGAAAAAGAAGGATTAGTCGCACTGACTGATCCGCTCGTCGGTTTGACTGTCACAGTGAATGCGGCAGCTCCAACAAGACTGAACAATGTTGCATCGACTTTCGCTGACGCAAAATCTTGCAAGAATTCTACGTCAATCGACCAATTCAATAGACCTGCAATATTGGATCGAGTCGTATCACCCATGACCGTGTCATCCAACATTTCAGCTTCATAGTTAAGAGAACATGATTTCACATGATCGCTCAAATCGACTGAATTGACGACCACTGATGCGTCTGTGTATACGAATGTTGCCATTGCCCTTGCCTCCTTAAGATATAGCTAGACTTCCAATACCCAGAGTAATAAACACAGTGAATGAAGGGCCTGACCCTCCGATAGTCATTTTTGATCGCCAGTAATCGTCAGTAACGGCCCCGTTAACGGAACCCCATTGCGCTTCAATACTTCCAGTATTTTGCGTAAATTCAATTCGAGAAGATTCTCCTGAAAAACCAGAATTATTGGCGCTCTCGATTACAACATCCAATGTAGGGGAAGTTCCGTCATATGCAATGACATGCAATCCTGCGTACAAAGTTTGTGTGGCCGATAATGCGCCAAGTTGCGTCCCAGTACTGGCAGCAGTTGAAGTTTTTGCGCCAACACCCTCAACAACACCTTTAATCAATTCTGAATGGGCTGTATTGCCAGCCAATTCAAAAGGAAGCAAATCGCCCACCGATCCAGACAATGGTGTATATGTGCCGTTCACACCTCGAATAGTAAATGACCGTTGACCGTCTGCTGTACCGACAGGAGCAAATGAGAATACTTCTCGTGATGCACCGATCCTGGAATACGCAGTTCCACCTGAATCCCCGAACGGAGTGGCAGCTCCGTCATCTCGAAAACCGCTCATAGTAAAACTGAATGTCCTTAATCCAGCTCGGTTTGTTCGAGTTGTATCTCCGAATACGGTTTCATCTAAAACTTCTACTCCATAATCAGTAGACAATGAATTAGAGTAACTAGTGTATTCATACCCACCAAGAAGTACGCGAGCATCCATCAATCCTTGAATCGCCATTGCAGACTCCTCTACCTAGCCGTTGTTGCTAGCCATTTCTAGTATTTTATCGTCTTCCACATCGATTGTTTGTTTGCATTGCGTACAGTGAAATCTTCTAGGATGACCCATCGTACGTATATCTTTTAACCAATTGAAAGGATGCTGACATTCTTTTCCATTCGCAGGTTTATCGGGAACCTTCAATTCTTCGTTTATCAACGACACAATTGATTCGATATTCTGAATAGCAGAAGCACAAGTGGCTTGCAAGGAACGAAGTTGCTGTTTCATTAATTTAGCATTTTTCATACGTTCCACGACCTGTAATTGCAAGCGAGTTGAGCTCTTCTGTTCTCGTCTTCACCAGCTGAGTACGGTTGGTTCAAAGCCCGTATCAACAGATACGATGTCGATCCGATGGTTCCTGTAAACCAATGCAAATCACTGTATATTTGGTCAGCTAATGTCTGACCACTTGCATAACTGGTATTTCGTACTTGAACTAAAAACCTGGGCCTCTTTACATAAGGAGCCGTTCCAGATGGACCCATTGTATTATAGGGTTCTTGACCCATTTGCTCCCACACAACAATCAAATTATCAGGAGCATCTGGTTCTCTACCAATAAAAATATCCGTACCACGAGTACCTCGGCCTTGGTTTTCCAGCCTGAGGCTAATATCTTCTAGCAAAGACATTACCCCCACACTCCTTCAAAACATTCTCTCCAAATATCCTCAATATCTTGTTCTCTTGAGTTTATCGGGTCTGACCAATAATGCCATCTCCGCCCACCTGAATGACTCCATGGAGGATCAGGGGTTTCGTGTTGAACCATCGCATAAGGAGCTTTCTCCTCATCGTACCAAAACATCCCCGTAACTGAAATGGGGTTACGTCGAACACTATAGTGAGCAGCTGATCGCAAATTCCCTGTCTTATAGGGAACAATTTCTTGTGATTCTTTTTTTATTTCTTTTAACAAAGTCCGCAACAAAGGAACAGCTTTATCTATCGAATGATTGACAGCCTTACGGAATCTGGCTTTCATCCGTGCCTTATCACGAGGATCTAAACGTATTGTAGCTTTCATTATGACCCTTGTCTGTGATACTGCCATCCACACGATATTTGAACATGGCTGTCTCCATTTTCGTCACTCACTCGACGAACGGTGAAAATTTCTGGAGTTGTATCAATCCACGTCGCTCCCGTTAATGTCAGCTTTGCATCGGGTGCAATCGTATCCGTAGTATCTAGCCACAATTCAAACGTCGTCGTAACTTCTTCGCCTTTTTTGTTGCGCAACTCCATAATCTTACCAGCAATACGAGCTTGATAAGTAACAGGTGTTCCGAACGTCGCTTCGTTATACTGATTTTGCCCAGATTTCGGAGCAATCGTAACCGTGTACGGCATCAATTCTCTAAAATCTGGATCAAGATTAGGGCTGACAGCCATTAGTTATAATCCATCATGCCGCGTTTAAAAGAAGGCTGTATCCAATTTGTATTGTCTTCTAGATTAGTCTTTTCAGACTTCCAAACACCACCAGATGAAGGTAGAGCAGGAACATTCTTTTTCAATAATTCTTCTGCCAATCGAATATAGTGTCGATGGCGTTGAGCAGCAAGGAGTTTCAGGTCGCCCATCTCCTTGTCCACTCGACGAGCATAATGGGCGACCAATGCCAGCGCACATCGATACGCTGCCATGTAAATGGTATTCTCATTAGTGATAAAAAATTGGACCTCTTCATCAGTCATTTGTTGATCATTGGTATCTGTATCTCCAATCAACAAACGAACTTTAGCCAGATCAGTAGAGATATCTGTCGATGAATAAGTCCAAGTCATAATATCAATTTTCTAGAAACCAGATGCATGAACACGATATCCAACTTTAACAATCAGATCATTCGCAGAATTTCCGCCACCAAATTCACCATTACCAGAACCATGAATAACTAGCGGCTGATTCACACACTGGGCATCGGTAGCAATAGCATTAATTTTCGCTGAAATGGTGGTTGCCATTTCATCAGCTTGATCAATAAATCCAGTGCATTCTATATCATCACAAACAACAAGTCCAGACCCATCGACATATCTAAAAATCAAGTTATCAGCTGATTCTGTGTAAGCACCTGCCGCTGCATCCAGAAACAACATTCCACTAACAAATTCAATTACTGTCCCTGCACCCTGGGCAGGAACAAGTGTAATTGGAGTCGCTCGTACTGTCAAAATCTGAGCGTTTGTCAATGTAACGGATGCAATATTTAGATTATCACTACTCATACGTCCGACGATAAAATTACCTTTATTTTTTCCTTGGACTCCCATGAATGTTACCTCTGCTTCTTGGCGGTTGTTTTTCTCTTACGAGGGCGAGGAGAAGACCGCCGTGGAGACGCTTCTTCTTCAGAAGCTGAAGATATCTCTTCCTCGGAGGCGATCCTAATGAAACGTTGTGAGATCAGTTGGTCCCTGCGTCGAATAGGCCAACTACCAGTATCGACTAACCAATTACTCTGGTAATCAACTCCATTCCCGCTGAACGGTTTCTGAACCACGCAATGCATAATGTCTCCTCGATTACGCAACAGCCGCACTAATGAAGTATCCAAGGTCAGTTGCGACAACCTTATTATCGAATGCAACTTCACCTTCAATCCGAGTCGCCTTCTTCAATGGCATCTCAATACTGGAAATACCAACATCAGCGCCCAAAGATCCGGAGACACCGTTCCACGCAAAAGTATATCCAGCGCTCGGAGCCAACAACCCTGGATTTGGATTAACGTAGCCAATCCATGCCGATTTCCCAAAATTGAAGCTATAGGCTGCGGTTGCATCCTCATCATTTGTTGCGTAGATAGAACTAGCGATGATAAAGTTATCGATTTCCAACATACGTGCCACCATACCTGGTGTCATGTTGTCAGCAGACGTGTACTTAATCTGTTCACGAAAATCGGGATGATTCTTCAATTGACGCCAAACCTGCCAACCGACCACCATCGTATTGGAAGCAAAACCCGTTACACCAAGAATAGCTTCTTTCGCCGTATCTACATCATCGCGAGGATCGCTGTTCACGAAATCCGACCACTGATCAGTACCTGACAACGTACGGTCAGTACCCCATACACCAGTGGTAAATACATCGGACACAAATTTTCTTTCTTGACGAAGCAACAAACGTTGAGTCACAAACTCAGTCGCTTCTGAATCCAAGTTAATAGGACTATCAGCATTGTTACGTGTCTGGTCTCCAATATCTTTGTGGAATGCCCATACATCGCATTGGTACGAAGCGGTCGTTAGGTTGTACCCACTGCCGGCTGATTCCGTAGAATCTCCACGTCTCTGCGCTTCATCCCTGAACCAATCGTTCTTTGTGTATGAGAAATACACATCAGACAACTTGTCTACTGGTATAATCGGAAAAACTTGTGTAGCAATATACTTCGAACGATCCTGAATATACGCCACACTGATGTTAGTAAGAACTGCATCAACATGGACACTACTTCTCGTTGGCTGACCCATTAGCTATCCTCCCAGCTTCAATTCGATTATGATCTCGATCTTCATCGACAGCACTACGAAGCCATCGTTCCCACCCTTTAATAAGACCCTTTGCCAAGCGAATACTTAATGTATGAAATTCCAATGTCGCTTGACGCATTGCCTTACGCTGCTCTGTGCGGATTCAAACAATTCACCGTCGCCGTCGCCAAAGCATTGGCTCCAGAACTACTTTCCAATACAACACCTACTACATATTCAGTGGTATCGCTGCCAGCAGTTTTCGCATCAGCTTGACCATCACCGGATGTTCCGATCAAATTCCCAATAGACAATGCCGCATTGGAACTGACTTTAGAGATACCCGTCACCATGATAGTCGCTTCAGCACCACTGGCTGGCGCATTCTGCAAAATACCGATAGGAACATCGGTAGCCGCAGCGCACGCAATAACGGTATCCGTCGTACTAAGCTTTACGTAATAGTACTGAGATGAACTCAAATCCTCACCAGCTACTCGTGTAAAAGAAAACCCTGGAATCGACCATGCCATGATTCAATCCTCCTACTATAAATACTACTGCTTAATTGACGAACGAGTCTCTTCAACGTAATCAGCGTATAAAGACGAATGAGATTGAGAAATTTTGCGAATAGCTTGAGCTTTAGACAAATTCTCAGACTGCATCAACTCACTTGCCAATGCTTCCATTTTTTCGAAAGTGGAACCAGAAGAATGAGTAATCTCACCAATCTCAGAAGACATCAATGTTTCAATAGCTTTATTACCTGCAGCCAATCGGACATTAATGGACTCCTGTTCCGATGCATCGAGTTTTTCAATTGAACCCAACATAGCGGCTTTCTCTTCAACGGAACCAGGCAAATGGGGGTACAGACTCTTGACTCTATCTTGAAGTTCTCTTCGAACTCTAGATTCTTTTTCTGTAGCAGCCATCGCCTCAGCAGCTTCAGCTTTCGCTACAGCTTCTTCGGCTATTTCTCTTGCTGTAGCCAATTCCCTCTTCACCTCATCTGGAAGAGAGGACATGACTTCTGCTGAAATTGTGGGTGTCGTATCGTCTTGAGCTTCTGCCTCTAGCTCATTAATACGATCTTCCAAGCCCTTGATATGGGTCCGTACATCTTCTTCTAGTGAATTAGTATCAAATCCCACTGGATTGACCTCCTTGTTAATTGCCGTATTAATTGATTCATTACTCGATTCTGGCACTCCTACGAAACGAGAAATTGTTTCACTCAATGTTTCTATACCATCCACCATCCCTTTCGACAAAGCCGATTTAGCGCCTACGATTCGGCCTTCTCCAAATTTATTGATAACAGTGTCTGTGGATACATTACGTCCTTTCGCTACAGTCGAAACGAAAGTATCATATCGCTCATCGACTCGTTCTTGAATAAAAGCATGGGCTTCTTCAGACAATGGCTCTAAAGGTGAAGTATCGGCTTTAAATTTACCGGCTTTAATGACAGTGATATCTCGTCCCTGTGTCTCTTTAGCTCTAAATACACTCTCATGAACAGCTATAACGCCTATACTTCCAACTTCACCACTGGGTGTCACAACAAATTCGTGTGCTTGAGATCCCAGCCAATAAGCAGCACTGGCTGCCAACGAATTGGCTGAAGCTACAATATGGACTTTATCTCGTGCTGCGAATATCTGGTTACCTAATTCTTCGACACCTGAGACAGCGCCCCCCGGAGAATCGATATCCAGAATAATAGTACTGATATTTGGATCATCAGAAAATGTCTCGAATTGCTTTCCCAATGCTTCAGTAGAAATTCCTCCACTAACGGAATTCATTATATTCATACGATGGGCAATAGTCCCATGTATGGGTATAACCGCGACTTTATTACCAGTTACGGATGAATCTGATTCATTGGGCAGTAGAGAATCTAATACTTGAGTTTTTATAATAGATCTGTCTTTAGTTATTTCTGCTACAGATTCAGGAGACAGGTCTACACCATCTACCTTCATCTGTATAAATTCAACTATAGACTGAAGCTTAGAGGGCATAATGGCCCACGACGAATCACACATTGCTTGTACAATATGCCCGTATTTCATCATTGTCCTCGATTCAGCCTTTTTCTTTCGGCATTTTTCTTCTGTGTCACGCATCAATGCGCCACAAATTTCTTTACTTCCTGTCTTTGCTACGCAATCATCAAAATCTTTAAACTCACAATTCCGTCCAAAAGGCATCCTACTTACTCATTGGCCGATGACACAGAAATAGAGAATGTAAATGACGCATTATCGGTACTAGCGTCAGTAACCACCCATTTCACTCTCCACAGATTCGATACTGGCCCTTGATTCACTCCCGCAGATAGCGCAGCATCGTTAGGCGTATGAAGAGATGAAGTTGGTGCTCCTCGGAAATTGACTATTGCAATATGTTTAACCGCGCCCCCGTTACCGGCTACTTCTGTAAAATGAATAAAATCATCGTACGTCGTACCGCCATCCGGAGATGATTGGATATAGACATTAAGCTTATCGCCGACTTCAGTTGCTGCAGCAGTAACACTTAATAGAAATGTCCCTACATCCAAATCCGCTGGAGCACGAACGCCTACACTGGAAGTTCCATTGGCTGTTTCGGTTCGGCTCGCAACCAGTGTGCTCATTTAATGTCTCCACTTATAAAAAAAGACGGCATCTTCAATCCCATAAAGAATTGAGATGCCGTCTTCTCACCTCCGACGGCTTGAGCTTTGGCTGTCGGTTGATTTAACAACCAACCTTCCTTACCAATACTATGACCTAAATTCAACACGAAATCAATACCCCTTTCACATTGATCCAGATTCTGTTTGCAACTGGACCAGAACTCGTCGCGGTTCAATGGTATTCGTTTTTATTTTGACAACAATAGAAACAGACGCGATGTCATTGTCAATGTCGATATGTGAACGTCTTTTCTCCAATTCACATCGTATAGCAGACATGATTCGATCAGTTCTAGTCGATCCAGGAACACTGACCGCCCATGCTGGAGGACGTTGTTGGCGAGGCATAAATATATGTATAAAAAAGTGGGCGGAACACCAGTAATTAGCGCCCCCAGCTTTGCTCCCTGGCAAGAGCAGCTGCCACCAAAGGTGGACCCACAGGACTGTTACTGATTATCGGCCCCTATCGATCCAGGTACGTCTTGTGTCACAAAATACAGGCATGGCATCGTAGTTACCAATATCTGTTTCTGTTTTGTCGGTAATGTCCATTCTGCATGCGTCACACCTCCGGCGTTCATTTGGACTCTAAAATTCTCAGGTGACGGAGATGGAGCTTGAATGATTACAGATCCATCTCCACTATAGCAAGTTAAAATAGAGTCAACAGACCGTGTTTGTGCAGATACAATCCATGCTGTGGCACAAATAATCAGTAATATAAGAATATTTCGGATATATCTTGGTGGTATCAACATCAACGTCAATTGCCTCAAGGTCATTCATCAAACCCATCGTCAGATTGATCTTGATCTAAATCCTCTGGTGGATGGTCTGGTGTCTCGCCAGACTCATCCCTATCAGGCTGTCCTGGACGACCTGCCAAATCTGCTCTAGATACAGGGAGACTCGCTGCTCGAAGCGCTGCCTCTTCCAACACTGGGTTCGGGAAGAGCTCCATACCAGAAGCTCGAAGATTACGAAGATAGGTTCCAATCGCTTCAATATCAGGAACATTGATTTCCGCATGATCGAGACGTGGATGGTCTGTCAAATCCATCCCATTCAATGCGAGTAATTCAGGGACAGCATGTTGATTGAATACGTCTCGAATCATATTCATCCAGCCATTTAAGGCTGTGTTGAACAACGATGTCTTACTCTTACTTAATGCAAATGATCCAAATCGATTGGAATGCCCCAACTGAATAAAGTCAGCCAACACAGTCATCGCCATACGCTGGTCGTATCGACTGATAATAGAATTTGTATCAAACGTCCGACGACCGCCTGAGCTGAGTAATTGAATCTCCCATCCAAACGGTTTCAAGATACCTTCTTGCTCATCTCGACGAATCGACCGCACAATGTCTTCTGCCAATTGCCGCTGTGTCACAGCCAATGCATCTTGGTCATTCCACAGATCCAAACCTTCTGGAGCCGTCATCATAGGCAATCCAGCCAAATCTCGTTCCAGCCCGATACCTTCTATTTCTTCAATCTTCTTTTTGAAATACCAAGGACGATAACAGTTACGAAGTGCAGATCGACCCTCTGGATTATCTTTGGTAACCTGTGTCCGAAACAACAATGATCGAGACAAAGGAATGTCTACCAATCCCCCGTTGTCTGTTTGCTGTACCATTGCTTCGATAGACCCATTACCGGAAATCTTCCAACTCGACAATGAGTCTTGAGCGCGGATAGGCATTTTACGCCATCCAATCAAACCATCCGTAAACTTTGATTGTGTCTTTGGATTCCCGGTTTGACCTTCCCGACGTTTATAGATAATCTCATGCCACGACCACCCGTATGTCAGCATACTGAGGATTTCCGTCATTAAGCTTCCCCAGCTATCTGTCATATCGTGCATACACGACCCCAGGAAAACAGCCCGAGGATCTAAATCCACAATACCTGGTTCCGTACCAACCTCAGTCGATGGCTCATTACTGGGAGTGGGATCGACTTTTTTACCAGGTAATGCGTGAACTGGATCCCGGTTTAATTTATTTTCATCAGATGTACCTTCTCTTGTCGATACGACTTTCCATTCCACTTGTCGCATCAACATCTCGATGGCAAACATAACGGCCCCGATAGTGGGATCGTTATCTCGCATCTCTCGATACACCTTGACGGCTTTCGGCCCTTTCAGAGCAGGAAGGAATTCCTCTTGGATTTGTCCTCCCGAGTATTTCAACCCTGTGGTTCCGATTTCATTAAAGATCGCCGGCTTCGGTCCTCGACGCTGGGGTTCACGTTTCGCCATGTTATCTCCAGTAACTAGTCTTTGATACGATGCTGGGTAACCCTTTATACGAACCCTTCTCTAACAATCGGATCACCATCTCAGTCGCGTCTGGAGCGTCGTCATGTTCTGCACCAGGAAACTCATCGAACTGTCCAAAGAATTCATGATGTTTTGGAATCAGATGTCGAGCGAATCGTATAATCCCACTCTCGATCAATGGCTGGATACCGAGGATACGTGACACTTTATTCGACGTATGGTTCATCATCTTCCATGATGGATATAATCCTCGTTCTCTGGCTCGACGCGCAATATCAAATTCCATCAAATTCTTATACATATTTTCTTCAGCGCCAATCAAACGAGGTCTCCATACCTCGTACACATCCAATAACTTATCAATTTGTTGATCGGGCAGATCGCGCTTCATCCAGATATCAATTACATCGATATACCCATCGACGGTTCTGGCTGCTGTGACGATGCACGCGAAATCTCGTCTCCCCCGTTTCATTTCTCCTGGACGTTCGCCTCCGGCTGGGTCAAACGCAGAAGCCACCATAGAAAACGAGGCGCGATGGTCGTCTGTCAAATCGAATAACGAGAACGAATGGGGGTCAAAGACTTTATCCTCTTCTTCGCGAGGATCATTCATCATCTCTCGTGCAAACCCAAGAGACCCGACATTCGGCTCATTCTTGTATTTGTCTAGTTTGTCGAGCGGCCAAACTTCCGGCCACAATGACTGATCATCGGTCTTCGTATTTCCAACAATGTAACGTTCGTTTTCTCGTGGATGGATGTTAATGGCTCGATACAGCTTTCCGTTCCATGTATCTGTATCCAGCACTAGGTCAGCAATTAAACAATCATGGTGCGGTAGATTCCCAATCACATACAGATCCCACTCCCGCGCACCCAATCCCATGAACGTGCCCCCGAACCAACGCTTATGGCGACGGCGCTTCAAGAATGTATCTGCCGTTTCTGGGGACTCCGGGTCATCAAGAATAGCGAGGTCCGGTCGTCGTTCCCGGTACTTCAACCCCCGCATCCGAGCGCCCATCCCCTTTGCCATGACGGTGGCATACGACTTGGTTACCAGCTGACGGTCTGTCCATTTCACGGATTGACCGCGAATATCCATCGCTGGAGCGAGATGCGGGAAATCGGCGATTAACTGTTCGTTGGTTTCAAGTTCTTGTGTCAAGGTCGCCAAGTTCGCTTCGGCGGTGGTGGCGGATTCTCCAATCATGAGCACAAACCACTTCAACCGATACGCCATCATGTACAGCGGCAATCCCAGGGAAATGATCGTGGTCTTTCCAAATTGACGCGGTGCAATCCTGGCAATCCGTTTACTGAGACCGGGGCTGTCGATGGCGGAAAAGATATCGTAATGCAGCTCGGAGAATCCAGCCGTAAAATGGTGACTCAAATAGATTTCACAAAACCGACGTGTACTGTGCTGGGCTTGGTCGATACGCCGCGTGTTTTTGATGTCTCGACGATATTGACGTAATCCACTGACGGCTGACGACAAGTCCAATGCATTCGCAGTTGGTGTGAACCGCGTCAACCCGTGTTTCAAATCACCCAGCGTCTTTATGGGCATTACGTATCCGCGTGTACATCTTCCACCATACGACGCATGGAGGGTATCGATTGCTCGAATGCAAGACGTTCGATAATCGATGCCACGATCCGTTTCCCAAGATCCGACACTTCCTTCAACGTCAAATCGACAACATCATTGTCAGACAAATTAGAGGGGTCTACGACACGACGGCTGATTAATCGACACACGGCACT
>Ga0310345_10002361_pt1 | contig 19200 bp, 20 predicted proteins | sample HC15DNA20500_MG_FD_204667 | JGI IMG/M metagenome (GOLD analysis project Ga0310345, IMG submission 204667) | Marine microbial communities from station ALOHA, North Pacific Subtropical Gyre - HC15-DNA-20-500_MG | ecosystem: Environmental > Aquatic > Marine > Oceanic | place: Pacific Ocean: North...
CCGCCGGAATACTTATTTTTGTTGCAATAATTCACTAATTTTTATTTTTAAATATATAAAATGACCCTATGCAACTTTCAATGAAAAATATTATTTACGGTATTCTAATTATAACACTTACGCTTAGCTGCAAGTTGGTTTTTGCAAATAATATTAGTTGGAGTGGTTTTTCACCAATTATGGCTATAGCACTTGTGTCAGGTATGATGATACACCAAAAACATTCTACCTTTTTGTTTCCATTAATGGCCTTGGTAGCTAGTGATGTAATTATAGAAATACTTTATTTAAAGGGTTTGTTTGGCTTTCCGGGAATATATAGCTATCAGTTTTTGAATTATTTATTTTTAAGTGTATTGGTCTGTATAGGTTGGTTATTGAAAGGGAAAAGTTATAGTGGAATATTAATAGGTATTATTGCCGGACCTACTATTTATTATTTACTTTCTAATGGGTGGGTATGGGCTACTCATGGAGGTTACCAACGTCCATTAACATTGGAAGGCTTAGGTATGTGTATGGTAGATGGATTGCCATTTTATAAAAACTCTTTACTATCAACATTTGTTTTTGTACCTGTATTGTTAATGATATATCATTTGCTTTCATTCAAAAAATTGGCACTGAAATTACAATAGCCTTAAAAGCATAAACTGTATAAAATACTGAGGCTGATTAATGTTAATCAGCCTCAGTATTTTTAGAGAAGTTGAAAATATGTTAAAGAAAACATAGATTAATTAAGCTTTTTGATACACTATCTTTCTTTGAAAAGCTACTTAATTAAATCATTGTTTTTAAGTGTTCAATAACCTCATCAATTTCTTCCTTCTTATTTTGCTTGCCAAAAGAAAAACGAACGGCCACTTTATTGGGGTTATTGTTAAATGCTCTAATTACATGGCTTCCTTGGTCGGCTCCACTAGTGCAAGCACTGCCACCACTTGCACAGATGTTATGAATATCTAAATTAAATAACAGCATTTCACTTTTTTCAGTTTTAGGAAAACTTACATTCAATACTGTATATAAGCTATTGTTGGAAGTGTCACCATTGAAACCAACACCTGGAATATGCATCTTTAATTGTTCCATCATATATGTTTTCAATGATTGAATGTAGGTACTATTGGTTTCAAAATTGGCTGATGCGAGTTCTAAGGCTTTGGCAAATCCAATTATGCCATATACATTTTCAGTGCCTGCACGCATATTTCTTTCTTGTGCACCACCTTGTATAAATGGATGTATTTTAATATTCTCATTAATATACAACATACCAACTCCTTTTGGTCCGTGGAATTTGTGGGCAGCTCCTGTAATAAAATGTACGGGCAACTCTCTTAAATTAAAAGGGAAATGCCCAACGGTTTGAACTGTATCACTATGAAAGATGGCATTGAATTTTTTGCAAATATTTCCAACGGTTTCAATATCTGTAATATTACCAATTTCATTGTTGGCATGCATTAAGGTCACAAAGCATTTTTCTTTGCTGGCAGCAAGAATTTGCTCAAGGTGATGTAAATCAACATGTCCATTTTCTAGGATCTTCAAATAAGTTAGTTTAATGTTATGTGCATTTTGTAAATGCTCAACAGTATGCAAAGTTGCGTGATGCTCAATAGGTGATGTAATAATATGCTTACAACCCAGGTCTGTAATGGCAGCATGGATTGCCGTGTTACTACTTTCGGTTCCGCCACTGGTAAAAAAAATTTCTGCCGGGTGAGCATTTAAAAGTTTAGCTACGGTTTTACGAGCATTTTCAATGCCCATACGTGTTTCTCTACCATAACTGTAAATAGATGATGGATTTCCAAAATGTTCAGTTAAATAAGGCATCATAGCAGCTAAAACTTCCTGATCGAGTGGGGTTGTGGCAGCATTGTCGAAATAAATTCTTTTGGTCATGTTGATGATAGGTATAGTATAATAATGCGTAAAGGTAAATACTGTAATTGTGCTTACAAAAAACGGTTTACATAAGCATGTAAACCGTAATTTTTATGAAACTAATATATTTTTGGCCTATTACATTACTTCTCGTATGTCTTGCATCATTTTTTTGGCAATATTATCGGCTGTAGTTGAAAAGTTGCTTTCTGCATAAATTCGAATAATAGGTTCGGTATTACTGGTGCGTAAATGAACCCAATCATTTTCAAATTCAATTTTTAATCCATCTTCTGTATTGATGTGATATTTTTTGTATTTCTTGGTAATTTGGTCAAAAATTTGTTGAATGTTAAAGCCTTTACCTAACTCAATTTTGTTTTTGCTAATAAAATAATCAGGATAGGTATTTCTTAGTTGCTTTACGCTTTTCTTTTCTTTGGCTAAAAATGATAAAAATAGTGCTATTCCAATTAAGGCATCACGGCCATAATGTAAATCAGGTACTATTACACCGCCATTTCCTTCGCCCCCAATTACAGCATTAACCGCTTTCATTTTAGTTACCACATTTACTTCCCCAACAGCTGAAGGGAAATAGTCACCACCATGTTTTAAGGTAACATCTTTTAATGCTCGTGTGCTTGACATGTTACTAACGGTATTGCCTTTTCTATTATTCAAAACATAATCAGCAACTGCCACCAAGGTATATTCTTCACCAAATAAACTTCCATCCTCGCAAACAAAGGATAAACGGTCAACATCAGGATCAACGGCAATACCAATATCGGCTTTATGTTTGTTTACGGCATTGCACAATTCCTGTAAATGTTCGGGTAAAGGCTCGGGATTATGTGCAAATTTGCCGTTCACTTCACCGTTTAAAATAATAATATCACTATCTTTTACACCTAATGCCTGTAATAATGCGGGTACTGCAATGGCACCTGTACTATTAATCGCATCAATTACAATTTTAAATTTTCGCTTTTTAATGGCTTGTACATCTACCAAATCATAAGCCACAATAGCTTGTATGTGTTTTTGAATAAAAGTATCATCAAAAGTTTTATTACCTAATTTATCAACTGAAGTAAAATTAAATTCGTTTTTTTCTGCAATTGATAATACCTGCTTCCCATCATCAGCCGAAATAAACTCGCCTAAATGGTTAAATAATTTCAATGCATTCCATTCTTTAGGATTATGGCTGGCACTGATAATCATACCACCTGCCGCTTTTTCAAACTGAATCGCCATTTCAATGGTAGGCGTTGTACTTAAACCTGCATCAACTACATCTAAGCCAAGTGCTATTAGTGTGGCAGCAGCTAATTCTTGTACCATGGCTCCACTAATTCTTCCATCGCGGCCAATAACAACCTTTTTATTGGTTACATCTTGTTGTAACAACCAGGTGCCAAATGCTGCAGAAAATTTTACAACATCAATCGGACTTAAATTTTCATCGGGTTTACCCCCAATGGTTCCACGAATTCCTGAAATGCTTTTGATTAATGACATATAAGTTGGATTATTTTCTCAGCAGAGGTGCGTTTGCAAATTTATAGAATCTGCCTTAAATTTTCTAAGTAATCCCGCTATAAAAAACAAATTGTTGATGTGAATAATCAATGAAATAGTTGTTGCATGTTAATATTTTACTGGCATTCAATACTAAACGGTATAATTTTTTTATCATGGCATAGTAGTTGCAGATATGTAGATTTTTAATGCTAAGGTTATATTTAGGTTCTGTTTGTATAATTCTCATTAAATTAACTGTATTTTGCGCAAAAATGTTTGAATGGGTGGCTTAAGGCAACGGATATGTTAAAAAAAAATGTTGTTTTATTGGTTATTGGTTTGTGTATTATTACCTACTTGTTGGGAATATTTTTAATTCCTTTAATGGATATTGATGCTGCCCAATATGCATCTATTTCCCGTGAAATGTATGCACACAAAAGTTTTTTGCAGATTTATGATTTAGGCCATGATTATTTAGATAAACCTCCCATGCTGTTTTGGCTATCAGGTTTCAGCATGTATGTTTTTGGTGTTCATGATTGGGCTTATCGCTTACCTTCTTTTTTGTTTTCATTACTTGCCATTTATGCAACCTATCGTTTTGCATTGCTTTATTATAAAAAAGATATAGCTTATTTAAGTGCAATGGTATTAGCGTCTTGCCAAGCACTTTTTTTAATAAACCATGATGTAAGAACTGATACCATGTTAATGGGTTGGGTAATGCTTAGCATTTGGCAATTAGCTACTTGGTTTAACACACAAAAAATTATTCATTTTGTTATTGCAAGTATAGCCGTTGCAGGTGGAATGTTAACGAAAGGTCCTATTGCATTAATTGTACCCATATTATGTTTTTTACCTCATATTATTCTGCGTAGAGAATGGAAACATTTTTGGCATTGGGAATATTTGTTGGGTATAGCAATAGTTGCCATTTTATTGTTACCCATGAGTATAGGACTGTATAGGCAGTATGATATGCATCCCGGAAAAATAGTAGGGGGTAATTATATAACATCCGGACTAAAATTTTATTACTGGACTCAAAGTTTTGGTAGATACACCGGCGAGAATGCAAATAAAGAAATGAATGAGTTTACATTCTTACTTCAAAATATGTTTTGGAGTTTTTTGCCATGGATTTTGTTTTTCCTAATAGCATTATTCTTGGAAGTTAAAATGCTTATAAAACAAAAAGTAAGATTATTGTTGAATCAGGAATGGATTTCAACAGGCGGTTTTATATTAACTTATTGTGTATTAGCCAGAAGTCAGGCACAATTACCCCATTATATTTTTGTGGTTTTCCCACTGGCAGCCATTATTACCGCTAAGTTTTTATATCAATTATTTTTTGAACACCAATGGAGGCATTTACGCCGCACTTTGGTATTGTTGCATTTAATTATATTTACTTTATTATGGATTGCGTTGATAGTTTTAATTGCTTTCCCTTTTTCAGATATTCCAAAATATGTGGCCGCACTTTCGTCGTTGTGTTTATTATTAATGTATTCATTGTTTTATGCTAAACGATTACATTTTCACCGATTGTTGATTATTGCTTTCTTTACAATTATAGGTATTAATATATTTTTGAATACAGCCTTTTATCCAACTTTACTACAATTTCAAATGGGTAATACTGCGGCCGGGTATATTAATTCCCAACACATTGATAAAAATAAGGTTGTTATTGCCGGTATCCATCCCGGGTATCCATTTTATTTTTATGGGCAACATATTTTTCTTGATACAACTATCAATGCATTGCAACCAAATGAAATTGTAGTAACCAATGCCGATAGCTTAGAACTTATTCAACAAAAATTCCCCTACGCAAAAGTGTTGCATAGAGGAGATAATTTTCATGTTAGCCAATTGACTATTACATTCTTAAATCCTGAAACCAGGCCAGAAGTGTTACAACATTATGCTATCGTTGATTTAACGAGTCCTAACAAAAAACTAACTAAAAAGTAAAGCTTACAAAGCTGTTAGGGTTATCTAATTTGTAACTTTTCTCCTTACCATTATACGTAATGTGAAATATGTTTATTTGGTTAGGTTGGTAATCATATAAAAGGGTAGAAGTAATTGCAACGGATTGAATGCTACTAACATTGTCAATTTCAAAATAACACCAAGCACTTTCTTGTTGAATTTCATATCCAACATATTTCATTTTTGCATTGCTATTGTTTATTTTTATATTTAGTTTGTTTAGAATGTATTGGTTGATATAATTATTTACCTCAGTTTTATTGGTAGGATGCGTGAGGTCGATATTTTTATTAAAATTATTTTTCAGTGTTTTTTCAAGATCATCAGTAAAAATTCTAATGCTTACTTCAACCATTTTCTCTTTATCATTATAATGCAGGTCAGTAACCGACACATAAAACGGATGGGCAATGCTTATAAAAGCCAGTAATACCCATTTATACAGAATAGCAACCATTTATCGTTATTTTTTGGTAAATACAAATGTCGGTATTATATTCATCGCCATGAGCGATTTTAATTTGTATTTTACCCTTGGTCGTCAACATATTGCCAATATCACTGCATTAGATCATATTTTGTTTTTGGCAGCTTTGTGTACCCGCTATCAGTTTTCCGACTGGCAAAAATTGTTGGTATTGGTAACCGCATTTACCATAGGTCATTCTATAACCTTAGCATTAAGTGTATTAAATGTTATTCACTTTTCAACTGCCTGGATTGAGTTTCTTATTCCTATAACTATTTTTATTACGGCTTTTAGTAATTTGTTTGTAAAGAAATTTGTATTTAAATCGAAATTTCCCATCATTTATTTTTTTGCCCTATTTTTCGGGCTTATTCATGGGTTAGGTTTTAGTAACTACTTAAAAAGTTTATTGGGGAAAAACGAAAATATAATTTGGCAACTATTTGCATTTAATTGTGGTTTGGAAATAGGACAATTAATCATTGTGCTTATTATTTTAATTATTGCTTTTATCTTGGTTTCCATTTTAAAGGTAAGCCGACGTGATTATCTGTTATTTTTGTCAGCTGCCATTATTGCCCTATCTTTAGAAATGTGTTTTCAAAGATTACCTTTTCATATATAAAACATTGAATGCTATGAGAAAATGGATTTTTTTATGCTTTTTATTTCCTTTTGTACAAGTTTTGCAAGCACAAAACATTCAAAACAACCCCGGTTCAAATCATGGTAATAGGTTTGAACAATTGGGTACCATTTTACCAACCCCTAATGAATATCGCACGGCCAGTGGTGCTCCTGGGCCAAAATATTGGCAGCAACGTTGCGATTACGATATTAAATGCTCGCTCGATGAAAAAAATTTAACTTTAACAGGTACGGAAAACATTACCTATTATAATAACTCTCCCGATGTGCTCACCTATTTATGGATTCAGTTAGATGAGAATGAGCACAACAATTTACATAATGCCAATTATCAAGATGCCAGTTACTTAAGTAACCGTTTAACCAATACCATGATTGATCGGTTAGAAACTTCGAAAGAAGACAATGGATATGGCGATAAAATTCATGCGGTAATTAACTTAGCTACTGGGAAGGCTTTGCCATATACTATAAATAAAACTATGATGCGGATTGACTTACCGCAACCCTTAAAACCCGGTCAGCAATTCAATTTTAAAATTAACTGGAGCTACAAAATTTCCGACAGAATGCAAATGGGGGGCCGTGGAGGTTATGAATATTTTCCCGAAGATGGAAATTATTTATTTACCATTACGCAATGGTACCCACGTTTGTGCGTGTACAGCGATTTTCAAGGATGGCAAAATCATCAATTCACCGGTCGTGGTGAGTTTGCTTTAACCTTTGGCAATTTTAAAGTACAAATGACCGTTCCGTCCGACCATATTGTAATGGCTACGGGTACTTGTCAAAACTATCAACAAGTATTAAATCCCCAACAATATGCTCGTTGGACAAAAGCACAAACTGCAAAAGAGCCTGTTGAAATTGTTACTTTAGACGAGGCAAAAAAAGCAGAAATGGGAAAAGCTACCACTACTAAAACCTGGATTTTTAATGCCGATAATGTTCGCGACTTTGCTTGGACTTCTTCCAGAAAATTTATTTGGGATGCAATGCCTACCTATATAGAAGGTAAAAAAATTATGTGTATGAGTGCCTATGGTAAAGAAGCTTACGGATTATATCGGAAATTTTCTACCAAAGTGGTAGCACATACCATTAAAACATATTCTAAGTTTACTTTCCCTTATCCTTACCCTGTAGCACAAAGTATTGAAGCTAGCAATGGTATGGAATATCCTATGATATGCTTTAATTACGGAAGAACAGAAAAAGATGGTACCTATAGTGAAGCTGTAAAAAATGGAATGCTTGGTGTTATTATTCATGAAGTGGGCCACAACTTCTTTCCCATGATTGTAAATAGTGATGAGCGCCAATGGACTTGGATGGATGAAGGTTTGAATAGTTTTGTAGAATACCTTACTGAAGAATTATATGATAACAAATTTCCTTCCCGAAAAGGTGCTGCATGGACTATTACCGATTATATGCGCTTACCGAAAGATCAATTAGAACCTATTATGACGAATAGTGAAAATATTGTTCAGTTCGGTCCCAATGCCTATACAAAACCGGCAACAGCATTAAATATTTTACGTGAAACAGTAATGGGTCGTGAATTGTTTGATTTTGCATTTAGAGAATATGCACGGCGTTGGGCATTTAAACATCCTACGCCTGCCGATTTGTTTAGAACTATGGAAGATGCCAGCGGTGAAGATTTAGATTGGTTTTGGAGAGGTTGGTTTTTCACTACTGAACCTTGCGACATTGCCATTGATACAGTTAAGCATGCAATTGTGAATGAAAATTCAACCGGCATTATGCCCCAACGTAGTGGTGCACGAATGATTCCTTTAGCAAAACCTGCTGTTCCACAGTTCGATGATATTTCTAAAATCAGGAATAGAGAAAATAGTAGCATTACTTTTTTAACCGATGCAGATACTTCCTTACATGATTTTTATTGGAAATATGATCGTGGAATTATTGCATACGATTCTACAATAAAAGTAAAATTACCTGAACCTGCTTCAGTTGAACCATTTACTGCTGAAGAATTAAAACCATATTTAGGCAAACATTTATACGAGGTAACTTTTAAAAATAAAGGTGGTTTGGTGATGCCAATTATTGTTCAATTTACTTTTAATGATGGCACCAAAGAAATTGAAAGAATACCCGCACAAATTTGGCGTAAGAATGAAAATGAAGTAACCAAAGTTTTTGTTACCAATAAGCCTGTTACTTCCATTTTGTTAGATCCCTATCGTGAAACTGCCGATATTGATGTTTCTAACAACCAATGGCCAAAAGTAAATGCGCCAACAAAGTTTGAATTATTTAAAGCCGGATTGATGAACAGAAGGAACCCGGTTAATCCACCTAACCCAATGCAGGAAATTAAAGTAACCAATTAATTTGCTTGTATAAATATAGAAGCCGAAACAAACAGTTTGGTTCGGCTTTTTTAATATTTTTCGTAACCTGTTTTTAGAATTATTACTATATGTAAATATTGGGGTACAAAAGCAAAATAAAAAGCCGGTTCAATTTTCAACCGGCTTTTTGTTGGGTTACTAGGATTCGAACCTAGACAGACAGAACCAAAATCTGTAGTGCTACCGTTACACCATAACCCAATCTAAACATCCAATGTTTATATTGGGCTGCAAAAATAGGGTAGCAATAGGTTTGTTCCAAAAAATTTTCGCACAATTCAGCATATTTTTTTGACAGTCTTGTCGCATTCTTCAGTTAATGGTCTTCATACATTCAAAATTCTTCTGATTGTTTAGCCGGAGGCCTTATAATGATTGTTTTTTCAATTAATGCAGCATCATAATCAATTTTAATAGGTACCATCACTTCATGGTTTGTGCTTAGTTGATTTGTTGTATCAATCATTGATTGTATATGTATAATAGAAGACTTGATACCTAAGTGTACCAAATATTTTTTTACTTGTTGAGCACGCTTTGTAGCCAGCCTTTCATGTTTTTCAATAGCTAATGAAGTGCCATAAATTGTTATACCGGTTAGGGTTATAGATGAATCATCGGGAAGTACATCATTTAAAATTATTTTGGCGTTTGGGGTAAGTTTATATCCTTGTAATGGGAAATAAATACGGGCACTTGTAGTATCGGGCTCAGCTGCTGCAAACGCTAGGAATAATAATAGGAATATATTTAAAAACAATAGCCGTTTCATAGCAAAATTTTAAAAGTATATGCATAGCTAAGTTCTGTCTATTATTTGGTAATAACTAAATATTGATAAAAAAATAAACTATTTAGTACAAAAAGGTTTATTATTAACTTTAATAAGCTTATTAGCTAAATGGAAAGTAAATTAATTCTTTTAACCTTATTTGTAATTGTAATGTTGCTTATGTCGCAAACACATTTAAAAAATAAAAAGAAAATTATTTTTTTGGGAGATTCCATTACTGAAATGGGAGTGTTACCCGGAGGATACATTCAAATTTTTAACAATATTATAGCACAACAACATTTGAGTAACTTTATTGGTGTTGGTTCAGGAATTAGTGGTAATAAAATTTATGATTTGTATTTTAGGCTGCAACATGATGTGATAGAACAACAACCCGCTTTGGTAGTTATCTTCATTGGTGTAAATGATGTTTGGCATAAACTTTCGCATGGCACTGGAACCGATGCCTGGAAATTTGAGCAATTTTATACGGCTATAATCCAACAACTTAAACAGCATGGAATAACTACTGTTTTATGTACCATTTTGTGCATTGGAGAAAAATGGCAAGATCAAAACCCACAAGATGAGGATATTGATTTATATAATGGTATTATTAGAAACTTAGCAGTTACCCATAATTTACCTTTGTGTGATTTGCGCAAAGAGGCAGTTGATTATATCCAAAAAAACAATACCTCAAATTTTGATAGAGGTTTTTTGACTAAAGATGGAGTGCATTTAAATGATGCAGGTAATACTTTAGTGGCAACTAAAATTTGGGAAGTTTTGCAAACATTGCCTATTATGCAATAAAGAAAGCAGTTAACAATAACTGCTTTGCTGCTTAACTTTTTTAAAAATTGCTTTAATTGTTGGCTACAATTAAATAATAATTTTTCTTTCCTTTTTGAATTAACAGGTATTTCTGTTGCAATAAATTATTTGAAGTGATATGGGTATAGTCGGGTTCAACTTTCTTTTTGTTAATACGTATACCACCATTTTGCCACATTTTTCTGGCTTCGCTTTTACTGGGGAAAATACCTGTTTCAGTTAAAAAATTCACCAAATCGCTACCATTATCTAATTGCGATTTTTCAACGTGTATCGTAGGCACACCTTCCAATACCTGCAATAATTGTTGCTCATTTAAACTGCTTAAAATATCAGCTGTTTCATTATTGAATAAAATTTCCGATGCCTGAAGTGCAAATTCAAAATCAGCCTTACTATGAACAAAAATGGTTAAAGCCTCTGCTAATTTTTTTTGTAAAACTCTTTCATGTGGGGCAGCATCATGTTGTGCCAATAAGGTTTCAATGGTTTCCTTGGGGAGAAGGGTAAATATTTTTATCCATTTTTTGGCATCCTCATCACTAGCATTTAACCAAAACTGATAAAATTGGTAGGGCGAGGTTTTTTGCGGATCTAACCAAACATTTCCTTTTTCAGTTTTTCCAAACTTACCACCATCGGCTTTGGTAATTAATGGACACGTGAATGCAAAAGCATCACCACCGGCTTTCTTCCGAATTAATTCAGTACCGGTAACAATATTACCCCACTGATCACTACCGCCCATTTGAAGTTTGCAATTTTTATTAGTGTAAAGCCAATAAAAGTCATATCCCTGAACCAATTGATAAGTAAATTCTGTAAAGCTCATTCCATTTTCATTTTCCAATCTTTTCTTCACACTATCTTTTGCCATCATGTAGTTAACAGTTATATGTTTACCTACATCTCTAATAAACTGCAAGAAACTCATGTTTTTAAACCAGTCGTAGTTATTAACTATTTCCGCAGCATTTGGTTTTGTAGCATCAAAGTCTAAAAATTTTTCTAATTGTTTTTTTACGCATTTAACATTATGTAGCAACACTTCCTCACTTAATAGGTTTCTTTCTTCACTTTTACCGCTTGGGTCACCAACCATACCGGTTGCACCCCCCACCAGGGCATAAGGCTTATGCCCGGCTTTTTGTAAATGCACCAATAATAAAATGGGAACAAGACTACCAATATGCAAACTATCAGCAGTAGGGTCAAATCCAATATATGCCGAAGTCATTTCTTTATTTAGCTGCTCAATGGTGCCGGGCATTATATCTTGAATTAATCCCCGCCACTGTAATTCTTCCATTAAAGTCATACAATTTTCAATTTGGGCAAATGTAATTACAAATGCTGTTTGGTGTAAATGTAATTGTTCATGTATGTTTGCAATAAACTTATTTAATGGAATATTAGTGCAGGTTGTACACTGTAATTTTTTAAAGTAAAATAATCAATATGCGAATAGTAGGTTTCGGCACCCGTGTTCTAAATTTTTTAATTGATACAGCCATTATTTTTATAATAGCATGCATCTTAAAAAAAGTGTGGGACTGGTATGTGATTTTTTACCAATACACTCCTTACAATTTTGGTGAAATATTTGCATTGGTTTTGGTGATATATTATTTTTTATTTGAATTAATTTTTACAAGAACTCCCGGAAAATGGTTAACAGGAAGTAAAGTGAAGACTATTGTCGGGAACAGACCTGCGTTTTGGCAATTTATGGTACGCAGTATTATTCGGTTAACAATTATTGATGCATTTTTTATTCCTTTTTTAGAAATGCCGTTACATGATTATTTAAGTAAAACTAGGGTAGTAGAAGCATAAGCCTGATGTATTATAATCGCTTGGTTATTTGTTTAAACTTTGTAATCGTAACAAATATTTACCAATAATGTCGAATTCAATATTAACGCTATCATTTTCTTGAATGTGGCTAATGTTGGTATGCTTATAAGTGTAAGGTATAATAGCTACTGTAAAAGTGTTTTTGGTAACATTAAAACAAGTTAAGCTAATACCGTTAACGCATATTGAACCTTTTTCTATAACCAAAGGAGCAAATTTTTCTGAGAATTGAAACACATATTCCCAACTGCCATCAACTGCTTTCTTTTGTAAACAAGTTGCAGTGCTATCAACATGTCCTTGAACAATGTGCCCATCAATACGACCATTCATGGTCAAGCACCGTTCAATATTAACAGCATCGCCCGGTTTCAAGTAACCCAAGTTGGTTTTTAGCAGTGTTTCTTCAATTGCGGTTACTTTGTGTACATTGTTTTCAATATGTTCAATGGTAAGACAAACCCCATTATGTGCAACGCTTTGATCTACTTTTAACTCTTTACTAATAGGCGATTCAATGAAAAAGCTAGCATTACTACCATTTTTTTCAATTTGGGTTATAGTGCCTAAACATTCAATAATTCCGGTAAACATGGTTGCAAGTTAGCCGTAAAACTCTAAAAAATAATTTTGATATTTGGAAATTTAATGAAACCATTTATCTTTGCACCCCATTCATTCAAAAAAGGAGACATTTTATTATGCTTATCATTGATTCAAAAGATTGCGAAAACATAGACAAGGCTTTAAAAAAGTATAAGAAAAAGTTTGAAAAAAGTAAAACTTTATTGAAGCTAAGAGAGCGTCAAACTTATGTTAAGCCTTCTGTTAAACGCAGAGAAACTGTTTTAAAAGCTATATATAAACAAAAAATTGCTAGTGGAAAAATAGAAGCATAGTTTGCTTTTATACCCATTTATATATTTGGTAGCCTGAGATGTTTAATTTTAGGCTACTTTTTTATGTCTGTAACCGAAGTATATACTGACGCTCAAAAATTTGTTGAATACCTTCAATATGAAAAAAGGTATTCAAAACATACCCTTAACGCATACGAAAACGATTTGATGCAATTTTTGCATTTTCAAATCCATCAATTCAATGCACCTGCACTATCTGACATTCAAGCCCCATTTATAAAAACCTGGTTAGCATTTTTAAAAGAACAGGGCATTGAACCGAAAAGTATAAAACGCAAAATTTCTACATTAAAATCTTTTTTTCGCTTTCTTCAAAAAATGGGATGTATTCAGCAATCGCCCATGGTTACTATTATCGCGCCAAAAGCAAAAAAACAGTTACCTGTTTTTGTTGAAGAAACCAAAATACAAGCATTGCTGCAAATGCCGGTAGATGAAACCGATTGGGATGAAAAGACTTATTTCCTGGTGCTTCAATTATTTTATCATACCGGCATGCGCTTAAGTGAACTAATTTATTTAACTGAAAAACAAATTGATGCGGCCAATCACCAAATAAAAGTTTTGGGAAAGGGAAATAAGGAGCGTATCATTCCAATACACAACAAACTACAGCAACAAATAATGGCTTATATTAATGAAAAGCATCAACAATTTGGTAGTCAAATTGAACAAGTTTTTGTGAATCACAACAATAAGCCGTTACAACCCAGGCAAGTTTACGAACAAGTAAAAAGAAGATTGGCATTAGTTACAACTCTAAAGAAGAAAAGTCCGCATGTTTTGCGCCACAGTTTTGCTACGCATTTACTAAATAATGGGGCGGATTTAAATGCAGTAAAAGAATTATTGGGGCACAGCAGTTTAGCAGCCACACAGGTGTATACACACACTACAATAGAAAAGTTAAAGGAAGTATATAAAAAGGCCCACCCAAAGGCTTAATGCTCAAATATTTTGTTATACAGGAATTCTTTTTAAAAAACAATGACGAATTAGCTTTATTTTATAAAATGAATGCAGTAGATTTATAATTGAAAATAGAGCGAGAATATCGCAGCGTTTTCATTAAGTTCTTTACCATATTTTTTCACCATTTAAACGTGTGTTGCTATGAACATCAACATTCAAACTGTGCATTTTGAAGCAGATTTAAAGTTATTAGATTACGTAACTAAAAAAGCAGAAAAACTAAACACATTTCACGACCAGATTTTAAAAGTAGATGTCTTTCTGAAACTGGATAACGTTGTTCATAAAATAAAGGACAAAATAGTGGAAATTCGAGTACATGTGCCCAAGCATGATTTTTTTGTGAAAGCCTCTTCTAAGTCCTTCGAGGAATCATTTGATATGGCTTTTGAATCATTAATTAATCAAATTAAGCGCAAAAAAGAAAAGCTAACCCTTGCTTAGCAAAAAGTTTAAGCCCTCAGCAATGAGGGTTTTTTTATGTGTATTATGCAGTATTCATGGCCGTTTTTATTAATTATATTTGCAGTGTTAAAAAAAAAGTTGAAAACTGGTTAAAAATATTTGTTGAAGAATTTTGTTGAAATAAGTTTTCCATTACCTTTGCCATCCCGAAAAAAACGGTAGTTCTTTGTTTAGCCGAAGTAGCTCAGTTGGTAGAGCAGCTGATTTGTAATCAGCAGGTCGTGGGTTCGACTCCCTTCTTCGGCTCATCAATTTCATTGGGCAGGTTCCAGAGCGGCCAAATGGGGCGGACTGTAAATCCGCTGTCTTTCGACTTCAGTGGTTCGAATCCACTCCTGCCCACTGTTTATTCAGTTAAAGTTCTTTTACAATAACACTAATACTGTTATCATTTCAAGCGGGAGTAGCTCATTTGGTAGAGCGATAGCCTTCCAAGCTATAGGTGGCGAGTTCGAGCCTCGTCTCCCGCTCTTTGCCTGAAATAACGGAAATAAAAAAATAGGTCCATTTTTTTAACGAACCCATTTTTTTATCAGGCCGTTGTAGCTCAGGGGTAGAGCACTTCCTTGGTAAGGAAGAGGTCGTGAGTTCAACTCTCATCAACGGCTCCATTTTTACAATGGAATGTGTTTTAGTGAATGTGCAGGAGATTTGTAAAATAGGATCAACAAATCCTAAAAAATAAAAACAATAAAATGGCGAAAGCCAAAATTTTTTAAACACAACTAAAAAACAAATAAAATGGCAAAAGAAAGCTTCTTGAGGGATAAACCCCACGTAAACGTTGGTACAATTGGTCACGTGGATCATGGTAAAACCACCTTAACTGCAGCCATAACTACAATCTTATCAAAAAAAGGTCTTGCACAAGCTCGTAAATATGATGAGATTGATGGTGCACCTGAAGAAAAAGAGCGTGGTATTACTATCAATACTGCACACGTGGAATATCAAACCGCTAATCGTCACTATGCACACGTTGACTGTCCTGGTCACGCTGACTATGTGAAAAATATGATTACCGGTGCTGCTCAAATGGATGGTGCAATTCTGGTAGTAGCTGCAACCGATGGTCCTATGCCTCAAACAAAAGAGCACATTCTTTTGGCCCGTCAGGTAGGTGTACCTCGTATTGTAGTATTCATGAATAAAGTAGACCTAGTTGATGATCCTGAATTATTAGAATTAGTTGAAATGGAAATCCGTGAGTTATTAAGCTCATATGGTTTCGATGGAGATAATACACCCATTATTAAAGGTTCTGCTACAGGTGCTTTAGCTGAAGATCCAAAATGGGTTGGTAAAATTGATGAGTTAATGGAAGCTGTAGATTCTTACATTCCTTTACCTCCCCGCCCAATCGATCAGCCTTTCTTAATGAGCGTTGAAGATGTGTTCTCTATTACCGGTCGTGGTACTGTTGCTACAGGTCGTATTGAGCGTGGTATTGTGAAAGTTGGTGATGCTGTTGAAATTGTAGGTTTAATGGAAGCGCCACTTTCTTCAACTGTTACCGGCGTTGAAATGTTCAAAAAATTATTAGACGAAGGTCAAGCTGGTGATAATGCAGGTTTATTATTACGTGGTATTGAAAAGAAAGATATCCGTCGTGGTATGGTAATTTGTAAGCCTAAGAGCATTACTCCACATACAGAATTTAAAGGCGAAGTTTACGTATTAAGTAAAGAAGAAGGTGGTCGTCATACTCCATTCTTTAATAAATACCGTCCTCAATTCTATTTCCGTACTACCGACGTAACTGGTGAAGTACAATTACCGGAAGGAACTGAAATGGTAATGCCTGGTGATAATATTAACCTAACTGTAAAATTAATTCAACCCATAGCTATGGAAAAAGGTTTGAAATTCGCTATCAGGGAAGGAGGAAGAACAGTAGGTGCCGGACAGGTTACTGAAATTTTAAAATAGGCTCTTTATTTTAATAAAACCTTTTGTTGCATTTTTTATATATTTGCATCAATTAAATTTCTTAAAGGCTGTCCCGAGGCATTTTCGGGATAGCTTTTAAGTTTATACGGGTATAGTACAACGGTTAGTATAGAGGTCTCCAAAACCTTCGATCTGGGTTCGAATCCTAGTACCCGTGCATCTGGTTAAACGTTTAACTGTAATTGTAGCTGATTTATAAGCGGTTATAATTGCTTAATTCCAATTTAAATGAATAAAGTTACTACCTATTTTAGAGACAGCTATCGCGAGTTAGTTGAGAAAGTAACCTGGCCAACTTGGCAAGACTTACAACAGAGTACAGTAATTGTTTTGGTTGCTACCATTATTATTACCGGAATTGTTTGGTTAATGGATTTTAGTTCCAATCAGGTTCTAAAATTAATTTATTCATTATTTAAGTAATTTTTTTTATCCATGGAAATTTCTTCTGAAGTTATAAATGCCATTACCGCACCACAACCCGAAACAAAGTGGTATGTTCTTCGTGTAGTTAGTGGCAAGGAAAGAAAAGTAAAAGAATATTTGGATAAAGATATTCAGCGTAGTGGTTGGGTTGATATTATTAAGCAGGTTTTTTTACCAATGGAAAAAGTTTATAAAGTGCAAAATGGTAAAAAAATAATGCGAGAAAAAAACTATTTTCCCGGTTATGTAATGATTGAAGTAGCCGATGGAAAATTAACGGATGAAATTATACAGCACATTAGCAATATTAGCAATGTAATGCATTTCCTTACCGATGGGAAAGGTTCAAAAGGTAACATAATTTCATTGCGCAAATCGGAAGTAAATAAAATGTTAGGTAAGGTTGATGAAATGAATGATCAAGGCATAAGCATCAGCGAACCGTTTATAGTTGGCGAAACCATTAAAATCATTGAAGGTCCGTTTAACGACTTTAATGGCATTATTGAAGAAGTGAATGATGAAAAGAAAAAATTAAAAGTTACCGTAAAAATATTTGGCCGATCAACTCCTGTAGAATTGAATTATATGCAGGTTGAAAAAATTAGTTAGTATCAACAAACCATATTTCCTAAAAAATCTCCTGAATAGGAGATTTTTTTCTTTTAATGTACTTGTATATTCAAATTTCTACTACCTTTGCCGTCCCAAATTAGTTCTTATTAGTAATGATGGAGTTTGGGAGTGCTTGTAAAAAGCACGCTATCACCAATAAAATCGAAAATTATGGCAAAAGAAATTACCGGCTTTGTTAAGCTACAGGTAAAAGGTGGCCAAGCCAATCCGGCACCACCTGTTGGACCTGCCCTAGGTTCTAAGGGTATTAATATTATGGAGTTCTGTAAGCAATTCAACGCAAGAACTCAAGATAAAATGGGTAAAGTTGTACCTGTTCTTATCACAGTTTACTCCGACAAATCATTCGACTTTGTTATTAAAACTGCACCTGCTGCTGTTCAATTAATGGAAGCAGCTAAAATTCAAAAGGGTAGTAAAGAGTCAAACAGAGCAAAAGTTGGCAAAGTAACTTGGCAGCAAATTGAAGCTATTGCTAAAGATAAATTGCCTGACATGAACTGTTTTACTTTAGAAAGCGCTATGAAAATGGTTGCAGGCACTGCACGTAGTTTAGGATTAACTGTTGAGGGAGATGCTCCCTGGAAAAACTAATTATTCACCTTAAATAATATTTTTAATTATGTCACTGACTAAAAAAAGAAAAGTAGCAGAAAGTAAGGTGGATAAAAATAAAGTTTATTCCCTGAAAGAAGCAGCTGCATTGGTAAAAGAAATTAATTGTACAAAATTCGATAGCTCCGTTGATGTGCATATTCGTTTAGGTGTTGATCCTAAAAAAGCTGATCAACAAGTGCGTGGAACTGTAAGTTTGCCACATGGTACCGGTAAAACAAAACGAGTTTTAGTATTGTGTACTCCCGAAAAAGAGGATGCTGCAAAACAAGCTGGAGCCGACTATGTTGGTTTAGATGAATTTATTCAAAAAATAGAAGGCGGATGGGTAGATGTAGATGTAATTATTGCAACCCCTTCTGTAATGCCTAAAATTGGTAAATTAGGTAAAGTATTAGGCCCTCGTAACTTAATGCCTAACCCAAAAACCGGTACTGTAACTAATGATGTTGCAGCGGCTGTTAATGAAGTTAAAGGCGGTAAAATAGCTTTTAAAGTTGATAAAGCAGGCATTGTTCATGCTTCAATTGGAAGAGTTTCTTTCGATGCTCAAAAAATTGCAGAAAATACTGCTGAATTAATCAATGCTATTTTAAAATTAAAACCGGCTACAGCAAAAGGAACCTACCTGAAAGGTGTAAGCATAGCTTCAACTATGAGCCCCGGTATTACTTTAGATGCAAAATCATTAGCCAACTAAGTCCTGGTGATTCGTTCCTACGAAAATGACCCGGGTATTTAAAAATTTAGTTATGACCAAAGAACAAAAAAATGAAGTAATTGAACTTTTAAAAGAAAAGTTCT
>Ga0310345_10002362_pt1 | contig 19198 bp, 14 predicted proteins | sample HC15DNA20500_MG_FD_204667 | JGI IMG/M metagenome (GOLD analysis project Ga0310345, IMG submission 204667) | Marine microbial communities from station ALOHA, North Pacific Subtropical Gyre - HC15-DNA-20-500_MG | ecosystem: Environmental > Aquatic > Marine > Oceanic | place: Pacific Ocean: North...
ATTAAGTTCTTTAAAAATTTTATCTTGTTCTTCAATACTTGGACGTTCTGGTCTATTTCGATGAATTAATAATACTGATTTTACTTTTAATTTAGGATAAATTTCCTTTATCCAATGATTTACCCAAACATCAGAACCACCACCTACTAAACTTCCACCTCCAGTAGAATAATAAACATCATATATTTCTTTGCCGTCTAAACGACCATTGATAATTCTCATAACCTATATCCAATCTGTATTATTTTCACCTATAAATATTACCATCTTCTGGTAATGTTGTATAATATGTTCCATCGGCATTCCATCCATTTCTATTTATTTTTATATATCTAACAACTGCTTTAGGATCATCCCAATCTAATTTTTTATCTCTAAGTTCTTTAATATTATTTTCATTCCATAAAAATGTTTTTGAAACCATAAATTCCGATGGTAATGTTGCAATATTTTTTTCTCGTACTTTTCTTACTGCTGATGTTAATATTTGTTCACTCGTACAATCTATATTTTTTTCATAAAGTAAAAAACATTCTCTTATCAATTCCTTACCTGCTAAAGTATTATTAAAAAATGTTTGAGTTCCCCTCCATCGTACATCCCAATAAATTGGCATATTGTGTTTAATTGAAAACTTTCTCATTTCTTCACCACTCTCAAAAACTAAATCTGGTTGATTAAGTTTATCTCCAGCTACAAAATCATATTTTTTACAACATAAATCATAAAATTTATAAAATTCTTTCATTTTCAAAATTTCACTATCTATATCTAAATATAATAGCGGACTATTAAATTTATCCATGGCCTCTTTAAGAATTTTCCATCTCAAATTTATATTTTTCTTTCTACTACCAGCAGATTCAACTCGTAATATTTCGTAATGAATTCCCAATCTATCTAAATTTTCTTTAAGATTTTTAGCAAATTTTGGATAATCATTATTTGGTGTATAATAACTGATTACAATCATTGTGCTTTACCTATATGATTCCAATATGTTAAATCTAATTTATAAATATCTTTAAAAAAATCTACTATTTTTTGTGGATTATCTTTAAAAATATTATAAATTAATAAATCATTTGGTCTATTTTTAAAATATGAAATTACATCTGTAGTATGTTCTGAATGTAATAATCTCCACCTTTTTATTGAATCATCCATATCACATTTATAAAATTTCATATCTCTTTCTAACATTCCACCTAAATTTTTATTAATATGACGTAATCTGGATAAAATCCAACTATCTACATCTCTAATATTTAATATAAACTTAGAATTAGGATATTCTTTATCTAATTGTTTATAATAATCTTTTGGATCTTTAACTATCAGAGGGCCAGATGAGGTCATATCAGAAAATACAATAGCATCTTCATATTTACAATCAGAATTTACTTCTTTATTTAATGTAACTCCATCAAACAAAAGTTTTTTACCAAGTTTAATATTTCTTTCAAAAACTTCAACTAAATTTCCATCATCCCAATGGATAGCATTTAATCCATTTCCTTTAAAAAAATAATGTAAAGTTCTTGTTGCAGTTTTATTAAATCCTATTATAAATATCCTCAAATATTAACTACCACCGAATCCGCCTGAGGCTACACTAAAGGTAATATCACAATTATCGACTTCACTATTATTTGTAGCTGCTAATCTGTAAACTCCCGAATTACCTTCAAATGACGCTCTATGGTCGTGTTTGACTCTCATTTTATAAGTCGAATTTGCACTTAAAGTAATCGTACCACCTGGACTTGTCCAGTTAGTTGGATTATCAGAAGTTCCAACTGCAAAATACTGATTGAAAAAGGATGAATCACCAGATATATGTGTTAATGTAAAAGTAGAATTTCCACTTCCACCAGCTAATGTATATGATTTATTGGATGAAGTTTGAGTACCCGAAGAAACTTCTATGGGGAAATTGGATGGAGATGCAGTCCACTCTGTAGCTACAAGTGTTGCCTGTGAACCTTGTAGTACACTACTCAATGCAGTTCCATTATATGCATATACTGCAAAGTAATAAGTGGTATCTGCAGTTAATCCTGTTTTAGTATATGAAGTTGCATTAGCACTGGCTGTATTTATTAAAGTATCACCACTATCTGCTGCTCCACCTGTATTCATATAAACTTTGAATCCATCTTCTATTGCTGAATTGTCTGACCAACCTATCACTATTTGTGTAGATGTTACACTACTAAAAGTTATACTTGTTGGTGCTTTTGGTTGTGCATTTGCATCAGCTATATAATTAGCTGCCGTCAAATTTCCACTACCATCTATATATCCTATATAATTACTTGGAAAATCCCACCACTTATTTCCACCTGCAAATCCTGAACCACCTTTAGATGACAATATTTGTACTGTTCCAGAACCCAATGTTCCTAAATAGTATCCTGTGGCTGAATATGGAGATGCTCCACCTGGTATGTTTGGTACTTCTGCATCTTCTTGATCATCGAATCCAGCATTTGCACCACCCAATTGATATCCACCAAGTGCTACAGAGTTGTAATCTGTTATAGTAAGTGATTCTTCATAAGCATAACTTCCACCAGCATCTACTACTCTTAAATATACAGTTCCAGTTGAAGATACCGTCCCTATGTTAGCAGAAGATGCGTTTGACCATACTCTACCAGTTTTTTGTACACCACCAGTATCATTATCTAAACAATCAGATGCGAAGGTAATTCCACCAACATCATTAATTTCAGGTTCATATTGTCCTACTTCAGAACCACCACCACCTGATGAAGTATATACTCTTGCGATAAATCCTGCAGATTGGAATCCTTGCCAAGTAATACTTTGAATATAAAGATTAGTAGTACTTACTATTATAGTACCACCTGTAAAAGTTATATCATAAATTTTTGGATAATAATTTACTGTAATGTTATCAGTACTATGTGCATAAGTTTGACTTGAATTACCACTAACGGTTAAAGTTGCTTGAATTGTTCCAACTCCACTCCCTGCAGTAATCGTAGGATTTTGAATTGATGCATTATTAATTGAAGCACCTGACGTAAGACTTGTTGCCCAAGAATAACCAGTAACATTATCCGAATCAGAAGTTACATTCATTACAGTTGAAGTGGATGTAGTATTCTGAGTGGTTGAATAAATTGTTGAACTGGCTGGTTGTGGAATATTATTACCTGCATCCAACGTAGGATAAATTATAAATCTTCGTGCAGTATTATAACTACTATATTCTGTTGATAAGGGCCCTTGAGCAAAATTTAATGCTCTAACCTTATAATAAAATGGGCCATATGTAGAAGTTGAACTTGCCTCACTAAGACCTACGGAAGTTCCAGTTTGATTTGAACCTAATTGTGAATAACTTCCATCTGAATCTCCTGAGGATTTATAAATCTGATATTGATATCTATAAGAACTTGCTCCCCAATCCATAGTAAGTGAACCATTATATCCACCCGCCGTATCATTAAATGCTCCTGGTGTTGTTGGTGCAGTATCTAAAACGTTTATAGTACTTACGGCCGTTGTTGACGGAACACCATCAGAATCATCTTGTACTCTTACATGATATGATCCCACATTACTTACTCCAACATCAGCTATTGCAGCACTATAAGATTGTCCTTCTGAAGTATTTGCTGAATCCATAGAATCATTAGCATTTACTTGTTGTGTAGTAGAAGTTCCTGCACTACTAGCCACCAAATGTATGTCCACCAATGCTACATTTATAGAAGTCCAAGCTACACTAATTGTAGTGGCTCCTCGTCTATAATCACCTGATGTAGGTGTTACAGAAGTTATATTTTGTTGTGTATATGCCACATAAGCCACATCTATAGAATCACTTGTAGAAGTTGTATTGGATCCACCAACAGCTGTACCTGCAACCGTTGCACTAAATGATTTTGTTCCCGATGCTCCTGAAAAATTCATGGTTACGGTTGGATCACCACTTCCTCCACCACTAGCAGTTGTACCAGATGGTTTAGTCCAATTATAAACTGATACCGTACCAGTAGTGTTGGCTGTGACAACAACATTCGTAGTTGAAACACCTGTAGGTGTTGTATTGGTAGCATAACTACCAAACCCATAAACCGTAGCAGTACTTCTTGATAATGATACTATAGGTCTAACAGTTAATGTATCGGTTGTGTTACTTGTTTGTGAATAATTTGCAGTACCTGTGTAATTTATTGTATATACTCCATTGGAAGTTCCTGGTGTAAAAGTAACACTATTATTTCCAGTTTGAGATGATGGAGATGATGCAATTGCTACATTTGCACTATTACCAACTACACTTGATGCTGCCATAGCTTGAGTAGCATTTACATTTATTGTTTGGTCTCCAGTTGTACTATAACTAAATGCTGGAGCTATATAAATAGCACTTCCTGCACCAAAACCTGTAGTTCCAGATGTATGATGTGCTTTTGGATAATATGTAGCAAGTGATGTACCAGAAGTTAAAGTAACTGTAAATGCATTTGTTTGAGTATCCCTAACAAAACGACTATCACTAATACTTTTATCACTATAAGCAGTATATGAAGTATCATCATTTGCCGTACCATAACCCATTCTCATAGTTTTACTCGTAACTCCCTCTGATACTGCAGTTATTGTAAATGCAGTTCCACTATTAACCGTATAATCATCTGAAGCAATACTATCACACTTAACATTATAAGTTACTGTAAAATCTTGAGTTGAAGTTGTATTGTTACGAGCTGAGGTAGGACTTCCATTATGAGTTAGTGCAAATCTTATTACACCTGGTGTATTTGCAATTGTAGCCGTTTGAGAAGCTTCTCCTGAACCATATGTTCCTGTCATCGTGCCACCATCGCCTGCGGTTATTGAAGTTATACTACCGTTGGTAATACTTGCCTGAGTACCAGTTGAGACCGATCCACCCACCACCACCGCGGTAACCGCTTCGCCTGCTGCATCTACCGTAGTACTTGTATATCCAGTTGAACCATCAGTTGTTAGGTTGGTAGAACCACCTGCTAATTGGTCATAATGATTTATATTAGCTCCAACTGCATTTGAATAAGTTCCCGTTGTAACAAATGGATAATATACATCATTAGCTCCCCCGATATTTGGAATTGTCATATCAGCATAATGAGTATTATCTGCTACACTAAGATCACGTAATGGATCAGCAGAACCCCCATCATCCTCAACCACTACAGTATTATTACTTGCATATTTTAATCCTGCCGTATAATCAGTTGTACCAGTTTGGTCTAAATTAACATCAAAATAAATTCTAGCCGTTTCTCCATCTACATAACCATTACTCATTACAGAAGTAGTACCTACTTTTGCAATAGGATTGTCAAAAAAAACATTTGGATATTGAGCACCATAAAATTCAGATATAGAATATGGTGCTGCATCCAGTGCATCTCTATCGGCAGTTTCATCTGGTGTTCCATTACCATCTACATCACCTACCGATGCACCTAAGGCAAAGAATTCCGATTCTGCTTTTATCTCTACGTCGGATTCAGCTTGGCCTCGATTACCAATAATATCTCCAAAACTAATTTCTATATCGCCGGGATCTCCAGTTGGTAAAGGCATTATAACACCTCATATTTTTTTTCAAGTTCAACAATCCTATCTTCCATATCATCACATTTTTCTTTATAATTTTGAGGTTCATGTGAATGCTCTTCTAAATATTTTATTTGTTTTTGTTGGTCTTTTACTGCCTCTACCAATAAAGGTATTACTTTATCATAACTTACTGTTTTAAATTTATCTCCTTCTTCCCAACCATCAACTTCTTTCACTATACTATCTAATCCATCTACAGCTTCTACTTCCTGTGCAATAAATCCTATATCATGACCTTTATGTTTATAATCACCTTTCCAATCAAACTCAACACCACGTAATTGTAAAATTTTATCTAACCCACTACCTATTGGAATAATATTTTCTTTAAATTTTCTATCTGATAGTGCAGTTGCAAATCCAGTAATATCATCTTTTACTAATAGAGCTCCAGCATTAGATAATCTCATACCATTAACTCCAGCAACATTAAAATTCATTTGATTTGTAGTAGTATGGATTTTATAATTTGTTGTGGGTGCCCAGGGAGCGACCTGCGGGGAAAAAATCAATGTTTGTGCAGTTATTTCGGATCCACTAATTGCATCACTATGTAAAATACCATCAGCTGTACCAATACCTTTAATTTTAAGCGACCCTGTTACACAAGCCGTACCCATTATATCAACTGTTTTCTCTTCTGCTGGAGTAACACGAAAATAAAAGTTATCAGCTGCTTCTAATGTTTCAGATATTAAAAATACTGCCTGCATCCCACCAGGTGCAATCTCAACCTTTTTATTACTTGGGGTATGAGTTTGAAAACCAACCCAAGCAGAAACCTGTATTATACTAACAGCACTACTAAACTCTTTACCTACAGCTGAATAAGTTTCTGTTATTCCATCATTTGTTACACTTATATCCTGCAAATGCCAATAATAAGCATGGGGATCATCCGCTACCGTATGTTGTACAGTAGCAGTTCTGGATACTGATACTTTAGTAGTAGCTGAAGAAGGAAACCTTTGAATATTATGGCCACCCGTAAGAGGAATCGTATCAACTACAGCATCATCTTCATCTTTCAATATTAAATTACCACCAAGTGTTGTCGTTCCCACTAATTCATCTTCATCTTGTGCATGTTGAGGACTATTAATAACAATTTCAACCACTACATTGCACCTACTTTTATAAGATTTAGTACCACCAGTTAATGCTGCCTCACTAATATTTCCATGACTTGTACTGATTGATGAAAGTGTAGCTACACCTGGGTCACTACCAGTCACGGCCGGAAATCCTGCAAATAAATCTAAATCAGCAGAAGTTTGGCCATTCGCAATATCAACTGTTCCAGTATCAGTTCCATTAACTCCACTTAACACATTACTTCCACTTACGGGAGAAGATGAAAAAGAATCTCCACCAGCATTTAAAATAACTGAACCTGGAGTAAAATCAGGTACCATCTCTGCAAAGAAACTACCACTTGTAATTGAAATATTTGGAGAATTTGCAGTTGCATCTATTATTATACTTCCACTTGTATCAGTTATAGTACTACCATCAATATTCCAACCAGAAGAAGTGGATTGACCAATAAATCCAGTACGTGCTTCAAGATGACCTTTAAATGTACCAGCCGTAGCTGTCATCTTACCAGTAGTATCTACACTAAATGATGGGAAGTTCATTGCAAAACCATCTGAATCATTTCTAATGTATGAAGAACCAGTATGGAAACTAAAGTGTCCACTACCACTTAAATATATTCCATCCACTGCACTTGCAGATGGAGGATTCACACCAAGTGATACTCTTCCTGTATTTGCCGTAGTTGCAGTGAAAGTTGGAGATGTAATTGCCAAATTAGTAGCTGCTAATGTCATCCCATCAGTACTGGTAAATCTTACATAATTATCTGAATCTTTTTGTAAATTAAATTCTCCACTACCACTTAACAAAATACCATTATCATCCAACTTTTGTGGTATAGTTGATCCCATTGCAATATGACCACCATTAGAAGATGAAATATGTTGTGTAGATGTTAGTAAATCAAATGTAGCTGATTTTATATCAAGTGCAGTTCCAGTTTTTTTAATGTAATTAGAAGCATTACCGTAGGCTAAGAAACTACCAGTACCATCCATAAAGACACCTGCGTTTGTACCTTGAGGGCCAGTATTTAAAGTCGATCCCATTGCTATAAATGGAGTACCTTGATTTGAAGATTCTAATTGTAATTTATTTGTTCCTGTGGTTAATACAGAAAACTCTGAAGCTGTGAGTTCAAATCGGCCAGAATCACGATTGGGATCCCAGCTTATTTTATTACCTAAACTAAATGAACCAGTAGAATCAATATAAAATTTTGAATTAGATGTTTTAAAATCACCAGGCCCACTATCATCATTTACGAATATTTGTGTTGGTGTCATTTCTAAACCACCAATAGAACCACTTTGAGCCTTAATCAAACCACTTAAATATATGTTCTCACTCATCATTCCAAAACCAGGATCTTTGTTTCCACTAAACATTCGATCCCCAATAGCCGTACCCACAAGACCACTTAAATCACCGACTCTTGTTTTTAATATTTCATCATAAATTCCACTACCAGTTCTCTCAATAAAATCCATATATGGTGTAGTTGCATCACCTGGATTTGCATTTATCAATGCATATCCACTTCCTCGAGCATTCTCACCTTCCCCACCAAGATACCTACCAGTACTAACTAAAACTTGTCCTTCTGTATAGGCTTCTGCAGGTGATACCAACCCAAGTAAAAATGCTACATCAGGATTAACTTTTTCTATAATAGAATTATCAACATGAGAAGCTTTTGTAGACCCATTAGTTCCACGAATAACATAAAGTTTATTAGATGAAGTATCACTACCACTAACTTGCATAATTTCGCTATCTATACGAATAGTTGCATGATGTAAATCTGAACCAGTAGGATCGGCATCGTGTACCTCAATAATATCATCAAGTGCACCTATAGCCTCAGTAATATAAGTAACTCCATCAAATGCAGATGCCGTTGCTTGTCCACCATAACTACGTGTAACATAAAGATAACCAGACATATCATTATCTGAAGCTTGATCTGCACGACTTTGAGAATATACTAACATATACTCTTTAGTAAATCCTGTTCCCGTTACCTTTTTAGCAAATATAACCTCATCTTTTTTAAATCCACTAACATTATCACAATAAAGTTGAGTATCTGTAGCTGAAGCAGATTGTGAAATTGCAGTTGAGTTTCCGACATATAATTGTCCACCAACAGCATTGACCGTTTCTTTTTCAAATACAGCAGTTCTTAGTGTTCCACGAACTCTAATGTTTTCAAATTCAGCAGTACCATTAGAATCTATTCCACCATAAACTCCTGCAGTTATTCTCCATCCTTTAAATCCAGTTACAAAATTTGCAGTTCTAATCTCACCATCAGTAGCATTTATAAGAAGATTACTACTTGATATAAAAGTATCTCCAATCGTAAATCCACCAATATCACCACCTGTAAACTTAACTTCTGAACCTGTTATTTGACCTTTACTATTTACATTAAATACAGCACTTGCAGATGCTGCCAATGAGGAAGCACCAGCGAAAAATCTTGTAGCAGGTGGGCCAATTAATGCAGTATCGGGGTCTGCTAATGCAGTTACACCAGAAGATGATCCGTTAGTAGTTGTATTATATATTGAATGTGGAGTTATTGTCCATCCACCAACATCACCACCACTAAATTTAACTTGTGAACCTGTTACATCACCATGAGCAGTTACTTGAAATTTTGAAGCAGAAATAAACATTGAACGTCTACCAGCACCACTACCACCACTATTACCTGTAGCGGATCCACTTATAAAGAAAGCTTCTCCACCACCCTCTGCTACTGTTTTACTACCAGTAATTGCATTGGGTGATATATGAAATCCTCCAATTTGACCTGCATTGGCAGTAATTGTACCAGTCATAGTGGCATCTGTTGCGGTCAATACACCTGCCTTTGTAACTCTAAATGGTGCTGAACCAAATGTTCCATGTCCTAACCATAAACCTTCATCACCATCTACTGTGAAAATGTCGGTTGAAGATCCTATTGTAATACTTTTACCAGAAGGATCTATTTCAAAATCTGTAGCGGTTATCGTATTTGAATTAATAGTAAATCCACCAATTGCACCTGCAGTTGCTGTAATTGTTCCTGCCATAGTAACAGCACCTGCTGCGGTTAAATGAAAATTATCTGATTTTATTTCTATGTTATTATTACTACCACTTACAAATGTATCTTCTGCCACACTACCTAAGAAAAACTCATTAGTAACTACTTTAAATGTACTTGGATTTGTTTTAAATTGTAAATATCTATCTTCTCCAGCTCCATGTGCATCTACAATCTCTAATCCTACACCTTCATAACTTTCAGTCGTTTGTAACCTATTAGTTCCGTCTGCATGGCTGCCTAAAGAACCACTCCATATCATAAATCCACCACTACCACTTGAAATGGTAGCCTGAAATCCCTCATATCCAATTGAACGCATATAAGCAGAACCACCATATAACTCAATACCTTCACCTTGTACACTTCCCATAAATAAAGAACCACTAAGTAAATTTCCACCAGCATCTATAGTTTGTGGTGCTCCAATAATTCTAAATCTTTCCATAAATGCAAATGCATCTGCAATTTTATTATTTACATCATAAAACTCAACTAAAAAATCCATTTCTGCAGGTCTTTTAAAAATAACAGGTAAAGGAATAATAGTTCTAAAATAATCTGGACTAAAATTAGTATCCGATGTAGGTTTCAGTTCTAAATCTCTAATTACCCATTGACCTGATTCCGCTACAAATTTAGGTTGAGCAGTTGGGAAATGTTTTCTTGAACTTAGAAATGTATTATAAACTCCTTTTATTTCTCCTTGAAGAGCACCTTTATGTGTTTTAACCGAACCAAGATAAATGTCTTTTCCACCATTTCCAGTTCCATCTTTTGATTTAGAACCACTTAAATAAACTTTTAATTCTGCCGCCTTTTTAGTAACAGTAGTACCATCTTCAGATGAAAATGCTTTATCTTCTTTTACAAAATAAGCATCAAAATTAACTGAATAATCTACATTTCTTTCTAAAGTATATGAAGAAGTAGTAAAAAATTCACAAGTTTCTCCAAGTCCACCATTAGAACCACTAATCAAAGCACCATCAACTATATATTGATTATTCTGTGTTACTGTACAAGCAGAAGAACTTGCCCAATAGTCACCAATTATTGATTGATCGTAAAAATAGCCCGTGTTTTTAAATCCATCTATACTAAATGGATCTATTAATACTTGTGGGGATTCTATTGGTGAATCGTATAATATCTCAAAATCTCCGATTCCACCTCTCAATTTTCCATAAACTTTTACTCTAAAAATATCACCACTAAAAGTTCTCATATTCACACATGAAAAGTCAGCGTAACTTCGTAAGTGTGTAGCCGAAAGAGTATTTCCTGGTGTTGGCATTACTGACATTGTAACGTCACTATTTGCTAACATACTCACATAATGTGCAGAAGTAATATCATCTTCACCAGAAGTATCTGCACTACCAGACGCACGCCAACCATAAAGGTCATACGTTTCTGTTCCAGCAGACTCTCCATCTGCCCCCTCACCATCGTTTTTGGTGAGTTGTACCCATTTATAAACTGCTCCAGTTTCATCTTTATAAGGTGAATTTGGTTGGGGTGGAACTACATGTACAGGTAAAAATTCGGCGATTTTCGTTTCATTTGCCCAACTCCTGGGTGGGCCTTCAAAATTAGGATCATCATAACCTGCTCCTGAATCACCCTGTGAATTAGCATGAACTTCTACGAAAAACGGCTTTTCTGGTATAATAGTTGTCTCGTTCTTAACCTCTTCGATTCGAGTTACATATTTTGTAGGTGTAGTTATAAAATTATTATTACCAATATAAAAACTACTCTCATCTACAACTGGACTATTAATTTCAAGTGTTGCCCCTACAAAAGCACTTGTCACCTTACTATCGTCATTTTCAGGAGATGATTCTAAATTATTTATTGTAATTGTATGAGTTGGTTCTTCTGGCGACATTCTTCTTTGAATTCTACCCAACGCAAGAACTGTAGGTGTATTTCCTACGGATATTTTATTTATTCTTCTATTCTTAAATGATGTTAGAAATTTTCCAACCCGTTCTGGACCAGTCTGCTTAACTACAGGATTGAGCTCTTCAGGATCATCTATATCATTAGGATCTGGTACTTCGCCACCAGGATTAGTAGCCGTAACCGTTACACTACCTGATATTTGATATGAAGCAGAAGGATATAATTCTTCGATAAAAGCTTTCGTAATTTCTTTAGCTCGTATCTTGGGTTGTTTATAAAAGAAAATAGGTTGTGTATTAATTTGAGTAGTATTAACCGAGATTGGTCTTGAATATCTAACATTATAAACACCTTGCCATTCCTCTGGAACATCCACTACTGCTGGATTTGCTTCACCAACTATATATAAAAAACCACTTCCAGGTGCATTACTATTATACACTTCAATCGAAACTCGTCTCATATTACCTTCAAGATAACCTCGAACAGGTTCATGATAAATAGAATTTCCTTCAAAATCCACTATATCCATTTTAAGTTCTATAAAATTAGCTAATTTATCTGAACCACCCATAAGAAATGAGTTTTTACCTACCTGCAAGGGATCAGGAAACTCTGTTATATTGAAAAATTCTGAAGTTGCTCCAGTTTCTTCAAACAGAACGTCTACATTTCGTAAATCCTGTAAAGAATTAAATCTCTTTATTATTGGCATTAATTACTCCGAATGAAATAAGGTATCTATTATAAATATCGAAAATGTAAATATTCAATAGTTATTTATATATATAAAATGTGTATAAAGGATGTAAAAATGAAAAAAAGATATAACTTCACTTTAGATGAAGATTTGATGGATTGGTTCAAAGACTATGCAAAGAAAAACAGAACAAAATGTTCTGCTATTCTAAATCAACATTTGTATAAATTATATACTGAAGGTAATAAAAAACCAAAAAATGTAATTACATCAGTCCCTACTGAATTTGACCGAACTACTACCTGAAACCTTCTTAATCTCTAATAGTGTATCTACAAAGTCTCTCATAGTTTCTATATGTGATACTATAAATGTAAATTGAAATTGAGTTTTCAAATACTGAAATAATTGTGCAACTGAATTCAAATTATCACTATCCATTGTTCCCCAACCCTCGTCAATTGCCAAGAAGTTACTTCGTGGTAAATTACTTACATTCATCAAACCAACTCTTATAGCAAGAGAACTAATGAATCGTTCCATACCACTACTCATCTCAAGTGGCCAAACTCTATCATCATCATACACGATATGTGTATCAATTACTTTACCATCCATATTAAACAATATACTAAAATCTACAATTTGAGATAATATATCATTTACAGCTCCTTCTACTGTCGGTAAAGATTTGCTAATCAAATCATATGGTACACCATCACGTTTAATTGCTTCAATTAAATATTGATATGCCTGATGATCACCTTCCAATTTTTCTATTTTACTAATATTATCATTGATTTGTTTTTCTTTGGTTTTCAATACTTGAATCTCACCATGAAGTGTAGTTAATTTCTTACTAACCATATCTATTTGATAATCTAAATCATCTCCATTATTTTGTAATTTATCAATTTCCACTTCTACTTGAGAATTAAATAAAACATTTTGTTCTTGAGATTTATATGTGGTTATTTCACTATTAATTGAATTTAACTGATTCAAAATATTATTTTTCTTTTCCTCTAATAAACTCAACTGTGTTGTACTATGGGTTTCTTGTATATTCAAAGAATTTATTTCTTCTAATAAACTCTCTAAATCACTTTTGTATGCACGAATCTTAAACATTTTTTTAATTCTATCTTCCATTCGTTGTTTCTTTGTAACATATTGTTGAGCAAGTAATTTATCTTTATCGAGATTCTTTTGTGTTTCTATAGCATCTAATGTAAATGGATTACTCATACAAAAATCACAATCTTCATCCCATTCTAAATTACCAAGTTTTTCTATCTTATCTAATTTACTACGAACTTCTATTTTTAATTTATCAATTTCTACTTGAAATAAATCTCGTTCTTCTTCAAGTTTTTCTAACTTAATATATTTTTCACTTACATTTTCTTTTTCATATGAAGTTATCTTAGTTTGAAATTCGGTTCGTTGTAGAGCAAATCCCTGAACGGTAGTTTTTGTTACACCATACTCATCATCTACTTTATATAATATACCATTCAACTTTTTCTTTTCATCTTGAAGAATATCATAATCTCTAATATTAGAATCAACTGGCTTCAATCGTTTAGTTTGAGATTTTATTTCACCCATTATAGTTCTAAGTTGTTTTTTTAAATCTCGTTTATCTTTTTTAAAATCTGTTTGTTTACCTTCCAACAAAATCAAATCATCTGTTATATTAGCCATTTCACTATCGTAATCAGATTTCTTAAAATCTTTTAATAATGTATCTACTTCTTTAATATCTTCTGAAGCTTGGATATATAACGTATCAAAGATTTTCAATCCCATAAACTGAGATAATAATTCTTTTCGTTCTTTTTGTGTTTTATCAATAAATACAGTTGAGTTATTCTGTGAACTCATAGAAGTCAATATAAAATCATCATAACTACCAATAACCTTTTTAATATTATTTTGTGTAGTTCTTCTCTGGTCTCCATTCAAACTTATTTTTTCTCCAGTATCATCAATCACCCAAAAATCAACATCTACTTTTACATGCCCAGTTCTAAGATTCTTTTTACCTCGTCGTTCTATAAAATAATCAAGTCCATCAATCTCAAAATTTACTAAACAATTAAGTGTACTTTTAGAATTATTTATTATATTATCTGCCTTATATGCTCTTGAACAAGTATCAAATAAACAAAATGATAATGCATCCAATAAAGCTGATTTTCCAGTAGCGTTTGGTGCAAACAATCCAATTATACCATTGAGTTTTGTAAAGTCTACCACATTATCTTCACCATAACTAAACATATTATCAAATTCAAATTTCTTCAATTTCCAATGTACATTTCGTTGAATATCTGCTTCTGGTATAACTGCATTTAAATCAGTAAGTACTTTTTTTATTTTTATCATTGTGTCATCATCCACAATATAATTGTTACTCAAATACTCTCTAATCAACTCATATTGATAATCAAGATTATTAACATCACCAATATTAATTTTTATATCTCTAATCTTATCTGTAGATAATCCATCCACACGAGAAATAACTGACTCTTGTATTTTAGCCATTTTCTGAACTTTAGTCATTAGTTTTTTCAACTGACTTGGTTTCGTATTAGAAACTCTTACACGTAAACGTGGTTTTAAAGGTAAATCTGATAGGTCTGGTAATTTTCCATCTTGTATATCAATTGTATAATAACCAAAATCATTTACAATTGGTATATAAGTAGATTTTCGTTTTGGTACATCCCATAGTAAATAGCCGTGGTCTAATCCCTCACCATGATTCTGTTGAACTAATGAACCACAATAAGATATAGTTTCTTCTTTATTCAAATGTTGTCGTTTATGAATATCACCAAGTAATCCTAAATCATAACCTTTAAACATACTCATCTTTACTTTACTTGGTAACTTAAATCCTAAATCAGTTTCACTTCTATCTACCGTTCCATGAAATAATACTATTTTTGTTTCACCCTCTACATCTTTTGCCTTAATATAATCTTTTTCATTATCCCATACATCCCATACTACAAATGATGTATCTGCACACTTATACACACCTGTATTTTTTAAATAATGTAAGTTAGGATGATTGAGATTTTCTACAATTGGAGTTAAACAATCTAATCTATTTAAATTATTTAAATTGCAATCGTGATTACCTGCTATAATAATAGTAGGAACAATATCTGCTAAATTTTTGAATAATCGAGATAATTGGTCAATTAACTCTGGTGACATTTCGGTTTTAGAATGTGCAATATCTCCACCTATATAAGCTACTGCATTGTTTGGATATTCCTTAACACTTTCATATGTACGATTAAATACTTCTTCGTATTCTTTATGTCTTTTTAGATTACGAATCTGTATATCTGATATGTGGTGAATATATTTTAATTTACGAAAAGGAACTTTTATTTTAGATTGTATCAAACAAACTCCTTAAGAATCTTTTTTACTTTGGGTAGTTTTTTTTCTTCCACTGCAACATCCCAAGCAAAAATCTCTCCATTTTTCTTATAATAACTATCTTGTTCAATCTTCAAAAACTCTTTTATTTTTTCATAAGCTTCGGCATTAGTAATATGAACTTTATAATATCCTTTGCCGAAATCCCATATGTTTTTTTTATTTATTTTCATATAATTTCCGCCTCTGACATTTAAATAGTAAATTAGTAAAATTTTCCATCTTTAATTGATTTACCTTTACTAAAAAAGAAACCCACTAAACTCAATCTTATCCAATTTTCTACCTTTGTAACCTCATGTTTAATGTTATTTTCTGTAAAATCTAAAAGAATCAAATCACCTACATTACTTTCTATTATATCTCTAATCTGTCGGGTAGGTGTTTTCCAATCACTAATAACTAAATCTCCACCTTTTCCACTTGGCGGTTTATTATGTAGTGGTAAAAGAAAAGCTCCTAATCTATTTTCTACAACACCATCATCATGATGTTCAATAAATGTACCAGGTGGCATAATATGTAAACTTATAATAACATCTTCTAATGATAACTCGTAATTTTTATAAGTTTCTTGTATTTTATTAAATATTTTTTTTATAACTTCATCCCAAAGTGGTGTGGTTTGTGGAACATCACACCAATACCAAGATTGATGTTGTACAACTTTATAATTATCATATTTAATAATATCTTTTATTCTAAATCTATCTAGCGTTAAAGAGTCTTTATCTTCATAATATGATATTGAGTTTACATCGACCGCTTGGTAAGGGGCGCCCTCTTTTTTTATAAGTTTTTTAAAAGTCAATGCATTTTTTGAAAATAATGGTAATTTTAAAGACTCTATAAGAACTTTATCCACTTCATCTTTTTCCACTACATTATTAAAAATTGTGTAGCCATTTTTAAATAAATTATTTATTTCCATATAATTTCATTCTCATAAATTCTCTAAAATCAACTTTTTTAGAAGTATTAATTTTATCTGTCATTTTTAAATAACCAAGTTCACTTGGGTCTTTACCCTTAAGTTTTACAAAACTCACACGAATTCCCTCGTCCCTAAATTGATTTATCATTTTTAAAGAATCTTTAAATGCATCATCATCTAACGAAATTATTATATGTTTTACTTGTTTTTCTATAATTTTCTTGTAAAGTTTAGGTAATATAGTTTTACCGAATAATGGAATAGCATTTCGTCTTATTGCTATGGCATCAAACACACCCTCACAAAGAATAATCGGTTCATTCCAATTTGTATATAGGTCAAATCCGATAATATCCTTTGAAATGGGTGGATTTTTGTATTTCATTCCACCCTTATAAAAATCTCTACCAATAAAATAATTCAACATACCATCTGAGCCATAACTCGGTATAATAATTCTATTCTGATATATTCCCTCTGTACAATATCCTATACTATATCGTATAATAAGTTGATTATTAATACCTCTACTCTTTAAAAATCCTATAGCATGTCTTTTAAATACTGAATTGCCTTCGGTAAAATCTTTCATCTCTTTAGGTAATGTTAATGTTTTTTCTTCAACCTTTTTATCTGTAGTATAATAAGTACTTCCAACAATTTCACTCAATTCTTTGTAAGCAGACCTATCTGCACCGACTTGTTTTAATAATTGAAATAAATTATGACCACCTTGATTACTTACCCAACAATGCCATTTACCCGTTTGGATATTAATTTGTAATTTTGGTTTATGGTGTTGAACAAAAGGACTCCACCACATATATTCATTTTGTTTACGAAGGCTTTGTCCTCTTGAATTTAATATTTTATCTAATAACGATATTACTAATTGACTCATTTTATCAAATCTATAAAATCCTCTAATTCCAATACTGCATATGTTTTTGACCTATTTCTTTTAAATATCAATACGGGTTTTGAAACACCCTTATTACCTTCTGCTTGTTCTAAAGCACTCCATATGTTTAATTTCTCTTGATTTTTACATTCGATTGAATATGGAATAAGTTTACGAGCTGCAGGTGATAATTGAATATCTTCACCCGAATCACCCATAATTGCCGATTTAATATCATCTGGTTCTAATGTGTCAAATGTTTCGAGAAGTATATCTCTAACTGAATTTTGAAGGCGTTTACCTTTGTTTTTCGCTGAACGAGTTTTCATAACCTATTAATATATATAACCTAAAATACCTAAATTAGAATTTATTTTTCCATTTACGATATTCTTTTTTTGCAAAATCTTCTGCATCCGTTTCATACGGATTATCATCATGAAAATCTCCACCATTTTGTACAGCTAATTGTCCTGCCATAGTATATTTTTTTTCGTATTTCCTCTTACCCATTTTCTTGGCATCTTTTGCATGTTTTATCTCATGTAATACTGTAAGTACAAATTCTTTTATAGATGAATAACTATTTCGTAACCTAATAACATCTGTTATCCAATTATAATCTGCTTTACTACCACTTGCTCCAAACTTTATCTTTGAGCTCAATCCATAAGATTTAACTATTTCTGATGCTATGAATTGAAAGTCTGCTCTTTCATTTAATTGATATACTTCTTTTAATGTGACCATTTTTAATTATTACACTCCTCACAATAACATTTAGCTCTTGGTTCTGTATTGGTTATTTCTCTATCCTGAGAATCTGTCAAGGTATATCCTGAAAACCCTTCTCCTGGATGTACCATAATATCATCTACATGTAAATTTCGTATATGACATTTACAATCTTCACATACTTCTGTAATTGTCTGTACTCCATTTTCTACATGCATCTTAATCACTATTTTCTACCCCAAACAGGTAACTGAAATCCCTTTTCTTCTTGTTTAGCCAACCACTTCTTATGTTGTTTAGCAGTTCTACCTTCAACTGACCACTTCTTATTTAAAAGTGCTTTGTTACGTTTTCTTTGTTTAGCTTTACTATTTGGCATTATTTTTTTTCTCTAACCGCCTTTTAATTTCCTTTATCGCTATTTCAGTCAAAGCTTTTTTTACCGTAACTTTGTCTTTTGGTGATATTCTTAATCTCTTTTTTCCGATTTCACTCGGTTCATCTATATGAAATGTTCTCATAATCTATCTCGGTGGTTTTAAATCCCACGGCCCCCAATGTTTGTTTCTTACCATTGCCAACCCTGTTTGTTCTGGTGTATATTTATAAATCTTATATCCTTTAACTGGAAAATTACCTATTGCATAATATACTTTTTTTGGTAACTTTATATCTTTATCATTACTTTGGTCAATACACGTA
>Ga0310345_10002363_pt1 | contig 19184 bp, 2 predicted proteins | sample HC15DNA20500_MG_FD_204667 | JGI IMG/M metagenome (GOLD analysis project Ga0310345, IMG submission 204667) | Marine microbial communities from station ALOHA, North Pacific Subtropical Gyre - HC15-DNA-20-500_MG | ecosystem: Environmental > Aquatic > Marine > Oceanic | place: Pacific Ocean: North...
TCCAATGTTTCATCAGTCGGAGCATGTACTGAAAGTTGCGCATCATTAGAAACAAAATATGTATTGCTACTTTTTACAACATGATCTTTATATGCCATTACGCTGCACTTTCTAAACAAGTGTTGATGTAGTCCATCACTTCCAACATCTTATCAGAAGACGGATCGAACTCTTTTACGGAGGGATCCGTATCCAATACGTCTGTTCCCTCTACACGACCAAGAATAGCATCGACAATACCGTCAACATTCCCCAACTTTTGCACCATCAGCGCAGCGTATTCCTCCAAAGCCTCGCGCCACTCTTCCTTAGACCTATTCTTCAACAAGTCCGAATAAGGTTCTACCGATGCCAAACGCTCCACCCAATTCGGATCAGCCAACATCGCCTTAAACCGCTCAACAGCCATGCGGATAACCATTCCAAACCTTTGCTCCAACTCTGGGTTATCATCAATGGCCTGCAACATGTCTTTCCGCCAATTCCTGTCCATGTAAAATCCACCGAGTCCCGAAGTGGTAGCACGGGTATGAAATATCTCAGCCAGTTTTGTTGCCAGATCATCGTCTCCGACGATTGACGCCAGATTCAAAGCAGAGAATCCCCCCTCCAAGTCGATCGGCACAACTCCCGCCCTGCCATCTGGAAGAACGGTTGAAACCGCATTCCCGGGATGGCCATCCATATCACTAAGAAGCAATCTGGCTAGGTAGTTCAACACCCGACCCTCCATCCCGGCAGCACGATTTTCACTGGGAATTCCATCATTCGTAAGAACATCGAAATGATTCGGGTTAAACCCACTCGTAGTATCACCCCTTGGAATTTCCTCCCCAAGCGGATGTCCATTCCAGACGTACTCCATAACAACAGTGGCACCACGCTCTGAACCGAGAACACCAAATCCGGGTCCTCCAGATCCACCCCTCTCATCTATAACATCTGGACCACTTATCCTGCCCGGGAGCACGGGATAGCCAAGATTGTGTAATACCTCCGCTGCTGCCCATTCAATAACCACAGAAACTTCGTTAGCACGGGTAGACCCTTTAATAACAAATCCCTCATGGCCGTATACATCTGGCTCCCCAGAATCATCATCAGACTGATTGATGCGCTGCCTCAAAATATAAATGGTCGCCTTCGGCTGATCAAGCAAAAACCTCTCTCCGTGGTACCGGGAAGAATTCGTAATCAACGCGTGCGTAAGAAATTCATCCGGAACATCTGATATATCCCCACCAGAACGAACATGCAAAGCCGCTTCGTGTCTCGTATCCATCCCCATATGCCCCTTCGGCACCCGCTTTGATCGCACAAATCCATCAACCACATCACCAGCAATCCCCAATCCAGCAGGCCGCGACCTCATCCCAACCGAAAGCAGAGCCGTAGATCCGTCAAGATCATCTCCGTCCCACTCCTCAATATCGCCCAACAGACCGAGATTGAGTTCTTGCTCTCTACTGAACGCTTGCCGAAGAGACGCCTCTACCTGCATTACCAACGCGTCACGATCTGACTGTGCGAGATCACCCGCACTGCCTACACCGGCGATATGAGGCAAGTCCAGTAGCGTTTCGTGTATCTCCTCCAACTCGCCTATGGCTTCTCCCAAATCCTCATCAGCGACATAACCCTCTTCTTCAGGAAAGAGACCAAGATCGGACATAATCTTCTGTGCCCGAGGATCTAAACCCTCATAAGTAGCAATGGACGCTTTAAACTGAGCAAGATTAGTCCGAAGTTTTTGCAAATCCCTGAGAGCGCCCGGCCGGTCGTCGTCGTGGGCCGCCTCCGGCCATCCTGCAATAACTTCATCAACGTCACTCTCCCAATCCCGATCCAAGTCAGACGCAACACCACCAGACCTGACAGCGCGTCTGGCCCTACCTAATAGTTCGATAGCGTTCCCCTCGTGTTGCACCAACCACGCTTCTCTAAATCCCGTACCACGAAGAAATTCCTCTTGGTTGATAGCGGTCGTTAGATCGGAAAGATCCGCACGCATCTGATCCCTTACATGCCACGGAAGACGGGGATCTTCTTCGATGTCGGTCAATTCTTCTCGTGCGGCCCTCAGATCCCGCAAGCGTTGAGGAGAATGACTTTCACGAAGTACCGACCTATCTAGATCCAGTTCTTCCCTTAGACCTAAAGCATTCCAACGATCTATGGCCTCTTCGACATGCGCGCCCGGAATCCGACCGGGAGCACCTCTATCCGCCGAACCAGTAAGCGGCGGATCTTCCCTATCAATCTGTGAGCGTGTTTTCCAATTTCCACCCGGTCTCCGACTACCCCTCCTGTCTTCTGGCCTAGTCGTCCGACGACGGGTAGTGGGTCGGCTCCCAAGTGCTCGCATTTCATCCGCTATGCGATTCATTTCATCCTGATCGCCAATCGTTTCAGCGTTGCGATACTGACTCCTGAGCATGTCCAATCTCTGAAGCACACTCGGTTGATCTAGAGGATTTCTATTTCCTCCCGGCATACCCGGACCTCCCCCTCCGCGGGTTGTCCTCCGGGCCAAAATATCTTCGATCAATTCCTTTTTGGGTTTATTGGTAAAGGGAACACCCAAAGACCTAGCCGCTTCTTCCAATTCCAACACGGTCCACTTTTCCAAATCCTCATATGCGTAGTCGGCGTCGGGATCAAATATTCTAAGAAGTGTGCCGCCGTCCTCGTCATACTGGGGACGACCACGGCCAGCGCTAAGGCGAGGCGGCCCGATCGACCCGCGTTCGACACCCCCAGTAAGCGGCGGATCGACATCCGGCAGTCCCTTGGGTGACCCCAATGCTCCTTCAAAGGTCGCCCCATCAATATTAGCGTCAGTGAAATCCGCTCTAGTGATATCCGCCCCATTGAAGGTTGCTCCCCTAAGATCCGCCCCCGTAAAATCTGCCGCGAGAAGAGTCGCCCCATCAAAGTTTGCCCCCCTGAGATCTACCCCTCTGAAATCCCCACGAGAAAGATCCGCCCCCTGAAAGTTGGCTTCCTTGAAACCCTCAATCGGATCCACCCCCACACTATCAAAATCAACGTTTGTCCAATCCTTATCAGGCAAGTCATAACCACTCAGATCAAGCCCTTCTCCCTCCATGCGTGTTGAAAGACCAATCTCTTGAAAGAAGTTTCCCAACCCCGCTAGATACTCCGCCTGCTCTTCCGGAGTCATCTCATTGAGCACTTTTTCTAATTTGTTCAGGTGCCGCTGACGAGACTCCCGAACCATGTCAGGATCCAAGTCACCTTCATTAGCCTTCAAGCGTTTCAACATATCAACCAATGAATCGGCTTCTTCCTTTCTGGCTATCGCATGATTCTCAAGAGAAAGGTCCACCTTTTGTTGTATCTTGTCATCAGCCTCTATCAGGTTGTTGATCTCTATACCATGAGCATTCAAAACGGCATCCGCGCCATCGCCATCATAATATTTCCCCAAGTGTTCCTCTAGTTCCGCCTTGTCCCACTCAGGCACACCGGATCCGTGTCCGCCACTTACAAAGTCCTCATCAGCGCGCCACCAAGGTTGCGGTGGTAAGCGCTGGGGATCAAACCGCGCCGCGATGTTTACCGCGTTTATTTTATCTGCCAGCATCTGCCACACGGAGAATCTTTCTTCTTTCGTCCCACTGGCTATCTCAGCGTCGCCTTCCCTCAAAAGTCTGGCTGTCATTTCTTCTTGTGTTTCCAGCCCATGACGGGGATCTGTCGGATCAAAACCCTCCGGCCACAGGGTGTGCTCGTCGTACTTCGCCCCACGAAAGTCCACACCGTCAAGATCCATCCTGCTGAAGTCCGCTCCCCTGATATCCGCCCGGCGGAAAACCGCCCCTCTAAGGGCCAAACGTCCTAGATTCTGCCCTGAATTAAACGGATCTACGGCCCACCTGCTATCGGCGCGATTAATCCCCCCGATGTCTCCATCCAGAAACTCCGCCCCCTGAAGGTTCGCCCCCGTAAAATCCGCTCCAACGAACCGCGAACTACTTGTTACAAGACCACGAAGATCTGTTTCGCGAAAATCCGCTCCATCCGCCCAAACATATTGAAGGATCGCATCTCGCAAATTCGCTTCCCTCATCCGCGCCCCCAAAAGACTCACCCCAACCATTCGGACCCCTTCTAATTTCACCCCTTCCATCCGTGCCGCTTCAAAATCATCACCCCATATAGCATGGTAGGGATGGTGGTTCCCCGGTTCCGGATCAGCGATTGCCCTACCGGTCATATCCTCTCCATCCAAACGAAGCCCACCAGCCTCCGGCACCGCCGCGTAGTACAATCTCTCCCCTACGAATTCCAGTTCCCCATCGTCGGTCATTATCCACGGATATGGGGCTCGTCGCCGCTCTACCCCGGCCGGTAGTGGATGTAGAGCCAAGTTGACACCGGAACCTTCCCAATCCCAAAAAATCGTACCTTCGGGATTCATGTTCAAGCGATAACGAATCACTTCTCGCAACGCCTGCACACGCTTACTCAACAGATACTTCTCATCAGATCCAAACAAAACTATTCCATTGAATATCATTTCGACATAACCGCTGTCCTGATAATTTTCCAACTGTTGAATCAGCCCGTTCAAATCTTCAATCGGCATATCCTTCGCACGCAGTCTCATCTCCCTCATTGCAAAATTTTCTTTCAATGAGAAGTTGATCAGTCTTGCCATTTGAAAGCCTGCCAGCCTGCTCAGAACTCGCGGATCATCGCTTGGAGTCTCTACCATCAAAGTCGGCACTAGCCCCCGCATCTCATCAGGTACGCCATCGGCATCAAGTGGCGACGTACCCAGCGAACGGATCTGTGCGTCTATCTGAGCGTCAGTCATAAACTCTGCCTCCTCCAGAGTTGCCGCCGTTAGATCCTGCTCTACACCTTCAGGCATTGCCTCCTTCCATGCACTCTCAGGCGTGCTTAAAATCCCAGTCCGCTGCTCGGCATAGAACATCGCCTTCTCCGGGGGATACATGGCGTCATGCAATCTCTGTACTTCAGGATCGTCAGCCCAAGCCAATGACAGCGGTATCGAACGCCCGTCTATTTCCATCTGGTCAAAGTCAGCAGCCTCATCCTGAGCAGACTCTGTCGTCTTGTCCGAAATCCGGGCGTCGGCTTCCATGGCCTTAGCCGTTTCCTCAGCCTCTTCAATATCATCGGTGAAGTAATCAGCCCCAGCCTGATGTTCACCATTGATAAACAACCGAACCCTGTACTCCCCATCCTCATCAGTAATAGACGTTCGGATATCAGCACCTTCTGGCGGCTGAGTCGCCTGATGCCGCTCTCTGCGTTTCGCACGCTCCTCCAACTCTGCCATCGCATTGAGATACCCGTCTCGTCCCACTCCACCCGGTTTCGACATGTATTCGTCAACTAGTTCACGAAGCACCTCGTCCGACATTTCACGAACTAGTTCACGATGCATCGCCACCGTTTCGGCGTACTCTGGATCGACAGGAACTCCCGCCTCGCGTAACTCATCCGGAGGGGCTTCTACTTCTACACCATTTTCTTCTAACCAACCCTTGAAAGCCTCCACTATCGCTTGAGCAGCCTCGTCGTCATGCTCATCCCACTGTTCTTCAGTCCAAGTCTTCATGTCCTCCGCGAGCCTGTCCCACTCCACCTGTTCATCGCTTCGCGGTCGAACCGGGAGATACCCCGGATCATCGCTTCCCCGTTCAAAGCCATCCCCTTCCCGCTCTGATCTCTTATAAACAGTAAACAACACATCTTCAAGCATCTCATTATTTAGCGTATGCAGAGAATGCCGTAGGTGCGCCGCTCGCTCGCTTTCATCGACTTCTATACCCTCATCCTCCAAGGTGTTAAACCGAATAGCCTTAAGAATCTCAGTTCCAAGCACTTGAAGTTCTTCCAAAGGCATCTCCCCAACCGTACCGGGGTCCAAACCCGGTGGCCATTCCGGCCCCTTAACCAGAGTATTTTCTACCGTCCTACGGCCGTATTTCTCATCGTTTGGATTAACCGGCCATTCGCCCACATGTAAACCATGTGCCCTCTTCCAATCAGCATCCAAGTCTTCAGATCCCGGCGGGGGAAAATCTTCATCAGCCATCGCCTCTGAGCGACGCTTGTCGGCCTCTATCCTCGCGAGCCTACGGAGTACCTTGATCGTCTCACGCCGGTCATCAAACGGATCTGGTCCCTCCCAAACGACCCTGCCGTCAGCGATAGCCTCCACCTGCTCCAACGTCATGCCAGCCATCGTCTCACGGAACTCTGCTTCAAATAACTGCCTCTCCCGCCGATCCTTGTTATCCCAATCCCGTGGCCTGAAACCGGGCTCTCCAGTAAGGGGCGGATCTGCCCGACCAGTACCAGTCAAAGTCCTCAAACGAGCCTTAACGCCCATTATGGACTGTCGGGCTGGAGCAAGATGCTCCACATATTCTTCTAGTACCGCAAGTCGTTCTTCTTCTTCCTCAGAAAACGGCTGGGAAGGATCAGCATCGTAGGCTGCTTTCTTCTCCCTGAGAGCATCCGCCTCCTTATCGGCAGCGTGAGAATGCTTCAACACGCGTTTGGCAGGATCTTCAGTTCCGTCATCGAACTCGGTGAGAGTGAACTGCACCTTCGTCAGACGACCATCTCTGGTTTTGATCATCTCCTGAAGACGCTTATCGGGATTATCCTCGGCTTCTGGGACAGGTGGCGGGAGAGAGTCTGCTTCTTCCCTCTTTCTCTTCGCCGCTTCTTCGATTGCTTTCCGAACGGTTTTAGCCTTTCTATTCCCCGCATCTACATCTTTCGCACCCCGTCGGGCCACATTGCCCCACTTGGGTCCCAGTTTGGGATCTTCAGGAGGACGTTCGCCCGGCGCTCCAAGCAGAGCCGCCGGATCGTCGGGAACCGCCGGATCGTCGGGAACATGCGGATTCTCTGTTTTTTTGTCAACGTCCATTAAGCGAATCATTCTCTTAACTTCCGACTGATCGTCTTGACTCATACCCTCCGCGTGGAGGTAGGGGGATTCCGAACGCCCTCTAGCCTCCGCTTCCAAATCATTGACCAGTTGTGGGTGCGGCTTATCGTCAGGTCCCTGTCTTCCCGTAGTAAGGAATCTCTCCACATCCGACAAAAGAAGCATGTCTCTACCCGCAGTTCCGGGGACTGCCTCTGACTTCTTCTCTCGCTTTACCCGACCCAACGCTTCTGTTCGGGCCATCTCGGCGGATTCCTCAATTTGCTCCTCGCTGAAACCACCCTGTGCCGTCCGGATCGCCTTCTCCTCCCTGTAGGCCCTCTCCCCCACCGTGAGGCCATCTTTCTTACCGACACGCAACTCATTATTAACCCTCAAACCAAGATCATTCAAAAACAGGCCCTCATCAGTCTCCTCGTAATATCGACTAGTCAACACCGCACCAGTAAGTTTCTCAAGTTCAGCCTCATCCTTCTCACTGAATTCGACCTCTGCCCCCTCCGCCCCCGCAGCATCGTAAGCATCCTTCCGCGCTTGAAGTTCTATCCTTCTTGCTTCGTTTGCTTCCTCCCCCCAATCCACATCCGGATTATCTGGAAGAACTTTAAGGCCAAGTCCACTCAATACTGCTTTAGTATCTGCTACTTCCGTATCACCCAACTCCACATCCAAATCCCGCCACTTGTCCTCCGTTAAACCACCCTCCAACTCGGGAGCCACATAAATTGCTGGCTGCGGATTCACATTGCCAACCTTTGGTCCAGTACGAATAATCAACCTAGGACCCTCGCCCTCAGCGCCACCCTGATGTGACAAATTGTATCTATTACTCCACTTGCTGTCTTTCCCTACCATTTCATCAACATCAATACCGGCCTCGGCCAATCGAAGCCTTACCACAGCGTTTTCCAACGCCCACAACATCTCTTTAACATCTTCCCCCAACAGCCTCACCGTCTCACCAACCTCAGGCTCTGTTTGCAAAGACGTATTTCTCGCCGTCTTACCAGCCTCGGTTGCCACCCCAACATCTGAACCGGCTGCTCTTGCAGCGGTGTATGCATCGTTGTATGCCTTGTCAGCCGCTTCCGTTTTAAGTCGCAACCTTTCTTTTTCCCTCTCGTCCTCAGTGAGAGTCTTCTGCCAAGCACCCTTACGATCCGCCAAAATGGTATAGCCACCGTGGCTCTTGTGACTTTTAACACCGTGTTCCAACAACTCTCCGTCTGGCAAATCATCTATCGTTCGGGATGCCGTACCCGTCCCCTCCCAACTAAGCCTGCTCAATGCCTCACGCGCTGTCGCTATCTCTTCTTCTGCCCGTCTCGCTGCCGGATGTCGCCCACGCCGTATCCGCTCGTTTATCCCTTCTAAATCAAACAGTTCCTTTTCCTCATCAGCCGTTAACGCGCCTTTCGCACGCAAAACCGCCATCCGCGTCTCACGAACATCCCTCTCATCTCTAGTTTCCTTATCATTCAAGATAAGCCTCCGGCGGAGGGGGCTCATCTTCTTCAGATCCTCCCAAATCCCGCCCATCCTCTCCTTCCATCCGGTTCGGGTCGCCCGTATCTCTGCACGAAGTTTCCGAAGTTCCTCTGCGTTAGCCATCCGACGTTCGCCAGCCGCCGACCGCTCGTCAGGCTTGTTCTCTTTGCGATCGTCAAGCCACGCTTCAAAATCTTCATCTGACATCCCCCCCGCGGCCACCGCGTGGAACTCCTCAATGGCCATAGCCGCTTGTCTCTCCTCCTTTGACCCTTTTGCTACCGGTTTCTTCGTCGGCTTCGCCGCTCTTATAAGTGACGCCAGTTCCTCATCATCCTCATCAGCCGTGCCAAGCAGTTCGGCAAGTCTTTCTTTACCCCCCCGAGTCTCACCCAACTCAGGCTTCGTCTTCTTCTTCAATGCTTCACGTTCAGCAATCCTGTCCTCCAACACCCGCTGGCGAATCTGTTCGGGTGTGAGGGCGTCTGCGGTGTCCTTTTCGGGGTCCTTTACTACAGGTTCATCGTCGCCATAGTCCCTACCTGCTTCGTCATCATCAGACACCAACGGCTTCGGTCCACTCGCCTCAGGATCAGCATCCATCGACGCTTCCGCCGACCTGAAACTTTCACCATCACCCTCGTCTTCCTCATCAGGCTCTCTGACATCCAGAAGAGCATCTATCATCTCCGCCCTCGTCGTCGTCTGCTTAACACCGCCTGTCCGGGTGAACAATTCTTGAGGTAGCGCTCTCTTCTTCTTCTCTACCAGAACCAGCGACACCAACTCTGGCCTCTTGAGATCCTCCAAAGCATCCCGGGACAAATCGAACACCTCCCCGGCTGCTGATAACTCTGGTGCCGCCTCCTCACGCTCCACAACATCTTTAGCCACCTCCGCTCTTTCCTCTAGAAGGTCATCAGCCAATAGCGGGTCAGGAGTATCCACTACTGGCGCAGGATTGAGTTCCTCATCCAACAACTCAATATGTCTCGCAAGCAACTCCCGCCTCTGCTCAACCTCTGCGGGTGCCGACTTGTCAGGCGTCTGCCACCTCATCGTGCGCCTTTGCAACGCAAAGTCCGCATCACCCATTATCGTCCGGAGGGGTCGGAGATGGACCCGTCGTGCCCGATCAGGCAGTTCTGCATACTTCTGCAACAACTCATTTATCGCCGCAACCACTTCTTTCGGCTTGCCAGTAGCCATAGTCAGATAGGTTTGCAACAGTTCAATACGATTTGAAATCTGCTTCCTCTTACCTATCCCGACCGCACCCTCCAACTCGGCCCGCAAAGAATCCAACTGGTCGGATATTTCCACCAGATCCATCGTGGTCGGGCTCGGACCGCCGAAGAAGGACACCGTCCCGTCGTCAACAGACCGTGACGACGCAGCCTTGTCGTAATCTGCATGCGAAAGAACGCCCAACATTTCGTTAATTTCATCGGACACCAATTGGATCGTTGGATCATCCGGATCAAGCATCATCTCACCCATAGGATGATCCGGATTGCTGTGATGTATGTGTATCTGCCGATCAGGATCGTCAAGCATCGCCTGAATGTTTTCTGATGCGTCTAGCGTCTCACCTACATCCTTCAGTTCTTCGGTTCCATACCGGAACAAAGGTTTTCCGGGCGAAAGCGGCCCCTCCCTTGCAGCGTACTTGTCTTTTCTAAACCAAGTCTTCGCATGCCCCTTACCAAACCCATCGAACGGAACCCAATTGCCTTTCCCCCCACCACCGCCTGCCTCGATTTCATCAGCCTCATCGCCCCGATTACCCGTACCGGAACGCTGATAAAACGGCTGAATAGTTCCATCAGCCAGTTCTACGAGAATCATCGGACGAGTCGTATCGTCCTCCACAGTGTGGTGAACAATCATGGTCTCACTTATACGAACGTCTCCTTCTTCAAGCGTTGGCACAAAGCGTGCGTCACCATCAAACTCCGCAAGCGGACGAGCAGCAGGCGTAGGATCAGCCTCAGGCGCTGTGTGCTCATCAACTATTTCGCCCATGATCTCTTCGTCAAGACTCGCGTCTTCAGCGTCTACCAAATCGCCGCGCTCTACACGTTCTTTACGCTTATCAGCAATAAGTTTGTTTACTTCTTCAGGTGAAAGCCCTGCCTCTATGGCTGCTTCCCAAAACTCTGGTGCAGAAACCGCTTCCGGCACTTCAGCGGGCGCTGTGACCTCATCTGACTCTGGCGTCTTATCGAATACAGGAGCATCTTCAGGCCATGGCTGGTCAACAGTTCTAAAACCGATTCTGGTGTAGTAATCTCTCTTCTCTGCCTGTTTCTCTTCATCCGGGTCGTCGTAGCCCGTTGCAAAGCCACCGATTTTGTACTGATTCTCCCTTTTGCCCTTCACCAAATGATAGAAACCTTCTCTACCATCCCCTCCTCGCCTCTCAACTATCACATCACCGGTTTTTGGATTTACAGCATGCACCCGGTACTCAGTACCATCCTTGCGACTATCCCATTCTGAAACCTTGACCGTCGGCACCGCGACGGTGGTCGCTCTGGGCTTGGGCGTGGGCTTGGGCTTAGGCGTGGGCTTAGGCGTGGGCGTGGGCGTGGGCTTGGGCTTAGGCGTGGGCTTAGGCGTGGGCTTGGGCTCAGGGTCCGGAGGGATCCCCTCTCTCAACATCGCCATGCGCCTTTCCATCAACTGGCGCTGCTTGCCAACATCTGGGGGTTCTGTCCAATCAAATGAACGCTTATTCAACCCACGCTCCACCGCGTCCATCTGGGCCAACAGCATCCTCCTCCTCTGAATCGTGCGATCATCAGTAGCGGGATTATCAATGTCGGGGTCTAACTCGTCCTGCCGTGCAAACAAATCATCTATAAGAGCAACCACCGACTCCCGGTCACCGTTAAGAGCAGTGTCATATTCTGGGACCGCTTCTATCTTTTCCATGGGGTATTCTTTAAGGATCTCGGCCCTGATCTCCTCGTCCCCTATAAAATCTGGAGCCGTGATGAACTGATCTAAAATGTTCTCCCCCGACAGCACATCCACCTGTTCAAGATCGGCATCTATATCCTCTTCCAATTCAGTGCGCCATGTATGTACTTGACGCTTTTCAAGAATCAGGTCTATTAAAGATTCGGTATCCAACTCTTCGGGTGGACGCAGAAGCAGTTCTTTCCAGAAAGGAGAAGCAGCAACACCCTCTCTATCCAATCTCGTTATGTCCGAAGGCGCCTGAGCATCTATCCGACTCTGGATTTCTTCGTCTGAGACCTCACGAATGTCAGATGCAGGTTCCGGTTCAGCAACTGCTTCTTCTTCTACTGCTACCTCCTCTTGCCGACGATCCCGAGCCGTATCGACAATGTCACGATCCGCCTCCTCAATATCGGCAATCTCCTCTTCTAACGCCACCTCATCCTCGGGGACTTCTACCTCTTCTCTTTCCCCTTCACCAGTCAACCGCCTGTTGAAAAGAACACCCCTATCGTTCAACTCCCCACTATCATTGTAATACTGAGCAAATAGATCTTCTTTTGCTTGAAAAGCCTCCGGTCCATCCTCTCCTTCAGACCAAAACTTGAAATCCGGCAAAACATCGTAGTCTTGAAGACTGAGCGCCTCCGACACACTTTTAAGGCGTTCCAAGTCAACATCTATTTCCTCTTGCATATCTGCTTGGAATCGCCTGATCTCGCTAGCGCGCTCTTCCGGACTCTCACCACTAAGCGGCTCAATGGCCGGATCAGCATCGGACTCAAGTGATCCGTCCTGAAGACGCTTGCGCCATTCCTCATCCAACGCTGCATGCTTGTCCCTATTCCAGCCCTGTTTGCCCTCCGTCAACTCGGCCGCCAACTGCCGCCTGATCTCATACTCCAACTCTTCGTTCTCAAGATCCTCAAAGGTGTTATTGATTGACCAAGAGAACAGACCGCCCGGCTTATGAACCTCGTGCGGTTCAACAAGCGGTTCAACAAGATCAGGCGTTACGTCCTCCGGTACGACATCTTCCGGTACGACATCTTCCGGTACGACATCCGCTGGCTTCGGCGGTGGTGGAATCGGCCTGCCCGAATCGTCCACAGGTCCAACAGGCTTCGCCTCCGGCTTTTTCTTCGGCGTTTTCTTCGGCTTTGCCGCTTCATCTGGCTTAACCTTGAGCCTCTTTTTTAGATCGCTACGGAGTTTGCCCTGTGTCTCCTTCAGGTACTCCATATATGCCATCAGCGAATCCTCTACATCTCCCTTCAAGGCATCGTCCAAAACTGCTATGCGAGCCAGTTCCCGCTTTGTTAGATCGTCTGGGTTTTTCCCTCTCAACAACGCGTCCCGTTCGGCTGTGATCGCCTCAGAATCCATGTTGGAAATGTCTGCGATTTCCCTCCTATCCTTCCTAGCCGCAACGGTTGCCTCTGCTAGTTTTTCCCGGTTCTTCTTTAACTCTGGAGTCGATCGATTCGGAACGTGGTGCTTTTTGGCTTCCTCAAACAGTTCCCCGACGCCCAGCCCTTTCAGATATTCTGCGTACCCCTCATCATCCAACTCATCCGGATCAACCGAAACTGCTTCCGGCTCGTGAGCCTTAATAATCTCTGCTACTAGATTGGGTGTTTTAGGTCCCGTCCGACTCCAACTTTTTGCAGCATCCTTTCCCGTAAGATCCTTATAAATCTCCCGCAATTCTAATTCGTCTAAACCTTCCAGATACCCCTTGTATGCCTTCCACCCCTCAGCGTCGTCCGGATCCTCCGGCACATCAACCACGGGCGTGGGCGGCTCCATATTCCTAAAGATCTTTTCTATTAGTTTTTTCTTACCCCAACTTTCTGTAGCCTTAATAATCCCCTGACCTTCAAAAATCTCCCTCAATTCAGGAATACCCAAACCTTCCAGATATTCCATCTTGTCGTCATCAGACATCCCGTCAGGATCTCGCTTAAACCTTTTAGCCAAATCTGCCCTACGCGCAGCGTTCTCCTCCGCAGTAGCAGCGGTCTCCCGTGCCTTCCTAGCCCTTTCTGCTTTGTTGTAAGCAGTTTCATTATCCTTGCGCCTCTGCACTTCTCCATTTAACAACCTCCGGCGAGAGCGCTCATCGTCTGTAAGCGCTCCTTGCTCCTTACCCGTTTGCGCTTTATGCCGTCGCACTTTCGTTGCAAGTCTCGCAAGTTCGGCTTTGATTTCTTCGGGCGTCAAATCCGGCACTAATTTATGAGCCTCCGGCGGCAAGACCTCCTCAGCCTTCTCCGGCTCATCTAATGAAACCGGACGATCCTCGTCACCGAACTGAGGCTCATAGCCCGGAGGATACACAAACATCGCATCCTGATTTTCTTCCTTAGAAATCTCCTCCATGCGTCGGATGAACTCTTTCCGATACTCCTTATCCTCCCGCATCTTCCGGTTGTGTTCCTCCCGGTCCACGCCCCCCGGCAGAATCTTGTCGTCAAATATCGCCTCATCCTCATAGTCCTCTTCGCTGGGTTCAATCCCATTTTCCATCCGGTGCCTGCGGATCTGCCCCTGCGCTGCTATAAAACCCCTGTAACCTTTACCAAGTCTCCTGCGCGCCCCTGACCCCTTCTCATGCTTTCCCATCCCCTGCTTTATGCCGCTCCAACCCTCCATAATGCCGTCAAGCCAATCCCTCTCCTCTTGCTTCTGCGGCAAGGACCGGCGCTGTAGTTCAGCCTCCTTCCACCGTTTAAGACTTTCAGCCTCAATGGCGTTCTCCACCCTCTGTAGATACTCGGCATCCGTACCGCGCCTCTCCCGCTCCGCTCGGGCCGTTTCCACATCCCTGTCGGCCTGATAATGCCGCCCCTGTGCGCGACGTAGTGTGCGCTGAGCACTGGCTTGCGCCCGGGCAACCCGCTCAGGATGAATAGGCGACTTCGGATCTTGCCCCGGCTTATACTGAACCCGTTGACCAGCGGCATTCCGCACGCTGTATCGTTGGCCCGCAAGAGCGGTGGCAGGGGCACCCGCCGCCATCTCCCCCCCGTCCTCAGCATGAATCCCAGAACCAACACGGCGTTCCCAAATGGTTCCCTCTTGGAGTAGCCCATCACCATCCGCATCACGCGCACTACGTTTATAAGGAATGTCCGTCCTTGCCTGCGTGCCAATACCCGGTAGGCCCAAATCCAGCCTCCCACCGGCACGACGGCGACTACGACGACCACCCCCCGGGATCCCTATTCTCCTTGCAAGACCCCCCAACCTCCCAAGCGCACGGAAAGGACCTTTCACACTCAAGGGATTATGAAAATTATATTCACGAACCAGATGCGCGTGCGCTCTGAACTCAATAGAGTTGAACTTGGATTCCATAGTATCCAAATGAGGTTCAGTGAAAGTTTCCACGGTTACTTAGTTTTCAGTCCTTTTTTAAACAAGCCTTCATCCGACCAAGCCAATGCGTCTGCATATAGTACCTTTAAATCTTCGATTCCACGGTCTGTAGACAAATGATATCTTGCCATGAGTAATGCTTCTTCTTTGTTTTCCTCTGGTATTTCTTGAAGATCGTGCATCAAATATTGTGCCACAAGTTCTACCATTCCAAGGCGCTCAGGATTATTACGAGCACTAATAAAATCTTTCATCTGAATTGCAGAACCTTCACTGATCTTACGCATCTTCAAGTCCACCTTCTGGTCCGCCCCACCAATTCAACATCGCCATCAAAGGTTGTCCGAAAGCCGTTGCGTCGGGATCCCAAGGGTTAGCCAACTCCGGATGTGCGTCTATAAATCCACGCGCTACATACTCCTGTTGAGTTTCAGTCGATCCCAACCAAGCGGCAAGCAGGGCGGTGAAACTGGTTGAATCCGAGGACCCCGAAGGAATACCAACAGATCCTTCCTGCGGTCCCATTTCCGATTCAACTACCCCGGGCGACCCCTCCTCACCACCCTCTAAGAAACCTTCGACCTCATCCGCGAGGGTTCTACCGCGGCGGATCGCTGCTTCCCTCGCCGCCATCCTTCTCGCCACAGCACCCGAATCCGGGGGATGCCCATGTCCAGCGTGTTCATCACCGAATTCACCCATCCGATGCGCCTGAAGAGTAAATTCTTCATCACTCAGAGCCATCAATCTTTCAAGAGTTGAGTGATAAATCATTTCCTCCCATGTACCGCCAGCCTGATATCCCTTCCACGGCTCTGTGAGATCCATCCCGTCCGGATCAAAGACGGTTTCACCGGCCACGAACTCTTCAACTTCGTCCGCAAAAAGCGCTTCTATGTCCCTGCGTGTTTTCCGCACCTCCTCAAGGTCTGTCAACGCGTCCGCGAAATAATTAACCATCCCTCCCGGTCGAACGTCATATCTCTCACCCGACTCGTAGTCTCCCCCTGTCACCGCCTCATCGTTATCGGCAAGAATCTTTTCGCGTTCTTGTTCCAATTCTTCATCGGACATTGCCCTGAATTCGACACGCCGAGCCTCTCTATGGGCTTCATAGCCTCGCTCCTTCCGATCCTCCTTTTCCCGCTCCGCCCGTTCATCCTCTTCCGTCCATTCACCGTTGAAACCACGGCCACCTCCAAAATCAGGATGTGCCCGACGCTTTTCAATCTCCGCTTCCAACTTCTCGCGGTATTCGATGTCTTCCGGACTCAACGTCCTAGCGTTCGGTCCAAACTCTGTCCGATCATCCACATAATGCGTATGCTGCATATCAAAGAGTTCCATGAAGGACATTTCCGTCACCTCAGGCCGTGGCCGTTCGGTGTACACATCTTCAATCCCACCTTCTGATTCAGGAGTCCGCTGTCGCACCCCTCCTCCCGGCACCATTTCCACACCCCCACCAGCGGCATACCTACGATCGTGGTCATCCAACTCCGCTCGCAAAAGTTGGATCATGCCCAACGCCTCCTCGGAAGGGGTCTCCCACGATTTCAAAAGTTCTTCCAAGTCTTCCAACCTCTCCCGATACCCCTGAACAATCCTCGGTGGTTCGGGTGGCGGCAACCCGTTAATCCACCATGGTGGTGGTCCTTCATCGCCCATATCCCAAGGATCATCAGGATTGTCAGGATCACCCAACAAATCAACTTCTATCCCTCGCAATGCTTCCAACTGTTGTTCGCTATCACCGGAAACAGTCTCCAAGTATGCCTGCCACCGCCTTCTAACTTCCGCAAGAACTTCCTCTGGTGTACCTTCAAAATCAGAAAAAGACGGATCGTCACCGTCGGGCGCCCCCAACAGCGGCGGATCGGGCCGAAGGGCGTCTTCGGGAGTCCTCTCTGGCTTCTTGAAAGGTTCCATGGGTTCCCTGAACAGACTTATCAGTTGCAACCCCGGAGCATCATCTACCTCCGTCATTCCCAATCTCCGATACCGCCTACGCCGCCTGTCGTTATCTCTATCTACCGAACTAGTTATTCTCCATCCGGCGATATTTATCTCATCCGCAATCTGTTTCATCCGTCTCCACGGCCTCATCCCTTGAGCAGCGCGGCTATCAACCGTTGTACCCGGCCCTTGCTCAGCCATCGACGCCGAAAAGTCAATCTGGACAGTCCGAACCCCATTTTCTACATACGGCTGCAAACGCATTATGTAACCATTCCCAACATCCTCAACCATGAGAGGCCCACCAATCCGACCGCTATCCTCATGCGCGGCGATAGCATCATCAAATCGCTTCGTCCAATGAACCTGTAGCGCCCTATGAAATGCCAACTCGTGTTGCGGCAGTTCGTTTGGCACTCCTCCCCCCAACGGCGGATCAGGTACCCCTCCCGTCAACGGCGGATCAACTAAACCTACGTCCCTATCCTCACCTATCGCCTCACTAAGCAAGTCACCATATTCGCCCTCAAGGTCCAACCATGCGTCAGTCATTGGAGCATGGCGAACCCACCAAGAAAAATACTTCGACTTAGCCCCCTCGCTTAGTTGCAACTCAGGATTTGTCTGGTCCAACGAGTCAAGCGCCGCGTCATTGACCGGCTCGCTTTCCCACGGGTGTCGCTGAGGATGCCCATTTTCATCACGCCCCAAAGCAGCATGGAGCATCATCAAAGAAACTGACCCCGGCAGTTCGTCGTGCGATTTAATCAAAGCGCGAATTTCGTCTGCCATCTTGTCGTGAAGAATCAAACCGGTATCCCGGGGAGTCCCATGGTCAGCAAGTACCCCCTCAAATGCTCTGATCGCTGCCTCCTCAGCAGCACTGTCGCGATAACCCATGCGACCCCAAACCACTGTCCCGTCAGTGCTGGCAAATAGGGAGATGTGCCTCACACCAGCAGCCCTAAGACCCATATGAGCATGAGTATTGAAAACGCTAGCAAACCCCTTACCTCTCACATCAACCTTGTCGTCAGAGTCAAGTTCCAGAGCCTCAAACTCTGCCGTTCCATGCACTGCACCAGTGTCGCTATACCTGCCCCATGTGACATCACGCTGCACTTGTCCAACACGCCTCCACTTGAACCCACCGACCTGAGTGGCGCCACGCGTGGCCATGGCGCCAACGTGCTCTGCATAGATATCCCCCCAAACTTCTACCTGTATCTGAGGTTCACCATGATCAGCATGAGCCCTGATCTCCACTCTTGCCATATCCTTAGGATCGACATTCCTGAAATCTACGATTTGATGTGGATCTACCCCTTCGGCCAAAATCACAAAACGCAACTTCTTGTCATGCGGAGACCTGATCACCCGTCCCAACAGGAACGTATCCCTTATCATTTCTTCTATGCGCGCTTCGACGCCATCTGGCAACTCTCCTGTTGTCGCCAAGTGGGCTAAAGCACCCTCCATGTCAACGCCGTAGTCCCTCCAGCCCCAGCGATCCATCTCTTCCATTCTTCTAGCCGTTCCGACCTCCGTCCTTACCTTCAAGGCACGCGACACCCAAGGCCCTGCCGACCTTCTTATCAACCTTGCAAACCCCGCCTCTCTGGGCAAGAAACGAACCTCCGACACCATCCCCGAGCGCTCCTCCGCCCGGCCGATACTCCTCTCCAACCGAGTCGTCAAATCGGAAACAGCCCTACGGGCATCAGCAATATGCTCTCGCTGTATCGCAATTCCCAACTGAAACAAACGCGACGCTAAAAACTCTTTCCGCGTAAAGTCTGTATCCTCTGCTACCCAATCACCCCTAGCCAAATCAGCAACAAAATTTGCTGGCATAAACGACAACGCCCGATCTGCATCATCGAAAACCGATCCGATATGCTTCAACCGAGCCAACATCCCAGCCGGATCCGCTGAATAATGCAGATTCTTTTCAAGTATGGCAACCAACTCCCTCAAACTCTTCGCTTTCCCAATCCTCTCAGGCACCATCCCGTAGTCCCACAACCCCTCCGCCGACAATCGCTTCTGCACCTCTTTCAACACGCGAGCCCCCTCGGCAGAATCTTCTGGAGTGCTCAAAAACGGATTCGACAATCCTCTAACAACCCTCTTAAGCGCCTCATCGGCAGCAAGATCAAGATCTTTCTCCGGATCTGCTATTCCGCCATATTCCAACTCTTCCCTAGCCTCGTCAACCTCACGAAGCCAATTCGCAAAAGCCGCCCCACTGTGCTCAGACCGCCTAACCCTGTCGTAGAAGTGATGCATCAACACCCTGCCTAGACGCTCATTACCTACCAGATCGATCAAATCAATATCACCAACTTCATCGGGAACCCCTTCCGTCAAACCCCTAGTCCCCGTAATCACGCCGCGGCTACTCACCCGAACCCCGGCTTCCCGTAGCCGC
>Ga0310345_10002365_pt1 | contig 19175 bp, 16 predicted proteins | sample HC15DNA20500_MG_FD_204667 | JGI IMG/M metagenome (GOLD analysis project Ga0310345, IMG submission 204667) | Marine microbial communities from station ALOHA, North Pacific Subtropical Gyre - HC15-DNA-20-500_MG | ecosystem: Environmental > Aquatic > Marine > Oceanic | place: Pacific Ocean: North...
TGAGATTAGGTGCTTTCAACCATGTGGAATCTGATACTTTCTAATATCCGGCAGCGGCCCACGCGGACCTGCGCCAGCATCCTCGCCGTTTCACTGGGAGTGGTGCTGATTCTCGTCAGCGTCGGACTCTCGTTCGGACAATTCAACGACCAGGCTGAACGAACTCGTCGGATTGGTGGCGACTTCATGATGCAACCCTCGGGAGCGTCCTTGTTCCTGGGGTTGAACAGCGGAGCCCTGCCGGCAAAGATTCAGCAGGTAATCGAACAGGTAGAAGGCGTCCACGCGGCCACACCGGTGCTCGTCAAGTTCGTCAGTGACGGGTTTCAAGCCCTCTTCGGGATAGCCAAAGATAGCTTCTTGAGGGTCAATGGGGGCCTGGAATTCACTGAAGGAAAACTGTTCGAGGGACCTTTTGAGGTTGTCGTCGACACGATCTACGCGTCAGCAAACAAGGTCGAGGTAGGGCAGACGATCAACCTTCTCGGCCACGAGTTCTTGATCTCGGGAATCTTCCAAGCGGGAACTGCAGGTAGAGTTCTTGTGCCTCTGGACACCCTACAGGAAATGAACGGAACGCCTGGAAAGGCTACCGTCTTCTTCATCCGTGCCAAACAAGACGTGGCGATCGAAGTAGTCGAGGCCAAACTCGAGGAGCATTTCGAGAAATACAAAATCTCACGAACCCAAGAGCTCGAGGAGCTCCTTGCCAGCAGTGCGCCTGCGTTTCAGGAATTCAAGGCAGCGCTCGTCTTCATGTCAGTAGCAATCAGTTTTCTGGTAACGCTTCTGGCAATGTACAGCACCATCGTCGAGCGGACGCGCGAGATCGGGATCCTAAAATCGCTGGGCGCTTCGAGGAATTATATCGTCCAGCTCATCGTCAGGGAATCGCTGCTGGTGTGCCTGTTGGGCGTCATTGCCGGCTTCATCTTGACGGCTATCTTGACCTCGCTGATTACGGCCCGTTTTCCCACTGTTCCAGTGAATATACCGCAGGTCTGGGTCTTTATATCGGTCGTGGTCGCATTCGCTGGAGGGATTCTCGGCGCTCTCTACCCCGCCATCAAGGCAGCCAAGTTGGATCCGGTGAAAGCATTGGGATACGAGTGATCCCGAGACAACGTCACTGCGGTTGAACCGAACAGTTCCGGTGGGGCTTAAACCGTCGATGCAGTTTCCGAGTGGGGAATAGTTCAGGTTTAGAGAAGAATTATCGATACTCGCCTGATATTCCCAGACACCAGGCCAGGAAGGAGGACGCAAGCATGCGGCGATCATTTCCGATCCTTGTGCTATTCGGGTTCGCAATTGTGTGGCTGCAGACTGCCGAAGCAATCGCTCAGGAGAAGGGGACTAGAGACAGTGGGCTTCAGGGGCAAGCACCGAAGACCATTGAACTCACCCGGGGAAGGTACTATCGGTTCGAGGTCCAGAAACTGAGCCCGCTTGTTTCTGTGGTGCTGATAAAGCAATGGGTCTTCGGCGAAGATTTCCCAGCTGGACTGCTGGAAAAGATAAAGGCGAATTCAGGTTTCAAGAAGTCCACACTTCCCGTCTTCACCAACCAGAAAGGCGGACACGAACCAGATAGCGGCTACATCCGGTGGCGGGCCAGGGAGGGCGAGTCGAGGAGTCCAGAAGCCCTGTTGTGGTACCTCAATGGAGAGATCAAGGAACTCGTACTGTACGTGGACCTGGCACTGGATCACTCTCTGGCTGAGGGTCAACCTAAGATACAGACCTCGTTCGGCCCACTCCGAATCTCCGCAGATCTCAAGATGTCTCTGCTTTCGGGCGTCGGATATGACGACATCGAACTTCCAGACCAGAGTCGCGGCCCCTCTTTGATTGAGGTGCAGAATAGTCTGCACGCCAGTTTCTCGGGCAGCCTGAGCGATCAGTCGAGCCAGTCGATCAGAACGACGGATACGCTATTCTCCGGCGAGATGAATGCAATGCTGGAGCGGTTGAGGCAAGTTGCTTTCAGCAACGACAGCCATCACGGCATCACGCTGGGCTGGCTCGGCTACCATCAACTGAAACATGGTCTGGTCTTCTTGAACCGAGAGAAAACGGTGGAGTTCGAGTACGCGATTAGCGGCGACGCTTTTCCGCTGCTGCTTATTCGGCGTCAACTCCGGCAGGATGGTTGGCCCTTGGTTCTGCGCGGAAAAGAGTACGTGGGTCGTTCCGAGGATGGATTGCATGTCTTTCGACCCGTGGAATGCACACTGTCCCGGATCGGCGAAAAACGATCCGATTTCTAGAGATAGCTTCATGCTTCGATCATCCGTCCTCCTTGCGGTCTGGCTGCTGACGGTTTCGCCCCCAGCTATGGGACAGCAGACTTCAGATGCCTCCAGCAAACTGACCATCCTCACGACTCCTGAGGGAATCCGGTATGGACTGGTGGGAAATCACGACACGACCCCAGCACCAACTCTCTTCGTTTTCGCTGGCGGGATCGAGACCAGTCTGACACACCCCATTTACAGTCAGGCATGCAACATATTGAGAAAAAAGGGCGCCCTCTGCGTCTCCCTGGACCTGCCCTGCCACGGGAAAGACATCCGTCCCGGCGAACCGGAGGGCTTGAAGGGATGGCGCCACCGGGTCGACCAGGGTGAGGATCCCATGGAGGATCTGGTGGCGCGGGCTTCGAGTGTGTTGGATAGCCTCATTGCCGAAGGCCTCTCGGACCCAAAGCACGTTCTGGCCTCGGGCACCTCTCGAGGAGGCTACGCCGCAATGCAGTTGGCCGCTCACGATCAGCGGGTTGGCTCGGTCGCGGCCTTTGCCCCGGTGACGGATCTGCGTGCTTTGAGTGAGTTTGATGGCTTCAAAAAAGGGGCGTTGGCGGGACCTCTGGGACTGATTGAATACGCCGACAAATTGGCGGGACGCAACCTCTGGCTGATCATCGGTGATCGGGACAATCGGGTCAGCACTCAGCATACCGTCGACCTGGCTCTCGAGGTTTCACGGAGATCAGCACAAAAGGCGCTCACAACGCGGGTCGAGCTCCACCTGGAACCAACAGAGGGTCATCAGGTCCTAGAAGGGGCCTATCAGAGAGCCGCAAAATGGCTACTGGATCAGGCGGGAATCGAGTAGAGTGGCGGTGGTCTCCAGGCCGCCGTCCGTCGAGCCGAAGAACTTAAAAAGAGAAGGACTTTGGAGTTCGCATGTTCGGTGTTCTGCGGTTCTTGATTTAGCCTTCCTTCCTGGCTCTGGAAAAGGAAACCGGCGGAAAGGCTGAACCGTAAAATGTCGAACAAGCGAATTTCGAAGGAGAACCTCTTGTCCCTTAGGAGTTCCCGCTGAATGCAGGCGAGGTTCTCAAGACCTGGCTTCGAGTACCAGGTTTCTTTCCTGTACGATCCGGGGGAACCGGAGGCGCCGCTAGTAAAGTTTGTCTGAAGTTCTTCGTTAAATTTGAGTTAAGTTTTAAACAGTGATCTGTAGGATGGGCACTCTTGCCCGTCAGTATTCTCGACGGGCAGGAGTGCCCGTCCTACAACAGACACACCGCTTGTTGGTCTGAGCTCTGCCTCACTAGCCACAAACATCGATAACAGCACTAGAAGGATGGACACATGGCAACGAACCCACTGATTGGAACCTGGAGACTGATTTCCTACGAGGCCCGAACAGGAGATGGCGCTGTAAGCTATCCCCTGGGAAAGAACCCAAGCGGATTCATTCTGTATTCCGAGGACGGATACATGTCGGTGACCATGATGAGTGCCAATCGAACCAACTATGCCTCTAGTGATTTGAGGGCTGGGACACCCGAGGAAAAGCTTGCGGCCGCCGAGACCTATCTTTCCTACAGTGGCAGGTATACGTTTGAGGGAGATCGGGTGCTCCACCATGTGGAGGTTTCCTTTTTTCCCAATCGAGTTGGGACGACCCAGGTCCGTCACTTGACATTGTCGGGCAACACAGTGACTCTGAGGACACCTGCCATGCTCATCAGTAGAGAACAACAAACAGCCGAGCTGGTGTGGCAGCGCGCGGGGTAGGAGGCAAGAAATGCTCGAACTGATTTGTCGCAAAACCTGAGGGACCTGTCGCAAGGCGGTCGCCTTGTTGGAAGAAAAGGGGATCGACTACCGATACCGGGAATATACCGAAGAGCCTTTGAGCGAAAAGGAAATCCGAGAGACTCTCTCACTCTTGGGAGTAACTCCCAGAGAAGTTCTACGCCGCAACGATCGTGCCTTCCGAGAGCAGGGTCTGAGCGGCACCGAAAGCGACAGTTTCCTGATCCAGAAGATGGCCGAGCATCCTACCCTTCTGCAACGACCCATTGGAGTCCTGGCAGGCAAGGCTGTGCTAGGGCGGCCCCCAGAGCGCCTGCTCGACCTGGTGTTGCAGGATTGAGGGTAGAAACAGTAGTATTCGTCCCTAGACATCGTAGCTTTGCATTCAGGATCGGAGGGAGACAAGATGAATCGAGCTGGACTCCTCGTTTTGGGATTGATTTTCGCTTTGACTACTCCGGCCTTGCCTGACGGCGCCTTGGACACACTCAACCAGGGAAAGGTGGAACTCCAGTCAGCCGGGGCTCTGGCCTTCGGTCCCGAAGGGATCCTCTTCGTCGGTGACTCGACGGCGGCCGTCATCTGGGCCCTTGATACGTCGGACCGTAGCAAGCGCGCGCCCGTCGCAATCAATCTGAGTGGAATTGACTCCAAGCTCGCGGCTTTGCTGGGCACCTCTCGGGACCAGGTCTTAATCAATGACATGGCCGTCAATCCGCTCTCCCACAACGCCTACCTTTCCGTCTCCCGAGGCCGGGGACCCAAGGCGGATCCGCTTCTGTTTCGGGTTGACGCTGCCGGAAAGCTGAGTGAGCTGAAACTCGACAGCATAGGACACTCCAAGATCTCACTCCCGAATGCTCCAGATCCCCAGGCGAAAAATCGCCGAGGTCGCAGTCTTCGTCAAGAGGCGATTACCGACCTGGCCTTTGTGAATGATCAGGTTATCGTGGCTGGACTCTCCAACGAGGAGTTCGCCTCGAATCTGAGGTCGCTCGACTTCCCTTTCTCCTCCGCTAACGCAGGAACCAGCGTCGAAATCTTTCACGGTGCTCATGGGAAATTCGAAACCAATTCTCCGGTACGCACTTTTGTCCCCTTCGAGATCAAGACCGAGCCACACATCCTGGCGGCATATACCTGCACACCCCTCGTCAAGTTTCCCATGTCCGCTCTTACCCCGGGAACCAAGGTTGTCGGAACCACGATTGCGGAGCTGGGCAACCGTAATCGTCCCTTGGACATGGTCGTGTACAGCAAAGGGGGAAAAGACTTCGTCCTGATGAACAACAGCAGCCGCGGCGTCATGAAGCTCCCCACCGGGAACCTCGACTCTTTCGGCGGAATCACTCAGAAGACAGGGATTTCCGGGGCTCCCTACGAGACGATTTCGGGACTGGAAGGCGTTAAGCAGCTCGACCGGCTTGACGAATCCAACGCCCTGTTACTGCTACAGACAGACGACGGGCCGGTTGACCTTAAGACTATTGCCTTTCCGTAGCCAGCTCCATTAGGGCGCAAAGTGTCGAGTTCGCCATCGCGTCCCACAGGGCCATTGGAAGTAGCAAGAGGGGGATCTCCTCTTCGTGTTCCCACCCTTCTTCTGCTCACCCTGTGCCTGTGCCCGTCCCAGCAACTGTCTGGCAAGGAGCCTTCCACCCGAGTCATCCTGGAGTCAGCTAAAGGAAGATCGTACTTCAGAGTAGTGGGGCTGGATGGCTGGAATCTGGACTCTCTTTCCGATGAGGATCTGTCGTTACTTTTTGCCGTCTACGTGGGGACGTCCTCCGCTGAACTTCCTCCCTTGCTCGGATCCCATTCCCTGGGAAACGGTAGTCTGATATTCAGACCGCGATTCCCGCTCCAACCAGGGCTTCACTATCAGACCATCTTCGACCCTGGGGCACTGAATCCAGGGGTTCGCGCCGGCGTATCCGAGTCGAACCGGATAACGACCAACTTTGACATCCCCAAACGGATCGCTTCCGAAGCAACGACCGTAGAGGCTGTGTATCCTTCCACCAACCGGGTTCCGGAGAATCTCCTGAAATTCTATTTGTACTTCTCTGCCCCCATGAGTCGAGGCCAGATCTATCGCTTTGTGCGCCTTTTTGACGAATCCGACCGGGTCGTGGAGACACCTTTTCTGGAAATCGAGCAAGAGCTCTGGGACTCCGACCAACGCAGGCTGACCCTCTTCATCGATCCTGGGAGAATCAAGAGAGGCCTGCTGCCTCTTGAGGAGGTCGGCACGGCCTTGGTAGCGGGAAAGCAGTACCGGATGGTTATCGAGCAGAAATGGCCCGACGCTCGAGAAGAACAACTCAACAAGTCCTTTGAAAAGACCTTCACTGTAGGGCCACCGGATCGGGCGCCGCTCGATCCTCAAAGCTGGAGTCTGGAAGAGCCGCGAGCCCATAGCCGAGAGCCGCTTTGCGTGAAATTCGACGAACCCCTGGACTATGCCCTGCTGCTCCGACTGCTACAGGTGGTCGAGCCTGGAGGGACTTCGGTCCCAGGCGCAGCCGTAGTCTCCAACAAGGAACGGCTCTGGTGCTTCAAACCCGATGAGCCCTGGCCGGGGGGCGAATTCTACCTTTCGATCAGCACCGCGCTAGAGGACCTCGCCGGAAATAAGATCGGACGGCCCTTCGACGTGGATGTCTTCGAGCAGGTTGAAGACCGAATCGTGGACAAGCGCACACGGCTTCCTTTTCGAATAGCGAAGGACTGATCTTCGGATGTACATCCTTCTAGATACCCTTCTTTCTCTCCTCCACTGGCTCCTGATCGTCTTCGTCCTGACGGGCTGGGCCATGAAGCGGACCCGAAAAGCTCACTTGACCCTGCTGGGCCTGACAGTATTCTCCTGGCTTGGATTGGGTTACTGGTTTGGGTTTGGCTACTGTCTCCTCACAGACTGGCATTGGCAGGTCAAGCGGAATCTTGGGCAATCTGGCTTGCCCAGTTCCTACGTCAAATACTGTCTCGACTCAGCGACCGATTTGGATTGGGACGCGTTCCTTGTCAACTCATCCGTAACCGGGCTTGGCCTTGCCGCCCTCAGCCTGAACCTGATCGCGAAAAAGCTAGAATCTTCCGAATCGTTCCCAGCACCAGCACCTTGATGGCTTCGATCGCATCGTTGTTCTGTCTTGCGGCGCGTCGTGGAGGATTGCAAATAGTAGGATGGGCACTCTTGCCCGTCAAGAAAACCGACGGGCAGGAGTGCCCATCCTACGCTGTTTGAACGCTTGCGGATCTCAAACGGGCTGGCGTGATAGGACCAAGGAAGATATACTCTTGGTCTGTAACTTTGATGTTCACAGTTCAAGTTTCAATGCGCTCCAAACCTCATCTTCCTAGGAGTGGCCTCATACTCTGCCTCCTCGCGGGAAGCGTTCTGGCGACACCAAAGCCGGAACCGGCACCTCTGGATCCCCAACTGACCACACTTTCCCCCCTGGGTGCAACCAAGGGAGATCCTGCCCAGATCCAGGTCCGTGGAAAGAGGCTCCAAGACGTCCATACCGTATGGTTCGAATGTCACGATCTCTCCGCCCGGATCCAAGGAATTACGCAGATTGAAGAGACCGAACAGGAGGAAGGTGACAAATACTACAGGAAGAAGGCTCGTGCACTGCTTGGACAGGACCGGGAGGAGCTAGAGTTTCAGGTCACCCTGAAGCTGGAGACCTCAGAAGAGACCCGTCAGGGTCTCCACCATTTCCGTCTGGTTAGCCCGCAGGGACTGTCCAATTCCCTGAGCGTTCAGATTGTGGGCCTAGCTGTCAAAACGGAGATCGAGACCCCTCACGTTCGGCCCTCCCAGGCGCAGATCCTGGAGCCTCCGACGATCATCAATGGCTCGGTTTCCCAGAAGGGGGAATTGGATTACTACTCATTCGAGGTCGAAGCAGGCAAGACGCTCAGCTTCCAAGTTCTCTCCGGGTTTGAGTTGGGCGTCAACTACTGGGCCCAGACCGAGGTAAGGATCTATGAACCTCATCAGAGTTGGTTCGGGACCGAGCAAGCCAAACCCCTGATTCTCGAGGGACCCAAACTCTCCTGGGAACCCATCACCATGAGGAGTCCCTGGTTTGACCGCCGCGACTTCTTGGCTCACTTCGTCCTCTACCCCGGCCTGCAGCACCGCTTCGAAAAGGCGGGTCGCTATCTGGTCTCAGTGGGCGCCTTCCTGGGTCGCGCTGCCAACCATGATTATCAGCTCAGAATTACCCCCGTCGACGCCAGTTCGCGACACTCGGTCGATGCTTTTGCACAGCCGGCTCATTCCGATCCCACCGATTGGTTGGAGCGGGACGCCTCGACCTTGCGACAGCTGGGAAGCTTCCGAAGAAGGTTGGGCGAAGGGCGCCTGGAGCAGCTTCGGGCTCGATCCGTTGATACGCAGCCTCCAGAGGAACAAAAAGAAACCGCTCTGTTTCGGTCCATCTCCGAAAAAGAACCCAACCGGCTCCCGGTCGAGATCCGAGAAATCTCCATCCCCGGGTTGGCTGAAGGACGGATCGACCTTCCGGGCGACATAGACCACTTCAAGATCCAGACGACCCCAGGGCAGGCACTGGCCTTTGAGATCGAGACCCCCCACCTGTCCCCGCCCCACTTCAGTCCTTGGCTCAAGGTTCTGAACGCGGAAGGAAAAGTTATCGTTCAGAACATCTTCAGGGAATACGGAGGAAACGGGATCGACCCCAACCGCTACCTGGAACGCAAGACGATCCACACCTTTCAGGAAGGTGGCGAGTACACGGTGTTGATCCGTGATGCCACGGACACCGCGTCCGGCGAAGCCTACGCCTATCGCCTCCTGGTCCGTCCCCAGATTCCACACGTCGGTAGGATGGATGTCTCTCTGGGCGTCTTCTCCGTTTCGTCCCAGTTGATCGAGATGACGGACCGCCTCAATATGCGCCCCGGCGAGACACAGAAACTGACTCTGGTCGCCGACCTGGAAGAGGGTTTTTCAGGCGAGCTTTCGGTTCAAGTCGAAAACCTTCCCCCCGGTTTGAGGGTCTACGCCAGCACCCCTGCTAGCTGGAGCCACCTCCTGGTGCAAGGCATTCAATACCGGCCTCCGGGAGTCGAGCTGATGGATCCTAGCACCCATCGGCCACGGCGACAGGCCGTCACACTGCTTCTGGAAACTAACTCCGAGGTCGATCCGTCCTCCCTTCCCCGCTTCCTCGAGGTCACAGCTCGCCCGATGGTCTCGGGAGAATTGGGGCCGACCCTTTCGGCGGGACGGATCCCGCTCATGATCTTAGTTCCGGAGCAGAACCTAACTACGAAGACCGCTCCGAAAGACAAGGTGGCACTGGCAAAGTGAGAACAACTATCGGCAGGAAGTTATTGCTGTGGACATTCTCGGGAGGGCTCGTTTTTGCCCAGGGAACGTCCGGACAGCAACCCGAGCAGAATGACTCCATCCTCTCCCTGCGGATCCTCCCCGAACGGATCATGCTCTCGAGAAAAGCGGCTTCTCAACGCTTTGTAGTCCTGGCGACAACAGCGGACGGTCTGGAGCGGGACCTTACCTCTCAGAGCACCCTCTCGGTCGACCAGCCTTCCATTGTCCGAGTCGATCCTTCAGGACAAGTTCGTTCCTTGCAGAATGGGGAGGCTACGCTCGAGGCCCGTATGGGAAGCCTGAAGGCCCGAGCATCGATCGAGGTTGAATCCGCGGGTCAGAATAGGCCCTTCAGCTTCGGCCGCGATATCGGGACAGTCCTTACCAAGCGCGGGTGCAACAGCAGTGCCTGCCACGGTGGAGTCAAAGGTAAGGCAGGCTTCAAACTCTCCCTGGGTACCCTCCATCCGCGCGAGGACTACCGCTGGATCGTCGAAGGCGGCGGCTATCAAGTGATGAGTACTGAAGCAAAAGGCCTCCGCAAACCCCGGATCGATCTGCAGAACCCTGAGAAGAGTCTGCTTCTCCAGAAGCCGACCTTCGCCATCCCTCATGGAGGCGGAGAGCAGCTCCCCTTGGGTTCTCAGGACTATCAGACCGTGCTGCAGTGGATTCGCGCGGGTGCCCGCTACGAGGACGAAACACCGGTAAAGGGGCTCGGCGTTCGCGGGATTGAGATCTTATCCGGCGAGGTTGTCCTTGATACCGGTGGCAAACAGCAGCTGCTGGTGAGCGCACGCCTCTCCAACGGAAGAAGCGAAGATATCACGCAGAGCGCACGCTACATCTCCTCTAATCCTGAGGTAGTGAGCGTCAGCTCGTCAGGTGCCGTTGAGGCAGTCTCCCCGGGAGAAACTTCGATCGTGGTGCGGGCACCGGGATTTGTCGCAAGCACGCGAGTCGGCGTAATCCGTGGGCTGGTATCCGACTATCCTCAGGCTACCGCCACTAACTACATCGACGACCACATCTTCTCCAAACTGCGAAGATTCCATATCCTGCCCTCCGAGCCCACCAGTGACGAGGAGTTCGTGCGGCGCATCTGCCTTGACTTGACGGGGACCCTGCCGCCACCCCATCGGGTAAGGGAGTTCCTGGCAGACCCAGACCCCAGAAAAAGGGAACAACTGGTCGATATCCTGCTGGCCTCGGTGGAATACACCGACTACTGGACCTTCCGACTAGCCGATCTCTTCCGGGTAGGCCAGACACCGACAGGCATGGCCGAGCATGGCTACATCTACTGGCATTGGGTGCGCGACAGTGTCGCCGCAAACAAACCTCTGGACCAAATGGCTCGTGAACGGATCACGGCTCAGGGATACGGCGGAGCCTCAAGACACTTCCTCAACAATGGCGTGGTTCCTCGACCCGAGGATGCCATGGCCGAACAGGTTCGAGTCTTCCTGGGACGGAGGCTCGACTGCGCACAATGCCATGACCACCCCTACGAGTCCTGGAGCCAGGACCAGTTCTGGGGCCTGGCAGCCTTCTTCAAGAGGGTCACTCGCACCGAGTGGACAGCCTTCGGTCCCAGCGTGATCTACGACGACCCGAACGGCCCCGACCCCGACTTCGGAGCGCCAGCGGACAGCGCCAGAGCGATCCATCCCCGTACCGGCCAGGAAGTGGCGCCATCCCTTCCCGATGGGATCCCTGTTGCCGCCCACGAACAGACCAGTCCTCGACATACTTTCGCTCAATGGATCACCAATCACCCCTATTTTGCCGAGGCTGCGGTCAACCGAGTGTGGGGCTATCTGTTCGGAAGAGGTCTGGTGGATCCCGTTGACGACTTCCGATCAAGCAACCCTCCGTCTCATCCCAGACTCCTCGAGTCTCTCGCGGCCGACTTGAAACAGAACGGCTACGATCTCAGACAGCTCTTGAAAAGAATCGTTACCTCCCGGACCTATCAACTATCCTCGACGCCACATCCTGGATACGAAGACAACCTCATCAACTTCGCCCATTACGTTCCGAAACCCTTGGACGCCGAGATTCTTTTGGACGCGGTGACCACGGTGACCGGAGTGCCGGAGACCTTTGAAAGCAGCGACGGTGGGATGGCTCCCAGCGGGACACGGGCCGTCCAGCTGAGCATGCCTGACATCTACCCGTCCCCCTTCCTGGATATGTACGGGCGACCGACCCGCGAACAGATTCCGGAGCGCAGGGTCGAACCCAGCCTAAACCAGGCTTTGCACCTGCTGGTCGGATCCACCTACAGCGAGAAGCTTGCGGGGCAAGGAGGTCGCCTGGAACGCCTGCTCCGTCCCGGAAAGGCGGACGAAGAGGTGATTGAGGAACTCTACCTGGCAGCTTTTTCCCGCTTGCCCCGAGAAGAAGAACTTGGAGCCTTGGTCAAGCTGATCCGGCAGGGTACCTCTCGACAAGAAGCATTCGCCAACTTGACCTGGGCTCTGCTGGCTTCGAGGGAATTCGCGTATAATCACTGACTACCGAGGTTATCCCTCTATGAAACAGGCAGGTTGCTTAAGAATTACGCCGGCAGTCTTGAAACGCCGTTCCTTTCTTCGGGTGGGCTCCCTGAGCTTGTTGGGCTTGACCCTGCCAGGTTATCTGGAAGCCATCAGCCGGGCGTCGAAGGCGGGTCGAGCACGGGATAACATCTCAAAGGCCGAATCCTGCATCCTGATCTGGCTGGAGGGAGGCCCCAGTCAGATGGACACCTGGGATCCAAAACCCAACAGCAACTTCAAACCCATCTCCACCAAGGTTTCGGGAATTCAGATCTCGGAACTGCTCCCCAACATGTCACGACACATGGACAAGGTCTCCATCATCCGCTCCATGCAGACCGAGGAGTCCAACCACGAGAAGGCGGTGTACTACGGACTCACGGGACACCGCCCCACGCCGGCCATGAATTTTCCAGGCCTGGGCGCCATCGTCAGCCACGAATTGGGCCGCCGCAATCAAGTGCCACCCCACCTGGTGCTTCCGGGAAAACGCGGAAGTCGCCACCACGAATCTCAAAGGGGTATCTTCCTGGGACCTGAGAATGATCCCATGCTGGTCGGCGATCCCAACCAGGAGGATTTCAAGATTGCAGATCTATCCCTTCCCAAGAACCTTACCTGGGACCATCTGCAAGATAGGCGTAGTTTTCTCAATCTTGTCGACGGATTCTACCGAGAGAAGGTAGAGCGGGCCGAACACGCCAAGATGGACCAATTCGAAGAGCAGGCCCTCGATATGATCATGGCTCCCCAGGTGCGCCAAGCCTTCGATATAAGTCAGGAGTCGGCAAAGATGCGCGAAGCCTACGGGCGAACCAGCTTTGGGCAAAGCCTGCTCTTGGCAAGACGCCTGGTAGAGTCGGGAAGCCGATTCATCACGGCCGCCGGTCACGATCTGAATGGCTGGGACACGCACTCAGATAACGACAACCGCAACATCAAGCAGACCTCGGAACTGGACAAGTCTCTTCCCGCCTTCTTCGAGGATCTCAGCCAGCGGGGTCTACTGGATTCCACCACTGTCGTGGTCATGGGTGAGTTCGGCCGCAGCCCCCACCACAATTCCAAACTCGGGAGAGACCACTGGCCGCACTGCTGGTCCCTGCTCCTGGGTGGTGGAGGTATCCGGGGAGGCAAGATTGTGGGAAGCAGCGACGAGCGCGGAGCCTATGTGGCCGAGGGCAGGGTCAGCATCGGAGACCTCTTTGCCACGCTCTACAAAGCCATGGGAATCGACTGGCACAAGGAATACATGAGCCCTATTGGCCGGCCCGTCAAGATCGCAAACTCAATCGACGACGAGACCGGACAACCAGTCGCCGAACTGGTTTAAATCGAAGGGTGTCCGCAGTCGTGATCCCGCCTTGAGTCGCAACCAAGAAGACTACCGCTCGAGAAGATCGGCCATCGACACTTCCATCTCCAAAAAGCTCCTCTATTCGGCCGTCACCTGTATCGGCTTCTTTTTGCTGATCGAGTTTACTCTCTGGATATTTGCGGTCGTACCGGCCAGCAAGACGCAAGATTTCTCCCAGGGCTTTTCTGGACTCGTATCCGTGTTCGAGCTCAAGGGCGACCGCCTTCGTACTCGTCCAACGACCCCCTACGCGACCTTCAATAAGCAGTCCTTCCTGGCACAGAAACCAGCCAATGGCCTTCGCATCTTCACACTGGGGGGATCCAGCTCCTACGGTTTTCCTTGGACTGGAGAGGTAGCATTCACCGCCATTCTTGGTGACGTCCTTGCCGCTGCTCATCCAGATCGTCAGATTGAGGCCATCAATGTCAGCGGTATCTCCTATGCGATGCACCGGTTGGCCATCGTCGCCAAGGAGATCATTGCTTACGAACCAGACATTTTCATCATCTACAGTGGGCATAACGAGTTCATAGAGCGCTCCTTTTTCGACGAGCTCAAGCAACGGAGGCAGTGGCACAATCGGATCGAGCACCTTCTGTCCGGCTGGCGAGTCTATTCACTGCTCCGGAGCCTGTTTGCTGGGCTCGGTGCTCCTGAAGCCACCCGCTCCGAGATGTTCGTTCGGAGGGAGTGGGATGTCTACGACGAGCAGCAAAAGCGCCGGATCGTCAGTGAATACCAGGAAGGCCTGGGCGGCAGCTCAACTGGGAGTGATTCGCATCTTGGAAGGCGCGCGACTCGAGACTACGGTTCCGCTTGAAAACAATATGGCAGTCGTTGCAACTGGCATGAGCATGATCCAGATCGATGCGATCCGCGCCCCGATGACACTGGACGCAAATCTGCTCGGTCGTCCTCAACTGCCTGTAGTCCACCGCAGTAAAATCCTGATCGTTGCCTTCGTAAACATGGGGCTTGGGCGACTTCGAGGGAGCCAGCGACACCTGTCGTCGGCTGTATTTCCCATGGGTTGAATCATGAGGATTGTGGCAGGCAATACATGAAACGTTATGTTTTTCCTCAGCATAGACTCGCCGCCTGGAACCTCGCTTCAAATCCAGAGCCTGTCCTTCATAGGGAGAGTGGCAACTCGAACAGACGGCGCTAAAGGAGTGAGACCGCACCGAAGTGGCGTGTCGATCCTGGTTCCATACCTGGACCAGATCGTGCGTCGCATGCAGATCATCTTTGGGAAGAACCCGTCCTACTGCCGTGTGACATGTCCCACAGGCTCGGGCCGAAACGTCGACGACGATATCTTCCTTGCGATAGCTCTCGAGGTGCCGTTCGCCCGGTCCGTGACAGGCTTCACAACCGATGTTGCGCTCCGCCCATCGACCTGGGACCGCAGAATCTTCCGGGTGGGAAGCACCTGCCCCGAACCCGGTAAAGTGACAAGGACCGCAGTCACTCAACCGCTCCGGATGGAACAAGTCCCACTTCCCGATCCGGTGGTGATAACTGTTGTCCGAGACACACGACCGGCCAGTCGATACAGGTAATTCTCTGGCGCCCTCCCAACACATAGGAAACGTTCTTCCAGCTCCGAATCGAAGGCACTGCCCCGGACCTGCGCTTAGCGGGGAGCAGAAAGTTCGCCCGCCGGTCCTCTTCAGCGGTCAGGAGGGAGTAGCTGTGTCGCGTCGACTGCCAGCTCTCATAGACTTGCTTGTGGCAGGTCGCGCAAGACTTTGAACCGACAAACTTGCCCACCACCAGCAAACTCGCCGGACTGATCAAGAACAGGACGGCCGCCTAAAAGTTGAGTGTGTTTATTCTGCTCGCCACTTGCTTCATTGGCTAGGAGATCATGCAGGACCCACTATTTGACACAGCAGTGACCTTCGTAGGATGGGCACTCTTTGCCCGTCACTGTCCCTGACGGGCAAGAGTACCCATCCTACAACGAACACGGTGCTGACATGGGTTCGGTCTCCAGGCCGAAGTATTTCCTCTTTCGAGCCTGTGGCTCGAAGCTCGGCGGCCCGGAGGCCACTGCCACGCCCCCTTCCGTGTCCTAGGAGTCTGCGCGGTAGAAATGATCGTAGAGAGAAAGCGGGGAATCGAGGCCAGATTTTCTCGATTTCGGGCCGCATAGTTGTTCTATTCGTCGAAAAATTGGGGAAATATGGGCCGATTCTACCGTTTTCTCAGTAGATCAGTTTTTACCGCGTAGGCTCCTAGCTTCAGGTAATGACAAAGAGATCGTCTGCATTCATGTGACCCGTCAGTATTCGAGGTTCACCTTCAGTCACCAGAACCAGATCCTCCACGTGGTACAAGAACCCCCTCGAGTCGAGGACCGCGGGCTCGATACAAAGAACCATTCCAGGCGTCAATTCCGCTCCCTCTTTGCCATTGAGAATCGGATACTCGTGCAAACCGGTTCCCAGACCATGCCCCACAGCCTGGCTGGTGACGCTAAGTCCCCTTCTCTGAAAGGCGCCAACGAAGCCCTCGTAGACGCAGCACGCCCTGGTCCCGGCCCTGGCCCGACTGATGGTCTCCAGCTCAGCTTCTCGCAGCTTGCGGTACAGGCCTAGCTGCTCCCGGTTCGGTTCCCCGACAACCGCAGTCCGGGCCACGTCCGAACGATAGCCTCTGAAGGTAGCACCGGTATCCACTCTCACGATCTCCCCCAGCTCCAGCGTTTTGCTCCCTGCCCAAGGGTGATTGATAGCGGTATTGGTACCGGCTGCGAGGACGATCCATGAAGAAGTTCCTCCTCCTTCCAACAATCGTGTTGAGATTCTGTTCGCCACCTCTTTTTCGGAATCTCCGGGACGAGATCGACTGAAAGACTCCAGGATCGCCCGCTCGGTTTCAAGTCCAGCAGCCCTGAGAATCTCGATCTCCTGAGGTGTCTTGAGACTGCGGGCCTGGTCGAAGACCCAATCTCCAGCAAGCACGGTCGCCTCCGGAAGAAGGGCTTCCAGTTCTTCCAGGTAGACGCCGGCCAGGAACCTCTTTTCCACTCCAATACGAGCACGGCCCCAGCCCTGCTCTTTGAGCAGGCGGGCGAGAACCTCCATCGGAGACTCCTGAAACTCATGGTAGACATGGATTTCCCCGATCCAGGAGTCCTGACGGGTCTGCAGTTCTTCGCAGTAGCAGACCAGTGCCCATGGGACTCCCTCGCTCGGCATGACCGCCATGCAGAGCCGCTCGGGAATGATCTCGTGAGATAGCAGTAGGGTATCGGTGAGGTAAAAGAAATTCTCGGACGAAGCACCGACCAGGACATCGATTCCGGCTGCGGCCATCGCCGCTTGTAGACTCTTCGGATTGATTCTCTCTTCGATTCTCATCTGTGCTGGAATGCTATGCGGACCCACGGTCAAAGACAATCAGTTCAGAATTGAAACTCGCCCTCTCAGCCCCTCATAATGGGAAAACCTTTGAACGACCAGCTCAATCAGTATCTCAAGTTTCTTGCCTGTGTGCTCATCGCTCTCACCCTATGGGTGATAGGGGCGGACGATGCACCTCAACAGGGGTGGCAGATTTTTAGCGTGTTCATCGCTGTCATCGCGAGCTTCATCCTCCAGCCTTTCCCGATGGGGACGATGGTCATTCTAGGGCTGGTGACGCTCACAGCCAGCAACACAATCACCATCAAAGAAGCGCTGAGTGGTTACGGAGACTCAACCGTGTGGCTGGTGGTTGCTGCCTTCCTCATCGCTGGTGGCGTAATGCACAGCGGATTCGGACGCAGACTCGCGCTGATGTTGGTGAGAGCACTCGGCCGATCTACCCTTGGCCTGGGTTACGCCCTCTGTGGATCAGAGCTGCTGCTGGGTCCCGTGGTCCCCTCGAACACGGCGAGAGGTGGCGGCATCATGGCGCCCATCATGGACTCTCTGTCCAGAGCCCTGAACTCCACACCGGATCAGGAGCCCGAACGAGCCGGAAGATTCCTGGCACTGGTCGGTGCCCACGCCAACCTGATCACGGCCAGCATGTTCTTGACCGGCATGGCAGCCAACCCCCTCATTTCCAAGGCGGCCAAGGATATCTTCCAGATTGACTTCGATTGGGGAACCTGGGCTCTCGGGTCAATCGTGCCGGGACTCTTGAGCCTGATGCTACTCCCCCCTCTGATCTACCGGCTGGTCAGACCAACCCTCTCCGACGCCCGTCCCGCTCAGGCCAAGGCAGTCGAAGAGTTAGAAGAAATGGGCGCCATGGGCTGGAAGGAATGGGTGATGTTCGTGACCCTGACGCTCCTGCTCATCCTCTGGTCGACCAAACCCCTGCATGGCGCCAGCACCACGTTGTTGGCCTGGATGGGGGTCAGTGCCCTGCTGCTGACACGCACCGAAAGCTGGAACGACATCATCGGAAACGCTCGAGCCTGGGATGCGCTGGTGTGGTTGGGTGGTCTTCTGACGATGGCCAATTTGCTCAGGGACTACGGCTTCATTGCATGGTTTGCCAAAGCCATGGAGGTCTGGGTATCAGGTTTCGACGGAGTGACAGTCGTCATCTCCCTGGCCCTCATCTACTTCTACTCCATGTATGCCTTCAGTATGTTTACCGCCCATATATCGGCGATGGCTGCCGTTTTCCTGGCCGTGGCCCTGGCGGCCGGCGGCACTCCCATGTTGGCGGTAGCCCTGATGGCCTACTTCAGCTGCCTCTGTGGATGCCTTACCAACTACTCTTCCGGACCTATCGTCATCTATTTCGGACTGGGCTACGTGCCAGTTGCCAGGTGGTTCACGGTGGGCTTCGCCATCTCGATCTTCCATCTGATCATCTGGCTGGGCGTGGGCATGTTGTGGTGGAAGCTGCTGGGGTGGTGGTAAATTCTCGTCGTCAGGTGAAACAACTACAACTTCGTAGAGTAGGAGAAAAAGAGCATGGCAACAGATAAATGGCAGGACTACTTGAAGGAACATCAGGGACGTTTCCTGGAAGAGCTGCAGGACTTTCTACGAATACCCAGTATTTCGGCTCTTTCCGATCACCGCAGTGATGTCGAGAATGCCGGCCAATGGGTCGCCCAAAGGCTGACAAATGCGGGAATCGAGCATGTCGAGGTGCTGCCTACCGAGGGACATCCGGTAGTCTATGGTGACTGGCTGCATGCCCCTGGCAAACCCACGCTTCTGGTCTACGGCCATTTCGACGTTCAGCCCGTCGATCCAGTGGAGCTCTGGAGCAGTCCGCCTTTCGAACCAGTCATCCGAGACGGCAGAATCTATGCGCGCGGAGCCTCCGACGACAAGGGCAACATGCTGGCGCCGATTCTAGCCACCGAAGCGATCCTGGAGACTACCCAGGCTCTTCCCTTGAACCTGAAGTTCTTGATCGAGGGCCAGGAGGAGATCGGCAGCCCACATCTTCCTCCCTTCATGAAGGCCGAAGCCTCGAGGTTTGCTTCCGACATGGCGGTAAGTGCCGACGGTTCTCAATGGAGTGAGCACGAACCCGCAATCTGGGTCTCGCTGCGTGGGCTCTGTGCCATCCAGATCAATGTTCGGGGACCTTCCAGGGATCTACACTCCGGCCTCTTCGGCGGCGCGGTGCAGAACCCGGTCCATGCACTGGTCCGCCTGTTGGACTCGATGCGTTCGGCGGACGGCAAGGTCCTGATCGAAGGCTTCTACGACGAGGTTCGAGCACCCGACGCCCGAATGAGAGAAGAGCTTGCACGAATACCCTATGAGGAGAAGGAGCTGCTATCCTCGATCGGCGTTCCCGAAACCTTCGGAGAACCGGGCTACGGCACCTACGAGCGCGAGTGGATCCGTCCCACCTTGGAAATAAACGGGATCTGGGGTGGCTTC
>Ga0310345_10002368_pt1 | contig 19172 bp, 20 predicted proteins | sample HC15DNA20500_MG_FD_204667 | JGI IMG/M metagenome (GOLD analysis project Ga0310345, IMG submission 204667) | Marine microbial communities from station ALOHA, North Pacific Subtropical Gyre - HC15-DNA-20-500_MG | ecosystem: Environmental > Aquatic > Marine > Oceanic | place: Pacific Ocean: North...
CTTCCCCGGCCGCCGCCGGTCCCGGCGGCGCCGATCGGGCCCCGGGCCCGCCTGCGCGACGCCGGGCCGCGCCGCGGGCCGGACGCCGGCCGCGGGCGCTGCGCCCGACGCGGCGCTCCCCGCGCGCCCGCCGGCGATGCCGGCGCCGGGACAGGCCGCGGGCCCCGCGCACAAGGCTGCTCCGCGCCGCGGGCGGGGCGGCGGCCCCGGGCGCGAGGGCGGACGCGGCGCCGCCGGCGGCCGGCGCGGGGCCGGGCCGGTGGACGCGACGGCCGGGATCGTCTAGGCGTTCCGCGATCTCGAACGGAGCCCGCCCATGTCCGCCCACGGCCAGCCCATCCCCCTGACCGCCCGCGCCGGCGGCCCGCTGCGCGGCGAGGCCGTGATCCCCGGCGACAAGTCCGTCTCCCACCGCGCCCTGATCTTCGGCGCGCTGTCGCTGGGCGAGACCCGCATCTCCGGCCTGCTGGAGGGCCAGGACGTCCTCGACACCGCCCGCGCCATGGCCGCCTTCGGCGCCCAGGTGGAGCGCACCGGCGAGGGCGAGTGGCGGGTGCGCGGCGTGGGCGTCGGCGGCTTCGCCGAGCCCGAGGACGTGATCGACTGCGGCAACTCCGGCACCGGGGTGCGGCTGATCATGGGGGCGATGGCCACCACCGCGATCTCGGCCTGCTTCACCGGCGACGCCTCCCTGCGCAAGCGCCCGATGGGGCGGATCACCGAGCCGCTCGCCCTCTTCGGCGCCGAATCGCGGGGCCGCCGCGGCGGGCGTCTGCCGCTGGTGCTGACCGGCGCCGCGGATCCCCTGCCCGTCTCCTACCGCCTGCCGATGGCCTCGGCGCAGGTGAAGTCGGCGGTGCTGCTCGCCGGCCTCAACGCCCCGGGCGTCACCGAGGTGATCGAGCCCGAGGCGACCCGCGACCATACCGAACGCATGCTCGCAGGCTTCGGCGCGACCGTGGAGGCCGAGGCCCTGCCCGAGGGCGGGCGGCGGATCCTGCTGACCGGCCAGCCGGAGCTGACCGGCCAGACGCTGGCGGTGCCGCGCGACCCGTCCTCGGCCGCCTTCCCGATGTGCGCGGCGCTGATCGTGCCGGGCTCCGAGGTCCGCCTGCCCGGCATCGCCATGAACCCCACCCGCACCGGCCTGATCGCCACCCTGCAGGAGATGGGCGCCGACCTCGCGCTCGAGCAGACGCGGGAGGAAGGCGGCGAGCCCTCCGCCGACGTGGTGGCGCGCTTCTCGACCCTGCGGGGCGTCGAGGTGCCGCCGGAGCGCGCGCCCTCGATGATCGACGAATACCCGGTGCTCGCCGTCCTCGCGGCCTTCGCGGAGGGAAAGACCGTGATGCGCGGCATCGGCGAGCTGCGGGTGAAGGAGAGCGACCGGATCGACGCCGTCGCCCGCGGCCTCGAGGCCTGCGGGGTGAAGGTCGAGGAGACCGAGGACAGCCTGACCGTGCACGGCATGGGCCCGGGCGGCATGCCCGGCGGCGGCACGGTGGCGACCCATCTCGACCACCGCATCGCGATGTCCTTCCTGGTCGGCGGCCTCGCCGCCAAGCGCCCGGTCTCGGTCGACGACGGCGGGCCGATCGCCACCTCCTTCCCCGACTTCCGCCCCCTGATGGCGCGGCTGGGCGCCGAGATCGGCGAGACGGAGGACGCATGAGCGAGACCCCCCGCACGCCCGGGACCCGCGCCACCGGCGGCTGCCTCTGCGGGGGCGTGCGCTACCGCGTGACCGGACCGCTGCGCCCGGTGGTGGGCTGCCATTGCGAGATGTGCCGGCGGACCTCCGGCCACCATGTCGCCGCCACCGCCTGCCTCGCCGATCATCTGGTGCTGGAGAGCGCGGGGACGCTGACCTGGTACCGCTCCTCCCCCGCCGCGCGGCGGGGGTTCTGCGGGACCTGCGGGGGGAACCTGTTCTGGGCGCCGGACTCCGGGACCCACGTGGCGATCATGGCCGGCACGCTCGACATGCCCTCGGGCCTCACGCTGGCGGGGCATATCCACGTGGCGGGCAAGGGCGACTATTTCGAGCTCGACCCCGCCCTGCCCGCCTATGAGGGCGACGAGCCGGAGAGCCAGGGCTGGCTGAAGGGGGGCTGGTCGTGATCCTGAGCGGCGGGTGCCTCTGCGGCGGCGTGCGCTGGCGGGTCGAAAGCGCGCCGGTCCCCGTCGTCGCCTGCCATTGCGAGGACTGCCGGCGCACCACCGGCAATCACGTCGCCTGCGCCACCTTCCCCTGGGAGGCCGTGACGATCGAGGAGACCAGCTTGCGCTGGTACGCCTCCTCGCCCGAAGGCCGCCGCGGCTTCTGCGGAACCTGCGGGGGAAACCTGTTCTGGACCGCCACGGACTGGGACCGCCTGGAAATCTGGATGGGAACCGCCGACATGCCCACCGGCTTGCGCCTCTCCGCCCACGAGTTCACCGCCTCCGCCGCCGACTGGGACGCGATCCCGCCCGACGGCCTGCCGCGATACGACCGGATCGCGCCGGGCGAGGTCGCGGGCCGATGAGCTCCGCCAAGCGCTTCGTCGTCGCCATCGACGGGCCGGCCGCGGCCGGCAAGGGCACGATCTCGCGCGCGCTGGCGGCGCGCTACGGGTTCGGGCATCTCGACACCGGGCTGCTCTATCGCGCCACCGGCCTGAAGGCGCTGCGCGAGGGGCGGGGGACCATCGACGCCCCCCTGGCCATCGCCGCCGCCCGCGCCCTGCGCCCCGAGGACCTGCTGGCCGAGGGGCTGCGCACCGGCCCGGCGGGGGAGGCCGCCTCGGTCGTCGCCGCCATCCCCGAGGTGCGCCAGGCGCTGCTCGACTTCCAGCGCGCCTTCGCGGACCAGCCCTCGGGCGCGGTTCTGGACGGGCGGGACATCGGCACGGTGATCTGCCCGGACGCGGACGTGAAACTGTTCGTGACGGCCTCGGACGCGGTGCGCGCGCGGCGCCGGCATGCGGAGCTTCTGAAGTCCAACCCCGCGATCACGCTGGAGGAAGTGGCCGGCGACCTCGCCCGCCGCGACGCCCGCGACGCCCAGCGCACGGATGCGCCGCTGAAGCCCGCGGACGACGCCCTCTTGCTGGACACGACGGAATTGACTATAGACGCCGCCATCGCCGAAGCGGCGGCGCTGATAACAAGAAAACGCGAAGGCTGATCGAGCAGGCCCTGGGGCGATCCCCCCGGGCCTTCGCGTTTGCGCAAGGTTCCAGCGCCCCGCCCGAGGTTCAACGCAAGACCGCCGGAGCCAACCGGCTGGCCCGAATACGCACGAAACGGAGAATGACTGCACATGGCTAATGCCACCATGGAAGACTTCGAGGCCCTGCTCGCAGAGAGCTTCGAGCTCCACATGCCCGATGAGGGCAGCGTCGTCCGCGGCAAGGTGCTCGCGATCGACAACGGCCAGGCGCTGATCGACATCGGCTTCAAGATGGAAGGCCGCGTCGAGCTGAAAGAGTTCCAGCGCCCGGGCGAGAAAGAGATCGCCGTCGGCGACGAGGTCGAGGTCTATCTGGACCGGGTCGAGAACGCCAAGGGCGAAGCCGTCCTGAGCCGCGACAAGGCCCGCCGCGAAGAGGCCTGGGACCGTCTCGAGGCCGCCGCCTCGCAGAAGGAGGCCCGCGTCGAGGGCCAGATCTTCGGCCGCGTCAAGGGCGGCTTCACCGTCGACCTCGGCGGCGCCGTGGCGTTCCTGCCCGGCTCCCAGGTCGATGTGCGCCCGGTGCGCGACATCACCCCGCTGATGGGCGTTCCGCAGCCCTTCCAGATCCTCAAGATGGACCGCCGCCGCGGGAACATCGTGGTCTCGCGCCGCGCCGTTCTCGAGGAGAGCCGCGCCGAGCAGCGCGCCGAGGTGGTGGCCCGCCTGACCGAGGGCGACACCGTCGACGGCGTGGTGAAGAACATCACCGACTACGGCGCGTTCGTGGACCTGGGCGGCGTCGACGGCCTGCTGCACGTCACCGACATGGCGTGGCGCCGGGTCAACCACCCCTCCGAGATCGTGAACATCGGCGAGACCGTGAAGGTCCAGGTGGTCAAGATCAACAAGGAGACGCACCGCATCTCGCTCGGCATGAAGCAGCTTCAGGCCGATCCGTGGGAGGGCGTCGAGGTCAAGTATCCCGCCGGCATGAAGCTGATGGGCCGCGTGACCAACATCACCGACTACGGCGCGTTCGTCGAGCTGGAGCCGGGCGTCGAGGGTCTGGTGCACGTCTCCGAGATGTCCTGGACCAAGAAGAACGTCCATCCGGGCAAGATCGTGTCGACCTCCCAGGAGGTCGAGGTGATGGTGCTGGACGTCGATCCCGTGAAGCGCCGCGTGTCGCTGGGCCTCAAGCAGTGCCTTCGCAACCCGTGGGAGCTGTTCGCCGAGAACTTCCCCGCCGGCACCCATGTCGAGGGCGAGGTCAAGAACATCACCGAGTTCGGTCTGTTCATCGGCCTCGAGGGCGACATCGACGGCATGGTGCACCTGTCGGATCTCGACTGGGACCGTCCGGGCGAGCAGGCCCTGGCCGAGTACCAGAAGGGCGACATCGTGCAGGCGGTCGTTCTCGACGTCGACATCGAGAAGGAGCGCATCTCGCTGGGCGTCAAGCAGCTGAGCGAGGACTCGTTCTCGACCTCGGCCGGCGGCATCAAGCGCGGCGAGATCGTCACCGTCACGGTCACCAAGATCGAGGACGGCGGCATCGAGGTGGAGTACGAGGGCATGAAGGCCTTCATCCGCCGCTCCGACCTCGCCCGCGACCGTCAGGACCAGCGCCCCGAGCGCTTCAACGTCGGCGACAAGGTGGACGCCCGCGTGACCAACATCGACAAGAACGCCCGCCGTCTGGGCCTGTCGATCAAGGCGCGCGAGATCGCCGAGGAGCGCGAGGCGGTCGAGCAGTTCGGCTCGTCGGACTCGGGCGCCTCGCTGGGCGACATCCTGGGCGCCGCCCTGAAGACCCGCGACGAGTGATCGCCGCATCCGCGGGCCCTCGGTCCGCGGAGGTCGCACGAGACTGGAGAAGGGCGTCCCTCGGGACGCCCTTTTTCGTTGCGCGCCGCCGTGGGGGGATCGGCCCGGGGGCGGGTCGGTGCGGCGGGGCCGACGCGCGGCGAGGTCGGTCCGGGGAGGGGTCGGCCCGCGGCGGGTCAGTCGGCGGCGGGTCAGTCGGCGGCGGGGCGGTCGGCGAGGACGCCGGAGGCGAGCGCCTCGAAGGCGGCCACGGCGTCGGCCATCACCGCCTCGGGCGTCTCGCTCGCCGCCACCCACAGCGCGGCGTCGAGGGCGGCGCCGTTCAGCAGGCGGGCCGCGGCCTCGATCGCCACGGGCTTCAGCGCCCCTTCGGCGGCCAGCGTCTCGAGCCGGGCCATGGTGGCGGCGAGGCACTGGTTCTGGCTGGGCCAGCGCGAGGGGTCGCCCAGCACCGCCGGGCCGTCCAGCAGCACGATGCGGCGGATCTCGGGGTCCATCGCCGCCTCGACATAGGCGCGGCCCTCGGCCAGCAGCCGCTCCCAGCCGCCGCCGCCGCGCCGCTCGGCCTCGGCCGCGGCGGCGGCGGCCATCTCGCCGTCCACCTGCTCGACCACCGCGGCGAAGAGGCCGCGCTTGTCGCCGAAGTTGTGGTAGAGCGCGCCGCGCGTCAGGCCGGCGGCGGCGGTCAGGTCGTCCATCGAGGCGGCGGCGTAGCCCGTCTCGGCGAAGGCCCGCCGCGCCGCCGCGATCAGCCTGGCGCGGGTCTCCTCCATCTTCTGCGCTCGGGTAGGGGGCATGGTCTCTCCGGATCGGGCGCGGGGGCGCGGTTGACATACGGGGCGTATGTGAATACCTCACATACACACCGTATGCGAAACCGCCTTGCGAGGCGACCCCGGAAAGGGACCCCGTCCATGCTGCGCAACGAACCCGTCTTCCCCGCCGGCCGGCACGCGCTCTACGAGCGGCACGGCTATTCGGCGGCGATCCGCTCCGGCGACCTGGTGTTCATCTCCGGCCAGGTCGGCAGCCGGCCCGACGGCTCGCCCGAGCCCGACTTCCCCGCCCAGGTGCGCCTGGCGTTCCGCAACCTCATCGCGGTGCTGGAGGCGGCGGGCTGCGGGCCGGAGGACATCGTCGACGTGACCACCTTCCACACCGATCCGGAGGCCCAGTTCGAGGCGGTGATGGAGGCGAAGGCCGAGGTCTTCCCCGCCCCGCCCTATCCCAACTGGACCGCCGTGGGCGTCACCTGGCTGGCGGGCTTCGACTTCGAGATCAAGGTGATCGCCCGCCGCCCCGAGGCCTGAGGCGCCCCTCGCGGCCTGCGGCCCCCGCGGTTGCAGGCCGTCCGCGCGCCGGGGCCCCGTGCTGCGACCGGGGCTTTGTTAACATTTCATTAAGATTGATTAACGAACTCCCCGGCGCCATGGTTTCCCCGCCGACCGCCGCGGGCGCGAGGCGCGTAGCTTGAGCGAAGGGGACGGGTTCGATGAAATCCCACAAGATCCTGGCGGCCATCGTGGTCGCGGGAAGCGGCGTGGTCGCCAACGACGCCGCGGCGCTGCCGGCCATGGACATGGCGGCCTATGCCATCGACGAGACGCTGTCCTGCGTCTTCGGCTGCGAGGGCACGGTCTCGGTCGCCGGCACGATCTCGGTGAACCGCCTGGATCCCGAGGACGTCTCGGCCTGGGACTACGACCTGGTGCTGACGCCCTCCGACGGGTTCCCGCCGCTGGCCCTGGTCGGGCCCGGGGGGATCACCGCCTTCGATCTCTCGGTCGTCGCCACCGACGAGAGCCTGACGATCTCGCCGGGCCAGGAGGGGATGGCGTTCCACAACACCGGCGCCCCCGACCGCTGGTTCCGGATCGGCGCGTACGGCGACGGGGAGGAGGAGGCGGACCTGGGCGCGGATGCGCTCGGCGTCTGGTCGGCGCAGCTCGTGCGGGGGGAGGAGATCTCGATCACCCTCTCGGCCGTCGCCTCGCCCGTGCCCCTGCCCGGGGCGCTGCCCGTCGCGCTGACCGGGATCGCGGCGCTGGGCGGGCTGGCGGCGGCGCGGAGGCGGGGCTGACCGGCGCCGGGCCGGGGGAGGAGCGCGGCCTGCGTCCTCCGCCCGGGCGCGAGGCGGACTGGAGCGACGTGGGCCATGCCTCGCCCCGCGCCTCGGACCCGGGGTTCCTGTGGCCCGCCGTGCCGCCCCCGCGCGAGGCGCAGATGCTCGCGATCCTGTGGCAGCTGGAGCGGACCCAGTGGTGGGATCCCGAGCGGCTGGGGGCCTATCAGCTCCTGCAGCTCTCGGCCCTGCTGCGCCATGCGGCGCGCACCGCGCCCGCCCAGGCGCGGCGGCTGGCGGGGTTTCGCGACCTCGCCCCCGGGGCGCTGACCGCGGAGGCCTTCGCGGCGATCCCGCCGATGGGGCGGGAGGCGGCGCAGGCGGCGGGCGAGGGGCTGCGCAGCACGGCGCCGCCGGCGGCGCACGGCCAGGTGGGGTTCGGGTCGACCTCGGGCTCCTCCGGCCGGCCGATGGCGCTGGCGCGCAGCGAGCTCGACGTGCTGACGGGCGAGGCGCTGCTGCAGCGGGCGAACCAGTGGTTCGGCCGGGACATGGCCTGGACCCAGGCCTATGTGGGCCCCGCCGGCGCCCGGGGCGAGGGGCGGCGCGACGCCTGGTCCCGCGCCCTGCCGCTGGGGGCGGCCCATGTGGTGGACGTGCGCCGGCCCGCCGACGAGGTGCTGGCGCGCCTCGACGCGATCCGCCCCCAGCTGCTGGCGATCTGGCCCAGCCTGCTGGCCGAGCTGATCCGCCTGCGCCCCGTCCCGCCCGAGGGCCTGCGGGAGGTCGCGACCTATGGCGAGACCGTGCCGCCCGGCCTGCGCGCCCTGTGCCGCGAGCGCTGGGGCGTTCCCCTGCGCGACGGCTACAGCGCCGAGGAGGTCGGCCCCATCGCCCACGAGTGCCCCCACGGCCGCTGGCACGTCCATGCCGAGCATGTGCTGGTCGAGGTGCTGGACGCGGCCGGCCGCCCCTGCGCCCCGGGCGAGACCGGCCGGGTGGTGCTGAGCGGCCTGCACTCCCACGCCATGCCGATGATCCGGATGGAGACGGGGGACCTCGCCACCCCCGCCGCCCCCTGCCCCTGCGGGCGCGGCCTGCCGGCGCTGGCGCGGATCGACGGGCGGGTGCGCGACCTGGTGGAGCTCGCCGACGGGCGCCGGGTGCTGCCGACCTTCGACGAGGCGGCGCTGAGCGCCGCGGCGCCGGGCCTGCGCCGCTACCAGCTCGTGCGCCTGCGCCCCGGCGCGGTGGAGGCGCGGGTGGTCGTCGCCGCCCCCCTCGCCCCACAGGAGCGCCGGGCGCTGGCCGCGGCCTTCGCCGCCGGCATCGAGCCGGGGGGCGCGTCGGGGGATTCGGGCGGAGGCGCGTCGTCCGGCCACGCGCCCGGGGGCGCGTCGGGCGTCCCGCCGGGGGGCGCCTCGGGCCTCCCCGCCGGGAGCCTCGCCGGCGTCACGGTCGAGGTGCGCGAGGCGGCGGGGCTGGAGACGGCGGCGTCGGGCAAGCGCCTCGCCACGCTGGGCTGAGGGGGGCGGGGGGCGCCTCGCTCTGGCCCCCCGGCGCGGTCTGGTCCATACCGCCTCCGGGCCCTGCGCCCGCAACGAAGAGACGACCCCGGGGAGCGGAACGATGGGCATGGCGACGGAGGCCTCGGCGCGGGCGCAGGCGACGGGCGTGATCCTGATGTGCGTGGGCGTGGCGAGCCTGAGCGTCAACGACGCCATCGCCAAGCTGCTGACCGAGCGCTACTCGCCCCTGCAGATCCTGTTCATGCGCAACATCATCGCCCTGCCGGTGGCGGCCCTGCTGGCCTGGCGCTTCGGGGGGCGGGGGGCGCTGCGCTCGTCCCGGCCGCTCGCGCATCTGGTGCGCGGCGCGCTGTGGATCGTGGCGACGGTGCTGTTCTTCACCTCCATCAGCCGGATGGGGCTGGCGGAGGCGACGGCGCTGGTGTTCGTGGCGCCCCTGTTCATCACCGCCCTCTCCGCCCTGTTCCTGGCCGAGCCGGTGGGCTGGCGGCGCTGGGCGGCGGTGCTGGCGGGGTTCGTGGGCGTGCTGATCATGATCCGCCCGGGGGCCGAGAGCTTCCGGCCGATCTCGCTGATGCCGGTGGCGGTGGCGCTGGTCTATGCGGCGCTGATGCTGGGGGCGCGCTGGCTGGACCCGCGGGAGAGCGTATGGACCCTGATGCTCTACCTCTCCGGCACGGCGGCGGGGCTCAGCGCGCTGATCGCGCCGTTCTTCTGGACGCCGATCGAGGCGGCCGACCTGTGGCTGTTCGGGGCGATCGCGCTGTTCGGGACGGCGGGGATGACGATGATGACCCAGGCGTTCCGGCTGGCGCCCGCCTCGGTGGCGGCGCCGCTGGACTACACGGCGCTGATCTGGGCGACGCTGCTGGGCTGGCTGATCTGGCGGGAGACGCCGGACGGGCCGGCGATCCTGGGGGCCGCGGTGATCGTGGGGGCGGGCGGCTTCGTCCTGTGGCGGGAGCATAGGCTGAGCCGCTGAGCGCCCCGCCCGCGGCGCGCGGCGGAGGCGCCGCGACCCCGCGCGCGCCGGCCGCCCTTTCTCGCCCGCGGCGCGTCCCGGGCGCGGTGCCCGTGGCCGGCGGGTCCCGCCGGCGCCGTCGGACCGCCCCCGCCCCCGGCACCGACCGCCACCGCGCGCCCCGGGCGCAACCGGAGCCGCACGGCCCCTGCGCGACCGCAGCCGCGCGCCGCGGGCGCGACCTGCCCCCGCGCGCGACAGCCGACGCGGCGCTCCCGGCGCCGGGCGCAGCGCCGGCGCCTCCGGCCTGCGCCGCGCCCCGCGCCGCCTCCGCCCCGCTCGCCGGCTGGCGCGCGCGCGCGTCCCGCGCCCGTCCCGTCGCGCGCCGACGCCCGCCGCGCGCCGCGGGCGCAAGCGGGCCCCGGGCGCGAGGGTCGACGCGGCGCTTCCCCGGCCGGGACCCGCGCAGCGAAGGCCCGGTCGACGCGCCCTCTGGCCCTCGCCGCCCGCAAGGTCCATATCCGGTCGCAGCGTTTCCCCGCCCGGCGTCCCCCATCCGACGTCCCCTGCCCGACCCCACGGAGGCCCCATGCCCGACGACCGCTCCGACCTGCACGGCGAATACAAGGTCGTCGGCGGCAAGCTGGTGATCGCCGACCTCGGCGTGCGCGACGGACGCCTCGCCGGCGTGCGCATCTCCGGCGACTTCTTCCTCGAGCCGGACGAGGCGCTGGACGACATCCTCGCCGCCCTCGAGGGCCTGCCCGCCGACGCGCCCGTGGAGCGCATCGCCGCCGCCATCCGCCGCGGCCTGCGCCCGGAGGCGGCGCTGGTCGGCTTCTCGCCCGAGGCCGTCGCCATCGCCGTGCGCCGGAGCCTGGGCGCCTCCAACACCTGGCGCGACCACGAGTGGCGGATCATCGACGAGGTCCCGGTGACCCCGCCCGTGCAGATGGCGCTCGACGAGGTGCTGGCGCGCGAGGTCGCCGCCGGCCGCCGCCCCCCCACCCTGCGCTTCTGGGGCTGGGAGCGGCCGGCGATCATCATCGGCAACTTCCAGTCCCTGTCCAACGAGGTCGACATGGCCGAGGCCGAGGCGATGGGCGTCGAGGTCGTGCGCCGCGCCACCGGCGGCGGCGCGATGTATGTCGAGCCGGGCACGGCGATCACCTACTCGCTCTACGCCCCCGACGCGCTGGTGGCGGACATGAGCCTCGCCGACAGCTACGCCTTCCTCGACGCCTGGGTGCTGGACGCGCTGCGGGGGCTGGGGATCGAGGCGGAGTACAAGCCGCTCAACGACATCGCCTCGCCCAAGGGCAAGATCGGCGGCGCCGCGCAGCGCCGCTTCGCCGGCGGCGCGGTGCTGCATCACGTGACCATGGCCTACGACATGGACGGCGAGAAGATGGCCCGGGTGCTGCGCATCGGGCGCGAGAAGCTCTCCGACAAGGGCGTCGCCAGCGCCGCCAAGCGGGTCGATCCGGTGCGCAGCCAGACCGGCCTGCCGCGCGAGGAGGTGATCGCCCGCCTCGCCGCCGCCTTCGCCGCCCGCCACGGCGGCGCGCCCGACGCCATCACGCCCGAGGAGATGGCCGCCGCCGAACGGCTCGCGGTGGAGAAATACGCCCGGCCCGAGTGGCTGCGCCGCCTGCCCTGAGGCCCTCCGGCGCCGTGCCCGACCCCCGCCTGCCCGACCCCCGTCTGCCCGCCCCCCGCCTGCCTGCGCTGAGCGAGGCGCATGTCGCCCGCATCCCTCCGCATGCGGGCGCCGCGCCCCCGCCCTGGGGCACGCCGCTGAGCGCGGAGGAGCGGCTGGCGCTCGCCCGCGAGTTGCTGGAAGGGGCGCGGGGCGGGCCGTTCTGGGTGCTGGCCTACGGCTCGTTGATCTGGAAGCCGGCCTTCGAGCATGTCGAGGCGCGCCGCGTCGCCGTGCACGGCTGGCGCCGCGCCTTCTGCATGGACATGCACGACTGGCGCGCCACGCCCGCGCAGCCGGGGCTGATGATGGCGCTCGCCCGCGGCGGGGCCTGCGTCGGCGTCGCCTACCGGATGCCCGGGGACGACCCGGAGGGGCGGATGCTGCGCCTGCTCGACCGCGAGGTCGCCTGGCGCGAGGACCGGCCCTGGCTGCGCTGGGTGACGGCGCGGGGCGGGGGCGAGACGATCCGGGCGCTCGCCTTCTACTGCGCCCCGGCGGCGGACCCGACGCTGCTGCACCTGCCGATCGAGGCGCAGGCCGCGCGCATCGCCCGCGCCGCCGGCCCCGCCGGCAGCTGCGCCGAATACCTGCGCAACACCGTCGTCCATCTCGAGGCGCTGGGCATCCGCGACCGCTACCTGTGGCGCCTGCAGGCCCTGGTCGCGGCCGAGATCGAGGCGATCGCCGCCGCCGCAGACGAGGCGCGGCCCGGGGCCCGGGCCGACGCCCCGCGCAGCCCCTGATGCGGCGTTGCGGGCCGCCGGGAGGGCCGAACCCCCGCCGGAGACACGGGAAACGGCGCCGCAGGACGGGTTCCGCGCGGTTCGCGCTGGACGCCTGCCGCCGGTCATGAGATGACGCGGACATGAGGCGCATCTTCTCATTCTGGCGCTTGTTCGCCCTCGGCGTGCTGGGTCTGGCGATCTACGCGGCCGCCACCACCGACGCGGTCGAGGCCGCGCGCTCCCCCCACGTGGCCCGGTTCGACGTGACCGGCCTGATCACCGCCGACCCCGCCCGCGACGCCCTGCTGCGCGAGCTGGCCGAGGACGCGCAGGTCGCGGCCCTGATGATCCGCATCGACAGCCCCGGCGGCACCGTCGCCGGGTCCGAGGCGCTCTACGAGGCGATCCGCGCCGTGGCCGAGGCCAAGCCCGTGGTGGCGCAGATGGAGGAGGTGGCGGCCTCGGGCGGCTACATCGCCGCCATCGCCGCCGACCACATCGTGGCGCGGGGCAACACGCTGACCGGCTCGATCGGCGTGGTGAAGCAGGAGGTGGACGCCCGCGGCCTGCTCGACAGCCTGGGCGTGGAGATCTCCGAGCGGCGCTCGGACGTCTACAAGGCCCGGCCCTCGCCCTTCTCCGAGACCCCGCCCGAGGTGGACGCCTGGGAGGAGGAGCTGCTGGAGGACGCCTACCAGTGGTTCCGCGGCCTGGTGGCCGAGCGTCGGGCGCTGGCGGGCGAGGCGCTGGACGAGGCCGCCAACGGCCGGGCCTTCTCCGGCCGCCAGGCGCTGGCGCGCGGTCTGATCGACGAGATCGGCGGGCCGGAGGAGGCGCTGGACTGGCTCGCCGGGCGCGGCGTGCCGCGCAGCCTGCCGGTGCGCCAGGCGGAGGTCGAGCGCGAGAGCGACTCGCTGCTGGGCCGGTTCCTGGGGCTCGACCTGTCGGATCTGAGCCTCGCCCGGTCCCAATTGAACCGGTTGACCCTGGGTCCGAGATTCTACTCTATTGCGCAATGATTGCGTTGCAGACGAGTGTTTCTTGGACTGAAATGATGTGACATCGGCGGGCCGACCACCGATAATGAACCGTGAGGCGGGGGATAGGAGGCTTAGCTCCCGCCGCGAGAGGGGACTGGGATGATCAAGTCGGAGCTGATACAGCGCCTGACCGAGGAAAATCCGCATCTTTACCACAGGGACGTCGAGCGCATCGTCTCGACGGTCTTCGACGAAATCGCGTCCGCCCTGTCTGCAGGGGATCGGGTGGAACTGCGCGGCTTCGGCGCCTTCTCTGTGAAGAGGCGGGATGCAAGAATGGGCCGCAACCCCCGCACGGGGGAGGCCGTGCCCGTGCCGGAGAAGCACGTGCCCTTCTTCAAGACGGGCAAGGAGCTCCGGATGCGCCTGAACGACGGCGCCGACGGGGACGACGACGACGAGGATTGAGCGAGGGCGCGCGGGCTACGGCTCCGGGCGCGTCCCGAGAGCCGAGGGGAGAGCCGGGTGCGCTATCTCAAGTACCTGTTCCTGATCGTGGTCGCGCTGGCGGCCGTGCTGCTGGCGATTGCGAATCGCGGGCCCGTGACCCTGCGCTGGCTGCCCGAGGGCATGACCGTGCCCGGGGCCGAGGGCATTCCGACCGAGGTCAGCCTGCCGATCTACATCGCGATCTTCCTCGCCGTGTTCCTCGGCATCCTGGTCGGCCTGGTGCTGGAGATGCTGCGCGAGAGCGAGCACCGCAAGAAGGAGCGCCTCTACCGCAAGGAGGCCGAGCGGCTGGACGCCGAGAACCGGCGCCTCGCGGCCAAGGCCGGCGAGGAGGACGACGACATCCTCGGCCTGACCCGCAGCTGAGCGGACCGACCTGACGATCGCGCGCGTCCCGGGACCGGGGCGCGCGTTTTTCATGGCGGGCCGATGCGCGACGGCGCGCCCGCCCCCATATCCCCGGCCCTGAGCGCCCGAGCATGAGAAGGCCCCTGTCATGAGCCTGCGCGTGAAGATCTGCGGTCTCGACACCGCCGCCAACATCGCCGCGGCCGCCGAGGCGGGAGCGGCCTATGTGGGCTTCGTGTCCTTTCCCAAATCGCCCCGCCACCGCTCGCTGGCCGAGATCGCGGATCTCGCCGTCGCCACGCCGCCGGGCCTTTGCAAGGTGGTGCTGACGGTGAACGCCGGCGACGAGGCGCTGGACCGGCTGATGGACGCGGCCCCCCTCGACATGATCCAGCTGCACGGCGCCGAGAGCCCGGAGCGGGTGGCCCAGGTGCGCGAGCGCTACGGCCTGCCCGTGATGAAGGCGATCGGGGTGGCCGACGAGGGCGACCTCGCCGCCATCGACGACTACGCCCGGGCGGCGGATCAGCTGCTGATCGACGCGAAGCCTCCGAAGGGCGCCCCCCTGCCCGGCGGGACCGGCCTGCCCTTCGACTGGCGGCTGCTCCAGGGGCGGCGCTGGGCGACGCCGTGGATGCTGGCGGGGGGGCTGACGGCCGCGAACCTCGCCGAGGCCGTGCGCCTGACCGGGGCGCGGCAGGTGGACCTGTCCTCGGGCGTCGAATCGGCCCCCGGGGTGAAGGATCCCGACCGGATCCGGGCCTTCTGCGCCGCCGCGCAGGTTGCGGCGCTTCCGGCCTAGAACCCGGGCGGGCCTGCCGCTATCGTCCCGGGAAAAATCCCCGGGGAGGGTTCCATGCCGGTGAACGCGGCGATTTCCGAGGCGCTGGAGGCGCATGTCCAGGCGGGCGACACGATCGGCTGCACCGCCGTCGTCGCCGACCATCACGGCGTCCTGCACCAGAGCGCCCACGGGCTGAGGGCGGCCGGGGAGAGCCGGCCGATGACCCTCGACTCGGTGTTCCAGATCGCCTCGATGACCAAGGCCATCGGCTGCGCGGCGCTGATGAAGCTGGTCGAGCAGGGGCGCTGCTCGCTCGAGGACGACGCGGGCGCGCTGCTGCCGGACCTGGGCGCGCTGCCGGTGCTCGACGGGTTCGACGGCGAGGCCCCCCGCTTCCGCCCCCGCCGCCGGCCGGTCACGCTGCGCCACCTGGCGACGCATACCGCCGGGCTCGGCTACGAGATGTGGAACGCCGACCAGCTGCGCCTGATGGGCCTGCGCAACGCCCGGCGGCGCGAGGGCGGGCGCGCGGGCCTCGCCAACTTCCCGTTCCTGCGCGAGCCGGGGGAGCGATGGGAGTATTCGGTCGCCATCGACTGGGTGGGCCTCGCGGTCGAGGCGATCTCGGGCCGGCCGATCCGGGAGTTCCTGGCCGACGAGATCCTGGGGCCGCTGGGCATGGCCTCCACCGACGTGGCCCCGACCGAGACGATGCGCCCGCGCCTGGTCGCCAACCACCGCCCCGACGAGGCCGGGCGCCTGCAGGCGACGCCGGGTTTCCCCGAGATCGCCGACGGCTTCTATCCGATGGGCGGCTGCATGGCGGGCACGGCGCCCGACTACGCCCGCTTCGCGCGGATGATCCTGCGCGACGGGGAGCTCGACGGCGTGCGGGTGTTCGCGCCCGCGACCGTGCAGGCGATGTCGCGCAACGCCATCGGCGAGCTGCGCATCCGCGACCTGCCCACCGCCCTGCCGATGCTGACCGCGCCGCTGCAGGTGTTCCCGGGCGTCGAGAAGACCCACACGCCCGCGTTCATGCGCATGGAAGAGGACGTGCCCGGCGGCCGGCGCGCGGGCACGCTGTTCTGGGCCGGCCTCTTCAACACCCATTACTGGATCGACCCCGCCTCCGGCATCGCGGCGGTCCTGATGATGCAGCAGAGCCCGTTCCTCTCGCCCCCCGCCCGGGCGGTGTTCGAGAGCTTCGAGCGGGCCGTCTACCGGGAGCTTTCATGACCGACGCCGAGACCGTGGCCGAGACCCTGCCCGAAGCCGTGATCGTGCGCCCTGCGCGGGAGACCGACCTGCCCGCCGTGGTGGCGCTTCTGGCCGACGACGCGCTGGGCGCCGCGCGCGAGGCGCCGGCCGACGATCCCCGCTATCTCGCCGCCTTCCACGCGATCGAGGAGCAGCGGGGCAACACGCTCTACGTGGCGGTGACGGGGGACCGGGCGACGGGCCCGGTGGTGGGCTGCTTCCAGCTGATCTTCATGCCCGGCATCGCCTGGGCCGGGGCGACGCGGGCCGAGATCGAGAACGTGCGCATCGCCCGCGACCGGCGCGGGTCGGGCCTCGGCGCCGCGATGATCGCCGAGGCGGTCGCCCTCGCCCGCAGCGGCGCGGCGGCGATGGTGCAGCTGACCTCCAACAACGCCCGCCCCGACGCCCACCGCTTCTGGGAGGCGCAGGGCTTCGAGCGGAGCCACCAGGGCTTCAAGATGATGCTGTGACCCCGCGGGGCGCATCGCGATGCGCCCCGCGCCTCCCCCCCCTCCGGCTGCAGGCGAGCGCGCCCATGATCGACGTCGAACAGGTCCGCCGCGACACGCCCGGATGCGAGGGGCCGGTCCATCTGCTGGCCTGCGGCTCCTCCCTGATGCCGCGATGCGTGGTGGACGCGGTGGTCGATCACACCCGGCTCGAGGCGCGGATCGGCGGCTACGAGGCCGAGGCGCGGCAGGCGGCGCCGCTGGAGGGCGTCTACGCCTCGGTGGCGCGCCACATCGGCGCCCGCCCGCGCGAGATCGCGCTGATGGAGAACGCGACCGTCGCTTGGCGCCACGCCTTCTACGCCCTGCCCCTGCGGCGCGGCGCACGGGTGCTGACCTGCGAGGCGGAATACGCCGCCAACTACGTGGCCTTCCTGCAGCGGGCGAAGCGCGACGGGCTGGTCGTCGAGGTGATCCCCTCGGACGCCGCCGGCGCGCTGGACCTGGGCGAGCTGGAGCGCCGGATGGGCGCGGACGTGGGGCTGATCGCGATCACCTGGATCCCCACCAACGGCGGCCTGGTGAACCCGGCGGCCGAAGTCGGGCGGATCGCCCGGGCCCATGGCACGCCCTATCTGCTCGACGCCTGCCAGGCGGTGGGGCAGATGCGCATCGACGTGGCGGAGCTGGGCTGCGACTTCCTCTCGGCCACCGGGCGCAAGTATCTGCGCGGCCCGCGGGGGACGGGGTTCCTCTATGTCGCCGAGCGGTGGCTGGAGGATCTCGAGCCCGCGATGATCGACCATTTCGGCGCGCCCTGGGTCGCGCGGGACCGCTACGCGCTGCGCGACGACGCGCGCCGGTTCGAGACCTGGGAGAACTCCTACGCGCTTCGCGCCGGCCTCGGCGCGGCGGTGGATTATGCGGAGCGGATCGGCATCGACGCCATCGCCGAGCGGGTGCGCCGGCTGGCCGGGCTCGCCCGCGCGCAGGTCGCGGAGACGCGGGGGATCGAGGTCCGGGATCTGGGCCATGAGCGCTGCGGCATCGTCGGCGTCTCGGTCGACCATCCCGACCCGCGCGCCCTGGTCGCGCGGATGGCGGAGGCGGGCTTCGTCATCGGCGCCTCCTCGCCCTCCAGCACCCGCCTCGACGCGGAGCGGCGCGATCTGCCGGTGCTGCTGCGCATCGCGCCGCATTATTTCAACACCGAGGAGGAGGTGGAGCGCGCCGTGGCGCATCTCGGCGCGCTCGTCTGAGCCGGCGGGAAGGGGCGTTCCGCCCGAGCCCGTCTTGCGAGGCGGGCGGGCGTCGGCGGCGTTGCGCCAGGCGCATTGAAATGCGCCCTACGGCGCCGGGGCGGGCCGCGCCCCCTTCACCTCGCGCCCGTCAGGCGCTACACCGCGTCCCGACGCGCGCGAGAGAGAGTTCCCATGACCGCAGACGGCCTCAACAGCTTCCGCTCCGGCCCCGACGAGCAGGGGCGCTTCGGCATCTTCGGCGGCCGCTTCGTCTCCGAGACCCTGATGCCGCTGATCCTGGATCTCGAGGCGGAATACGCCCGCGCCAAGGACGACCCGTCGTTCTGGGCGGAGATGGACGACCTGTGGGCGCATTACGTGGGCCGGCCCTCGCCGCTCTACTTCGCGCCGCGGCTGACCGAGGAGCTCGGCGGGGCCAAGGTCTATTTCAAGCGCGACGAGCTCAACCACACCGGCGCGCACAAGATCAACAACGTGCTGGGCCAGATCCTGCTGGCGCGGCGGATGGGCAAGACCCGGATCATCGCCGAGACCGGCGCCGGCCAGCACGGCGTCGCCACCGCCACCGTCTGCGCCAAGTTCGGCCTGCAGTGCGTGGTGTTCATGGGCGCCACCGACGTCGAGCGCCAGAAGCCCAACGTGTTCCGCATGCGCCTGCTGGGCGCGCAGGTGGTGCCGGTCACCTCCGGCCGCGGCACGCTGAAGGACGCGATGAACGAGGCGCTGCGCGACTGGGTGACCAACGTCTCCGACACGTTCTACTGCATCGGCACGGTGGCGGGCCCGCACCCCTACCCCGCCATGGTCCGCGACTTCCAGTCGATCATCGGCAAGGAGACCCGGGTCCAGATGATGGACGCCGAGGGCCGCCTGCCCGACGTGCTGGTCGCCTGCATCGGCGGCGGCTCCAACGCCATGGGCCTGTTCCACCCGTTCCTCGACGACCCCGAGGTGCGCATCGTCGGCGTCGAGGCCGGCGGCCACGGGGTGGACGACCGCATGGAGCATGCGGCCTCGCTGACCGGCGGGCGGCCGGGGGTGCTGCACGGCAACCGCACCTACCTGCTGCAGGACGAGGACGGGCAGATCCTGGAGGGCCACTCGATCTCGGCCGGGCTCGACTATCCGGGCATCGGGCCGGAGCATTCCTGGCTGCACGACGCGGGGCGGGTGGAATACGTCTCGGTCACCGACGAGGAGGCGCTGGAGGCCTTCCAGCTATCCTGCCGCACCGAGGGCATCATCCCGGCGCTTGAACCGGCGCACGCTTTGGCGCATGTGACGAAGCTCGCGCCGACCCTGTCCCGCGACACGCTTCTGGTGATGAACATGTGCGGGCGGGGCGACAAGGACATCTTCACCGTCGCCGAGGCGCTGGGGACGTCCATCTGAGGGGAATTCCGCGCCGGGACGGTCCCGGGGCGGTTGGAAGTCTTGCCCGCGCCGATCTCCGGACCGGGCGAATCGAAGGTTACGTTAGGTGGCTAAATTCAGCGCGGGCGACATGGTCGTCCTGATCTCGGGCTCGATGCGCATGGCGGTCGAGAGCGTCGAGGGCGACGACGTGAGCGTGGTCTGGTGCCACGAGGGCCGCATCGGCCGCGACACGTTCA